>Ga0272442_10005360_pt1 | contig 17155 bp, 16 predicted proteins | sample SSMForm2O_FD_200262 | JGI IMG/M metagenome (GOLD analysis project Ga0272442, IMG submission 200262) | Marine sediment archaeal communities from Little Sippewissett salt marsh, Falmouth, MA, United States - SSM-Form-2O | ecosystem: Environmental > Aquatic > Marine > Wetlands > Sediment ... | reverse complement strand
TCGGGAAAAATATCTTTTTCATTAGAAAACACGATGATTTGTTTTAAAAGATGTTGCTCTACTAAACTTCTCTTAACTTCTTCGCCATAACCCGTATTAAAAAACTCGAACGGCATAATAAATGACAACATCCCATTCTTACGAAGTTCCTGAATAGCTTTCACTAAGAATACGGATGCAATGTTTGCATACCCCATAAGTTTTTTCCCAATTTTCTTCTCTATTTGAGGTAAGACATTATGCCGGTTAAGAAACTTCTGAAATCTCATATAGGGTGGATTGCAGATAATGGCGTCGAACGAATCTAAATCCGCCTCAAGGTAATCACCGTTAATTATGCTTAGATTCGAGTGGTTTTTCCCGGAATTCAGATATGACAAGATTCGTCCGTCAATCTCATATCCGGTGAAGTGGATTTTCTGAGTCGGATCGATCTTCAATATTTCGTCGTAGAATACGCCGAGACCAAAAGCGGGATCCAAGATCGTTTTGGGATTATCCCGCAGAATCCACTCAACCATTAATCGTGCGATTTTAGGCGGTGTAAAGAATTGCCCGTATTCTCGCCGATAGCTGACCGGTGTTTCTAAAAAATATTTTGATTCATGCATTGATGATATCCCGCATAAATATTTCTTTATCCAGATAACCCTTTCCGCCGTCGAAAGTCACATAAAATAACAAACGCCCTCGATCCAATTCCTTCATAGCGGATCTGTGTTTTGGCATATCAATCCTGCCTAAGATTTCTTTGCCAATCTGGACATTGACTTTTATCGTAGTTTTTCTCTGGTTCTTGACGTCTCTTTCAATTGAGAAGATTCTCCCTTCGTTGTCCTCATCACAGACCAGCGAAAGTATATCCTTAAAAGAAATGACGTATGCCTTGTCGAAAAAAACCTGCAAGTAGTAGTGCCTGACATTGTAATTGTGTATCCATCTATTTACGAGAGCTATATCTTCCAATTTTGGAGTAATGCTGAGATAATCCCGCTTATGCAGTATTTTAATATTTTCCTTCAATGCTTTTAAGAATTCGGTTAAATCTCTCAATTCTTGAGTTAATGACCAGGAAGGACGTCGGAAATCCAATTCCCTGAATGTTTCATCTGTCGCATTTTCAATAAGGCTGTAAATGGTTTTATTTTTCCGCTTTAAAAGATCACCGAGAGGCCCCGATATAATGTCTTTACGTATTTGAGCACATTCAGCAATCGCCTCTGATTGCCTTTTATCCATGAACGCCGAATACTTGTTCACCAAGAACGAGCTTGATCGAATCTCTATAGCCGCTACCGCTTTTCGGATATGTTCATCGTTTTCAATATCAACATTTTTGTCTGAGAAATCTGAATCCTTAAAAACAAGGAGATCGGGCCTCTTCCCTATGGAATTGAGCTCATCCTGATAGTCTTTGTAGAATTGAGCAAAATCATTATCTCCGGCCGCGATGGATTCTGTTCGACCATACTCAACCGAAAAATAATCGTCCACATATTCATTGATTGCTTTGCTGACGATTTGCTCCGCCCAATCGCCTTGTTCTCTGTTTGTTAAAAATTCGGAATTAGCCATAGTCGGTGGACGGCCACTCATTTGTATTTCCGTATCAATTTCCAGAGGAGATTGAATGATTAATTTTTGTATGTCGTCTTTATACATGCCTTGTTCTTCGTTTTAACAATTCATCCACTACATATAATAGAATTCAGTGTTCGCAGCCAATATTTTAGCTTACCATAAATAGAAGATCAATATGATTGTGTTTTTATTGTGTGATGGCCTTTGGTTCACTGATCACCTGAGATAAAGCCAGCCCTACCCTACGATTTGCAGGTCTGAGTATTTGTTTGCCCGGCGAAGGGCGGCTCGCTATAATGAAGGGGAACTTACAAACCGGAGTTGGAATTGGAGGTTATTATGAGTATTGATATGTATTGGACATCATCGTAGCGTCTATCTTGAGGCGATAGAGGGCTTTTAAAATGAAAATCAGCGAACTCTCCAAACAATTTCATCTGATAAATGATTCCCATGAAATCGCCGAGATACGTGATTTCCTGCGGCTCGATATGAACGATTGCGACAGCTTATTTGTTAAATGTGAAAAGGATGGATGCGACTATGAGGTTGTTTACGGCTTTGAAGGTATCGTACCACTCTTGGATAAAACGCTAACTGTGCTGTTCTCTCGCTAAGGCACGGTATTGCAAGATTCGAGCGTCTCAGGGCGGATACTGAGTTTTTATGGTGCTTTTAGCCGGAAGTGACCATCAGAAAACGACGACTGCGATCTTAAGGTGAAGGGGCGTTGGTTGTTGTGTTGTTAATCCAGTCTTTGGGCTGTGGCCCCAATAAACCAGAAGCTATCCTCTTCGGGCAGACAGAACCATATATTGGCACGGCTGTTGGGTTTGGTGATTTGAAACAGAACGGGCACATACATGGGTTCGCCCAGAGACCGATCGTAGGTGACCTGCATGCGTCCTCCATCGTCTGATACACTGGTGCCGCCCTCGTAATGCGAGAGGCTGTATCGGGCCGCCAAATCCCGTGGTCCGCGCCCGCCGCCGGGGGCAAACTCCGCTCCAACAATGTACCAGCCGGGTTCGACTCCCTGGAGTCCTACATGCACACGGCCTTTATCGAGCCCGGCACCGAGGACATCCACACTATTCATACTCACACAGTTCTGTAAGGTCGTGCTGGTCGAACGCAGGACCACACCAAAGAGCGTCAGACTCACGTCCCGTACCCCTTTGATTGATCCGGACGGACTGCAAGGTGTGAGCAGCACACTCAGCCCGGGATCGGCATCCGCGGCGGTCGGGACAGGTGCGGCGTCCAGCAGCAGACGTGTGCCCTTGATCTGTTTCAGAATGGCCATGCTCTCGGCCACGGTCCGTTTCCCGGCTTTGGGGATCTTGATTCGGCCTGAACGACCTTCCGGTTGATCCGGAATCTGCGGCCGTCTTTGGGGCAGACCTTTTCGAAACTGCCCGGAGACGATTTTGGGCTTTGTTCCGACCGGACGCAGGGCCCGAATCCGGGGACTTACAGTTTTGGCTTTTCTCTCCGACTGATTCTGGGATCCCGCAGCGTGGACGATCCATGTTGCGCAGAATACTGATAGACAAAACACCACGACACCGGCACGAATAAGCACTGCACGCTTCACGGGACACCATCCTTTCTGAAAATCGTTTTTTCGCAACAAAATGCGTTTGTTTGTTTAAAACCTTTCGATATGGACTGTAAATCTATCGTTTGGAGGCGGACGGTTCACACCCCGTCCTGGCCATATTTAACGCTGATTGGCCGAGCCTTTCATTCATGCCATGAAGCCAGCCTCGCATAGGGCTCTCCCAACAGATGCATCGATCCGGGCTCGTTCGGCATCCGGATGATTTAGCTTATGACATGAGAGTTTTTTTGTCCAATAAAATATTGGTGGGGCGAGCCCTACCCTACGGATCGAAAGGTAATTGCTTGTCCGCTGAAGATTTGCCCGCTATAATGAGGGGCAAGTTTACAGAACCGAATTTGGACTTGGAGGTTATTATGAGTACGAAATGGACGTGTTTGTTGGTTATCCTGATGGCGGCATCGGCTTTGGCCGAAGAAGTGAGTTTTACGAAGATCGTTGTGGATCAGACGTTTCGGGCCGAGGGGGTGGCTGTCGGGGACGTGAATCGGGATGGGAAGCTGGATATTCTGTCCGGCGACGTTTGGTATGCGGCGCCCGGATGGAAAATGCACGAGGTTCGACCCGTCGGGAAGTACGACGGGACCAAGGGCTATAGCAACTGCTTTGTCAACTTCGCCCAGGACGTCAACGGGGATGGGTGGGTCGATTCGATTGTGATCGGGCTACCCGATACCGAGTGTTTCTGGTACGAGAATCCGAAGAACCAGCCCGGCCACTGGAAGCAGCGCATCGTCGTCAAGAGCGCATGCAACGAGACGCCGATCTTCGCCGATCTGCTGGGTAACGGCAAGCCGGTCCCGATCTTTGCGGTCCGGCCGGAAGGACAGATGTGCTGGTTCGGCGTGCCGGACGACCTTGAGGGGCTTTGGGATATGCATTTGATTGCGGCCGGACCGGATGCACCGGGCACGAAGAAATACAGCCATGGCCTCGGCGCGGGGGATATGAACGGCGACGGGCGATGCGACGTGCTTGTGAAAGAAGGCTGGTGGGAGGCGCCGAGAAGACGCACGCGCAACAACTGGAAATGGCACCCGGTCAACCTCGGCGAGGACTGCGCCAACATGCTCGTCTATGACGTCGATAACGACGGCGACAATGATGTGATTACCAGCTCGGCGCACCGTTACGGCTTCTGGTGGTTCGAGCAGAAAGCCGGCTCGGACGGCCCGCAGTTTGAGCAGCATCTTTTCTTTAAGAAGTATTCGCAGCCGCACGCGATGATCCTGGCCGATATGAACCGGGACGGGATCAAGGACGTCGTCACGGGCAAGAGGCACTTCGCCCATCAGGGCAAGGATCCCGGCGGCCGGGATCCGGCGATGCTCTACTGGTTCGAGCTGCGCCGCGACAACGGCAAGCCCGAGTTCATCCTGCACGAGATCGACAACGACTCCGGCGTCGGCACGCAATTCGAGGTCGTCGATATGAACGCCGACGGCAAGCTCGACATCGTCACCTCCAACAAAAAAGGCGTCCACGTCTTTCTACAGCGACCTTAGATAACCTGATGCGTGGGTGTGGTTTTCTGTTGCTGGTGCTTTCCTTCTGCGGCCGTTTGACGGCTTTCCGGTCTCGCGCGCGCTTTGGCTTGCTCAATGAGCCACGCGAAATCTTTCCAGTATTGTCGGCCGGTCAAACCCCTCAATTGCTCTTTCTCAAGAAATGACTCCAGCACCTCGCCAAGGTTACGTAACGCATCGCCCCAATACCAGAAAAAAATGTCTTTGTCCACCAAATCGGCCCGGACGAACAAACCCGCGAAGTCGAAGCTTGAGCACACCTTCTTCGCCGCCAGATCGTTCACATCATGCACCTTCGGATCGCGCAACACGTTTCGGGCATCTCTGAATTCAGCCTGGTGTAAATCCTGGAACAAAACGAGGAGGTTCTCCGTTCGACGAGCCTGGCGCGTCGCCTCAAGCTGCCTCCGGTTCACCTTCCATTGGCCGATTGATACCCATGCCGTGATGACTGAGACCAAAAAGGCCAGAACCGCAACCACACCCAATACAATATCCATCATGCCGCTCCTTCGTTCAGTAGGTTCTTAATATGTCGGCATCCATCACCTCCCTTTGGGCGTGGAAATGGTAAACGGTTATGTACGAATCGTCAATCCCAAAGAAATCCGAACCTTCTATGGACTGCTATCCAAGCATGGTGGACTCCTGTTCCTATCGGAATGCCATACTCCGTAGATATTTACTTGACCGGCAAGAACCAATCGTTATACTGGAGCTTGTTCACTAGGGGTGGCCCAGCAGGTCAGCGGGCCTGAGAGAAAACCCTTGGAACCTGATCAGGACAGTCGCCGGACCGGCGCCGACGCCTGCGTAGGAAAGTGATATGAAAACATCACAAGCCGACAACCTGTGAATGAATCGCTTCCCGCGGGAGCGATTTTTTATTTACCGCCGAGATCGCTGAGAACGCCGAGATGACAGAAAAGGAAGAACTGGATCATATAACAGAGACGATCATTAATTGTGCTATTAATGTGCACAGAGCCCTTGGGCCAGGTTTACTTGAGTCGGCGTACGAGGCTTGCTTAGCTTTTGAGCTTGCTGAACACGGACTAAAAATCGAACGGCAAAAACGGTTGCCGATTGTGTATCGAGATGTGAAACTGGATTGTGGCTATCGCTTAGACATCCTTGTCGAAGAATCTGTGATTGTCGAAATCAAGGTTGTTGACCAGATAGCCCCAATTCATAAAGCCCAGTTGCTTTCCTACTTAAAACTTTCTCAATGCAAGGTGGGCTTACTGATCAATTTTAATGTTAAAGTCCTAAAGAGTGGTTTGATTAGAATGGTAAATAATTTCCCGGATTCTCTGCGATCTCCGCGGTCTCCGCGGTAAAAAATGAAACGAGTGAAGCAAATGGCTACGCAATTGCAAATCGCACGTGATGGAATGATTAGCGATGAGGTTAGAACCGTCGCTCAAGTTGAGAATGTGGATGTCGAGCTTATTCGGGCCGAGCTTGCGGCCGATCGGCTGGTGATCCCAGCGAATAAGCGGCACCTGAAATCCGGTTTGGTGCCGGCCGGAATCGGTCGAGTTTTGGCAACGAAGGTCAATGCGAATATCGGCACAAGCAGCGTTCGATGCTCGGTGAAGGCGGAGCTGGACAAGATGCAGGCGGCTCTGGAGGCTGGGGCGGATGCGGTGATGGACCTGAGCACGGGGGGCGATCTCGATGCGACCCGCGAGACGTTGCTCGCCCGGTGCCCGGTGCCGTTCGGGACGGTGCCGATCTACCAGGTGATCGAGAACCGGGGCGTCGAGGAGATCGATCACGAAGTCATTCTCGAAACCGTAAAAAAACAAGCTGAACAGGGTGTGGACTTTTTCACGATTCATGCGGGCATTCTCAGGGAGCATCTGGCCCTGCTCGAACGTCGGGTAGCCGGGATCGTCAGCCGGGGCGGAGCGCTCCTGGCGAAATGGATGCTGCACCACCAGAAGCAGAATCCTTTGTACGAGATGTTCGACGATTTGTGCGACATCATGGCGGAGTACGACGTTTGCTTTTCGTTAGGCGACGGCCTTCGGCCCGGCGCTATCGCCGACGCCACCGACGAAGCGCAGATCGCGGAACTAAGGACCCTCGGCGAGCTAAACACCCGGGCGCAGGAAAAAGGCTGCCAGGTCATGGTCGAAGGGCCCGGCCACGTGCCGTTCGATCAGATCCAATACAATATGGAAATTCAGGAGGAGATTTGTCACGGGGCCCCGTTCTACGTCCTCGGCCCGCTGGTGACGGATATCGCGCCCGGCTACGACCACATTACCTCGGCCATCGGCGGGACCGCGGCGGCGTTTTACGGCGCTTCGTTTCTGTGTTATGTCACGCCGAGAGAGCATCTGGGCCTGCCCGACGCCGACGACGTCCGGGCCGGCGTCATTGCCTCGAAAATCGCCGCTCATGCGGGCGACGTGGCCCGCGGCTTGAGAGGCGCTGCCGACCGGGACAAGAAACTCAGCATCGCGCGGGCCAACCTGGACTGGAAAACGCATCTGGCCGAATCGCTCGATCCGCAGACCGCCGAACGAATGCACGACGAGGTCTGTGGGGAAATGAAGGGCCGGGGCGCCGCGACCGATTACTGCTCGATGTGCGGCCAGGCCTGGTGCAGCGTCCGGACCAACAGAGAAATCCGCGATGCGGCAAAACTTAGGGAGCCCAACGTCCAAGTTCAAAGGAACATCTGATTCAACAATCCACGGTTTTCTTCAACTATTCGGTTGAACGCCGGAGAGGCTTTATCAAATGATCCGCCGTCTGGTTAAGCAATATAATATCTTTGTCTTTTTGCGAGTTTCTGATTGAAAGTAATAAATGGAACGCATTTGGTTGCAGCGGTTATAGCCGTCTCCCTTCTCAGTGGGAATTGTATTGCTTTTTCCAACGGCGACGTTCAATTCTGGCAAACGACAGGCACGTCTTTTGATCTCAACAAAGACTGGACTGTTGAGGTTCAAGAGAACATGAAATTTCGGCAAGGCGCCGGGCACCTCTACCTTCACCAAACGGATCTGGGATTCGTGTACAAGGGTCTTACGGATTGGATAGACCTCGGATTCAATTACAAGGTGAGCTTCGGTAAAGTCGGTGACCACTGGATTCAGGAAAACCGACCGCACGTGAACATTACGTTCAACGGGCAATTGGGAGCTTTTGAATTTTCCGACCGGTCGAGATTCGAGTTTCGTGATAAGGAAGACCGAGAGGACCTCTGGCGATACGTCCACCGGTTTAAAATCAAACTGCCCTGCGAATTCACGAAATTCAAATTCCGGCCTTACTTTGCAGACCAGGTGTATCTCAACTTCGAGGGACAGACTTTCGAGAAAAATAGAATCTATTCCGGCGTATCTTTCGAGCTGACAAAAAACGTAGAGAGCGAGATTTACTATGTTTGGCAATTACGCAAATTCGACGGCCAATGGATAGAGTTGAACGCTTTCGGATTCACACTCGATATTCTTTTCTAATCCTCAAATAATAACGCCGGACAGACGACCGCAAAGGAATGGTTACGTTTTCATCGCGTCCAGCTCGATAAACGCCACCGGCAGGAAAATGAAGACCGGCAGCCACGCCCACAACTCGGGCATGACCTTATCGAAGACGACCTCCGTGGCGAGGATTTTGCAGACGAACGTCGTGATAAAACACGCCCCCGTAAGGGCGAAGCTGATCGTAATCGCCGATTTTATCGACTTCGGATCGCGGCAGACCAGCAGCGGCAGGCTGATCATGAGCATGATCAGGTTGATGATCGGATCGGTGATTCGGAAATGCTTCTGACTGTAGAGCTGGGCCAGGTCTCCGACCTGCGTTCCCTGCGCTGCGAGCTTATTGAGTTCTCGCAGGCCCAGCAACGTTTTATGTTCGGATTTGCGCATGACCGGGATGTCTCGCGCCGTGATGTCACTGGCGTACGAAGCGATCCTCCGGGGTTTTCCGGAGGAATTTGTCTCGAAGAGCAGACCGTAAGGGAGCCAGCGGGCCTCGTTCGGATCCCCGGCATACATGTGCCACTCGCTGCTGTTCGGATCGTTCGGATCGCGGCTGTAGAAATCCCATTGACGGGTTCGATCGTTGTACACGGCTTTTCCGGCGTCGATCCGCGCGGTCACTTCCCAGATGCCCGGATCGACCTGCCTGCGCAGCAGAATCGTGGGTTGATAAAGCGTTGACGTTTCCACGTCGAACCGCTGGGAGCTCATCAACGAGCCGTTGCCGTCGCCGATAAACTTCACGTCATACGATTCCTGGCCCGGGATGTCGTCATGGCTGCGCACGAGCTTGTCCGCCAGCCGGGGGATGATCCATTCCTGGTCAACGACCAGGACGCCGGTCAGCAGCACGGCCAGAAACACGATCGGACCGATGATGCGCTTGAGGCTGACGCCCGAGGCCATGACCGCGACCAGCTCGTTGGAGCGGACCATCCGTCCGAACGAAAACGACGCCGCCACCACGGTGATCATCCCGGCAAAATCACGAAAGTAAAGGGTGCAGTTCAGGCCGTAAAACGTCAGGATGTTCTTAATCACGGCCGCCGTGCCGAGGTCTATATGTTCGGTGAATTCGTCGATTTTGACGAACAGGTCGATGAGGATCCGAAGCCCGATGAGAACGGCCAGTGCAATGGCGTAGCCGATCAAAAAATTCTTCGCAACGTATCGATCCAATATCTTCATGATGTCATTTGTCTAATGTCGCAATAACCAGCCGTAAATCGCTAAAGTCAAAAAGCATAAGAATCCCAAACCGGCCCACATCAACGCGATGCCGGAAACCGTCTGGGCACTGAGATTTTCCGTAAGCTGTTTGCCGCTCATGATACACATGATCAACATGGCCGCGGGCACGCAGCTCGCGCCGAAGGCGCTGAGCAGATGCCCTCCCTTTTTCAGGATGCCCAGGCCGATACCGATCAGGATCATGGGGATGCAGCCCGCGCCGAAAACCAGCCGGGTATGTATCTCGGACTTGATCTCCACGGATGTTTTCCGGATGAGCCTGTCAAGCTGAGCGCGCAATCCGGCCAAGTCTTCGCTTGGATTGAGTCCCGGCAGTTCTGTGAATCCGGAGGCCAGCTTTTCAATCCTTAACGAGCCGTTCCGTGTTTTAAATGCATTGGCCGTCGTCTGCACGGCCTGAGGCAGGATCAGGCCATTAATCCAGTGCCGTAGATCCAATTCTCCCGTTTCCACTTGCTGGGGGCTGTGGAGGTCCAGGGTCAACGTCGGCGCCGACACACCTTCCTCGATATGCAACGTGGCACTCTCACACGTCATCGTGCTTAAAGTTCGCTTGTCGGCCGTATCATATTCGACGATCTCGATTCCGCCGGACAACTCGATTTCTTCATCCCCTATTTCGCATCGATCGGCGGTCAGTTGAACGGAGTGGGGCATCCCGAGCAACTCGTAGACGCGACCGCTTCGCTCACCAGACGCATCCAGTGTCCGGCCGCTCGACGTGTCGATCCAGGTCTGAATATCCCGAGCCAGCAGCTCCAGAATCAATTGCGTGTACGTCTGACGCGCGAGTTTCTCGATCGGATAAAATCGCATCATGTCCGCCGCGATTTCCGTCATCTCATTCAACTTCTTGAATCGAATCTCATCGCCCAGTAATGAACCGAATTCCTGCGACACCGACATCGTTCCGACACGGCCTTCTCCCATGGCATCCATTCGGCTCGCCCCGGAGGCGGTGATTTGCACTTCGTTAAATGTATCGTGCAATTTGAAATGCACTTCCGCCACTTCAGCGGTAGTCACGCTTTTCATTTCGTTGTCTTTCATTTCCGCGACGACCACCCCCAGAAGCGTGTCGTTCTGCATGTCGGCCTGGTCGGCATAGATCAGGTATCGGTCGTCCGGCGGCAACTCGTAAAACCGGCGCCGCTGGATATTCCGGAAAACGATCTGCTTGGCGTCGGATTTGAGGGAGCTTTCCGCGCGGTGCACGAAGATCGGCATCACGTGGAAACTCAGAAACAGATTGGCCAGAGCCACCAGGATCGCCAGAACCAACCCGGGGAACGTCAGCGTGATCAGACTGACGCCGCTGGCCCGGCAGGCATCCAATTCATTGTCACTGGCAAACCGTCCGTAAATCAAAGCCCCGGCGAACAGCGCGGCCAACGGCAGCACAAAGGTCAGCGTGATCGGCAGAAAATAGGCCATCAGATGAACGACCTGCCGGGGGCCGACGCCGTATTCCTGCACCGGCTGGAGAATACTGCCCAGACTCAAGATCAGCGTCAGTCCGATCACCGCGAAGAGGAAAACCCGCAGCAGCTCTCGAAACATATACTTATGTAAAGTAACAAGCATCCCATACATACTATTCTCAAAGAAGCGCTTTGCAACAAAATTCCCCCGGCTCGATCGAGTTGAAAATGGTCGATTTGTGCGGAGATTTTTGTCAATAAGAATATGTCATGGTCTCGCTGTCTCTACAAGCCTGAGGACCTCCTGGAAAACGGGATCATAACGCATGAGAAAATCCTCCAGGGAGCCGTCCATCGGCTGATTGGCATACTCAAGGACCTGATCCAGGGTGGGTTGGACTTCGACTTCAACATGGACATGATAGACGTCTGCAGCCGTGGTACAGCCCGTCAAATCGACGACCGGCTCTATCGTAAAGGCATAGCTGGAATGGGGCAGGCTGAAATGGAAGGGATCGATGCCCATTCCCAGGATATGCGGATTGGTATAACCGACCGAAACAATCGGATCGACCAGTCCGGCCAGAGTAGTCAGACTCCCGGCGGCGGAATAGACATTATCGCTCAACACATAGATCTTAGGCACGCGTATGGAATCCGAAGCAGGAGGCAAAAACGGCTGGGATGTGACTGTCAAAAACGCTTGATCCCCCAAAAACGGGATGGTCTCGGTGCGCCCCTGCTGAAGTAACGATTGGCCGCTGCCGTGACGGGAAACATAGGCCCGAACGATCGGGGTGTCCCGGACACCGAAACGGCTTTCATAGGGCACAGAGCGATCAAGCAATTTGCGCAGCACGCTGTTCCACACGAAGTCACTCCCACCACCATTGTTTCGAATATCGATAACCGCCGCTTCTACCTTCCGAGGGGATTGCCGGCTGCTCTTGCCCTCGCGCAGAATACCTTCTTCGTAAAAAGGGATGTCCTCCCTGTTCATGGACGGAATACGAATATAAAGCAGTTTGGACTGCGGCAGGTAGATGACGGCCCGACCCGTGCTCCGTTCCGGGATCTCGAACGTTAGGCTCTCATTGACGGGAAAGGAGACGTGTATGAGGATTTCATCGGGTGCGCGGAAAACAAAATCAAGATTTCCCTGGATTGGTTGAACGCCCATAGCGTAAAAACGAGAGTAGTAAAATTTACCCCGGTGGAAGTCCCAGGGTAACATCGCCAGGCTATCCTGGTGATTTATGACGATTTCATCCGGTGTCCATCCATTACAGGTCTCAACTTTCAGGCCCCGCATAAAATCCCCGCCTGCGAAGGAAAAATCGTGTCGAATATAATAATCACCGTCATAGTAGGTCAGGGGGAGATTAAGTCTAACGGCGTTGTTTGGCTGAAGCGTCAGGAGATGACTCAAATAAAATTGGTGGATGCGCACGATCTCCTCATTCAGATACTCTGCCGCATAAGAACGAAGAAAATTATTCGACGCATAATAGGCTGAAGTGACGTAGTCCGTGTCCAGGTGACTACCTTTGCAGGCCTTGATCGTTCGGTCGAGAATCTCGACGAAATCCAACGTGCTTTCCATATCGGTAATACAGGCACGATAGGTGGAAAAGATCTCATCTATATCGAGGCCGAAGACAACCTTGTTGGCGTGAGCCGTTGGGAACACATCACGGATGATTTGCTCAAAGGTATCGAAGTCTTCCCGTTTCTGTGCGTCAGTCAGGTCCGGACAAAAATCCGGATAGTCGGAAAAGGACCAGCCAAATTCCGTCCAAAGGTAAAAGCCCTGCTTTAAAACCTGTTGCTCCCGGGCGATCAGGAACTGGCTGGCACCTGTCTGTATATCGTGAATCCCCACCACCTGCGCCGCCTGCTGGGCGGTGTACACGACCAAACCCCGATCCGAATCATCCGGATTATCCCAAACCGCTATCAAGCGTAGGTCGGCTCCTTCAACACGTTCACCCACATCGATACAATCGGGTTCCACATGGATAGGCAGAGACGTTGCATGTTCCGCCAGCCAGAGATTACCCGTCAGGGTCCCATAGGCCAAAACGTGTCTTCCCGCCAGGTTTTGAGTCAGCGCCTCCTGGTCCGTGAGGAATTCAACCCCTCCTCCCCACCCGGCAAAGATAGCCGTCACATAATCATAGAGTCGTTGCTGGGCGGTTTCATCCTCTTCATTGGTGGGCACAATCACCACAAGGTTTGTCCCCATATAGGCTAAATCAAAAAAGACAGAGACAATACTGTCTGGAGGACTCACGGTATCGAACCGGGCAAATAACTGCCCGGGAGATGCCAGGACCAGCCACACAAGACAAGCACTCAGTGTTCGCAGATGATTTTTCATATTCGATCCCTCCATTAAATCGCATCCACCATACAACACATCATTATACCAGAATGACCCGGATCATTCCAATCATTCTTGTACGCCAAATCGGTCCAGAACACGCAAATCACCCTCAAATCCAAATTCTTCATAAAAATCTGTAGTTTTGACAACGGCACTGTAACTAATAATATGAATTGGGAGCTGAAGTGTATGGTTGATACGGATAAAAAAAACAGGTTTCTGGAACAGGTCGAGCAAAACCAGGACATCGTTCACAAGATATGTACACTTTACGCATGGAACGTGGATGATCGCAAGGATCTGAGCCAGGAGATTGTCTGTCAGTTGTGGAAATCGTATCCATCGTTTCGGGGTGATTCCAAATTCACGACCTGGATGTACCGGGTGGCCCTCAATACGGCCCTGCTCAATGTCCAACGAAATCGCCGCCGGGTGCGAACGGAGAGCCTGGGGGACCATCATGGAGAAATTCCCGCCGAACCGACTGATAAAGAGGAACATGGAAAATTCGGCAAACTTTATGGGGCGATTAGTCAACTCCCCCAATTCGACCGGGCGATCATCTTGCTTTATCTGGAGCAGTTTTCCTATCGAGACATCTCCGAAGTCATAGGCATCTCGGAATCCAATGTCAGCGTGAGATTGGTACGCATCAAAAAGAAGCTCAAAGAACTTCTTACGTGAGGATTAAACAATGTCGAATAACGATCTTATTAAAATCTGGAAGGAAGGAAACATGGAAATGCTTAAGAACAGGAGATTTGAACGGTCCGAATTAGAAGCCTTCTTGAAGCCGAGGATCAGTAAAACAACTCTTTCCCTGAACTTCAATATTCTCGTCTATATGGCGGCTCAACTGGCGGCCATGATTCTTATCGGATTTGATCTCTATGGATACCGCTCGAATCCAATCCTGTTAAAGGTACTGATCCCGATGTTCATCGTGTGCTCCTCGTTTTTCGGTTATGGCGTGTTCCTTCTGACGTATATTTGGCAGGTGAATCACGGCAATTTCGATCTTGTCACCGCCATCAATAAAAAATTAAACGTGTACCGAAAGCATTATGAAGTCTGGATGTGGATCGGGGCGGTGTCGTTGTTGTTCCTGATCTTCGCCCTGAATACACTGGTGGACAATGACCAGGGAACGTATCGCATCAATCGCCCGGTTTTTTTCACCGTGATATGCCTGTTGGTCTTCCTTTTCATTTACGGCGTGCAAAAGATCACCCAGTTCTTTGCCGTCAGGCAAATCAAAGTTTATCTGGCCGATCTCCAGAACGACGCCCTGGAAGGAAGCCATCGGATCGAAAAGGCGAAAAAGAAACAAATGGTCATTTATCTGGTTCTCGCCCTGATTTTGACCTTCCTGTTCATTGTGGGTCTCATCAAGGCGATAAGTTTCTAATCCATCCGACTGAATCCGACATATTTATCCACTATCCGGCAGAACCGTTTTTTAGTTCCTGCAGGGATAGGCTATTCATTGGAGGGAGCGTTGGGTTCAGGAATGTCTGTTACTGGCGTGTTGGGCTCGGGGATGTTGGGTTCGCGGAGACCCCGGTCTCTATCCCTGGAATCTCTGCCGAGACCTCGTTCGCGAAAATCTCTACCTGAACGTCTGTCGCCAAAACCTCTGCCGGGTCCCCTATCGTCGGGCCCTCTTTCACCAGGTCTCCGATCGCCGGGGCCCCAGTCCCCGGGGCCTCTGCGGCCGAATCCTCTTTCGCCGGGCTTGCCCCGTTCCCACGGCGGCCCGGGGCGCCTTCGCCGTTTGAAATCCTGCTCCCAACGCGCGAATTGCTCGGACGTGAGGATTTTTTTGATTTCCGCGCTAAGTGTTTGAAACTCGGCTTCACTCTTGCTTCTGAATTCCTCGAACGTCGTCCGTAGTGTCTCGCGTCTCTTCTCAAACGCGGCTTCCACCTTCTTGGTTTGCTCCGGATTTAAATCATATCGGGCGGCCATATCCTCGACGACGGCTTTTGTCGGAGGGAAGGGACCGCGCCGCATGACCATCTCGTCCTTGAGGCGCAACACGGCCGCACCCGAACCGATGATAACGCCACAGATCAGGATGATCATCCCCACAACAATTTGCAGGACGATCTGTCTGCCCCGATGGGACAGGCGTTTTTTGCCGGTAGAAGGAATGGAGGGCTTCGCCTCTTCTACCATAACCGGACCTCCTGTAAAGGAGCAAAGAATTGCATTAGTGGGCTGGCTAAGGACCTCAGGACACCCACGGAGAAGTAGCCCACGATGGAAGCGGCCACGGCCGATACGCTGGCGAAAAGCTCGAGAACGACGAAGCTGAATTTATCCTCCTCGGGCCTGATCCGGTACATGATCCGGTCGGCCACGTGAAATGCGGGCGTCTTTTCCCGCCGCGCCTGCTGAGCCAGTTTTTCTATAGCGTCTAACGTATCCATCCCAGCTTCTCCAAAAGGTTTTCGCTTTCGACGATTGTCTTTATTTTTTGTCGCGCTCGATGAGCACGCATTTTCACCCTCGCGCGGGTCCATCCCATTCGCTTGGCGATGTCCTTCGTGCTGCATTGCTCGAAATACATCAGCGTAAGCACCAAACGGTCGGCCGCCGGGAGACGGGCTAATAAGGCGTGCAATATTTCGGCCGCCTCTGCCGGATCAACGTCATCCGCCTGTTTGGTCTCGATCGCATCGAAATCCTGAAGCGACACAACGGCTTTTGTCTTCGCCTGCTCCTTCCAGTATCGGTATCCCACGCGAACGCCGATTTTTCGCAGCCAGTGAATCAGCGGCGCCTTGCCGCGATAACTTTTTAAGCTATAATAGGCTTCCACAAACACGTCCTGGACAAGCTCCTCGCACACGGCGGGATCTCTGCTGAAACGCCACATGAGCTTCGTGATCTGCGTCTCATACCGCCGGACCAGCCGTACATAAGAGTCTTCGTCGCCATTCAGGCAAGCCAGTATATCCTGCCAATCCGTATTTTGCACTCTGGCATTCTACCATATTTCGGTGCACATTTCAATTAAACATGTCTTCACTATACCAGTGGACCGAAACACTGCACCGGTCACAAAAAAATTATTTTCTTGCAATTAAACTATCGGAAGGCCCTTTTGTGCGACTTTAGGCCGGCCTTGTCATAGATTCGATTATTTTCAGAAAAAATTCCAAAAAAACTCATGATTCGTGTTACCACCCCGGATTACGAGCCACTATCCGGATAGGAATGAGAAGAGCTGTTCTTCTTAATGTGTTTAACCTGTTTAAAGCTGAAAGGAAATAGAGATGTTAGCAAAGAAGACACCTTGGATTGTTGTCACGATTCTCGTCATAGTGGGACTCCTGTTGGTCGGGACGTCGCTGTCCCAACCGGGACAACGCGGCCAGCGAGGACAACGAGGAACCGGCCAGGCTCCCGGGGGACGGCAGTTTGATCCGGAGCGGATGCGCCAAATGATGGAGCAGCGCATGCAGGAAATGCTTGGAGCCACGGATACGGAATGGAAAGTGCTCGGACCGCGCGTGATGAAAGTCCAGGAGCTGAGCCGGCAAGCCGGTGGCGGCGGTCGCGGGATGATGTTCGGTCGAGGGATGCGCGGCGGACCGGGCGGCCAGGGTGGTCCTGGTGGTACTCGACCCGGGGGCAGAGGACCGGGAGGCATGAACCGGGAACTGACGGAAGTGGAGAAAGCGCAGCAGGCATTGCAAACGACGCTCGATAATACGGCCGCAACACCAGATGCGATCAAGAAAGAACTCACGATACTTCGTGCGGCCAGAGAGAAGGCCAAACAGGAGTTCGCAAAGGCCCAACAGGATTTGCGCCAAGTGCTCACATTGCGCCAGGAAGCCACGTTGGTTCTG
>Ga0272442_10005359_pt1 | contig 17156 bp, 16 predicted proteins | sample SSMForm2O_FD_200262 | JGI IMG/M metagenome (GOLD analysis project Ga0272442, IMG submission 200262) | Marine sediment archaeal communities from Little Sippewissett salt marsh, Falmouth, MA, United States - SSM-Form-2O | ecosystem: Environmental > Aquatic > Marine > Wetlands > Sediment ... | reverse complement strand
TTTGATTAATTTTCCATTTGGAACTTTATAGATTGATTTAGTTTGCATATAAAACAAAAAAACAACTACATGTTTATAAAATCAATGATAAAATTTCATAGAAAACTTTCCGCGTGATATGAACTTCTAACGAGAGGAGCAGATTCAACTTTATGAAATCCTTTTTCTAAAGCTGTTTCTTTCAAATACTTAAATTCATCAGGACTATAATATTTTTTTACCGGCATATGATTTTTTGACGGTTGCAAGTATTGACCAATAGTTAAGAAATCAACATCAACAGATCTAAGGTCATCAAGTAATGTTAAAATCTCTGAATTGTCCTCACCAAGTCCCACCATAAAACCTGATTTAGTAGGTATTTCAGGAAAAAGTTCTTTACTACGTTTTAACAAAGTTAGGCTTTGATTATAATTCCCTTGAGGTCTGATGCAATCAAATAAAGATGATACTACCTCAATGTTATGATTTAAAACAGTTGGTTGTGCAGAAAGCACAGTCTTTAATGATCCCCTCGTTCCATTAAAATCAGGTATAAGAACTTCGATTTTACAACACGGATTTAACTTTTTTATGTAATCAATGGTTTCTTTAAAATGTTGAGCTCCTCCATCATCTAAATCATCTCTAGTAACCGAAGTAATAACTGCATACGTTAATCTAAGTTTTTGGACACTTTCAGCGATATGAAACGGTTCATTAGAATCAAGAGGTTTTGGAGTGCCATGACATACATTACAATAAAGACAATTTCGAGTACACGTATCTCCTAAGATAAGAAAGGTCGCTGTTCCTCGACTAAAACATTCACCCATGTTTGGGCATTTTGCTTCTTCACAAATAGTATGCACATGTGCATCTCTCAATTGTTTTCTAACAGATGCATATGTGGTTCCACCACCAATTCTTGTTTTTAACCAATCAGGATGTCTTCTCTTTTTCATCAACTTAAACCCCCATCATCACTCGTAAGAGATCGCGTAAACCAGGAGCAAAACCAAGAATGAAAATCCCTATTTTTAATAAGTTTACGAATAGTTTCTGAGATTGTAATTCTTCACTATACAATATATCAAGGATATAAATAATTCCAATAATGAGGATAAATTTTACAATAGGGAACAATGGAGGCCAAATCTGTAATAAAAAATCTGAAGCAGGGTGTTTTTCAATATACGTTGGAAGACCCATTTTTAAAGGATCATAAATACTCACATAACTGGCAATACCATCAAGTTGATGCCCAAAAATCATAAAAAGATTAATAGGTGAAGAAAAAACTTGAGAATTCCTCCAAAACGGTTGAATATATTTTGATATAATGAGAACAGTAAGTGTAATAGCAGTACATACAATACTTACCAATAGAAATACATTTAAAAATAATCCACTGGATAAACTCCACATGGATCCAGTCATCCATAATATTAAATAATATAAAAACGGAATCAACAAAATTGTTCCAAAAATACCCGTGATACAAGGGATATTAAATTTTTCTAATTTTTTTATTTTATGCAGATACACTGCGATAGAAAGTGCAATCAGAGTTAAGATCAAGGCTTGAATGTAAATTAATGGGGTCACAAACCAGAAAACTAATGGTTCAGCGAAAAACTGTGAATCTTCTAATACCCGAGCTATGGATCCATAGAGAATAAATGGTAATAAACCTAAGAAAAATGAGAAATCTATACCAATATCCCATTTTTTCAACAATTGATACAATCCATATAAAGCACTTGCTACAACAACACCATAGACGATTTCAGAAACAATGGTAAATTTCGGTGCCGCAGAAACACCATGATATATCATCGGTCTATTTAACCCGTCTGAAAGTATTGGGCCCCAGAAATATTTCCAAATAAACTGATCATAAATCTGTACTGGAAAAAAATACCACAATATAAAGAAACAAATAATACTTAGAAAAACGACTGTTAGACTCGTTAATAATAAATTTTTTTTAACCCAATCATGTATATTCATAACAACATGTGGGAAGGAAAATATAATATATTAATGGTATGGTTTACTAATCCTTAATGCAACGTTTTACTAAATCAAAAATGATGGTTTTCCCTAGGGAAATCCTTGTTGGACACAAAACAATTTCCCAAGTTGCAGAACTCTGCAAAAGAGTAACCCCCGGGAATAATGCTTTAGTAGTCTATGATAAGAAAACAAAGCGTATCGCAGGTAATAAAATTGTCAAGATTTTAAATAAAAATGATTACATCGTTAATGAAAAACAGATTTCTTCCGCGTCCATAAATCAAGTTAACTCAGTGATCAATTATGTCTCTGATAAAGACATAGAAATCATATTAGGAGTTGGTGGCGGCAGTGTTATTGACATTGGTAAGTTTGCCGCTTATGAAACTTCAAGATCCTTTGTCAGCATTCCAACCTGTGCTTCACATGATGGTATTGCCTCTCCTCGTGCATCATTGAAACATCGAAAAGGAAGTGTATCAAAGAATGCTACTAGTCCTTTAGCAGTTCTCGCCGATACTGAAATCATCAATAAAGCTCCGTATCGAATGCTTGCTGCAGGATGTGCAGATGTGGTTTCAAATATTCCTGCCGTATTGGACTGGAATCTAGCTCATCGATTAAAACATGAAGAATACAGCAGCCATGCAGCCGTACTTGCAGAAACCGCAGCCCAACTTATTATCGAACATGCAGACGATATAAAACCCGATGTAGAGAAAAGTGTATGGTTTGCAGTTAAAGCTATGATTGTCTCTGGAGTAGCAATGAGCGTAGCAGGATCAACTCGTCCAGCATCAGGTGCTGAACATATGTTTTCACATATGCTAGACCATCTTGGTCCAGGGATCATGTTAAAAGGCAAGGGAAAACAATTACCACTTCATGGAGAACAATGTGGAATTGGTGCGATTATGACCATGTATTTACATGGTGGTAACTGGCTAATGATAAAAGATACGTTAAGAAAAATTGGAGCTCCAACAACCTCTGAAGAACTCGGCATCTCAAAGAAAAAAATCATTGAAGCACTTGTAAGAGCAACAGAGATAAGACCTGATCGATATACTATCCTTGGCGAAAATGGATTAACGGTAGAAGCAGCGCGTACGCTTGCAAAAAAAACTGGAGTGATCTAGTCATTTATGACATCCATTACTATCATTGGAGAAAAACTAGCCAACAAAGATGAGGAATTCATTTTTATTGGACCACAAAACGATTGTAAAAACTGCAAACTTAAAAATATTTGTTTCAATTTAAAACAATACCACCAATATAAAATAACTTCCGTGAGAGATAAACGTCATAGTTGCAGCGTACATGCAGGAGATGCTATTGTAGTAGAAGTTGACGAACAACCAATCGAAACAACAATAGAAAAAAAATATACTAAGGGTAGTGTAATTACTTATGAAACGAAAGAGTGTAATGAGAAATTATGTCTCTATTACGACCTATGTACAAATAAAGCATTAGAACCAGGTAAAAAATATTTGATAACTGATATATTGGATGATATCCCCTGTTCAAAAGGAGAAACAATCCAACGAGTAACGCTTAAGGAAAAAGAATGAAAAAAACCATTAGATGGTTTTAATAAGATCTGCGATTTTTTCTCTTTTATCATCCTCTGATGGGAGAGTAATTGATGATTTCCATCCCTTTTCTCCATCAGCAAGATAGAAACCGCGAGCAATTGAAATGAATTCTGTTTCATTATTATCTGCAACTGCTTTTTTACGTGAAACCTCAATGAAATTATTTCTTCCGAATTTTACTTCTTCAGCTTTAATTACTTCGAATTCAACCATACTGATTTCTCCTTATTACTTGTCGCTGTAATAGTACAACGATACACATTTCATGCTGACACGTTGTTATTTGGTAAATTTTAAAGGTGAATAATTCTTCCTCTTTAAATATATAATGTTTTTTAATGGTATTTATTAAATTAATATAAATCATTGATTTGGCCAATTCTATAACAATAATTCTATAAGAAAAAAAAGAAATAGAAAAGGATTATTTCAATCCAGCTTCTTTTCTGAGCAATAGAGCTTTATCTGTTTTCTCCCATGAAAAGTCAGGATCCGATCGTCCGAAATGACCATATGATGCAGTTTTCGTAAAAATCGGTCTGAGAAGATCAAAATGTTCTATTATTTTTCCTGGTGTTAATGGGAAGAAATCCTCAACCATTGAATGAATTTTATCAAGAGAGATACTATTTGTTCCAAAACAATCAATATCAATAGAAACTGGTTTTGAAACCCCAATCGCATATGCTAACTGTACTTCACATTTATCAGCGAGTTTTGCTGCAACTATGTTTTTAGCAATATATCGTGCAGCATATGCTGCACTTCGATCAACTTTTGTAGGATCTTTACCAGAAAATGCACCACCACCATGTCGGCCAATTCCACCATACGTATCAACAATAATCTTTCTACCGGTTAATCCAGCATCTGCATATGGTCCCCCTCTCACAAAAGCTCCCGTTGGATTAACATGAAAAACAGTATCTTCATCTATCCATTTTTTACACACAGGTTTTATAACTTGTTCAATAATATCTTGTTGAATTCGCTTGTGAGATGTTCCACTATCATGTTGAGTAGAAACAAGAATGGTATCTGCACGAATTGGTTTACCTTTTTCATCATATTCAATACTTACCTGAGATTTTCCATCAGGGCGAAGGTATGCTATATCTCCATTTTTTCTAACCTCAGACAACTTTTTTGTTAATTTATGGGCAAGAGAAATTGGTAACGGCATGAATTCTTTCGTTTCATTAGATGCATAACCATACATCATACCTTGATCGCCAGCACCTTGTTCTTTGTGCAATCCGTGTCCTTCAGAAACACCCTGAGAAATATCTGGACTTTGCTCAGTAATCTGAACCCATACACTACAAGTTTCAGATTCAATACCATACTGTGAATTTGTATAACCAATATCTTTGATCGCTGCTCGTACGACACTTGGTATATCAATATAGGCTTTCGTCGTCATTTCGCCAAAAACCATAACACCACCATTCTTTGTTGCTGATTCAACAGCAACCCGGGAATATTTATCCTGTCGAAGTGCTTCATCTAAAATAGTATCCGAAATAATATCACACATTTTATCAGGATGTCCTTCTGTAACCGATTCAGAACTTATGATAATTTTTCTTTTTGTCATTGGCAACTCCCCAATTTTTTATACAATATCATTTTTTCATATGGCAAATAAAACAGAGTATTAAAATCTGTTTTTTGATATGAAACAAAAACAGTATTATTAATGTTTGTAATCAATAAAAGAAAAAGAAAATTATTGAATTATTCTGGTAATTTTCTTGTCCATAATCCCTCATCAAGTTGTTGATACACATGTTCATCTGAGTTATCACTTATTGAATCGATAGCTCGGCGATCACCAAACATTACTGATCTTTGTGATGGTGTTGCATGTTCTGCATATCGAAGAATTGTCTCTTTTTTGATTTGCCAATAATGAGTTCGCCATTCTCTTCCGTCATATAATGTGGTCTCTTCACGTTCAGTTGTAAGCATACCCTCTTCTTCCAGGATATAAAATAATTGCCGATCTTCAGGATCCAACACATTATCTATAACTCGATCATCAAATCCAAAGATATCAAGAACAAATCCTGCATCTCTTCGAGCTTCTTCTAAATCTATACCAATACGATTAGCAATTGCTGATGATAAATTCTCTAATGTTATAATAGTCATAGCATAGCCTCTTCCTGCATGTATCTTTGATAAATACCCTACTTTATTATTGAAAGATTAAAACCACATTATACTTGCAAGTTATACTTTAAATAATTTTCGATATCTATGAACGTATTTTTAGTGTTTTAAGTGTTTAAGTCAAAAAGTGATATAACAATGTTAAAATTTTATTTTCTTATAAATTCTTTATGCAGCCCTTTTATTTTACTACATAATGTTTATTAAGAGAAGAACATATGTCATTTTCTATGACCTTAATTGAGAATAATGAGGAATTATCTGAAGGTGAATGGGTTCTCCTTTTTAATGATAAAATCATTGATCACAGTGCAAATGTCGAAGACATGCTTCGTCTTGCTGAAGAAAAATTTCCTCAAGAAAAATTTCCTCTTGACTCAGTAAAGATATCAAAGGTTTTTTCAAAAACAACACCTCGAGATGTGATATTTAATAAATAACTCAGTGACTATTGGTAGCATTACCTCATTTAATAACGTGAATAAAATATGTCATTACAACAGTATGATGAACAACAACTTCTTTTTGATATTTCAACAATCATAAAAGATATTTCACAAGGAATCAATGACCTTCAACATATCATCTCTTTAGTAAATGATGAAAAGGAAATTATCTCTTTTGAACAAACCTATTGTAAACAATGTAAAGAACCATGCGGACGATCAAATGCAGAAATTTTGAAATGTATCACCACAAGAAAAAATATAACTGAAAAAAAGGGACATACGATCAATCAACAATATACAAAAGAATATTTAGAACAAGATTTAAAGGAAATCATTATTGATTTACAAATGAAAGAAAAACATCTGAAACAAATCATGGAAAAGATTCAAAAAGGGATTGCGCATTCATAAGAAGGAATTAATATATAACATAAATTGATGGGAATGGAATAGGGACATATGAATACTACACCAAATCTTATTTTTGATTATAGAGATTATCCAATCATTCCAGTTCGATTTCGAAATAACGAGAAAAGAACTCCCTTAATAGAAGCATTGCTTGATTCAGGAGGAGATTTTATTGTTATACCTCAACCAATAGCCACTTTTCTAAACCTTCAATTAGAACAAGCATGTGATGTTGACACAGCAGGTGGTACTACATCTTTATACAAAGCAAAAATAGATATGGCAATTGGCCAAGAAAAAAAACACACTCTTTATTCTCAAAAAGAAATCCATGTATCTACAAGAGAAGACATCCCGGTTCTACTCGGAAGAAACCCATTATTTGAAGATTATGAAATTACGTTCAAAAAACATAAAAATCAACTTATTCTAAGACCATTATCTCTAGAAATTCATTCGGAATATCCTCCGGGATTCTAAATAATAAGTGAGCTAAAAATAATATGATGATAACAGGGTCAATTACCCCTTGTTTCCCATAACGTATAAATACGGGAACCAGTATACCGGGTAGGCTATTCAGTGATAATGAGGAAGAGCGTGAAATATATCAAAAAATAAGGAAAATCAACACAATACTTCTTAAAGGAGAATATTTACTTGAATAGTATACAAAAGGGCCTGTAGCTCAGCTAGGTAGAGCATCTGGCTTTTAACCAGATGGCCAAGGGTTCGAATCCCTTCAGGCCCGTTCATCTCCAAAAATTCCATCAAACACCACCAGGAGGATTTCGTACCATATGGCAAAAAAGAAAAAGATTGAACCTCTTAAAGATATCACTAAACATGAACTCGTTCCCAATCATGTTATTTTATCAGAAAAAGAAAAACAACAAATTCTTTCAAATTATAAGATCATGCCAAGCCAATTACCAAAAATGTTAACTAGTGATCCTGTAGCTCAATCGATTGGAGCAAAAGCAGGTGATATCGTTAAAATAATTCGTGAAAGTCATACAGCTAAAAAATCCACAGCATATCGCTTTGTAGTTGAGGATAGTAAATAATCGGGTGTAATAAAATATGAGAGAACTCGTTGATGCTTTTTATAAAGATAGAAGTATTGTCAATCACCAAATAGCTTCTTACAATGATTTTTTAAATCGAAGATTGCAGACCATTGTTTATAGTACGGTTATTGGTCAGCAAGAAGAGATGGAACGTGGCTATATTTATCCTGAAATAGAAGGATATAAAATTAAATTTGGCCGCATTCGAGTAGGAAGACCTTTGGTAAAAGAGGCAGATGGAACAGAGAGACCATTAACACCAATGGAAGCTCGTCTTCGAGATTTAACCTATGAGGCTCCTATTCATCTTGAATTTATACCTATCAAGGATGAAGTTGAATATGAACCTGAAGAAGTGAAAGTCGGTGAACTTCCAATTATGATTAAATCTAAAGCATGTAATCTTCAAAAACAAGCTTTAGAAGAGGAAAAAGATCGTCCTTTATCTAACGAGGATTATTATCATGAATTACAAAACTTACAGGAAGATCCCCTAGATCCAGGCGGATATTATATTAGTAATGGGACTGAACGAGTTTTAATTACCGTAGAAGATTTGGCACCAAATAGAGTTCTTGTCGAAAAAAGTCGACGGTATGGCCGGGAGATTGAAGTAGCAAAAGTATTTTCTCAAAGGGAAGGATATAGAGCTTTAACGGTAGTTGAAAAGAAAGCTGATGGAATGCTTATGGTTTCGCTTCCAACTACTTATGGACAAATCCCGTTAATGATCTTACTCCGCGCTTTAGGAATGGAAAGCGATGAGGAAATTGTAGATGTTATTAGTGTAGATCCAAAAATGGATACCTTTGTCCTTGCTAATATCGAAGAATGCGCAAATGAATATGGCATTACCACTCAAGAAGAGGCAGTAGCCTATCTTGGAAAGAAATTTGCAGGCGGTCAAGCAAAGGAATATCGAATTAAACGTGTAGAAACATTGATGGATCGGAATTTACTTCCACATCTTGGTAACGATTCAACTGATCGAATTACAAAAGCAATTTTTATGGCCCGAATGGGTATGGCCGTATTAGAACTTGCACTGAATAAAAGAGAAGAGGACGATAAAGACCACTACGCAAACAAAAGATTAAAACTTGCTGGAGATTTAATGGAAGACTTATTCCGAGTTTCTTTTACTGCTTTATGCAAGGATCTGAAATATCAAATTGAACGAATTCATGCGAAAGGAAAAGAAATCAAGATTAGCTCCTGTTTGCGATCTGATGTACTCAGTCAACGTATTCATCATGCATTAGCCACAGGAAACTGGGTTGGAGGTCGTGCTGGTGTTTCTCAGCTACTTGATCGTACAAGTAATTTAGCTGTTCTTAGCCATCTTCGAAGGGTTACCTCCCCATTAACTCGATCCCAACCTCATTTCGAAGCTCGAGATTTACATTCTACACAATGGGGGCGACTCTGCCCTAATGAAACACCTGAAGGACCAAATTGTGGTTTAGTAAAAAATCTTGCATTAACTGTTGAAATCAGCGAAGGATTCTCAGAAAATGAAGTGGAAAGTGTCCTAAAGGATATGGGCATTCATGAAGTATCAAAAAAGGCGAAAGGATCTCGAGTGTTTCTCAATGGAGATCTTATTGGCATGCATCCAAACGGTGAAGAACTTGTTAATAAAATGCGAGATCGCCGCCATAAAGGACTTCTTCATAATGAAGTAAATGTTGCCTATTATGAAGATGAAAATGATGTCATTGTAAATTGTGATTCTGGACGATTACGTCGACCATTGGCCGTAGTCGAAAAAGGTAAATTATTGATTTCTGAATCGTATCTAAAACGTGTCCAAGAAGGTAGTAAGAAATGGATGGATTTAATCAATGAAGGATCGATTGAATATATTGATGCTGAAGAAGAAGAAAATACATTAATTGCATTAAATGAAGATAAAATTACTTCCGATCATACACATATGGAACTAGATCCAATGGTTATCCTTGGAATCGGTTCTTCACTTGTACCATATCCTGAACATAATTCTTCCCCTCGTATCACAATGGGTGCAGGTATGGGTAAACAATCTCTAGGTTTTGGATCATCAAATTACCGAATTAGACCAGATACAAGAGAACATCTTATGCATTATCCGCAGGCTCCAATGGTTAAAACTCATGCAACTAAATATATACGATTTCAAGAACGTCCCGCTGGACAAAATTTCATTGTCGCTGTTGCATCTTATAAAGGATATAATATGGAAGATGCTCTCATTATGAGTAAAGCAAGTATTGAACGAGGACTTGCTCGAAGTACCTTTTTCAGAACGTATAGTAGTGAGGAAAAACGTTATCCGGGTGGACAAGAAGATCATTTTGAAATTCCTGATCCTGAATGTCGCGGTGTTAGAAGTGAGGATGCATATGTTAACTTAAGCGAGGATGGTCTTATTTCCCCAGAATGTAATGTTCATGGTAGCGATGTCCTTGTTGGAAAAACATCTCCACCAAGATTTTTGGAGGAACCAACTGATTTTCTTACACCTCAGAAACGACGTGAGACCTCTGTAACTGTTCAACATGGGGAAGGTGGAACTGTTGACAAGGTAATGTTGTCTGAATCCGTGAATGGATCACGAATGGTAAAAATCAAAGTTCGTGAACAACGAATACCTGAACTTGGTGATAAATTTGCTTCAAAACATGGTCAAAAGGGAGTTATTGGCCATATCGTTCCTCAAGAGGATATGCCATTTAATGAATTTGGAATGAGTCCTGATTTAATTACTAATCCCCATGGTATTCCCAGTCGTATGACCGTTGGTCACGTATTGGAGATGATTGGAGGTAAAGTTGGCGCTCTTGAAGGACGTTTTGTTGATGGAACTGCATTTAGTGGTGAACCAGAAAAAGTACTTCGAGATGCATTAGTAAAAAATGGTTTCAAACATCATGGTAAAGAAGTTTTATATGATGGAACGACAGGGAAGCCTCTTGAAGTAGACATCTTTGTTGGTTGTATCTATTATCAAAAACTACATCATATGGTTGCAGGAAAGATTCATGCTCGAAGCCGTGGTCCGGTTCAGATCCTTACTCGTCAGCCAACTGAAGGTCGTGCTCGTGAAGGAGGTCTTCGGTTTGGTGAGATGGAACGAGACTGTCTCATCGGTCACGGAGCATCAATGGTGATTAAAGATCGACTTCTTGATGAATCTGATCTAACCATAAAGTATGTATGCAATACTTGTGGGCATATCGCAATAAAAGATCGTCATGGTCGTTTACGTTGTCCTGTTTGTGGTGATAAAGCAAATGTGTATCCATTGGAGATGAGTTACGCATTTAAATTGCTTCTTGACGAATTGAAATCACTTGGTATTGCACCTCGTATGAAACTTCAATCATTAGTGTGAAATTGGTAGGGATTATAAATGGAACGGGTTAATAGTATCACAAAGAAAATAGGTGAAATTTACTTTTCATTATTATCACCAAATGAAATTAGGAAAATGAGTGCAACAAAGGTGATTACTGCTGACACTTATGATGAAGATGGTTTTCCTATTGCCATGGGTCTTATGGATCCTCGAATGGGCGTTATTGAACCAGGTTTACGATGTAAGACCTGTGGACAGCGGGTAGGTAAAGATAAATGTCCCGGTCATTTTGGACATATCGATCTAGCAATGCCCGTTATTCATGTTGGTCATATAAAAATTATCCGAGATAGTCTTCGTGCCACCTGTCGAGATTGCGGCCATCTTTTATTGACAAAAAAGGAACAAGAAGATTTCATCGATGAAATAAAAACTTATAAAAGAGAAGGAAGGCAAACAACATATTTATATAAACAAATAGTCAAGGAAGCACGAAAAGCATCGAAATGCCCTCATTGCGGTAGGGAAGTGGGGAAAATTGAACTAGATAAGCCAACGACGTTACGTGAAAATGGAAAGAAATTAACTCCATCAGAAGTAAGAGAATGGTTGGAAAAAATTAGAGATGAAGATTTACCATTACTTGACATCAATATAAAAGCGGCTCGACCGGAATGGACCGTTCTTACAGTTCTTCCTGTTCCGCCAGTTACGGTTAGACCTTCGGTTACTTTGCAATCTGGAGAACGATCAGAAGATGATTTAACTCATAAACTCGTCGATGTGATTCGTATAAATCAACGATTACAAGAAAATCGTGATGCAGGTGCTCCTCAATTAATTGTTGAAGATTTATGGGAATTATTGCAATACCATGTAACTACCTATCTTGATAATCAAACAAGTGGAATTCCTCCAGCTCGCCATCGTTCTGGGAGACCTCTTAAAACCCTTGCTCAAAGATTAAAAGGAAAAGAAGGACGATTTAGAAGCAATCTTTCAGGTAAACGTGTTAATTTTTCTGCTCGAACTGTCATTTCACCTGACCCAAATTTAAGTATAAATGAAATTGGTGTACCCATCCGAATTGCTGAAGAACTCACAATCCCAGTTAGAGTAACTGTGCATAATATTGATTGGTGCAAAGAGATAATTAATCAGAAATATATCAATCCAGATGAAAAAGGCTATGTCCCTGGAGTTAATTATATAATCAAGAATATTGGGGGCATAAAACGTCGGATTAAGGTATCTGATAGAAATGCAGAAGCAGTTGCTGAAAAACTGGAAGTTGGATCAATTATTGAACGGCAACTCATGGAAGGAGATCTTGCATTATTTAATCGACAACCATCCTTACATCGAATGAGTATGATGGCTCATCGAGTACATGTGGTTCCTGGTAAAACATTTCGATTTAATCTTTGTGTCTGTCCACCATATAATGCAGATTTTGATGGAGATGAGATGAATCTGCATGTGATACAAGGAGAAGAAGCAAAAGCTGAAGCGGAGATTCTCATGAAGGTTCAGGAGAATATTTTATCTCCTCGTTTTGGTGGTGCAATTATTGGTGGCATTCATGACATTATATCTGGTGCATTTTTATTAACAAATAAAGAACGGAAAGTTCCAATTGATGTCGCATCGTATTTGCTTGGAGCAGTACAGTATCGAGGAGATATCGATATACATAAGGAACAAGGGAAGAGATATATTCTTGGTCGAGATATTTTTAGCACTATTCTCCCTGATGATCTTAATATTAAATTTAAATCAAAAACCTATGAAAGTCTTGATAGTGAAGAGGCATACGTAATTATTAAGAATGGAAGACTTTTACAAGGAACGGTTGACGAGAACGGCATTGGTGCATTTAAGGGTCGTATTCTTGATAGAGTGATACGTGACCATGGAATGGATGCAGGAAGAGCATTTATTGATAATGCTACTCTTCTTGGAATATCAGCCGCTACCCTTTTCGGTTTTACAACTAGTATTGATGATGAAGATATACCTGATGAAGCACAACATAAAATCGCTGAAGGTCTTGATGATGCAATGAAGCAGATTCAAAAGTTAGTCAAAGCGTTTGAACAAGGTGAACTAGAATCATTACCTGGTAGAAGTATCGAAGAGACATTAGAAATGGAGATTATGCGAGTAACAGGAAAAGCTCGTGATATGGCTGGAGAAATTGCTGGTGAGCATCTTGGTTTAGAGAATAGCGCTGTGATTATGGCAAAATCTGGTGCTCGTGGAAGTATGCTTAATCTTTCTCAAATGTCCGGAATCGTTGGTCAGCAAGCAGTTCGTGGTGAACGGATTAATCGAGGTTATCAATATCGAACACTCCCTCATTTCAAGAAAGGTGATCTTGGGGCTTCTGCAAAAGGATTTGTAGGAAGTAGTTACAAAAAGGGATTAACGCCCACAGAATATTTCTTCCATTCAATGGGTGGCAGGGAAGGATTGGTAGATACTGCGGTTCGTACCTCTAGATCTGGTTATATGCAACGACGATTAATCAATGCATTAGAAGATGTAAAAGTGGAAAAAGATGGAACGGTACGTCAAGCTGGTGGACAAATCATTCAGTTTATTTATGGAGAGGATGGTGTTGATCCAACACGTAGTTTAAATGGTAAATCAGTAGATGTCGATCGTATCATTGAAGAAATTTTAGAGGGGGCTTAGTTGGATGGCAGAGAAAAAAACGAGGAAAACGGTGAAAAAGAAACCTACTACAAAAAAGCAAAAAGAGGACACAAAACAAACCAAAAAGAAAACCACTATAAATACAGCTTCTTCCGCTGCCAAAAGCTCAACAACAAGTACAAAGACGAAGAAAAAAACAACCAAGAAAAAATCAAGAGAAGTAGAAAAAAAGAAAGCGACGGCGACTAAGAAAACTACCAAAAAAGTGTCTGAAAAGAAAAAGACATCAACAAAAAAACAGACTGTAGAAAAAATAACTGTTATCGAATCGAAAAAGGAGGAGAAATTATCCCCAGCTGAACAAAAAGTTTTTGATGATATTAATAAGAGTCTAAGCGATTTTTTCCTTCCCGAAAGCGTTATTAATGAATTGATTACTGAAATCATAGAGAAAAAGATACCTGCGAAGAAAATTGATCCCATAGTTAAACGTGTGATTGAGGATTATAAAGCTAATTTGATTGATCCATCTGAAGCATGTGGTATCGTTGGAGCTCAAAGTATTGGTGAACCCGGTACGCAGATGACTATGAGAACATTTCACTATGCAGGTGTTGCTGAAATTAATGTGACACTCGGTCTTCCCCGTTTAATTGAAATTGTTGACGCACGTTCAACTCCATCAACACCAATGATGAATATCTATTTGCATAAAGAATATCGGGAGGATGCGAAAAAAGCTAAAATGGTTGCAAATCAAATTGAGATCACTCTACTCCATGATATCGCTGAAATAGAAACGGATCTTACTAACTTATTTATCACTATCAGACCAAATTTGGAAAGTTTAGAAAACAAAGGACTTACCCTTAAACAAATTATTGATGTGACTAAAAAGATACGAAAAATTGATGTTAGTGAAAAAAAGGATAAAACCATCTCAATAAGTTTAGATTCACCAAGTTTTAAAAGTTTACTTGACATAACTGAAAAATTGAAATCATTAAAAGTTAAAGGTGTAGATGGTATCGAAAGGATTATTATTCGAAAGGAACCTGATGAAGGTTACGTAATTTATAGTGAAGGAAGTAATCTTGAACAAGTTTTAGATATTGTCGGTGTTGACCCTTATCGAACTAGTACAAATGACATTCAAGCAGTGGGAAGAGTTCTTGGCATTGAAGCTGCGCGAAACATGATCATTCAAGAAGCGCACAATACACTTTCTGAACAAGGATTAAATGTTGATAAACGTCATATTATGCTTGTTGCAGATGTAATGACTTCTGATGGAAAGATTAAAGCAATTGGTCGTCATGGCGTGAGCGGTGAAAAAACTAGTGTGCTTTCTCGAGCTGCTTTTGAAATTACGGTGAACCATTTACTACAAGCAAGTCGTCGTGGTGAATCTGATTCACTTGAAGGTGTAGCAGAGAATATTATTGTTGGACAACCAGTAAATCTCGGAACTGGTGCTGTGGAACTTGTGATGAAACGATCGAAGCCAATTAAGACAAAAGATAAGGAGTGAAGAATATGGTTGATGTGGAAAAAGCATTTAAAATCATGGTAAAAAAAGGAACAGTGATCTTTGGTAATCGACAAACACGATCTACTATTGAAAATAAAAAAGCAAAATTAGTAGTATTTTCAAAAAATTGTCCATTTATCGATGAGATAACTCCCCTTACCGAAAAACACGATATACCCATATATCAAGCAAATGTCGATAGTGTTGAATTAGGTTCTATATGTGGAAAGATGTATGCTGTGTCAACATTTGCTGTTGTTGATGATGGTGGCGTAAATATCAGTCAATTGTTAAAGCAAAGGTAATGTTTATTTATGACAGATATTCAACTTTCAACGGAGACCATGAAATATATTCGCATGGCAACCCAAATGATTCATGTGGATATCTTGGACTGTGTGCTAGAAGACGAGTTACTTGTTTTTGTCGTTCGAAAAGGTCAGCTTGGTGCAGCAATAGGAAAAAAAGCGAAGAATTTAGAGCGATTGCGTAACGTTTTTAAAAAGACGATTAAGTTCGTTGAAAAAGACGATGATCGTATTCGATTCGTCCAAAATCTCTGTAAACCATACAAAGTGGAATCAGTAACCCTATCTGGTGATGATACTACTCCTGTTGCCCAGGTGTCTGTTGCTGCAAGTGAAAAATCACGGTTAATCGGAAAAGGTGGTCGTAATATTGAACTTATTCGAAAACTTGCAAAAAGACATCATAACATCCGTGATGTACAAGTAAAATAATGCTCTTCTTCGTTAATTATTTTCTTATAAATCTTCTATTATACTTTTATTGACATAATGGTTTAAATACCATCATTTTATACCTGTTGGATGGGGGTAGCTCTGCGAATAAAAAATCATCCAATCCTCGACTTTCATCATGACCAACCAGTAAAATTTTGTTTTAATGGTAAATCAATGCTTGGATATAGTAATGATACCATTGCTGCAGCATTACATGCTAATGGGATTACCAAGTTCAGTGAAAGTATTCGGTTTCATAGAGCAAGAGGATTTTTTTGTGGGATTGGAAAATGTTCGTCTTGTTTAATGACAGTAAACGGCATTCCTAATGTTCGTACCTGTATTGTTCCATTGAAAGAAAAGGTTGAGGTTAAAACTCAAGATACATTTGCCTCATGGCCTAATAAGCAGCAAAAACAGACTGAACAGGAATCACTTATTCACACCGTCGATGTGTTGGTTGTTGGGGGTGGACCTGCAGGACTTGATGCAGCAATTCAAGCTGCAGATCGGGGAGCACATGTGTTACTCGTGGATGAAAACCAACGACTAGGCGGTCAATTAATCAAACAGACGCACAAATTCTTTGGATCAAAACAAGAAAATGCTGGTACGAGAGGAATTTCTATTGCACAGCAATTAGAAACCATTATTCAAAACCATGATCACATTGACGTTTTCCTTGAATCTACTGTGTTTGGATACTATGAAGATACTAACTCAGATCTATTCACTTTTGCAGTATCTCAAAGAAAGGGATATGATAGTACTATAATAAAAGTGCAAGCAAAAACAGTTGTTTTTGCAGTAGGCGCCATGGAAAATATGCTATTGTTTCCAGGAAATGATCTTCCTGGAGTTTATGGTGCTGGTGCGGTACAAACATTAATGAACGTCTATGGAGTAAAACCAGGAGAACAAGTACTTATGGTCGGTGCCGGAAACGTTGGACTCATCGTTAGCTACCAGCTGTTACAAGCAGGTATTACCGTTGATAGGGTTGTTGAAGCAGCCCCCCTAATCGGAGGATACCATGTCCATGCAGCTAAACTACGTCGTTGTGGTGTTCCTATTTTTACTAGACATTCAATTAAAGAAGTAAAAGGTTCTGATCATGTCGAATCAGCAGTTATCGTTGAACTTGATGAAAACTGGCAGGAAATACCTGGTTCAGAGGAAA
>Ga0272442_10005357_pt1 | contig 17165 bp, 14 predicted proteins | sample SSMForm2O_FD_200262 | JGI IMG/M metagenome (GOLD analysis project Ga0272442, IMG submission 200262) | Marine sediment archaeal communities from Little Sippewissett salt marsh, Falmouth, MA, United States - SSM-Form-2O | ecosystem: Environmental > Aquatic > Marine > Wetlands > Sediment ... | reverse complement strand
ATCCTGCCGAGTTTCTATGGCGTGTCTAAGGTAATGTGGTATGGAGGCCCCCAATTCAGGTCTTAGCATCTCCGCAACGGCCCCATCGCCGTCCTGCACGACGATGTGATCACCCTTTTCCTCCAATACCTTATACTCAAATCCCGGCAGTAAGCCGATGTTGACGCCGGGTCTGGGGCCGTATTCAGAATCATCAGTATGGAAGTACCGGCTGATGGCTCCCCCCTTATACTCGGCTGGTAATCCCTCTTTGTGCCATCTATCAAGGGTCTGCTGCCATGCACCGAATTCATAGTCTGGTACCCGATCAACGGATTCGTGGCGTAGCGTGCGCAACAATCTCTCCCTATGTGTCATTTATAAGCCCTCCTGAGTATATCCGATTATCTACAGAACTGCCAAATTTGTCAATCCATGTCAGAAAATCATCAAGGCACACAACGCAGAAACAATTGAGAACAAATATACTCCTTTCCTGCTGATTTGTCAACATAAAACCCTTGCCCATAGGAATTCTCAAGTCAAGAATCTGACAGTACCAGAATATGATGTTTATGATTCATAAAGTTGTGCAGGCAAACTATCCCTGTGTGAAACTATGAGTTTCAGTATTGAGTAATTCCCATAGCCTATGCCTCACATTCCACCATCCCATAGTGCCACCAGGGGCGTTACGTTCCATCGAAGTGCAACCATGACATGCGCCACTTCCAGTGAAGAAAGCTAGCCAGGAAGTCTTCAGCAATGCGCTTCATGGTTGGGTGATACAATCTGTATGATTTCATGTGTCTGAAGACATAGGCGTAGAACAGGTTATGAGCCATGAACAGAATCAGCAACAGAGCGTATGTGGCATTTGGGTGGTGGTGGAAGTTGTGTTCCATATACCAGTTGTCCTTGTTCTCTACCCCCCATTTGGCATGGACTATCTGACGGACTGTGTTAGCGTCTGCCAGTTCCACAGGGACAGTGGTCATACATAGGAATGTTTCTTCCTTGATGTATACCTTCTCTCCTGAGGCTATCTTGTATGTCTTCTCCAGAATCCTGAATCCACGAGTTGGCACATCCCAATCCAGTGATGCCTGAAGCTCTGGTATCTCATATACCCAGCTTTCTACTCGCTCTTCTCTATCATCTATGTGTATAGGTTCCACCATCTGAGATAGCACATCTATCTCCTGATACAATGTGGTGTCTTCCCGCTTCACCCGACTCACCAGATACTTACCCAGTGAATCCAAAAACAACACAAATGGCTTATTGGAGTAGTATGCATCTGTGGTGAGTATGTCAAAGAAACGGTTGCCATAAAGGGTTATCATCTTCACTATCAATCGCTTTGCTGCCGTGCTCTCTCCTTCGTGTTCTGGTGATTCTCCCCCTTCTTCCAGCGCATCCTTCGGAAGTGCTGGTTCACCACCCAATATCACCTGAACTGCTGATGAATGAAGACGGCCTACTACATACATTATCACCATCCGGTGGACATAATGAACCTTGACCCCTTCCTTGGTGGTAACATGCACCGCCATGCATTCAGGGCAATGGACGCATTCACTTCGGAAGTGCTCTGTGCCATCTATGGCTACTATCCGCAATCCACCTATGGTGCCGGGATGTTCTGCACTGCCATATGCCTTATTGCGACGCAGCTTCTTAGGCACTACTGCCAATTCCTGCTGGAGTATGTCTGTGTCTATGTTCTCCAAGCCATTGGCTACTGTGTTGGCGCAATAGGTCTCCTTGTCAATTCTGGGCACGAACTTACGTATCCTGCCTGCTTTAGAATCTGCTGCCAACTGCCTGAGAGAACCCAGGCGAAGCAGCATACACAAGAACACGCTCATAAATATGGTCTGCGAGGATGTCTCTGGATCTCCTTTGCTCTGCATGGAGTTTATTGTCTGGGAAAACCTGTATACCTTATTGACATAGCGAAGAAAGTTTGGTAATCTCTTTAGCGTTAGTTTATAACTCATTTCTGGCCTCCTCGTGTGGTGGGTTTACTCTAGTCTAACAATGAGGAGGTCTTTTTTCTATCACAAACTTGTGGGATATGAATCATTCTTGTCATATAGGCTTTCACACTTCGCGATTCTCACCTTGCTTCCACTCAGTAGCTCAGATAACGTAATTCCTATATTCTGAATCATGACGTTGAGAATTTCTATCACAGGAGGTGACTGTCTCAATTCACTGGGTTAGTAGATGAGGAAGGAGAGAGAATAGCCACGGATAAACACTGATTCTCACGGATTCCCCCAGATCCTATCCGTGCTTATCCGTGTCAATCAGTGGCTGAATCTTCTTTCCAACCAATACATTGGGACAGTCTCTCCTAAACCGCTATTTCATTGACATTCGACCTTCGTAATGCTAAAATTGTGATGGACAGTAAAAACGCTGGTGGCTGACAACTTAATGCTAGATGAGAGAGGAGACGCTGAAAATGGAAAAGCTGGGTGTTGGGATTATCGGCCCGGGATGGGCTGGCGGTGAACATATAAAAGCTTATATGAATAACCCACATGTAGATATACTGGCCATATGTGGAAGGGACGAGGGTAGAACCAGGGCAAGGATGGAGGAAGCCGGCCTGGAGTGCGACGTGTATACCGATTACGAGGAAGTGCTGAAGCGGGACGACCTGCACATAGTGTCCATATGCACTCCCAACAACCTTCACGTGAAAGAAGGGGTTATGGCGGCCCAGGCGGGAAAACACATGCTCATGGAAAAGCCCATCGCCCTGAATCTGGAAGATCTGAAAAAACTGAGGGATGCCGTTAGAGAGGCAGGGGTCAAAAGCGTTGTGGGGTTCGTGCTTAGATGGAATCCCCTATTTGAGACCTTGAAACCGCTGATAGAGGACGATTCTATAGGCAGGATTTTCTATGGCGAGGTGGATTATTTCCACGGTATAGGGCCCTGGTACAAGCAGTATGAATGGAACGTAAAGAAGTCCATAGGCGGCAGCAGTTTCCTATCTGCCGGGTGTCATGCTGTGGACGGTCTGAGATGGTTTCTGGACGAGGAAGCGGTGGAAGTAACTGCATACTCCACGCACAGCAATAACGAGAATTTCAGCCTATACGAGTATGATCCCACTATGGTCGCCATTATCAAATTTGAAAGCGGGGCCGTTGGAAAAGTGGCGTCATCAATTGACTGCATACAACCTTACGTTTTCAACATCAATCTGGTGGGGGAAAAAGGCACGATCAAGAACAACAGGCTGTATTCCCACAAGATGCCTGGCCAGACGGATTTTGCGACTATCCCCACGATCCTGCCGGACAGCGGCGATGTGACGCATCATCCGTTCCAGGGGGAATTGGATCACCTGGTTGACTGTATACTGAATGACGAGGAATCCTCCGTCAACATCGAGTATGCTGTTAAAATCCACGAAATCTGCCTGGCAGCAGAGATCTCCGCTCAAGAGGGCAGAAGCGTGAAACTACCATTGTTGGATTAAACATTATCACGTCCAGGGACGTCCCTATATTTGTCCCGCATAACCGTCCCATCTGGGACAGAACTGTCCCAGATAGGGCACTCGATCTCCGTGTTGGTCTCAGGTAATTGAGAAAGGAAGGTGGTTCTGGCAGAATTGTGATTTATTGTATTTCTTGTTAATAGTGGCTGCTAAACATTTGAAGAGGAGATGACATCTTATGATGAATAGTGTATTGGTATGTTTCTTGCTCATTGGAGTTTTGCTGGTCCCGCTCGCGATGGGAGCGAAGCTGAGGGACGATACTGTAGTTTTGTATCTTCCATTTGATGAGGGCCAGGGGGAGGAAGTGAAAGACCTGTCGAAGAGTGGCAAGACGGGAATTCTGGGGGGTAATAAACTTCCCGAATGGGTGCCCGGCAAGTTCGGTACGGCTCTGGAATTTGACGGAGAAACGAACTTCGTCCAGATTGAGGAAACGCCGGACTTCAGCTTTGCAAGCGATCCGGGAACAATAACCCTGGCTGCCTGGGTGAAAATTATCAAAACGGGTACCGATAATGCAACTCAGAACAGACAGCCTGTCGTCATGAAAGGGAATTCCGGCGCATGGGAGTATGCCCTGTATATCTATGACGGTGGAACGGCCGGGATGTCTGTATGGGACAACGGAGGCACTGGCGTTGCAGAACCCAGCGGCGGCACTTTTATCGAAGACGGGGAATGGCACGCCGTAGTTGGGACATTTGATGCGGACGATGGGGTCAAGGTCTACGTCGACGGCGAGATAGTCGCGCAGGGCGCACCCGGTGGAAATGTCCCTGGTAATGGTAACAGGAATGTATTTGTAGCAAAAAGAGAGGATGGTCAGTTCCTGAACGCTGTTATAGACGACGTGCGCATCTGGAATCGCGTGTTGGAACAGGAAGAGATCGCTGAAACTATGCAGACTCCACTGACTGGATTGGCAGTTTATCCAGACGGTCATCTGACCACGGCATGGGGAGCAGTGAAAGCAGTTCAATAATAAAAGATGGCGGGTTGCTGATGATCCATCAGGTGACCCGCCAGCATCCTCAAAATGAGGGAAAGGAATATGAAAACATAGTTTCTTGTTTTCAAGTATAGAGGTTTTTGCGGGTTTGATCTGAAGGTGAATTATCTATATGAAATTCGATGAAAGCAGAAGAGATTTTATCAAACGCACCATAGGGGCGGGTCTGGGCATCTACGGCTTGACGAAGTTGGAGTATCCTCTGGTTGGTACAGCAGAGGCCAGTCGAAAATCCTCAGTGGTTATCGCTCGCGATGGGGATGCTATAGATTCCAGCCTGAAAGTGGATCAGAACATCGTCAGCAGGATGTTGGACGATGCTGTTAAGAAACTGGCGGGGAAGAATTCTACCTCATCAGCATGGAAGGAATACTTCCGATCCGATGATATTGTGGGCATTAAGGTTAATACACTATCAGGCAGATGGATGTGCTCACATCCCGAACTGGTGGCGGCTATTGTAGACGGTCTCAGGTCAGCCGGTGTGAAGGAGAAAAACATAATAATCTGGGACAGGTTCGACAAAGAGCTGATAGTATCCGGTTTTGAGCTTAATACAAAATCATCAAATGACCCCAGATGCTTTGGGACGAGCACGGTGGGCTATGAAAAAGATATAACCATGTATGGCAGCATCGCGAGCCGGTTGAGCAAAATAATAGATCACTGTACAGCTTTCGTAAACGTGCCGGTGCTGAAGCATCACGGCGATGCCGGCGTTACGCTTTGCATGAAAAACTGGTTTGGAGCAATAAATAACCCCAGTAAATACCATTTCGATACAAGCAGTAAGAAAAGAATGCTGGCGGCCTGCGACTATATACCGGATCTGAATTCCATGATTTTTTCATCTAAAGGCATGGGGAAAAGACAACTGATTATATGTGATGCTATAATGTCCCAGTATGATAGAGGCCCCGGATACAGACCGAATATGGCGTGGAACTACGGCGGCTTGATCGTTTCGGCTGATCCTGTGGCCCTGGATCGGATAGGCGCGCAGATCATAGATAAGAAGCGTCTGGAAGTCGGGCTGAAACCGCTGTCGGAAGTGGGTCGCGAACCCAAATATATATCTATAGCCGCAGACCGATCTCACAAATTGGGAACGGATAATCTATCGAAGATAGAATTGATCAGCGCGGGCACGTATATGTCTATGGGATTGTAGTGCAATGACAATTTAGTTGATAACAATACCATTTCCGTAGCGTCGCCCTCCGCGGCGACATTTTGGCGGGACAGAGCCCATTTTGGCGGGACGGAGCCCGCCTCTACGGTTTGTTGTGGATAGCAGAACGAAAAAACGATACTTATTTGCCGATAGAGCTGTTTAGCGAAGGGAAATAGTCATTATGGGTTACTTTATCGTGATTTTTGCTTTAAGTGGACTTATCCTCATACATGAACTCGGACATTTTTTCATGGCACGATGGATGAAGATACCTGTTGCCCGATTCTCTATCGGTTTCGGCCCCAAGCTGTGGATGTTCAGGAGAGGAGATACGGAATACAGGCTATCCGTCATCCCAATAGGCGGGTACGTCCTCCTAAAAATCGAGGATGAGACTGAATTCTTTGGGATCCCAATTCACAAGAGGATAATTTTTACACTGGGCGGGCCTGCTGCTAATGTCCTGCTGGCATTGCTCTTGCTCGCATTTTTGAATACAGCAGTATCGGGAATTTCGTTCACAGGTATAGCTATGGAACCATTCTCACAGGCTTTGAGGCAGACCGGCCAGATTCTTGGGGCAATTCCGCGCCTGTTTTCTCATTCCGATGAGCTGTCGGGTGTGGTTGGAATCGTGGCTCAAGGCGGCAGCTTTGTTGGAACCGATCTTATAAAGGCTTTAAGCCTTTCGATTTTCCTGAGTCTTAATTTCGCGATATTCAACATGCTGCCCATCTCCCCGTTAGACGGTGGAAAGATTCTTCTTTATATACTGGAGAGGATACACCCGCGACTGTCGCGTTTACATGTTCCTCTAGCCCTTGCTGGTTGGGCATTGCTACTTGGACTGATGGTTTACGCAACTGCGCTGGATATTGGAAGGCAGTTTGCCGGAATGATTACATAGATTTATGAAAGAGGTGTCTTTTAATGCGCTTCAATAGAAGAGAATTCATCAAAAGCCTCGTAGGCGCTGGTTTGGGCGCTGGATTACTGGCCAGTGATGGTCCTGGTGGGCCATTAGTCTCGCAGTTGCTTGCTGATGTACCTTCTGCCAAGGGCGCTTTGCCCATTGATGGGGAACATATTTTCTTCGAAAAAGAGGCCATGTTTTACGAAAAGCTTGAGGAGAATCACATCAGATGCAAACTCTGTCCGAAAGAGTGCGAAATAGGTGATCGGGAAAGAGGATGGTGCGGTGTCAGGGAGAATAGAGATGGCACCTATTATACGATGGTTTACGGCAACCCGTGTACTGGCAGGCCTGATCCTATTGAGAAGAAGCCTTTTTTTCATTTTCTCCCGGGAAGCTGGGCGTTCTCCATCGCTACCGCGGGATGTAATCTGAACTGCAAGTTCTGTCAGAACTGGGAGATGTCCCAATCACGACCGGAAGAGACAGAAAACTACCGGCTTCCACCAGCAGGCGTAATCGCAGCCGCAAAAGAGACTAACTGTAAATCCATAGCCTATACATATACCGAGCCGACTGTCTTTTACGAATATATGTTGGATACAGCTAAAGCCGGACGGAAGGAAAATATCAGGAGCGCTGTTATATCGGCGGGGTTCATCAACCCTGAACCGATGAAGCTTTTGTGCGAACACGTGGATGCTGTGAAGATCGATCTGAAATCTCTTCGGGACAAGTTCTATGATGAAATATGCAGCGGCGAGTTAAAGCCCGTTCTGAATTCCTTAAAGATCCTGAGAGATTCAGGTGTTTGGTACGAGATTGTCTATCTTGTGGTAACTTCATTGAACGACAGCGATGAAGAGCTACGGGACACAGCCCGTTGGGTGCATGATAATCTGGGACCTGACGTTCCGCTGCACTTTTCACGTTTTTATCCCAAATACCAACTCAAAAACCTGCCGCCGACAGATACCGGGAAATTGAAAAGAGCGCGGGATATGTCCATGGACGTAGGTTTGAAGTATGTTTACATTGGCAATGTGTCCGGCGATCCGGGCGAGAACACCTACTGTCCGAAGTGTGGGAATACAATTATCAGACGTGTGCGCTATTCCGTTCGAGAGATGAATATGGTAAAAGGCAAATGCGGAGCTTGCGGCGAATCGATCCCGGGCGTTTGGGAGTAGGCATGGCCGATAGAGTGATAATCTTAGGGGCGGGCCTGGCCGGGTTGAGCGCCGCGTACCATCTGGATGCAAAATACGAAATCTATGAGAAGGAAACCGAAGCCGGTGGTCTTTGCCGCTCAAAGAGCATAGATGGCTTCGTATTTGATCGCGCTGTCCATACCTTTTACAGCCGTGACGAATACTCAACCGCTCTGGTTAAGAAACTCCTTACAGATAATTTTTCACCCCGAACCCGAAGCGCGTGGATATACTCCAAGGGGATTTTCACACCGTATCCTTTTCAGGCGAACACTTTTGGGCTGCCTATCGAAGTTGTCAAGGAGTGTGTTCTGGAGTTCATCAAAGCGAAGTATGATCCAGACGGCCAGAAGCCGGCGGCGAATTTTGAGGAATGGATTTACAGCACCTTTGGTCAGGGCATAGCCGACCATTTCATGATCCCGTTCAACAGAAAGTTGTGGGCTGTCGATCTCAAGGAAATGAGCGCGCGATGGATCGATGACCGGGTGCCGCGTCCCAGCTTGGAAGAGGTGCTGGAGGGCGCGTTGCACAGGCAGGAGCGAAGTTTTGGGCCGAACGCGCAGTTCTGGTACCCGCGAAACGGCGGCATTGGAGCTTTGCCGCAAGCATTCCTGCCACACATTAAAAACCTACAACTCCATCAGGAAGTGACGGCTATCTATCCCGATGAACGGCGCATTATGCTGGAAAACGGCCGTTCCCGAAATTACCATAGGCTAATCCCCTCCCTGCCACTGCCCAAACTTGTGGATATGATAAAGCCGATCCCCGAAGTCATCAAAGAGGCCGCTGATCAGTTGAAATACAATACCATATACTCGGTGAATATCGGTGTAAACAGGGCTAACATATCCGACATGCACTGGATCTATTTCCCGGAGAGGGAGTTTATATTTCACAGGATCAGCTTTCCCATGAATTTTTCCCCATCTATGGCTCCTGAAGGCGCAAGCTCTATCACGGCGGAAATATCGGCTTACAGTGGGACGTATGGGCGTGAATTGGTTCAGAGAGTGGTGGATGACCTGATACAGGCTCGAATTCTGAAAAGAGATGATGAAATACTAACGACGGATATGATGAAGCTGGAACCGGCATACGTCATTTATGATAATCTTCATGAGAAAAACGTCAGTTTGATACATGGATTTCTACAGGGAAAAGGTATTCTTCCCTGCGGCCGGTTTGGGATGTGGGAATATTACAACATGGATCACGCTATCCTGAGTGGAAAGGCAGCGGCGGAGATGGCGCAGGCTGTGTGATGGTATAATATCCTGAAGTTATAGCACACGGATTTTCGCGGATTAGGACGGATGAACACTGATGGAGACTTTGCCTTTGCTGCCATCAACTTTGACCAACTGACCGCTTTTTATGATTTTGGTCGCTCCGGGAATGTTTGCCACGGCAGGGATGCCATATTCTCTGGCGACGATGGCTCCGTGCGAGAGAACCCCGCCTCTTTCCATCACCAGACCTCGCGCTCCGGGGAAAAGCGGCGCCCAGCCGGGATCTGTGGAGGGACAGACCAGAATGTATCCGGTTCCCATATTTTCTGGACTCCGAGGTGGTTCCAGAAGGACTACAGCCTTCCCTGTGACTACACCGCTGGAAACCGGCGTTCCCGCCAACTCTTGGGAGGATTCCGGCAATGGAGGATCACCTATCTCATGGAGGGAATCGCTGAAAATCACATCCGGTAGTTCTATACTCAGGAGTTTTTCACGCTGACGCCTGCGCTCCGCTACGGCTTGATGGAAAGGCGATCGCTGAGACGAATCCTTACATTCAACGAGTCGCGGCAGTTCACTGGGTGTTAGGTAGAATATGTCCTCTACTGAGTCAAAATAACGCCGCCCAATCTCCAAAAGCCCATTTCTTATAAGCTCATATCCCATCATCAGGTAAAATTTGGCAGTTTCCCTGTAAGGCAAATACCTCTGTGCATACTGAAGTTCCCTGGGGATATTTCTGCTGTAGGCTTTGGCTTTGCCGACTGACAACCGCTCCCGGAGGTCTGCTTCTGCCTTTTCCCGTTTCTCCTTCTGAGAGAGGAACTGCGCTTCGGGATCGAGTTCCTCATTTTCCCTGAACATATTTACCATGCTTTCTACATATTCGCTATCTTCCCGCCATCTGGGCCGGGCCAGTTCCAGTTCTCCTACAGCGCGATGCCCATATTTATCAAGGAACTCCTGCATGGAAATCTGACTGTGAGCCACTTCCCATAGCTTTTGATTTGTCTCCACTGTAAGATCGCCCTTAAGCCCTACGATCAGGCTTTCCAGCATATTTCGACCGTCTTCTCCGAAGCATTTGGTCAATAATGTCTGGAGATTGGAATAAGACATGCCAGCCAGCACCGAGGCTATCAAACCGTCTTTGGCGTGGTAGCGGAGTATTATCTTGATCCATTCGAATATTTTCAGCAGAAGTTCATCGTCAGAAAGCTTATCCATCTGGATTTCACGCTGCTGCTCTATATATTTGAGATACGCCGGTATGATCCGCTCCTCCAATATGTGGTCGTAATCCTTCCTTATGCGGTTCATCTTTAGTTGAGCGGTGGTCATCCTGTAAATATAATAGGGGAACTTGAGCCAGAATCCGACTGTACCTCGTCTGATGTTTACTGTGGGTTGAGGATAGCTGGCACTCGTGGGGTTTTCCTTCAGTTTCTCGAAGTTGTGCTCAAAGGGAAATTCAGCAAAATATAGTCGGACTTCTCTGGACAGGTTAAAGTATGGTCGCCCGCAGATGAGATCAACAACGCCTTTCCTGTCCACCTCTTTGCCGGGGATGAAGCCCAGATTGCGATACGTCATTCCGAATCCGCCGCGCCCGGACATGAATCTGCTGATGATAGACCAGGTCATGGGAAGCGGCGCAGGGAGAGTTTCTGCAAGATTAAAACCGCACCAGACAGTTCCTGTATCCTCGGCCATTTCCTGGAGCTTCTTGATTTCATTCTGGCGTAGCTGCTCAGTTTCCTGATCTTTTGAGGGCGCGGCATGCCTCGCCCCTACATTCGCCGGACTGGTAGTTATGGGGCGCGATTGGAGGATGTAAAACTTGTCTCCAACCAAGGCCCATTCAACGTCCTGTGGGGAAGAGTAAAATTCCTCTATTTCCAGTCCCAGCTGGGCCAGTTGTATTATCTGATCATCTTTCAGGGACGGGATTTCCTGCTTCTGCTCCGGCACGGTGATTTCGCCTTTTTCTGTGATCATTGTTTTCTTGGATGAAATAGTGCGATCCACGATCTGGCGAGAATTTCTGTCTACCGTGAAGCTGTCCGGCGTCACTTTGCCTGACACGATGGCCTCGCCCAGTCCCCAACTGGCTTCGATCATCAAATGCTCCTCATTGCCGGGACTGACGGTGAACATGACCCCGCTGGAATCCGGAGTGAGCATCTTCTGAATGACAACGGCCATAGCAATCTTTTCATCGTCGATCCCCTGCTGTTGGCGATAGGATACAGCTCGCTCCGAATTCAGCGATGCCCAGCAGTTTTCTATTGCACCGATCAGTTCCTCCTGTCCCTGAATGTTGAGGAAAGTGTCCTGCTGACCGGCAAAGCTGGCGTCCGGCAAATCTTCAGCAGTGGCAGATGACCTTACGGCGACTCTTCCTGATCCAAGGCGTTCGTATGCGATAATAATTTCACTCACCATATCTTTGGGCAGGCTGGTAGACTGTCGTGATGCTCTGTATGCCTCTGTGGTGATGCAGAATCCATCGGGGACGTGGAAACCGGCCTTTTGCAGCAATCCCAGATTGAGGCCCTTGCCGCCGACAAAGGGCAAATCAGTTTTCTCTATGTCCTCAAATCTTTTGATGAACATGGCTGTAGTCAGAAGTCAATAGTCAGTGATCAGTTGTTAGTGGTCCTCAAGTTCCGGTTTCGATGCTTCTTATACCGCTATCGTAGCTCCAATTTTTCCTGTAATATACTGTAACACCCAGGATCTCTATCTGGTAAAGCGACCTGAAGCTGGCCTGTTTCTCAAGTCGCTCCATTCCCTTCTCCACAAGCTCCAGAATCTTTTCCTCAAGCCCCTGATGCTGGGAGACGTCCGACTTGCTGAAATACAATTTAGCCATTGCTCAGATTCCTTATCAGCACCTTGCGGGAGGTCTCCAGCCGTTCCGCCTTGGATCGAACAGCATCAGCTTAAACAGGAATTTCTGTCCTTTAGGAACATCGGATACTGGCCCAAAGGTGCAGTTGGGAGAGATGCCTCTAATATCCCTCCGGGAGTGGTATAAGCATAATACCGCTTTCTCAGAACTCAACAATTGCCTGTAATCTGAGTATATCATACTCAGATTGGTTTTTCAAGCCCTCGAAAGGCGTATCGTCTCATTAATCCGTGAAGAAAACATGCAAAAAACGGTTATTATATCTAGGAGTATTGTTTGCATAGAATTCAGCATGCAGTAGATGGGTTTTATGAGAGGAGGGGATTCAATGATCTGGATCGTTGCCAGAAAAGAGTTTCTCTTAAATCTGGTGAACTTCCGATTCACAGCGGGATTCGTCCTGTGTTTTGTGCTGTCTGCGCTGAGCGCGTGGATACTTACGCAGGATTACGCCGAACGGGTGGCGGAATACAGCAGTGATGTGCAGCGACACAGGGAGCAACTGGAAAACGCGAAGGTCTATTCCGAAGTCAGGGTAACTGTGGATAAACGCCCGGAGCCGCTGGGATTGCTCTGCGAAGGCGTTGAGAAGTATCTGAACGGCACTGTCACCGTCCAGCATGGCACAGTGCCGACGGCCAGTTCCAGCGCAGGGCGGGGAAATCCGCTGATGGCAGGATTGGCTTCCATTGATCTGTCGCTGATCGTGCGGGTGATCTTCAGCCTGCTGGCAGTGCTGTTTGCTTACGATTCCATCTCAGGGGAGCGGGAGCGCGGCACGCTGTCTTTGCTAATGTCTAACCCTGTTCCCCGGCATCAGGTGCTTCTCGGCAAGTATCTGGGCATACTCCTGAGTCTCTTCGTGCCCATACTGTGTTCCATGCTGGCTGGTGCGCTGATCATTCTCCTCTCACCCGCAGTGAAACTGAGTTCCTCAGACGGCATACGCCTGGCTTTGATCTTACTGATCTCCTTGTTATATGTGTCCGTTTTCTGCGGCTTGGGAATTTTTATATCCAGTCGGTGCAGTAGATCCAAGACTTCACTGATGTTCCTCCTCTTTTTCTGGGTAACATTCACTCTCCTGATCCCGAAGGCCAGCGCGTATATCGCCAGCTACACTAAGCCGGTAGACTCGCTGGATGTCGTCAACAAGCGCACCGGCACTCTGTGGCGGGAGTTCCGGCATGAGGTGGACGAATTCAATGAGAAACATCCGCGCCGCGGTACAAGCTGCTGGGACAATAATGGCATCAGGGTCTTCGCGGCGGAGAAGCGTACGATGACCGCATATCTGGAGAGGGCCAAGTTCAGCGAGGCGCTGCGCATAAGATACGCGGATAAGGATCACGCTGTGAAACAGGAGCATATGCGGGAGCTTGAAGGACAGGCCGCGCTGGCCAACAACCTGGCCAGAATATCGCCGTCCACTAACTACGAGAATCTCATATCCGCTCTGGCAAGAACGGACGCGCAGAGTCATCTGGAGTTCATAAAACGGGCAGGAATCTATAGAAATGAACTGATCAGCTATCTCAGGAGCAAGAAGGCGTTTACGTCGTTCCTGTATATCACCAGGATGAAGGAAGAGGAGATGTTCGATGGAGACGAGTTCCGTAAATGGATGCAGAAATACTGGGATGAATACGATAGGCAGCTCAAAATGGGCAAGAAGCAGTCGGAGGCTGATCCCTGGAACTCGATTGAGCCTTTAGACCTGAGTGATATGCCCGGATTCCAATACAAAGGATCCAGCATCGCCGATAGCATCGGGCACGTAATGCCGGATCTGGTTATATTGATCGCTCTGAACCTTCTACTCTTTATGTTCGCGTACATTTCCTTCCTGAGAGGGGGTGTGAAGGCATGATCCGCAAGATATTGTGGAAAGAGCTGTTGACTAATCTCAGAAGCCTTCGGCTTTCATTGACATTTATCCTGCTGGTGCTGTCCATGATGGTGGCTGGACTGGTATTCGCGCAGAAATATCATCAGATGGTAGAGGATCACGATCGGGATGTGAACGTCAATTTGCAGGGCATTCGCGACAGAGCCAAAAGCATAAACTCTCTGGCGTTCCATTCGTGCTATCTATACAAATCTCCCAATCCTATGCGTCTCTGCGCGGAGGGAAGGGAGCAGCATACACCCAACTCCTTTGAAATAAACATCAGCAGGATCAGCGGAATGGGAAACCGCTCTCGCGTGAACTTTCTGCGGGCCGGGCTGGAGGATCTGGATTGGGCGTTCATCATAGGCGTGATAGTGAGCTTTGCGGCCATAATCCTGACATACGACGCCATCTCCGGTGAGCGCGAAGATGGCACGCTGAAGCTTATGATGTCCAACTCCATTTCCAGAGCCAGTGTGATTCTGGGCAAGTATCTGGGTGGCCTTATAAGCCTCCTCATCCCGTTGATGGCGGCCATAATATTGAACCTGATCATCGTTCTCATCCTAGGGGTAAACTTCACGCCCGAACAGTGGGGGCGGATCGGGATGATCTCGCTTATCTCGCTGGTCTATGCCTCGTGCTTTTTGATGCTTGGGCTATTCGTGTCCAGCATCACCAGAAGCTCGACGGTCAGTCTGGTGATCCTCCTGTTTCTGTGGACTGTGTTCGTTGCTATAATCCCAAGCAGTGGCCGCATAGCTGCCGGGAAGCTTCAGCCAGTGACTCCCGGCAGGATTATCAATAAGAATCTCGGAGATGCCTGGTCACAGGTCGGGGATACCTATCCAAAGGACACTTTCAACTGGAACGGCTGGAATCGCACCCGGCCCGTGCCGGATCAGGTGCTCAGACGCGGTAAGTGCACATGGGAGATCCACGAAGCTCAGGATCGGATCCACGATGAGCACAGGAAGGAGATGCTGCGCCAATTGGGATTAGCTCAGAACCTGGTGCGCGTCTCACCAATGATGACATACACATTTCTCTGCGAGGCTGTGGCGGGTACGGGACTATCCAGGTCTGAGAGCTTCATAGCTCAGGTCAGAAAATTCAGAGACGAATGGCGGGAGTGGATATTCAGCGAGGATAGGAAAGACGATGATAGCTGCCACGTACTCAGCGCCGAATCGTGGACAAACTCCTACTCCGACAAAGAGCCGGATTATGAGCATTTACCCCGATTCTCTGAGAAAATGCCCGGTCTGAAAAATGGTCTCCAATCAGGGCTTCTTGATCTGCTTCTTTTGATATTATTTAACGTAGTCCTTTTCATGGCCAGCTACCTGGCTTTCATGAGATATGATGTGCGGTGATTTTGGGTAAGTAAGTCTCAGTAAGTCTTCTGAGCTTTTCTTAGCAGGCAGGACATTCCTGTCCTGCCTATCGGTCGTGTTTTTCCATAGTCGGGACATTCCTGTCCCGACCTGTTATCGCGAAACATCTATGGATATTACTGTGGAATTCTGTGATAATCTGTGGTAATCTGTGGCTGGTAAAGTCAGAAGTCAACCATTTATATTCGGAGGCCAAAGATGACGCAGAACCCAGGTATATTATTGGCAGTATTCGATCTGGCCGGTACTTTGGTGGAGGACTCTGGAGTCCTCGTCCAATCCTTTTTACAGGCTCTTGAACTCAACAACATGCCTGCCAGCGAAGAGGAGATTCAGGAATGGAGAGGTGCTGCAAAGCGCGATGTTATAAAGCATTTTGCCTTGAAGCATCTGGGGCAGGGATCGCCGGAGATAGAGAATAAAGTAGACGAGGCATACTCGGCTTTCAGAAGACTGCTGGAGGAAAATTACAGGAAAGAAACTCTTAAACCCATCCCCGGAGCAGAGGATACTCTCGACTGGCTGCGGCGAAGGAACATTAAGATCGGGACTAACACAGGATTTTATACACAAGTGCGGGACATTGTTCTGGAAAAGCTGGGATGGGACGGCTCCTTTTTCGACTGCAACATTTGCAGCGACGACGTACCTAAAGGAAGGCCGGCTCCCTACATGATATTTCAGTGTATGGGCCGTCTGGAAGTGCTTGACGTAAAAAAAGTTATCGCCATCGGTGATACGCCGCTGGATATGCAGTCCGGGTGCAACGCCGGATGCCGCGGCGTGATTGGTGTATTAACAGGAGCACACGGTGTTGAATCGCTGGGAATGACGCGGCATACCCACCTCATCCCCAGCGTGGCAGATCTGCCAGCATTGCTTAAAAAGGAATTCCTATTAGACTGATAATTCAGTATGGCAATATAACGTCTTTTAACAGAACTGGCAAATTCCTTGCAATATTGAGGTTAACTCTCATTCCGCGCCTGATTGCTGCATTGTTTCCGTAAACATCTTACGATAATTGATAACGGCTTCAACAGGAAAGGAATCTGCACATGAAGATATTTGCTAAATCATCAAAGAGTATGTTCTTTGTATTCTGTGGCCTGGTTATTCTAGCGATCATGGTCGCAGGGGAGGCCAGACAGGCTGAAGGAGGAACCGGTTTGCTATCAGGTTTAAAAGAACTTTTCATAGGTACCGATGAGACAAACGGAGCGGTCTTTGAGCAGGACTTCTCACAATCCATGTCAGCAAAAGCCGAAACTCACCTGGTCATTTCCCATTCCCACGGCAACATCGTGATAAAAGGGTGGGATAAAGACGAGATGAAGCTGGAAGGTAAGAAGATCGTTAGTGCCAGAGACGAAGAAACTGCTCAGATATATGCTGAACAGATGAAGGTCGAGATGAAATCGAAGGATGGAAAAATCGTTGTGAAAACCATCAGACCCAAACGCGAGAAAGCGTGGGAAATAAGGAAGATGGCCATTAACTATAAGTTATATGCTCCAAAAAGCCTGAACGTAGTCTTGGAGAGTATGCATGGAAACGTCCACACTGAAAGCTTCGCGGGCGATTTCAAGTTGAAAGGCCTTCATGGAAATCTCCATATGGCCCAGATCGGGGGAGACATCTCTATCGAACACGAACACGGAAATATCGAAGTGCTGCAAATCGGCGGAGATGCTTCGGTGCGTAAAGAACACGGCAATGCAAAGATCGATTCAGTGGGCGGCGGCTTGGAGATGAAACACGAACATGGCAATGTGAACCTGGCTAAGATCGGGGAAGGCGCAAATCTGGTCAAGCGGCATGGGGATCTAAGCGTAGCTGAAGTAGTTGGGATGCTGAAACTCGACCATGAACATGGTAACCTAAGTTTGAGACTGATCGAGGGCGACGTCGAG
>Ga0272442_10005356_pt1 | contig 17165 bp, 12 predicted proteins | sample SSMForm2O_FD_200262 | JGI IMG/M metagenome (GOLD analysis project Ga0272442, IMG submission 200262) | Marine sediment archaeal communities from Little Sippewissett salt marsh, Falmouth, MA, United States - SSM-Form-2O | ecosystem: Environmental > Aquatic > Marine > Wetlands > Sediment ... | reverse complement strand
CTCAAGTTAGACCAGAAATAAATTATACTTTTGCTAAAGGATTGAGACAAATTTTAAGGCAAGATCCAGATATTATTATGGTAGGGGAGATTAGGGATGAAGAGACAGCAGAATTAGCTGTTCATGCTGCTTTAACAGGACATTTAGTTTTTTCAACTTTGCACACGAACAATGCAGTAGATGTTATCCCCCGAATTATTGATATGGGGATAAAACCATTTTTAATTCCTCCTAGTTTAGCTATTGCCTTGAGTCAAAGACTAGTTAGAAGATTATGTCCTTTTTGCAAGAAAAAGGTAAAGGCATCAGCAAAAGACAAACAATTTATCCTTGATGCAGTTAAAAAAATGCCAGCTTTTATGAAAAAGAGAGTAAAAATTCCAAATCCTCTTTATGTTTTTGAGCCTAAAGGATGCGAAAAATGTAATAATAAAGGATATTCTGGAAGAATAGGAATATTTGAGATCATAGAAATGACAGACAATTTATCTGACATAGTTCTTCAGAATCCAGACAAAGTAAAAATTTTAGAAGAAGCGAGAAAACAAGATATGGTATTAATGGAAGAAGATGGAGTATTAAAAGTTTTGAAAGGAATTACCACAATTAAAGAAGTAATGAGAGTGACTGAAGAAAAATAAAATTATATATAAAAATATGCATTATGAAATTCAAATAAAAAAACTTTTAAATATTGCTATTGAAAAAAAGGCTTCTGATTTGCATATTTCAGTTGGCCATAAACCAATTCTAAGGATAACAAAAAGATTGATTGAGATAGAAGAAGAAAAAGTAATAACTCCTGAAAATTCTAAAGGTATGGCCTTTGCCATAATGGATAGCAGACAAAAAGAAAAACTTTTAAGAGAAAAAGAAATAGATTTTGCTTATGACCTTAACAGTGTTGCTCGTTTTAGGGTAAATGTTTTTTTTCAAAGAGGATCAGTTAGTATTGCTTTTAGATTAATTTGTTCAGACATTAAAACTATAGAAGAACTTAATCTTCCTTCTGTTTTACATAAGTTTAGTGAGGCAAACCAAGGATTTGTATTAATAACCGGAGCATCTTCACAAGGAAAGTCAACAACATTAGCCTCTTTGATCAATGAAATTAATAATAACAGAGAGGAACATATAATTACTATTGAAAATCCAATTGAATATGTATTTAAAGACAATAAGTCTATTGTGGATCAAAGAGAAGTTTATCAAGACACTTTAAGTTTTTCCAGGGCATTAAGGTCTACTTTAAGAGAAGATCCGGATGTGATTATGGTGGGAGAGTTAAGAGATTTAGAAACAATCGCTACAGCTATAACAGCTGCGGAAACAGGACATTTAGTTTTTGCCACCCTTCATACAAATTCAGCCAGTCAAACTATTCATAGAATTGTTGATGTTTTCCCTTCTTTCCAACAAAATCAGATTCGGGCTCAATTAACAGGTTCTTTATTAGGAATAGTTTCTCAAAAATTACTTCCTCAAATTGAAGGAGGGTTTGTTCCAGCTTGTGAAATAATGTTTGCTAATTCAGCAATAAATAATCTTATTCGTGAAAATAAAATTCATGAAATACCTTCTGTGATTGAAACCTCAAAAGAGGAAGGGATGACATCTTTAAATCAGTCTTTATATGATCTTGTTTTAGATCAGAAAATTAGTCGAGAAATAGCTTTAAAGCACTCTTTATTTCCTAAAGATTTGATTAGTCGTTTAAAGAAATAAATCATATTTATGAAATTTAAATATAAAGCGAGAACAAAAGAAGGAAAACCCCACAAAGGGATAATTGAGGCTTTTTCAAGAAAAGGTGCCTTAACTGTTTTAGAAAAATATGGTTTTTATGTAACCTCTTTAGAAGAGGCAAGAAAAGTAAGCTTTTTTCAACAAGAAATAATTCCACAAAAAGTTTCTCTTAAAGATATAACAATTTTTACCCGTCAACTTTCTATTATGCTTAAATCAGCAATATCTCCTGTTGAGGCATTAAGGAGCCAAGTTTCTCAAGTGGAGAACCAATTATTTAGGGAGAAAATTTTAAAGATTGCTGAAATGGTAGAAACAGGAAGTCCATTAAGCCAAGCTTTTTCAAAATATCCAGATGTATTTGATTCTTTTTTTGTTAATTGTATAAAATCTGGAGAAGCTTCAGGAAATGTGGCAGACTCTTTGAATTATTTAGCTGAGCATTTGGAAAGTGAATACAATCTTAGGTCAAAAATTAGATCAGCAATGATTTATCCTATTGTGGTTGTTGTTTGTTCTATAGCAGTTTTTATATTAGTAATGTTTTTTATTGTGCCTAGAATGACATCTATTTTGGAGAGCATGTCTGGCGAACTGCCTCTTTCTACCAAAATTATAATATCTCTTTCTAATTTTATAAAAAATGGAGGATGGGTACTAATGTTAATGCTTTTAGGAGTTTTATTTTATATTCCTAAATATTTAAAAAGTAATGAAGAAGCAAGGAAATTTTATGACAAATTTTCATTGAAAATTCCCAAAATAGGAGATTTTTATAAGAAAGTTTATCTTTCTAGGTTTTCTGAAAATTTATCAGTACTTATAGCAGCAGGACTACCTATCACTCAGGCATTAAGAATTACAAGAAAAATAATTGGTAATTCAGTGTACGAAGAAATTATAATAAATGCAGAAGAAAGAGTAGCTAGAGGGGAAACAATAAGTTCAGTTTTATCAAGATATCCAAAAGAGATTCCTTCATTCTTAGTTCAAATGGTCTTGACTGGGGAAAATACAGGGAGGTTAGAGGGAACTTTGAAAAACGTAGTGGAGTTTTATAAAGGAGATATAGAAAGATTTGTGGATAATTTAGCTAAAATTATTGAGCCGATTATGATAATTATTTTAGGAATAATGGTAGGGATATTGGTTATTTCCATATTTATCCCCTTATTCCAAATTAGTAGCGGAGGAATGGGAGGATTTTAAAAATATGAAGGGGTTGACTTTTCAACTTAAAAATTCGAAAATATACTTATAAGCAAAAGAATAAACTAAAAGGTCGAAAATAAGATTAAATTCGTTTATATAATAATTTAAACATATGAAAAAAGGTTTTACACTTATTGAGCTTTTAGTCGTTATCGCAATTATTGGTATTTTAGCATCTGTCGTCTTAATTGGTTTTCCTAGTGCAGCAAATAAAGCCAGGGATTCAAGAGTTGCTGCAGCTATTGGCCAAGCTAGAACAGTTATGACCTATATAGGACATAATGATGACTCCTATGTAGCTTTTGATGAAACTCATTCAGAAATAGTAACACTCTGGGCTGAAATAACTGCTAATGCTGATGATGACGTCGCATATACTAATTATGGTATTCATGGAGGAACATTATCAGAAGGAGCTTGTATTTATGCACATTTAAGAGCAAAATCTGATTACTGGTATTGTGCTGATTCTACAGGTGTAGCAGGGTTTATTGAAGGTACTGATCCAGGTGACGCAACATATTGCGATGGTACAACTTTTGTTTGTCCAACTATAACTCAAAGTTAAATTTGCTTTAAAAAATATTTTTAATTACCCAGAATTTTGTTTCTGGGTAATTTTTTGTTAGAATAAATAAATGTTTATAATTTATTTAATCGTATTTATATTTGGAACTTTTATTGGAAGTTTTTTAAATTGCGTTATTTATCGTTTGGAAAACAACCAAAGTTTTTTAAAAGGAAGAAGCTTTTGTCCAAACTGTAAAAATAAATTAGGTTTTTTTGATTTATTCCCTATTTTTAGTTTTGTATTTCTAAAAGGAAAATGTCGTTATTGTAGTAAAAAGATTTCTGTCCAATATCCTTTAGTTGAGATATTAACTGGAATATTGTTTTTATTGATTTTTAATTTTCACACCTTAATTAACTCAATTTATCTAATAATAATTTCTTGTTTTTTGATTATAATTTTTGTTTATGATTTAAAACATTATCTTATTCCAGATAAAGTTATTTATCCAGCAATTGTTGTCGTGTTTTTTTATCAGTTAATTTTTAATTTTCAAATGACTAGTTTTTGGTCTTTTTTATTAAGCGGATTAGGGGCATCAGGATTTTTATTCTTAATATGGTTTTTTTCAAAAGGAAAGTGTATGGGATTTGGTGATGTAAATTTAGCTTTTTTTATGGGATTATTTTTAGGATGGCCTAACATATTAGTAGCTATGTTTTCAGCATTTTTTATTGGTGCTATAATAGGAGTAGGATTAATAATTTCAGGTAAAAAGAAATTAAAAAGCCAAGTTCCTTTTGGTCCATTTTTAATAATAGGAACATTTCTTGCTTTATTCTGGGGACAGAATTTAATTGATTGGTATTTAAATTTTATTCTATTATAAAAGTTAAATAAGTTTTAGAGAATATGAAAAAAGGTTTTACAATGATTGAGCTTTTTGTAGTTATAGGCATAATAGGAATACTTTCTTCTGTTGCATTTTTAAATTGGAATAGGATGGAAGAAGGATTTGCTCTTCAAAATTCAGCATATAAACTATTACAAGATATAAGAGAGACACAAGAAATGGCAATGGAGTCCAAAGAAGTAGATTGTAGTGGGAGCGAAACCCATAGTTTTGGAATTCTTTTTTGGCCATTAGTTTATCCTAATTCCTATCTTATTTTTGCTGATTGTGATAATAATAGACAATGGTGGTTTGGAGATAAAACGATAAAAGAAATAAATTTAGAAAAAAATATCGAAATTTGTGATGTTTTACCTGTTTATCTTTTTGGTATTCTTCCTAGGCATATTATTTTTTCTCCTCCTAACCCTGATGTTTCTATAGGTTCTCTTTTTGGGAACAGTGGTTGGGGGACGGAAGCAATAATAACTCTTTGTTCAGACTCTGGGCAAGAAAAAGAAGTAAGAGTAAATACGTCAGGTATGATAGAAATAAAACAATAAAATTATGCAATTAAAGGCGTTTACATTAGTTGAAATATTAGTAGCAGTTACAGTCCTTACTGTAGGGATAATGGCATCTTATGCAGCAATTACAAAAGTTGTATCTTTAACGTATTTTAATTCTTATCGTTTTATAGCTTCTCGTTTGGCTCAAGAAGGCATGGAATTAGTTTCTAATATTAGAGATTCAAATTGGCTTGATCCGACAGTTGATTGGTATCATAACTTAGATTCTTGTTCGGGAGGGTGTGAAATGGACTATAATGATTTAGGATCCCCTGATAATTATACAGGTAGATATTTAAAGATTAATACGGATGGATTTTATAATTATGATAATGATGGTGAAGACTCAAGATTTAAGAGAAGAATAAAAGTTGATAAAGTATCAGATTATAAATTAGAAGTTAAAGTCGAAATTATGTGGTCAGAACCTAATTCTTCTTCAGAGCAAATATTAACAGCTGAAGAACATTTATATGACTGGAGATAATATAAAAAAGGGATTTACTCTAATTGAACTTCTTGTTTCTATATCAGTGTTTTTAATTGTTATAGTTTCTGTAGTAAACCTCTTTAGCTCTGCAATCAAAACTCAGAAAAAAAGTTTATCTTTACAAATGCTTTCTGACAGCTCATCTTTTGCCATTGAATACATGAGCAGAAGCATAAGAATGGCAAAAAAAGACCTTTTTAGTGGTTGTAACTTCGAAGAAATTTCGAATGATGGAATAAGATTTTTAAATTATGAAGGAGAAGAGCAAATATTTATTTTGGAAAATGGGCAAATAAAAGAGGACAAAGGTGGCGCTTCTGAATTTGTTCCTCTAACTTCAGACAATTTTCAAGTGAATAAACTGTCTTTTGAGCTTTTTGGGGAGTGCCAAGGAGATAAATATCAGCCAAAAATAACAATTGCTATGCAGATTCAAACGAAGGAGGCTGATCCTCAATTATTAAACATTCAAACCACTATATCTCAAAGAGATTTAGACGTAACAAGATATTAATATGTCAAACCAAAAAGGCGTTTCTTTATTTTTAGCAATTATGATTATGTCAGTTTTATCTGCTGTAGCTTTAGCATTAATTGGAATATCAATTAGTGGAATTAAAATTGCCAAGGGACTCGAAGACTCAGTAATGGCTTTTTATGCTGCCAACACAGGAATAGAACGTGCTTTATATAATATTAGAAAAGATGGGATTTTAGATAATTTTTCAGGCACGTTAGAAGAAACAAGTTACGAAGTCACAATTGATTCTGACGGCACAAGTGCAACTATTACATCAGTAGGTTCGTATAGAGAAACCAAGAGAGCTATTGAGGTAAACTATTAAAAATGAATAAAGCTGAAGTAAAAAAAAGGATTGATAAACTTAAAAAACTTATCAATCATCATAGATATCTCTATCATGTTTTAGATAGACAGGAGATCTCTGATTCGGCGTTAGACTCTTTGAAAAAAGAGCTTTTTGAATTAGAACAAAAATATCCGGAATTTATAACTTCTGATTCTCCAACTCAAAGAATAGAAGGAAAACCATTAAAAAAATTTGAGAAAATAAAACATTCTCAATCAATGCTTTCTTTTAATGATGCTTTTTCCATAAAAGATATGGAAGATTGGGAAAAGAGAATTAAAAAACTTTTGACGGAACAAGAAATAAAAGATCTTAATTACTTTTGTGAATTAAAATTTGATGGTTTAGCAATAGAATTAATTTATAAAAACAATATTTTACAGACAGGAGCGACAAGGGGCGATGGATTGATAGGGGAAAATGTAACTCAAAATATAAAAACCATAAATGCCATACCCTTAAGATTAAGAGAAAAAAAGGAAAAAGAAATTATTGTTAGAGGAGAAGCAATTATTTTTAAAAAAGAGTTTTTAAAAATAAATGAAATAAGAGAAAAAGCTGGTTTGTCAATCTATTCTAATCCTAGGAATATAGCAGCTGGGTCAATCCGTCAGTTAGATTCTAAAATTACTGCTGAAAGAAATTTAAATTTCTTTTGTTATGATTTAGTAACAAACTTAGATCAAAGAACTCATGAGCAAGAACATGAAATATTAAAGAAATTAGGCCTTAAAGTTAATACTCATACCAAATTTTGCAATAATCTTAAAGAAGTCTTTCAATTTTATAAAAAATGGGAGGTTAAAAGACAAGAATTAGGTTATGAGATTGATGGAATAGTGATAATTGTAAATAATAACAAAATATTTAATAAATTAGGAAGAATTGGTAAATCACCAAGAGGAGCGATAGCTTATAAATTTCCGCTGGAACAGGTACAAACAGTTGTCAAAGACATAAAAGTTCAAGTAGGTAGGACAGGGGCTGTCACTCCGGTGGCATATTTAAAGCCAGTTAAAGTTGGAGGAGTAGTTGTTAGTAGGGCGACACTACATAACGAAGATGAGATAAAAAGACTGGGGATTAGAATTAAAGATACGGTCATTATTGGCAGAGCTGGAGACGTTATCCCCATGGTCGTCAGTGTATTAAAAGAACTAAGGACAGGAAAAGAAGAAAAGTTTATTATGCCCAAATTATGTCCCTATTGTAAAACAAAATTAGTTAAAAAAAGAGGAGATGTTATATGGCGTTGTCCTAACTCTAGATGTGAGTCTAGACAAAAAAGATATTTTAGCTATTTTGTTTCTAGGCCAGGATTTAATATAGAAGGATTAGGCCCTAAAATTGTTGAACAATTATTTGAAAAAGGATTTATTTCTGATCCAGCAGATATATTTAATTTACAAGAACAAGATCTTTTGACCCTAGAAGGTTTTGCTCAAAAAGCAGTTGAAAATCTTATAGAATCTATAAATAATAAAAAACAAATCAATTTTCCTAGATTTATATATTCTCTAGGCATAGATCAAGTGGGAGAAGAAACAGCACAGGACTTAGCAAATTGTTTTAAAAATTTAGAAGAGTTTAAGAAATCAAGCCTAGAAAGACTTATTAATATTAGAGATATTGGTCCAGAAACAGCAAATTCAATTTATAATTGGTTTCGAAAAAGAGACAACTTAAGAATTTTAGAAAAATTAAATAAGTTTGGAGTCAAAATAAAATATAAAGTTAAAAATACCAAGAAACAAATTCTTTTAGGAAAAGTCTTTGCTTTAACAGGTACCTTAGAAAAATTAAGTAGAGATAAAGCCAAAGAGAGGATTAAAGAGTTAGGAGGCAAAGTTTCAGAAAACATAAATAAAAATACAGATTTTCTTGTTTTAGGAGGAAATCCTGGCTCTAAGCTTGCAAAAGCAAAGAAATTAAATATTAAAATTTTAAAAGAAAAAGATTTTTTATCTTTGATTAATATATAATAAAATGACAATATTTTCTCGTTTGAAAAAATTTGATTGGTTTTTGATAGGCTCAGTAGTTTTTTTAAGTCTAATTGGGCTTTTGGAAATTTATAATATTTGTTTACATCAAGGAAGCTTTTTAAATTTTGAAAAACAGTTGATTTTTATTATTTTAGGATTATTATTAATATTTTTATTTAGCTTTTTTGATTACAGAATATTAAAGACTAATTCCTATTTAATATTAGCTTTGTATATTTTCATTATCCTTTTTTTAGTTGGTTTGTTCTTTTTTGGCTCAGAAATAAAAGGAGTAAAAGGATGGTATAATTTTGGATTTTTCTCTTTTGATCCAGTTCCCTTTTTATCTATTATTTTGATTATTGTTTTAAGTAAATATTTTTCAAGATATCATGTTGAAATATATAAATTCCGCCATATTTTTTTCTCTGGAATATTTGCTTTAATACCAAGTATTATTGTTTTTTTTCAGCCTGATTTTGGATCAGTACTTATGTTAATTTTAATTTGGGTTGGGATTGTTATTTTTTCAGAAGTAAAAATATATCATTTTTTAATTCTAATACTTATTTTTTGTTTAATCTCTTTATTTTTATGGAACTTTGCTTTAAAGGATTATCAAAAGCAAAGAATTATTACTTTTTTAAATCCCAATATAGACAAAACTGGAGCCTCCTGGAATACTAACCAATCAAGGATTGCTATTGGTTCGGGAGGATTATTCGGCAAGGGGATTGGTAAAGGGTCTCAAGCTCAATATGGTTTCTTACCTGAAGCTCAAACAGATTTTATTTTTTCAGCTATTGCTGAAGAAACAGGATTTATAGGAATTTCTATATTTTTTTTAATATTTCTTTTTCTTATCTCTAGGATTGTCAGAATAGCCTTAACTGCTAAAAATAATTTTGCTCGGCTTTTTTCATCTGGTTTTGCTTTTCTTTTATTTTCGCAAGTATTTATAAATATTGGAATGACTCTGGGGGTTCTCCCTATTATTGGAATTCCTTTGCCTTTTATTTCTTATGGTGGTTCTCAACTTTTGGCTTTTTATTTAGGGATAGGTATTTTACAGAATATAAAGATTCATAGCTCTTGACTTATTTTTTAAAAAAGAATATAATTTAAATCGTTATCTTATCAATATCTAATTTTTATATTAGACACATCATTTATAAATAAAACCTCATAGGAACCTTTCTTGAAGGTTATTTTTGTTTTTTTAATATTAAAGATATGGTAAAAATAAAAAGTTTTTCAAAGTCTAAAATTTCTTTTTCTCTTCCTTCATTAATCTCTGCCCAAAAGGAAAGTTGGAAATGGTTTTGGGAATATAGTTTAAAAGAACTTTTTGAAGAGATATTTCCTATTTATGATTATACAAAAAAACAGTTTGAAATTAGTTTCAAAGATTATAAACTTGGAAAATCAAAATATAAAAATGGTCTGGAAGCAAGAATAAACAATGATTCTTATGAAGCTCCAGTAAGAGTTAATGTTGTTTTGCGTAATTTAAAGACTAATGAAAAAAGAGAACAAGAACTTTTTTTAGCTGATTTCCCTTTAATGACAGAAAAAGGGACATTTATTGTTAATGGAGTAGAAAGAGTAGTAATCTCTCAGTTGATCAGATCACCGGGAGTTTTTTTTACATTAAAAAATAGCCAAGGAAAAAAATGTTTTGGAGCTAAAATAATTCCTTCTAGGGGAGCTTGGTTGGAGTTTGAGACAGAATCTTCTGGGTTTATTGGGGTTAGGATAAATAGAGAAAGAAAAGTAGCAGCTACTACTTTACTAAGAGCTTTTGGGGTTAAAGGAGACAAAGAAATTAAGAAAATATTTTCTGATATTGATCAAGGAGAAGAAGGATATATTGAAAAAACCTTGAAAAGAGATATTACCCATAATGAATCAGAAGCTTTTGTTGAAATTTATAAAAAATTAAGACCAGGAGATTTGGCTGGACCAGATGCTGCTAAAGAATTAATTCTAAATATGTTCTGTAATTTTCAGAGATATGACATAAGCAGAGTTGGTAGATGGAAAATTCGTCAAAGATTGTCTGAATTAAGAAAATCACCCAAAAACAAAGCAGAAGAAGAAATAAAGAGAGAAGACAGAATATTAAAACAAGAAGACTTAATAGCCGTAATTAGAGAAATTATTCGTTTAAACAATGATCCTTCTTCTATCCCTGATCAAATAGATCATTTAGGTAATAGAAGAGTGAAAATGGTCCATGAGATTTTACAAAATAGAGTCAGAATAGGTTTGATGAGAATGGAAAGGATAATTAGGGACAAAATGTCCACCTTAGAATCTGCTACTCTGACTCCTTCTCAAGTTATAAACTCTCGACCAGTAATGGCAGTAATTCAAGAATTTTTTGGTTCTTCTCAATTATCTCAATTTATGGATAATGAAAATCCTTTAGCAGAGCTAGAGCATAAAAGACGTCTGACAGCTACTGGCCCTGGAGGATTAACTAGAGAAAGAGCTGGATTTGAAGTAAGAGATGTCCAACCTTCTCATTATGGAAGAATATGTCCAATTCAGACACCAGAAGGTCAAAATGTAGGATTAATAAATCATTTATCTTGTTTTGCCAAGGTTAACCATTATGGTTTTTTAGAAACACCATATTTTAAAGTTAAAAACGGTAAAGTCACTAAAGAAGTTCATTATTTAACCGCGGATGAGGAGGAAAAATATTGTATTACCCATGGGGGTATAAATATAGATAATAATGGCAATATTTTAGACAAGGAAGTTGAGGTTAGAAAGAAAACTGAACCAGTAATGGTTGCTAGAAAAGAAGTTGACTTTATAGACGTATCTTCAAAGCAGATTATTAGTGTTGCTACTTCCTTGATCCCATTTTTACAAAATGATGATGCTAACAGAGCCTTAATGGGTTCAAATATGCAACGTCAATCAGTTCCTTTGATTAAACCACAGGCTCCTTTGGTTGGAACTGGAGTGGAAAGAAATGTTGCTCGTGATTCAGGAGAAGAAATATTGGCTCCGGATGACGGGAAAATTATTTCAGTTGATGCTTCCCATGTAAAAATAAAAACAAAAAAAGAAGAAAAAATTTATAAACTTAGAACATTTGTGAGAGGAAATCAATATACTTGTTTTCATCAAAGACCAATAGTAAACAAAGGACAAAAAGTGAAAAAAGGAGATGTTTTAGTTGATGGCACTTCTGCTGATAAAGGAAGATTAGCCTTGGGAAGGAATGTTTTAATTGCCTTTTTACCCTTAAGAGGAGGAAATTTTGAAGATGCGATTTGTTTTTCAGAAAGATTACTTAAAAAAGATGCCTTTACCTCACTTCATATTGAAGATCTCACTTGTGATGTAAGAGAAACAAAATTAGGCCCGGAAATAACCACCTATGATATTCCTAACGTTGGAGAAGAGAAATTAAAGGATCTGGACGAAGAAGGAGTTATTAGGATTGGAGCAGAAGTAGGTCCAGGTGATATTTTAGTTGGAAAAATTTCTCCTAAGGGAGAATCAGGGCTTACAGCAGAAGAAAGATTGTTAAGAGCTATTTTTGGCGAAAAAGCAAAAGATATCAAAGATAGTTCTTTAAGAATGGAGCATGGAAAAAGAGGAAGAGTTATATCAGTAAAAGTATTTTCCAGAGAAAAAGGAGATAAATTAAAACCAGGAATATTAAAAAGAATTAGAGTAGAGGTCGCTCAAATTAGAAAGATTAAAGTAGGGGACAAATTATCAGGAAGACATGGAAATAAAGGAGTTGTATCTAAAATTTTACCAGAAGAAGAAATGCCATTTTTAGAAGATGGAACTCCAATTGATATTGTATTAAATCCAATGGGTGTTGTTTCTAGAATGAATTTAGGACAGATTCTTGAAACTCATCTTGGATTTGCAGCAAAAAAACTAGGATATTTAGCCATTACGCCAGCATTATTAGGAGCTGACGAAAAAGACATAAAGAGAGAGTTGAAATCTGCTGGCTTGCCAGAATCAGGTCAGGTAGATTTGTATGATGGCAAAACAGGAGAAAAACTTCCTAGAAAAGTAACTGTTGGCTATATGTATATAATGAAACTTATACATATGGTTGAAGACAAGATCCATATGAGAAGTATTGGCCCGTATTCCTTAATAACTCAACAACCATTAGGAGGAAAAGCTCAGTTTGGAGGACAGAGATTTGGAGAAATGGAAGTTTGGAGTTTAGAAGGATATGGAGCAGCTTATACTCTTCAGGAAATGTTAACTATTAAATCTGATGATATTCAGGGTAGAGCTACGGCGTATGAATCAATTTTAAAAGGTGAACCAATAAAAAACCTTAATATTCCGGCTTCTTTTAATTTATTAGTTTTAGAATTAAAAGCATTGGGTATGGGTATTGAAATTAAGGAAAAAGAAATAACTGATAAATAATTATTAATTAATTATATGCGAATTTCTAATTTAGAATCAATAAGAATCAAACTTGCTTCGTCCGAGGATATTTTAAATTGGTCTCACGGTGAAGTAATAAAGCCAGAAACAATAAATTATCGTACTCAAAAACCAGAAAAAGATGGTTTGTTTTGTGAAAAGATTTTTGGACCAACAAAAGATTATGAATGTTATTGTGGAAAATATAAAGGAATTAGATACAAAGGAATTATTTGTGACAGATGTGGGGTTGAAGTTACCAAGAGTTCGGTTAGGCGTAATAGAATGGGACATATAAAACTAGCGACTCCTTGCTCTCATATTTGGTTTTTAAGAGGGGTTCCTTCTAAAATAGGATTAGTCTTGAATATTCCTATGCAGAAATTAGAAAAAGTTATTTATTTTGCAGCGTATATTATTACTAATGTTAACGAAGAAGCTAAAAAAAGAATAATTCAAGAAATTGATCAGGAATATAAAGAAAAAACAAAAGATAAAAAATTTGACAAGGAAGAGTTAAAACAAGCTCGGGATACAGCTAAACAAGAAGTTTCAGAAATAAAAAAATTAAAAGTTTTGTCAGAAACAAGTTATGAAAATTTATCATTAAAATATGGAGAGATTTTTGAAGCAGGAACAGGAGCAGAGACATTAAAAAAAATATTTGAAGAAATTGATATTAAAAAAACAATTTCTATTTTGAAAAAAGAATTAGAAAAATTATCTTCTATTATTAGAATTAAAGTTTTAAAAAGATTAAAGTTTTTTCAATCTTTAGAAAAAGCGAAAGTTAGACCAGAATGGATGTTTCTAGAAGTTATACCCGTCTTGCCTCCTGAATTAAGACCAATGGTTCAATTAGATGGTGGCAGATATGCATCTTCGGATTTAAATGACTTATATCGTAGAGTTATTAATAGAAATAACAGACTTAAATATCTTATTGAGCTTTCAGCTCCAGAAGTTATTATAAGAAATGAAAAAAGAATGCTCCAAGAGGCAGTGGATGCTCTGTTGGACAATGGTATGCGTAAGGGACAGACAACTATTGCTACAACTGGAGGGAGAAGACTTTTAAAATCATTAGCTGACACATTAAAAGGAAAACAAGGGAGATTTAGAAAAAATCTTCTTGGAAAAAGAGTAGATTATTCTGGTAGATCTGTTATAGCAGTCGGTCCAGAAATTAAATTGTCTCAATGTGGACTTCCTAAAAAAATGGCCTTAGAGCTTTTCCGTCCATTTGTAATCAAGCAAATAATTGATAAAGAATTAGCTTATAACATTAGAGGAGCCTCAAAATTAATAGAAGATGGCATAGACGAAGTATGGGAATCTTTGGAAGAAGTGGTTAAGGACAAATTAGTATTATTAAATCGTGCTCCTACTCTTCACAGATTAGGTATCCAGGCTTTTCAACCAATTCTCATAGAAGGAGAAGCTATTAAACTTCATCCTTTAGTATGTAAGGCATTTAATGCTGATTTTGATGGAGATCAAATGGCAGTCCACTTACCTCTTTCTAAAGAAGCTCAAGAAGAAGCAAGAGAATTAATGTGGTCTGTTAAAAATTTACTTAAACCATCTACAGGATTGCCTGTTGTAAGTCCTTCTCAAGATATTGTCTTAGGTTGTTATTTTTTAACTGAAGAAAAAGAAGGGGCTAAGGGGCAAGGGAGAGCATTCTCAAGCCCAGAAGAAGTTATTTTAGCTTATGAATTAAAACAAATTAATGTCCAAGCTAAAATTAAGATATTAAAATCTTCTTTAGACAAAAAATTAGAGAAAAAAGATTCAAATTCTTTATTGGAAACTACTTGTGGTAGAATCATTTTTAACCAAGTATTGCCAAAAGATTATCTTTATCTTAATAAAAATATAAGTTCTAAGGTTCTTTCAGCTATTGTTGCCGATGTTATCTCAAAATATGAATGGCAAGAAATAGAAGAGATATTAGATAAAATTAAAAAATTAGGTTTTGAATATTCTACATTATCAGGAATAAGTTGGGGGATGGATGATTTACTTGTTCCCAAAGAAAAGAAAGCTTTGATTGAAGAAGCTGATAAAAAAGTAAAGATGGTTGAAGGACATTATGAAAAAGGACTTTTAAGTACTGAAGAGAAAGAAGCAAAAGAAATAGAGATTTGGCATAAGACAAAAGAAGATATTGAAAAATTAGTAATTGAAACACTACCTAAAGATGGTCCGGTTATCTCTATTGTTGGTTCTGGAGCCAGGGGGTCATGGGCCCAACCAGTGCAAATGGCAGGGATGAAAGGATTAGTTACTAATCCTTCAGGAAAAATAATAGGACTTCCTATAAAAAATTCCTTTAAAGAAGGACTTGATACTTTGGAATACTTTCTTTCTACACATGGAGCCAGAAAAGGAACTGCTGATACTGCTTTAAGGACATCAGCAGGTGGTTACCTTACCAGACGTCTTATAGATGTTTGTCATGAAGTGATTGTTACGGAAAAAGATTGTGGGGATAAAGAAGGAATATTATTGCTTAGAAAAGATTCAGAAGACATTGGACAAAAATTTGCATTTGAGATTATAGGAAGAACAGCATTAAATAATATTATTGACCCTAAATCAAAAAAGATAATATTAAAATCAGGAGAAATTATAGACACTGAAAAAGCAAAGGAGATTGAAAATTCTTCAATCCAAGAAATAGGAGTTCGTTCAGTTTTAAGTTGTAAAACTACGAGAGGTGTTTGCCAAAAATGTTATGGCTGGGAAATGGGAAGAAATAAATTAGTAAAAATCGGAGATGCAGTAGGAATTATAGCTGCTCAATCTATAGGTGAGCCAGGCACACAATTAACATTAAGAACATTTCATTTAGGTGGAGTAGCCGGGGCAGGAGATATTACCCAAGGTTTACCAAGAGTAGAAGAAATTTTTGAATTGAGAGAACCAAAAGGAGAAGCAATTATTTCCGAAGTATCAGGAACAATTAAAAAGATAAAACATAAAGAAAGAATCATAAGCATTATGCCTGATGAAGAAATTAAAAAGAAAGGTAAAAAAACAGAACTTATAGAATACAAAATTCCATTTGGCAGAGCATTCTGGGTTGAAGAAAAAGAAAAAGTTGCCAAAGGAACTCAACTTTGTGAAGGTAGTTTAAATCTTAAGAAAGTTTTAAAATTAAGGGGAATTAAAGAAACTCAAAGATATGTTACTCGTGAAGTTAAAAGGATTTATACTTCAGAAGGAGTTAATATTCATAGTAAACATATTGAAACAATAACTAAGCAGATGTTTTCCAGGGTTAAAATTAAAGATGAAGGAGATAGTAATTGGCTCCCTGGCCAAGTAATAACTTCAGCTGAATTTAATGAAGTAAAAGAAGAGTTAAAAAGCAAAGGCAAGGTTATTCCTAAGGCGGTTCCAGTATTTTTAGGTATTTCAAAAGTTGCCTTAAGTTCAGACAGTTTCCTTTCTGCTGCTTCGTTTCAAGAAACATCTAGGGTATTAATTGATAGTTGCTCAGAGGCAAGAGTGGACAAATTGCATGGGCTAAAAGAGAATGTTATAATAGGTAAATTAATACCTGCTGGGACAGGAATCAAAAAAATAAATGGCGAAAAAAAGGAGGAATAAAAAAGATTTTAAGAAAAGAAACAATCAATTTGAAAAAAGCAGTGAATATCCGATTTTGACTTCAAAATTAAGAAAAAAAGTCAATGTAATTTTAATTTTTGTAATAGCTGTCATCATTGGATTGTCTTTTTTTGATAAATCAGGGGTTGGAGGAAAGTTTTTATTCAATTCTATTTATTTTTTAATAGGAAAAACAATATTTTTCGTTCCGTTATTTCTTGGAATTACTTCTCTAATATTTTTAACTTCTCATAAAAAAAGATTAACAGCTCCTGTATTTTTAGCAGTGGCTCTTTTAATATTGGGTGTTTCAGGAATATTTTCTATGCAAGATTTGCCGGATAAACAAGGAGGATGGATAGGATATCTTATCTCCTATCCTTTTATGCATTATTTCGGTGTATGGGTGACATTTATAATTTTAATGGTTTTTGTATTAATAAGTTTATTAATATTCTGGGAGTTTTTACCATATAAAGATTTTTTAACCAAAAAGAAAATTGCCTCTCAAAATTTAGAGCCTGAAAAAATTGAGAAAAAAGAAGTTAAGTTTGAGATGGAGAAAGTAGACACTCCACCAATAAATAAAAAAGAAATTAAAAAAATAGTTAATATTGAACCAAAACAATCTGATTTTGTTGTAAAGGACTCGGCTTTGTATAAATTTCCTCCTATCAGCTTATTGGAGACTAATGGAGAAAAAGCCGTAAGCATGGGAGACATTGAATCAAATTCTCTAGTAATTAAAAAAACATTGCAGAATTTTGGTATTATGTCTGAAATATCAGAAGTTAATGTTGGACCAACTGTTACTCAATATGCTTTAAGGCCGGCTGAAGGAGTAAAAC
>Ga0272442_10005355_pt1 | contig 17171 bp, 17 predicted proteins | sample SSMForm2O_FD_200262 | JGI IMG/M metagenome (GOLD analysis project Ga0272442, IMG submission 200262) | Marine sediment archaeal communities from Little Sippewissett salt marsh, Falmouth, MA, United States - SSM-Form-2O | ecosystem: Environmental > Aquatic > Marine > Wetlands > Sediment ... | reverse complement strand
ATTTTTCCATTCCGTTCTTAATTTTCGAGCAATTTCAGTCATACTTGAGTTTTTTTTATCAAATTCTCTATTTTCTTCTAAAGTGGCGTTCTTTTTCGGACGGAACCATCTTCATTGTATAACGTGCTTCAAGCTCGAACCGGCCTCTCGATGCTGAATACCCCGCTATAGGGTCTCAGCCACTTCATAACTGACAAACTTGATAAATTCAAGGGGACTCACGGTGGCCAACTGCTCATGCATCGGAGTGAGACCCGATCCCTTTATGGATTTGAAATAGTTGGTAATGCGTTCATGAGTCATTTTATCGGTACTGTCCCAAACCTGCTCAAGGGCCCATAAGAGTTGTCCATCTGAAAGATCCAGGAGCTTCAAGCGCAGCCCGATCGCCATATGCGGATAGGGTCGGAATTCAGAAATCGTCCCAACTAATAGTCCATCGCACTGTAATGTATCCCGGATGGTCAACATCTGATTCAGATCGAATGTTGAGCCTTCCTCCAACTGCAAGCTTCGCCACGCAGGCTCATTCTTTCCGATGACCGTTAAACCGAACACCTGCTTCTTTTGCAGCGCCTGGAAAAGCGCCTCCGCAATATCCGCAGAGATTTGGGGATAACTCGATTCGTTCTGAAGTTCAACAAGAACAACCCTTCCAACGGAATCCGGTTTCTTATTTGGATTGATGTAGAAGTAGTTTCTTTCCGGCTCGGGAGTTTGAGGAGCATGACAGCCGAACATAAAAATGGTCAAAGTGCATAATACCAGGTTAAAACAGCGTCGAATGTCGAATTTAGAACAGAGAGCCCTGCATTTGACATTCTGTACCCTAAATTCTCCATAACTCATCTTTGATGCTCCATTCATTATCGGGAAACCTTCGATCTTCTCACATTAAGGCTGATCGGGTTGGCTCAACGAGGGGACTGTCGGGCCGACTTTTTCACTGCTCGCTGTTTCCATTGTGACTTGGCCTCCCAGAAGTTGAAGAATCTGAAACAAAGCCTCGAGCTGCGTCGTTTGAGCCTCGCGCATTTCCTCCCGAAAACCAAGGATGTTGCCTTTCCAGCTATTTAATTCAATCCGCATTTCAATCAGAAGATCATTCGCTTCCTGCAATTCTTTTTGTGCCTGGTTCAGTTGAGTGTCCAACTCAGCAATCTGCTCGTTGAGCTGCTGGTTCTTGGTCATCACGTCTTCGTTCTGTTGCTGCAATGCCGCCGCATCTTCAGTGAGTTGGGCATATCGTTCCGATAATTCGATGGCCGACTCTACTGCTGACGGGATTTGTTCGCTCGTCTCCTGGAATCTTTTGGCGATGTTATTATTCTGCTGCATCTCAGCCAGATGGGGGGACACAGCCGTCTGTGCAGGTTTTTGCTCTGATGTGCAGCCCGAAAGCAAAAGTGTCGATACCCATAGTAGGATTGTGACTGTCTTGTGATTCCTTCGCATGGCAGTAGCCTCCATTTAATTGATTGAGCCGGACGCGATGTCCGTATTATCTTTGTCTTGCGGATTATCGGGCGTCCCGGAATGGGCATATTCGCATCTCAGACACATTTTCGCACCGCACGCACAAGTGACCTCTAAAACGGCATAATCCGGATGATTTTCCAAAATGCATACCTGTGCCGGGGCCGACACGGCGTTTTTCTGCGGTGATGCGTCTCGGTCGATTTGGACCCTACCCACACCAAGATGGTATTGGCCGCCAAATACAACATCCTCACTTTTTAGAATCCGTCCTGACGTTTTTACCATTGACGATCTCACTTTCTTAACGGAAGAGCAATTATCAGGGAAAATTGTTACGCGCAGTAGTCGAGACCACTGCTGTCCTCGTCGTCTTCAGGGTCCATCTCTTCTTCAGACTCAACCTTTCTCTCCTCTTCGGATTGGCCCTCTTCATGACGCAATTCCTGGCGGCGTTTACCGTTTTCACGCCGTCCCGTGGGAGCCAAACCGGCGATGGTCTGTAAACCTTTGACGGGCCTGATCAAATTGGAATCATAATCTGCCATCTTTCCATTGTCCTAATTGAACCGACAAGCTGAATAAAGCACTCGCATGCAATTGGCTGACACGTGATTCTGTAATTTGCAGAATCTCTGCTATTTGTTTCATCGTCAGTTGCTGCTGGTAATAAAGCAAAATCACCTGCCGTTGTTTATCCTTTAACGTCTGTATGGCGTCGGCCAGTTTTTCGATAAGTTCCGTTCGTTCGATCTTTTCATCCGGTGTGCGTATCTGGTCCGCCACGAGGAGATTGCCCAGGGCCGGCGTGTCATCTCCGCCCCCATCGAGCGACACAAAATGTTTCGCCCGAGCCGTTCCGAACGTCTCATTCACTTTATCGACTGTTGTACCGAGCTTTTGAGCCAATTCATCTTCACTGGGCATGTTGCCCGTCTCCTGCATGATCTTCTGGCTCAGTTGCTGGGCATCGCGAATACGCTTATTGACGTTCGAAGGAATGAACGACCAGTTTCTCAACTCATCGAGAATCGCCCCTTTGATCCGAATATAAGCATACGTCTGAAACTCCGCCCGATGCGATGGATCGAAATCACGAGCGGCCCGGACAAGCCCGACGGTTCCCGCTGAGATCATGTCTTCCAACGACAGCGGAGGGTGCAGATACGCGGCCACCTGCCCGGCGATTCGGCGAACCATTGGCAAGAGTTCGGTAATCAACTTATTTTCAATATCGCCCCGAGCGGGCGTTCTTTGGTCTGAGTAGGCGCGCATCGCCGCACTGCTCAGATGCGCCCGGTTCTCTTTCGTCGACCGTTTTCTACAAATGTTATCTGTTTGTACGACCACCACGTTTGCCCTCATACTCTACGCTACGATTCTCTGTTGATGAAGAACGCTCCCGCTGGTTCATCCGGTTTTCGATCATCGCATGGACCAAAATGGCATTGATCGCCTTCACGGCCCAGATCCCGGCAATATAGGTAATAACGGCCCCGACCAGCGCTCTCTTGCAGCAGACAAAGGACGAGAGGCCGCTCATCCAGCCGATAAAGCTCAACGCAAAGAAACAGAATACCGCGATTTTAATGGCAATTAAGCGATCATGTAAAAGCATAACGTCTTCATATCTCCTATGGCGTCAATCTGTGGTCCCCTACGTCATGTCGATGCCGTGACAAGCTCCTGATCCGCCGGCGCCATTGACTCGGCGCCCTGGATGGATATGGTTTCTAAGGGTCGAACGTCGGTTCCAAGAACGATTTCATCGTAAGCCACAACCGGTAATAAGGAAACCGTCCGAGATAACATGGCCGCAAGCGGCAAACGCAATCTTGAATCACACAGTAAGACCACCTTATCGTACCCCCTGTCCATCGCGCTTTTCCAGATTTGCGCCGTCTTTTGACTGACATGCATCGCTTCTTCCGTCGGCAAAGCGAGGTTGACACCCTCAGCCTCCTTCTGTAACGTCGAGGTCATACGATGCTCAAGTGTGGGATCCAATGTCATGGCGACAATCGCACCATCGTCGTTCTTGTATAGCTCGGTAATCGTTCTTGCCAAACGTTTGCGCACCATTTCCGTCAGGACGGCCGCACTCTTGATTTTTTGCGAATGTTCCCCAAGCGATTCGAGAATCGCCGTCAATTCGCGTATCGGAATGCCATCTCTGAGAAGACACTTTAACACTCTTTGAAGAAGTCCGATAGACACTTCGCGATCGGGACCCACCACTTCTCCGACCAGCGACGGCTGACTCTTACGCAACCTGTCCACGAGAATCTGCACATCTTCTCGCGTCAATAAATCATCCGTATGTTTTCGAATGGTCTCAGACAAATGTGTAATGAAGACCGATTCAGGATCGATCACGGTATAGCCGTTGAGTTCGGCATTCTCTTTGTTGGCCTGAGTAACCCATAAAGCCGGCAATCCATAGACGGGCTCCGTGGTCGCGATGCCCTCGACCCGGGTCTGCACCGTTCCCGGATTCATAGCGAGGAACATGTCGGGTTCCAAACGCCCCTTGGCCACCGGCAATTCGGCAATCCGAATTTCATAAGATGTGGGATCAAGATTAATATTATCCCGGAGCCTGACGAGAGGAATAATGATGCCGAGCTCCTGCGCAAATTTCCTCCGCAAGGCGCCGATACGGTCGTACACCGAACTGTCCTTTCGCGGATCCACCATACTGATTAAGCGCACGCCGACATGAACGGAAATCCGATCAACATCCAGCAACTCTTCGACCGGCTCTTTCCCCGCTTTGGGTCGCGGCGCGGTGCTGCGCTTTTGCTTTTGGTCCTTTTCGGACTTGGCCACAACGCGTCCGATCAGACCCGTCCCCAAACCCAACAGAAGGAAAGGGGTTTTGGGCAAGCCGGGCACGAGTGCCATGCATGCAATGATCACTGCCGCCATCGTGAGCGGCTGGCTGGTTTTGAGAAACTGCTTGGATAAATCCTGGCCGACGCTAAAACGCGACGATATTTTGGTGACCAGGAATCCGGAACTTACCGCAATAATAACCGACGGTATCTGACTGACAAGTCCATCACCAATAGACAGAATAGAATACGTCCTCACGGCCCCGGAAATATTCATACCGCGAGCGTATCCCATGGCAATGCCCCCAACGATATTCACGGCAGTGATAATCAGTCCGGCCTTGGCATCGCCGCGAATAAATTTACTGGCCCCATCCATCGCACCATAGAACTCGCTCTCCTTAACGATTTTCGCTCGGCGTTCATTGGCCTGGACCTCGGTAATAATCCCCGCGTTGAGGTCCGCATCGATGGCCATCTGTTTGCCGGGCATGGCATCCAAAGTAAAACGAGCGGAAACCTCACTGATGCGCTCGGCGCCTTTTGTAATGACGATGAACTGGATGACGACGAGGATTAGAAAGATGACCACGCCGACGACGAAACTGCCGCCGGCGACAAAATCACCAAAGGTTTCGATAATCTTCCCTGCGTCGCCCTGCAGAAGGATCAAACGGGTCGAAGCCACATTTAAAGAAAGTCGGAACAACGTCACGAAAAGCAGCAGCGAGGGGAAAGTCGATAATTCAAGCGCCTCTTTCGATGAGAGCGTCACAATCAAAACAGCAATAGCCAATGAGATGCTGCACGCCAGAAGAATGTCCAACAAGGGCGTTGGAAGACGAACCAAAAGAGTGGCAAGGACCGTGACCAATCCGATCACCATGGCGATATTCGAGTACGCCGTCAGGGGCGTACCGAGCGGGCTTGAAGCCGGCGCTCCTGATGAAGTTGATTGTGCCTGTCCTGCCATGATAATATCTGGTTAAGCGGCGGCCTCGTCTGAAACGTTTGCAGGGTCTTCAAGACCGATAATCTGTTGTATCTTGACGGCGAACCGTCCATCCACGACGACGACGCTACCCGTCGCAAACTTCGCATCTTTGAGATAGAGATCGACAGGCTCCTCGATGGGTTTATCGAGCTTTAATACCGAGCCGGGTCCGAGTCGCAGGAAGCGTTGGACGGGCACCTCCGTCTGCCCGAGAACGATGGCGACAGGCACCTTCATGTCCAACAAGATGTCAATACTTCCGCCGCCCCCCGCCACCTCCGTTTCCGCGGCTTCAGAGAATTCAACGGACTGCGCCTGTTGCTTCGCATCGGCAGGTGGTGAGCCTGCTTGCTGATCCGTTTTTTCTTCAACAGCTTGAGCTGTTTCTTCCATGTTTAAGCTTCCTTCAAATGATTGAATGTCCGTATCCGAATGTATATTTCAGGACGTATCACCCAACGGCGCCGACGTAACGGCGACAGCATACTTTCCGGCTGATTTGATCGGCCACCCATAATTAACGATCTGGTTACCCACAATCAGGTCCACAGGTTGATCCACGGTTTTGTCCAACAACAAAATATCATTCGCTCGAAGACTTGTTATCTCTCTGAATGCCAGTTCAGTCGATCCCAATTGAGCCGTGATTGTGATCGGCAAAACCTGTAAGTGATTGAGATTCGCCTTTGAGATTTCCTCGGGAGAGAAAATGGCGGAGGTCTGCGCGGCCTTCCCCACCACGGAGTTCAATTCGTCACACAAAACCAAAATGGAGGCGCTCGATGTTTCCTCTGAGCCCGCCTTATTCACATCAAGGAAAATCCGGCACAGTTCCTCGGTCTCGCCTACCTTCAGAGGCCATTGGTCTTTGACGAAACCGCCTGCGGGACGGAAATCGGCGCCCCCGTGAAGCGTGGAAAGAATCTCAAGGAATGCGGATGTCAGATCGAATAAAAGGGATTCTTCCAATTGCGACAAAGTGGCATTGGAGTCTTTTTCAGACTCGGAATCACCGAGCAACTGTCTCGCCCAAACGAGGGCGGTTTGCTCGGGTATGGCAATGCATCCGCATAGATGTTCTCCGTCGCGCGTAAAGGGAAGGCAGTAATCATGACGCTCGCCTTCCGAAGCCGGTTGAAGGAACTCGCGTGCAAAATGGAAGCTCGTTGATGCAATCGTTACATCAAACTTGCTGCGGCAAAAACCGAAGAATTTATCCGCCAGAGCCGTTGCTAATTTGTTCACGAAACCATCGAGCAGATCAAGCTGCGAACGAGTCAAGCATCGAGGCTCAAGCCAATTGTACTCTGTCGCCTCTTCTGAATCCGTATCTTCCATCGGTTTTGAGCCGACGGTCGCCAGGAGCTGACGGATCCGTTCTTTGCTGAGATTGTGGGTGGCGTTACCACTCATTGTACGGGAAATTCCTTGATTAGAACATTTTTGATTTGGGGTTTGGCGTCAGGAAACAAGTTCTCATTAAGAACCTCGCGTACGCGCGATTGAATACTTCGAAGGTTCTTGTCTCCCCTGATATCTTCGAGTCCCAGACTCGATAGATAGACCGTTAGCAAGTTGATCAAGATCGGTTTCTTCTCACTCAGAAACTCGGTGCCCTTTTTCTCGTCGATTTCGGGGCTCATCTCGAGAGTAAACGTCGCGCGAACGTAGCGTGTCACTCCCGGCTCGTTAAGATTCGCGACGACCGGCTCCAAATCATAATACCACACCTTTCCCGCGTCCTTTGCCGACAGTTCTCCTATGTCAAGCTCAGTCGGTGTCTCGTTGGGCTCGGTACCGAGTTTGGCGATCTCGAGCGTACGAGAGCCGGCAAACAGCCGCCCCAGGCCCAATCCGGCAACAACGCAAAATAAGACAATGAAGGTCAAAACGATCCACGGCAGAAATCGACTAATCGCGGATCTTTTTTTCGTCTCCGCACCTGCCTTTTCTTTCTGTTCTTTTATCTCTTCTGTTTCTGCCATTGTTCTCCTACGCATTCTTCACAAGGACATCATGCCGGTTGCAAACAACCTTCTCGCCGATAACGGTGAATTCTGTCTCGCAATGTTCGATCGCTGATGCCCAGGACCTTGGCGGCCCTCGTCTTGTTCCCTCCCGTTTGGCGGAGGGTATCCAAAATGGCCCGTTGTTCAATAAGTTCGAGAGGTATGCCTCCCAACCCGGAATCACGGTGAACGGGTTCTCCACACAACGCATCATTCGTGTCGCATTCATGTTGCGCCAAGGGCTGCAACTCGTCAAAAAGCCAGGAGGTATCCGCCAACGACAAGGTCTGGCCGACACCCAAAATCAGCGATGTTCGCACGACGTTGCGCAACTGCCGAATGTTGCCCGGCCAGTGATACCGGGCAAAAATATCCATCATAGCAGGATCAAGCGCTGTGATGTGACGGTTCACATCTCGCGCGTAAAGATTCACGAAATACCACACAAGGTCCGTCAGATCTTCCTTGCGCTCTCTGAGAGGACCGACCGTCAATCGTGCCCCGCTCAACCGGTAGTAAAGATCGGCACGAAACGTGCCCTTCTGAATCTCCTGCAACAGATCCTTATTGGTCGTGCTGATGATTCGAACATTGACTTTGACGCTTTCATTTCCTCCCACGCGTTCGAAGTCCTGCTGTTCGAGCACTCTCAAAAGCTTGGCCTGAAAGCTGATGGGCGTCTCGGAAATCTCATCCAAAAGCAATGTCCCCCCGTGGGCCATTTCAAATCGGCCCTTGCGCTGAGTGTAAGCACCGGTAAAAGCCCCTTTTTCATGACCGAAAAGCTCGCTTTCAAGAAGCGAATCACTTAACGCCGCACAATTGATGCGAATGTACGGACGCTGTGCCCTTTTGCTTTTCCGGTAGATCAGATAAGCCATTAATTCTTTGCCGGTCCCGCTTTCACCATTGATTAAGACAGGCGCCGACGTGGGAGCAATTCTTTGGGCCAGGTCGACGGTCTGCTGGAGCTGTGCACTTTGACCGACAATTCTATAGAGACAATGGGTATCCGCATGAGCGGATGCTATTGTTGAAACGCTATGGTTAGGTAGAAAGGTATCCAGCAATGTTTCTATCTTCTCGGCGTCCAGGGGTTTAACCAAGAAATCACAACACCCCTGATGAACGGCTTTCACGGCGGTCTCGACAAAGCTTTGCAGGTTCTGTGAGACGGGGGGCTGTGTTAGCATGACCGCAGGCAATTCCGGCCAATTTGCTTTCACTGTCGATAGAAGCTTAAATCCATCCTGAGACCGGCCGGATGCGCTCGCCTGAGGATCTATGATATCGCTCGTGAACAAGAAATCACACCGGCCTTTTTCGACAAAGGCCAACGCGCTTTCTTTATCTCCGGCGAGATGTCCCCGAATCCCTTTGCGGGCCAGAATTTTTAAAAGAAACTGGGCCAGATCGGGATCGCGATCAGCAATCAGTACGTTCGCAATATCTTCTCGTTTGTTCATACAAAGTTACCTAATTTTCTTTAGACCGGTTTCCGATCGTTCCCGGCCCAGTGATCAATTCGCGGGGTTTTTCTATGAGACTCCAATCGATCACCTCTTTTTGGGCTTTGGCCAGGTCCGACCACAGGGAATTGGGATATTCGACGAGCAGCTTTCTATACGTCTCTGTCGCCGTGGCCGGCTCGTGGTACCGCAGACAGTTACCGATCTGAAACATCATCCACGCCCTGTCTTGAGATAAACGAATATCGTTCGGATCTGTCCGCCGCAACGCCTCCTGGTAAAAAAGCACCGCCCCCTTCATATTACCGCCGGCAAACAATAACTCTCCCAGTCCAAGAGGATCATCTAATTGATCGGGATATTTCAATATGTTCTTCAGCATGGCCATCGTCATGTCAGAAACCGGCTTTTTAGGCAGTTCGATTATAACCTTCTCCGTCTCTTCCCTTTTCCGGAAGGATACGTCCGGCACCGTTTCATTGGGTTCTCGGACCGGAGCTTCGTTGTGGTCAACGGGAACGTTAAAAACCTCAATCTCGGATTCAAACTTGACCGAGCGAACTTGTTCAATGATTCGCTTGAGTCTATTCCGGCTCTCTTGGTCCTCCCTGCTTTGGGAAGAACTCAACTGGGTCCCGAACAGTTCAAGTGTTTCCACAACGTTCGGATCCGTTTGTATAGTGTTCGGTGGGATTGGAGTGCCTTCCATCGCGGCGCCCGCAGAAGCAACACTGGTCGCCAACTCAAAAAGAAACAGCGTCATCAAGCCCCAACTGAAAATAATACCGTATCGCCTCAAGTTTGCTTGAACGATCGCTTTACATGCCGCCGTGTCCAAACGACGTTGTGAGTTCTGAATTCTCATCATCATTTCCATTGGCCGGATAGAGCTAATACGGCTTTGTCATACTCCTTTCGTTCTCGATAAGCCGCAGCCAGCGTCTTTAAAGCATTCTGCTTGACTTCTACTGGCGGATCGGAATCCAAAAGTTTCAAACAGACGGAGATGGCCTGATCATCTTGACCGAGTTTCATGCAAACGTCGGATAATACCTGCGTCGCCTCGTGTACCAAAGGTCCGGGCTCAACCACACCGAGCATTTCACTCAAGCAGCTTTGGGCATTTACCAGCTCGCCTTTATCGATATAACAAAGAGCCAGCTCGAACGATATTTTGGCGTCCAATTGTTCCTCGGAGACGTAGCCGGCCCGGTCCTGCAGAAAAACAATCGCCTCATCAAACAAGCCCAACTTTCGATAGACTTCACTTCGGAGCAGCAACATTTCGACGGATTGCTTTTCGGACAGTGTGACCGAATGCAAATTCTCCAATGTGTGAAGGGCTTCGACAAAGTGCTCCTGTTCAATATGACTCTGCACCAATGCCGCGACGGCCTGGACGTATTGTCCCCTCGGACTTTCCTCAACTAATACACTTTGAAAGGCACGATAGGCCGGCTGATATTTTCCTAAGGCGAGATAGGTTTGCCCCAGCAAGTAATAAGCCGAATAAAGGTCATATCCTTCATCGTCTTCGACTAAATGAATATATCGGTTTAGCCATTTTGCCGCTTCTTCATATGCTTGCGTCTCGTATAAGCACTTGCCCGCTTTAAAGGCAGAGATGGTTTTCGATTCCACCGACAACCCAACATTGTAAACCCTTTGATATAACCGTGCGGCCTCGGGCATAAGCCTCGCTTCCATTGTGGCGTCGGCAAGATACCAATAGGCTTGTTCGTAAATTTCAGTATCTGGATACTGCTCGATGAGCTGATTCAAATCACCTCGAGCCCCATGATAGTCGCGTAAATCGATTCTTATTTGACTCGAATACAATAACGCATAGGGGGCCAGCGACTTTTCGGAAAAGCGATTGGCGACCAACTTGTACTCGGCCATCGCCTCGGTGGTCTGCCCCAAACACGTTTGCAGGAGGCCCGTGGCCAAGTGAGCATTACTGAGCCGGTCATCGTCATAGAACATCAGAACAAACGTCTGCCACAATGAAATCGCCTGCTGCCCCATTAATGATACGTATGCATCCAGGGATGAATATTCGACCGGATCATAAATCGTCACTTTGAGTCGATCCGGACGATCGTCAACGTACGCCAGCAATCCGGCACACCCGGCAGCAATCAAGACGACTTGATGTGGCGTCGCGACGGGAAGGCACAGAGTGACGGCCCGTTGTCGAGCGGCGTCTTCCGCCGAAACAAAGGCCGACGATCCTTTGATGGCCCAATGAACATCGAGGTTGGCGGCGTCGGCAAATCGACCCATCAGTTCCTCCAACGGCGCCCCATATGAGAGAACAGACCACCGGGACGGATCCGTCGGGTATTCGCGTCTTCGAATAATGGGCCCGAGCAAAGCCTTATCCATCTCTTGTGAGCCGGAACGAAGGAATCGTTGCAGTTCGATCCCTCCAAACTGATCGAAGGGATGATACGTCGCGCTGGTGCCACTCCATAAATCGTCAGGTTGGCTCGCCTCCTCGTGGCTTAATGAAAGTACCCGCCGACAGAGGGATTCAGCAATCATAAAGTGACAATCAGACTCAAAAGATGCCGCCCAATCGTCGTCCAAATCAATCGCCTTGAGAATGGCAAGCGCATTGTAAATTCTGGTCCTGGCCCTTAGGAACCGTTTCCTTTGCAAGTCAATTAAACCGAGATGATAATTGGCCATGATCCTTACAATAGGTGAGCGACTATGAGAAATCGTAGATAATAACTGACTCGCTTTCCCTGAATCCGACGCTTCTTTCGCACAAAGAGCCATTTCCAATTGGAGATAATCCCTTAGAAATTGCTCACTCACAGGTAAAGCCGGAAGGAGTTGGTCATAGGTCGCATAAGCCCTGCGGTAATCTCCCTGCATATAGAAACTGCGAGCCACCTCTATGGAACGAGGTTGGGTCGGCAAAAGCGCCGGCAGGGGGATCTGGATGTGTTCCGACTCAACCGGTGAAGTCTCTTTCGCCGACGGTTCGGACGCAGGGGAAGGCTGGGTTTCTGTGACCTTTTGTTGAGTGGGCATTGGATGTGAATCGCCAATAGACCTCCTTGGAGATTCTAACAGAGTATACGTCAGCATGGACGCGACAATGATAATCGTCGCAGCGATAACTTTTTGAAGCCACGAAAACCGTGAATCTCGAACGAATCCCTGAGAAGATCGGTCGGCAAGGAGGTCTCTGGGAGAAACGCCATCACCAAGCGATTTCATGGAAAGACCGTACAAATCCTTATCACCAACGGATTCCTCACTGTCCGGAAGTTCCATCTGGTTTTTGGAAACCCCGGGATTGATCTTGGCATTCTGCTCAGAGATCTCATCCGAAAGCGGCGCCTGATCCGACTGTACTTCGGAGGCACCGGCGTCGGGAATATTCTTATCGTCATTCACCGCCATAATTTTCAACTTTGCCTTCAAACCGCCAGGCAACTTTTGGCCCTCCGAGATCATGAGGGCATATTGATAAACACTCGTAATCTAAGGAATAGAGCAATAATCGTGCCATAACCCTCCATTCGAGGAAAGTTGACGATATTGTGGACTTCTCGGCGTTGAAACCCGATCCTTCACGTACTTTGTAGCGATTGATCTCATAAAGAAATGTCAGGATTCTATACGAGCTGATAGATTTTCTGACAGAGAGGAAGAGGAAGCAAGGGAAAGTCTTGTCAACAGGTCGGCAGAGAAACGGACGAGACGACCGTCTCGTCACGGTCTTTCCCCGCGTGACTCTTCGCAACGCGGGAATTCTTACCGATATTATATTGCTTGACCTTCGCATACAATGTCGCCCGGGTGATCCCCAACAGAGCCGCGGCCCGTGTCTTTTGCCAACCTGTCTCTTGAAGCGCTCGGAAAATAAGCTCACGCTCCGCTTTGGCCAGCGAAAAACCCTTGATCAGGCCGTTTGTCTGATTGTCCGAGGCCTGACCGCACTCGATCGAATTGATGACGATCGCCCCCAGTCCGATACGATTCGTTGTTTCCAGAAGGATCGCTCTTTCAATGACATTCCGCAACTCGCGAACGTTCCCGGGCCATTCGTGCTTTTCCAAAGCTTCAGCGGCTAATTTCGTCAGTGATTCGATTTTGTTCGGCTTCTGCGGACAGATAGTCGAGGTCTCGAGAAAATACTCCGCCAAAAGTCCGATATCTTTTCTTCGTTCGGGCGAACGCAGCGGAGCCAGAACAATGGGGCTCACATCCAAACGGTAATACAGATCGCGTCGGAAGCGATTGGCTTGAATTTCATGGATGAGATTACGATTGCTTGATGCGATGATCGTCGCGTTGCAGGGAATGCTTTTGGTCCCTCCCACCTTTCGAAAACATTTCTCCTGCAGAACGCGCAGCAACTTGGCCTGCAAGTCCATCGGCATCTCAGAAATCTCATCCAGCAAAAGCGTGCCGGCGCCGGCCATTTCGAGAAGCCCTGTTCGGTCACGGTCCGCCCCCGTGAACGCCCCTTTGACATGTCCAAAGAGTTCGCTCTCCAACAAGGTGGCCGTCAAGGCCGCACAGTTCACCGCAACGAAAGGCTCGTTTGGATGCCTCAGCGTATGGACGGCCCTCGCCGCCAGTTCCTTACCCGTACCCGTTTCCCCGACGATCAGAATCGGATTGCATTGGCTTTGGGCTACAAGTCGAATCATTCTGAGGGTGTTAAGAACGGACGGACTCTTTCCAACCATCGAGACACAGACAGACAGATCGTCCGAAAAAAAACGTCTTCGAGTATCTTGCCCGCAATGAGCTGACGAGGATTTGTTTTCATTTCGGGTTTCCGACTTCGTGCCCTTTTGAGTCAGTTCGATCTTATTGATGATCTGTTTCAATTGGTGGTCGTCCCGACTTATCTCTAAGAAATGATAACCCTCCACCTCGGCGAATTCCTCAACCAAGCCGTCGGTATGGCCGTTACTTCCCACCACGACGACCGGCACCTCGGCTAAACGTTTATCGGCCCTTGTCAAAAATTCACGAATACCCGATGGATCAAACCGGTAATCGCACAAGATCAAGCTTGGACGGACTCTTTGCACCATCTCCAGAGCATCCGTTGCATCGTCCGCCCCAAAAACCTTACGAGCATGCTCTCCTGCGAGCCGGCGGACTTCCGCGTCCCTGCCAATGGTTAGTATCTTATCTAAGCTAATTTCCCCCATAACGAGAAACCTTATCCTTGACGTCCGTCAGCATTGAGTGACGCCTTCTTTCAACATTGCTAACTAACGCCATAATCGACCGATGACTCCGAACAACTTTAATTTATTTATTGGACGGGCCAATAATGTCACCGACGTCGTTTTCCTTTTCTATACACACCGTTGCGTTTTCATAGTTATAGGACATGCAACGCGCATGAGCTTTCACACGGCTCTTAATAACTCACGAAAAGCAAGAGCCAAAACTTATGATTGAACCGTTTCTTCTTATAGGACCTCAGGTATCAAGCCAATGACCGGCCATGAACATACAGGAAGCGCCCAAACAGCGACCCGGGTCAGAAGCGGTAAAATTTTCTGAGAGACAGGAAAATATATCGCTCGCCTCAACCACAACCAGAATCCGTTGTCGATCTGTCCAATTTTTTATTCTTTTTAAAATTCGCTCCCACGGCAATTTGCGGACGATACGACCGATAACGATTTCGCACTGGCATAACAATTGCTCCGTCTCTCGGGCAGACCTTCTAAGTCGTGCTTTAATCCCGGCCAAGGACATCGGGATACAAAGGAAACGTAAGTTTTGAGTCCAATAAAAGAAAGTAAAAAATCATGAGTGATTCATCGTTAACCTCGGTCAGCAGCGCCCAAATGGATTACATGAGTCTTTTGGTCACCCAACTGCAAAATCAGAATCCGCTGGAACCGATGGACAACAAAGAAATGGCCTCTCAGTTGGCCCAGTTTTCACAGCTCGAGCAGCTCGAATCCATGAACTCAAACTTTGCGAGCGTTCTTGCCACCACCGAACGAACATACGCCGCGTCGCTCATCGGCAAGGAGGTTTCGTTCATTGCAAAAGCCGAGGACGGCACCCAGGATCTCACTCGCGGCGTCGTCGAGGAAATCTACAATGATATGGACGGGGAGATCCTGTTATCCGTGGAGGACTATGCGATTAACTTGGACGATGTTGTGACGATTAAAGATTGACCTGATGATCTTGAATTTGAAACTAAGGAGATAATGAAATGACTTTTGCACTGACGGCCGCAGTTTCGGGGTTGCAGGCCCACCAAAAAATGCTTGATGTCACCGGTAATAACCTGGCGAATATCAACACGACGGCATACAAAGCCAGTTCGATCAACTTCTCGGAACTGCTGAGTGAAACGATCAGTAATGCATCGCAACCCACGTCCGACGTCGGAGGCACGAATCCCTTACAGATCGGCAGCGGGGTTGGCATCGGCACCATATCCCGCAATATGTCACAGGGGAACATCGTGAGCACGGGAAATCCTCTGGACCTGGCGCTCGAAGGCGAGGGATATTTCGTCTTGAGTGACGGCCAACGGAATGTCTATACGCGTGCGGGATCGTTTGCCGTCGATGCGGACTCGTACCTGGTCGATCCGGCCACGGGCTATCGCCTCCGACGCATCGGAATAAAAGGCGAAACCGACGGTTTTCAAATTTCCGGCGACAGCAATGTGCGTATCCCTTACGACGTCGGGATCCCGGCCAGCGCAACCACCGAAATCATTGTCTCAGGCAACCTCAGCGCCGATGACAAATTTGATGTCGCACAAACACACGTGATCAACTCGAATATCGAATATACATACAACACGAATTCCATGGCAACCGTATCGACCGAAATCGACCAGCTCGATCAGTTCAGCGGGACACTGACGTCGGGGACCATTACGATCAGCGGGTACCACCAGGATGGAACCGCATTCGACAGCGGCCTTACCCTGGCCGTGGATGGCACGACAACATTGGGCGATCTCATCGACCACCTGAATACAAACGTCCTAAACGGCTCAACAGCCTCTCTGAGCAACGGGCAAATCGTCATCACCGACGACACCAGCGGCTATAGCAAATCAGACATGACTCTGTCATACGCCGGGGACGGTTCATTGACCCTTCCGGCATACTTTGAGATAGACACTGTGGGGGGAGACGAAACCAAGAATTTCAATATTACCATCTATGATTCCCAGGGAGGTGAACACGTTCTCTCCGGAGCATTTGTACGAACGAATACAAACAACGCATGGGACATCGTACTTACCTCTGTTACGGGGAACATTACCGAAATCACCATGGACAATCGACGCATCGACGGTTTAGCTTTTAATGCCGATAACGGCTCTTTCAATGGCATAACCGGCTCGGATATATCACAGTTCGAGATATCTTTCGCACATAATCCCCTGGTCCCGCAAACGATCGATCTCAATCTGGGAACAAAAGGCAAATTAGACGGCTTGACCCAGTTTGCAGGAAATTCCACCGCGGTAGCAAGAGATCAGGATGGTTATGGAGCGGGAAACCTGAGCACAGTCCGGGTCGATAATGAAGGGACTGCCATCGGCACCTTTTCCAATGGCATTAAGAAGAACATTGCTTCAGTCCAATTGGCCTTATTCCAGAACACCGCCGGCCTGGAAGCCGTCGGTAACAATTACTATATCCCATCCGCGAACTCCGGGGAAGCGATTGCGACGAAAGCCATGAGCGGCGGTGCAGGCTCCATTCAGGGCGGGGCATTGGAAAAATCCAATGCGGATGTGGCGACCGAGTTTGCCACGATGATCAAGGCCCAAAACGGCTATCAGGCCAACGCCAGAGCCATCACCGTCGCCAATGACATATTGCGGGAATTAACCAACCTTATCCGATAAGGAAATGGATCGTTGAGATGATAGCAGTATCGGTCATAACAACAGGACTGAACGTGCTCCTTGCGGCGCTGACGCCCCTCGAAAAGTGGCAGGCGGCCCGCCAGCCGGGCGGCCATTTCATGCATGAACGCTGGTTCATTGTGACCGGTCTGGTAGCTATCATCTGTTTGACGGTATTGCTCATTTTTGTCAGTTATCATCGTCGAACGGAAGAACGAAGAAGCGGTGATCGACGATTTTTTGAGTGCGCCGACAAAATCGGTTTGACGAAGCAGGAGTATCGCATTCTGCTGGATATCGCAGACAGGGCCGGTCTCAAACAAAACATATCGGTCTTTACGATGATCGAGGCGTTCGATTGCGGCGCGTCCGGAATCATCGAGAACACCCTGGCGCAGCAGGGAATTGAAGCCAGCAAACATTTGAGTCTCATCATCTCCGCGTTACGCGAAAAACTCGGCTTCGAGAAACAGAGTACGGCCTCCGTCGGTTCAGGACGACATT
>Ga0272442_10005353_pt1 | contig 17173 bp, 14 predicted proteins | sample SSMForm2O_FD_200262 | JGI IMG/M metagenome (GOLD analysis project Ga0272442, IMG submission 200262) | Marine sediment archaeal communities from Little Sippewissett salt marsh, Falmouth, MA, United States - SSM-Form-2O | ecosystem: Environmental > Aquatic > Marine > Wetlands > Sediment ... | reverse complement strand
GTAAGAAAGGCCTGGGCGTCGTCGCGGCTGAGGCCGAAGGTTGTCTGGGTCAGGTCGTTGGTTCCGTAGGAGAAGAACTCGGCCACGTTGGCGATCTTGTCGGCGGTCAGGGCCGCCCGGGGCAGCTCGATCATCGTGCCCACCAGGTAGGGAATCTCCACATCCTGCTCCGAGGCCACCTGCGAAGCCACCCGGCCGACTACCTCGGCCTGGTTGAACAGTTCGTTCACGTGGCCCACCAGCGGGATCATGATCTCGGGGTGCGGGGTGATGCCGCTCTGCTTCTTCACCTGGGCGGCGGCCTCCAGTATGGCCCGGGTCTGCATGGCGGTGATCTCCGGGTAGGTAACCCCCAGCCGGCAGCCGCGGTGCCCCAGCATGGGATTGGCCTCGTGCAGGCTTTCCACCTTGGCCCGGACCTTGTCCTCGCCCACCTCCATGCCGGCGGCCAGCTCGCGGATTTCCCGGTCGCTGTGGGGCAAGAACTCGTGCAGGGGCGGATCGAGCATGCGGATGGTGACCGGGCGATCGCCCATGGCCAGAAAGATCCCCCTGAAGTCCTCGCGCTGAACCGGCAGCAGCTGCGCCAGGGCCTTCTCGCGCTCGGCGGTGTTCTCGGCCAGGATCATCCGTCGCATGGGCTCGATCTTGCCCTCGCCGAAGAACATGTGCTCGGTGCGGCACAAGCCGATGCCCTCGGCCCCGAAGGCCACCGCCTGGGTGGCCTGGTCGGGCTGATCGGCGTTGGTGCGGATGCCCAGCTTGCGGAAACGATCGGCCCAGGTCATCAGCTTTTCGTATTGCTGGTAGACTCCCGAGCGTTCCGCCGGCAGGGACTTCTCCACCAGCACCTGGAGCACCTCGGAGGGCTTGGTGCGCAGCTTGCCCTGGATGACTTCTCCGGCGGTGCCGTCCAGCGACAGCCAGTCGCCCTCCTTGATGGTCTGCTCCTTCACCTGCAGGCTGTGGGCCTTGTAGTTGATGCGCAGCGCCCCGCATCCGGCCACGCAGACCTTGCCCATCTGCCGGGCCACCAGGGCGGCGTGGGAGGTCATTCCGCCGCGGGCGGTCAGGATGCCGTTGGCGGCGTTCATGCCGCGGATGTCCTCCGGGGAGGTTTCGATCCGTACCAGCAGCACCTCCTCGCCGCGTTCGGCCCAGGCCTCGGCGTCCTCGGCGTTGAATACCACCCGCCCGGACGCGGCCCCGGGGCCTGCGGCCAGCCCCTTGGCCAGCAGACGCCCCTCGTCCAATGCTACGCGCTTGTCTTTGATGTCGAAGACCGGCCGCAGCAGCTGGTTCATGGCGTCGGGCGGAATGCGGGAGATGGCCTCGCGCTCGTCGATCAGCCCCTCGGTCACCATGTCCACCGCGATGCGGACGGCGGCGAAGCCGGTGCGTTTGCCCGAGCGGGTTTGCAGCATCCACAGCTTGCCCTTCTGGATGGTGAACTCCATGTCCTGCAGGTCGCGGAAGTGCTTCTCCAGGGTGTCGCAGTACCCGTACAGCTGGGAGTGAACCGCGGGGTTGACCTTCTCCAGCTCGGCAATGGGCCGCGGGGTGCGGATGCCCGCCACCACGTCCTCGCCCTGGGCGTTCATCAAAAATTCGCCGTAGAGATGCTTGTCGCCGGTGGCCGGATCCCGGGTGAACAGCACGCCGGTGCCCGAGTCCTCGCCCATGTTGCCGAAGACCATGCTCTGCACGTTCACCGCCGTACCCCAGTCGGAGGGGATCCCGTTCAGCTCACGGTAGGCCTCCGCCCGGGGGTTGTCCCAGGAGGAAAACACCGCGCCGATCGACCCCCACATCTGCTCGCGGGGATCCTCGGGGAAGGGCTGGCCGGAGTGCTTCTGGATGGCGTCCTTGAAGCGCCCGACCAGGTCCTTGAGGTCCTCGGTGCTCAGCTGGGTGTCGAACTCCGCCCCCACTTCCTTCTTCTTGGCCTCCAGGATCACTTCGAAGGGATCCTCGTCCTCCTTGGTGACCGGCTTGAGCCCCAGCACCACGTCGCCGTACATCTGCACGAAGCGCCGGTAGGCGTCGTAGGCGAAACGGGGGTTGTTGGTCTGGGCGATCAACCCCCGGATGGTTGTGTCGTTCAGGCCCAGGTTCAGCACCGTGTCCATCATTCCCGGCATGCTCACCCGCGCTCCCGAGCGGACCGAGATCAGCAGCGGGTTACTAAAATCGCCGAACTTGGCGCCCATCAACTTCTCGACCTTCTTCATGGCCGCGTTGACCGCCTTTTCCAGGCCCGGAGGGAACTTCTTGCCGCGGTTGTAGTACCCGGTGCACACCTCGGTGGTGATGGTGAAGCCCGCCGGAACCGGGATGCCCAGGCGATCCATTTCCGCCAGGCCCGCCCCCTTGCCGCCCAGCAGGTTGCGCATGGCGCCCCGGCCTTCGGCTTTCTTTCCTCCGAAGAAGTACACCATTTTGTTCGCGGTCATTGCTTTCCTCCGGTCGTCAGGTTTTCAGTTGCAGCCTGGTAAAGTCGGCGATCCGGCCGAACAGCGCCTCGATCTTGGCCAGCAGAGCCTTGCGGTTGGCCTGCTGCTGGGGGTGATCGGGATCATTGACCAGCACCGCGTCGAAAAAGCGGTCCACCGGCCCGCGCAGCTCCCCGGCCAGCAAGGCCATTGCCCCGGCAAAGTCCCGGGAGTCGACCATCTCGTCGAACCTGGGCGCCACCTCCAGGTACACATCGTGCAGCTTGCGCTCCTCGTCCTGTTCAAACAGCGACGTATCAAGCTTGCCGCCTTTGAAGTCCTTGATGATGTTGGCCGCGCGCTTGAAGGCGGTCGCCAGGTCGTCGAATGCCGGCTGGCTTGAGAATTCGCCCAGGGCCTTTACCCGTATGGCCGCCTCGGTCATGTCGTCCACGCCCGCCGACAAAACCGCGTCCACCACGTCAGTACGGGCGTCTTCGGAAAAGCGCTGGCGCAGCCTGCCCAAGAAGAATGCCACCAGATCGTCGACCAGTTGCTCCTCGAACGGCTCGACCTTGTCGATCGGCTTGGGGGTGGTTTTTTTCCGCTTGGCGCGCTTTTCTTCCTTCTCGCGGGCCTTTTGCAGCCGGGCGGCCTCCACCCGGTCGCGCACGCCGGACACCGCGCGCTCGAGCATCCAGCGCAGCGAAACCCGGTAGTCCTTCTGCATGACGATGGCGATCACCCCCAGGCACTGTCTCCTCAGCGCGTAGGGATCCGCGGCGCCGGTGGGCTTGAGCCCCACGCCGAAGCAGCCCGCCAGGGTGTCCAGCCGGTCGGCCAGGGATACGATGGCGCCCTCGTCCTGCTCCGGCGCCGGGTCGCCCCGGAAGCGCGGCCGGTAGTGGTCGCGAACCGCCCGGGCCACCGGGGGGTGCTCGCCGGCTTTTTCGGCGTAAACGCCGCCCATCTGCCCCTGCAGCTCGGGAAACTCGCCGACCATCTCGGTGAGCAGGTCGGTCTTGGAAAGCAGCGCCGCCCGGGCCACCCGCCAGCTGAACTGCTCCTTCGCGTTTTCCATCTCGCTCATCTTCACCGTCAGCGAATCGATGACGCGGGTGCCTTCGCTCCATTCACCCAACCCGGTGTGGACCGCCAGTGAAACCGCCAGGTTGGCAATGCGGTGAGCCTTGTCGTAGTAGGAGCCCAGATCGGCCTGGAAGGTCATCTCCTGCAGCCTGGGAACCCGGTCGGCCGGCGGAGTCTTCCGGTCGACCTCGAAAAAGAAACCGGCGTCGGAAAGCCGCGCGGTAAGCACCCTTTCATTGCCGTGGCGCACCAGGGCCGGATCATCGACTCTGGTATTGCCCACCGCCACGAAGGCGTCCAGCAGGTTGCCGTCCTGGTCTTCGGTTGAGAAATAGCGCTGGTGGTTGCGCATGGCCGCCACCAGGACTTCGCGGGGCAGTTCGAGAAATTTCTTGTCGAAGCGGCCCAGCACCGGCACGGGCATCTCGGTCAGAAAGGTGACTTCCTCTTCCAGACCGGGATCCTCGAGCAGGCGCCCGCCGGCCTCCCCGGCCAGCTTGCGGGACTCTTTCATCAGCAGCTCGCGCCGGGTCTGAGGATCGACCACCACATCCCGTTTCTTCAGGTCGGATTCATACGATGCGATCTGCTTCACCTCGAAGGGGTCCGGGGCGGTGAAGCGGTGGCCGCGCGACTCGCGCCCGCTGTCAATTCCGGCAAACGAAACCGGCAGAACCCGGTCGTCGAGCAGCGCCAGGATCCAGTGGACCGGCCGGGCGAAGAGTTGTTGGCCCTCCCCCCAGCGCATGGTCTTTTCGAAATGCAGGGAACCGAGAAGATCCACCAGCAGCTCCGGCAGGACTTCGGCGGCGGGCTTGCCCGTCACCTTGCGGCGCACGGCCACCACCTGCCCCTTTTCGGAATCGACCTTCAACAAATCGGCGACTTCGACGCCTTTGCTCCGGGCGAATCCCAGACAAGCCTTGGTGGGTTTTCCCTCCGGGTCGAAGGCCGCCTCCACCCGGGGGCCCAGCAGCTCTTCGTCGAGATCCTCCTGGCGCTCCTTCACTTTCTCCGCCATCAGGACCAGCCGGCGGGGAGTTCCCATACAGCGGATTCCCGGGTCACCGGCGTCCAGGCGGGCCTGGCCCAGGCGCTTCTTGAAACCTTCCTCGAGCGCGGCCAGCGCCGGCGGGATGAACCGGGCCGGGATCTCTTCGCAGCCGACTTCCAGGAGGAATTTCACTTTTTCTCGAACTCCTTGATGCCCTTGTCGGGTTTCGAGCATCCCGGGGCTTCCTTGGAATACGAAGGCAGCTCCTGCTTGTCCTTCTTGGGCACATCCACCATGCAGCCGCGCGAGATTGCGTACATGAGCGCCGCCACGGTTATCAGTATCCCCGCCGCCCAGAGAATCCGCTCCACCGCGCCGGGGTGTTCGTCCTCCAGCCTTCCCCGCCCGATGAAGCGGGCGATGATGAGCATGACCACCCCGGCGACCAGGAGGATGACGATCTTGCTCTGGAACATACGGCCGACAACGTCCATTATTCCCGACTTCCCCCCGAGGAAAGTAATGGCCAACCCAGGCGCTCCCGCTCGGCCAGGTAGCCCTCGGCGCACAGTCGCGCCATGGCGCGCACCCGCCCGATGTAGGCCTGCCGCTCGGTTACGCTGATGGCCCCGCGCGCGTCCAGGATGTTGAAGACGTGCGAGCATTTCAGGCAGTAGTCGTAGGCCGGCAGCACCTGGGAGCGCTCTTTGGCTGTCGTCAGGCGTTTGCATTCCTGCTCGTACATCTCGAACAGCCTGGTGAGCATCCCGGTGTCGGCGGCGTTGAAGTTGTACTCGGAGAACTCCACCTCGCTCTGATGGTGGACCTGGCCGTAAGAGACTTCCCGGTTCCAGCGCAGATCGTAGACGTTGTCCACGTCCTGCAGCAGCATGCAAAGCCGCTCCAGCCCGTAGGTCAGTTCCACCGAGACCGGCTTGAGGTCGATGCCGCCGGCCTGCTGGAAGTAAGTAAACTGGGTGACCTCCAGCCCGTCGATCCAGACCTCCCAGCCCACGCCCCAGGCGCCCAGGGTGGGCGACTCCCAGTCGTCCTCCACGAAGCGCACGTCGTGGTTTTTGACATCGATTCCGATGGCTTGAAGGGAATCCAGGTAGATGGCCTGGACGTCGTCGGGCGACGGCTTCAATACCACCTGGTACTGGTAGAAATGCTGCATCCGGTTGGGGTTTTCCCCGAATCTCCCGTCGGTTGGCCGCCGGGAGGGCTCGACGTAGGCCACCTTCCAGGGCTCCGGCCCCAGGCATCTCAGGAAGGTCGCCGGATGAAAAGTCCCGGCCCCCTTCTCAAGATCGTAAGGCTGCTGCAGCAGGCACCCCTGAGAAGCCCAGTATTCCTGCAGCCTTAGAATCAGCTCCTGAAAAGTCACCTCTGCCGCCTCCAGATCGGCGCAACCTACCATTCGGATTGAGGAATGTCAACGAAACCCGTATACTCTCGGGGATGCGCAGAGCACTCATTCTCATCGCCGTCGCTTTCTGCCTGACCGCCGAGGCGCGCCAGCCTCCCCGGGTGATTCCCGAGCGCGCACTCCGCGGCTTGGTCCAGCCGCCCCGACCGGAAATCCCGGTACCTTACGGCGTGGGGGCGGCTTTCGACTACCTGACGGTTGACCAGGAAGTGACCCTGGACCCGGACACCGGGGTGGTCGGCGCGGACATATCGATTTCGGTCCGCTCGATCAGCCCTTCCTCCACCGCTTTCTATTTGCTGATCGACGAGGGGCTGGCCTTCACCGGCGCCCAGGCGGACGGCTACACCGTCACGGTGAGCGAAAGCAGCTGGCCGCCGTTCAACTACGCCACGGTCCGCGTCTCCCCGGCGGTTCCGGCGGGCGAGGAAGTCACCTTCACTTTCAACTACGAGGGGACGCTTTTGTGCAACCCCTACGGGGCCCGCGGAGGGACCTTCTGCGGAGTGGGCGGGGAGCTGAACCACTTCATCAAAGGATCGGTGTTTCCCTACTTGATGGACGCGCTGGATCCCTACGGCGTCGACGTCATGGCCCGCTCGCTGGCCCTGCACACTCCCTCGGGTCCGGACGTGCTGGTGTCGGCCGACTTCGTCAGCGACGCCGACGACGGCACCACCCGCACCACTGTCTGGCAGGCCGACGAATTCTCCTCGGCCATGTTCTTCACCGCCATCACCGGCGACTTCACCCAGGTCGCGGTCCCCGGGACTACCCCGCCCTTCTTCGTGGCGCACCTGACCGGCAGCACCGAGTGGGTTACCGATATGGTCTCTTGGATGCAAAGCATCGTATCGTTCCTCGACGACCAGTCGGGGATGATCTTCCCCTTCAGCCAGGTCAACGTGGTCAAACTGCCCTGGATCGAGGGCTTCCCGGGCACGGCCACCCACTCGATGGTCTACCTGTCCGAGGTCTACGGCCAGCGCTCCGCCGAGGAGTTCGAGGAAACCCTGGCCCACGAGAACTCCCACCTGTGGTGGGGGGTATTGATCAACCCGGTGGACGACTCCCAGTGGCTGATCGAGGGCCCGGCGGTTTTCTCCCAGTATGACTACACCACCGCGATCCACTACTCCGAGCGCGACCGCGACGAGTACCTGGCGGACCGCTACCACCACAACACCCTGCTGGTTCGCTACCTGACCGACCCCGATCAGATACCCCCCCTGGTCCTCCCGCCGGGCACCGAGGAGCCCGCCACGGTCAACGAGCAGGTCACCTGGGCCTACTTCAAGTCCTCGGCCACCCTGGACTACCTGCGGGTGATACTCGGCGAGGACACTTTCGCGACGGGGCTTAAAGCCTACGCCGCAGACTGCCTGCTGGCCGCCTGCGACTCGCAGGATTTCAAAGCGGCGATGGAGTCCGCCAGCGGTGAAGACCTGGATCCGTTCTTCGAGCAGTGGGTCTACACCACCAACTACCCGGCGGTGACCCTGAGCTTTTCCCAGGAGTTCCAGGCAAGCACCGGCGTCTGGCAAACCGAGGTGACCCTGGACCAGCCGTACATCGACCGGCAAGTCGAATACCTGCCCCTGGTGCTTCAGATCCGTCTCGAAGACGGCACCGTCATGTCCCGATCGGTGGTGCTGGACAAGCCCGTCGACACCTACACCATTCAACTACCTGCCGTGGCCGTATCCATCCGCCCCAACCCCCGCCAGGACACGATCGTGTGGAGCCGCCCGGCGGTTAGCGGCGACGTGAACTTCGACATGGAGGTCGACGGCCGGGACCTGATCCGCTGCGCCTACCGCGAAAACCTGGTCCCGGTAACCTCGGCGACCCCGTCGATCCACGACGTGGAAATGGACTTCGACCCCCGCTGCGACTTCAACGACGACGAAGTCATCGACGCCACCGACATCGACGTAATCATGAACACTTTCGGCACGCTGAGGTCACAATGAAGAAGCTACTGATCCTGGCAGTGCTGATTGCCGCCTGCGGCGAAAGCGAAAAGCCGAAAAACCTGGAGTACATCCCCGGCGAGACCCCCGCGACCGGCGTATACCTGCGCCTGATCACCCTGGACGATCAATCCCTGACGCTGGAAATAGTGGGTAACGAAATCACCAACCTCTACGGTCTGGCATTCCGCCTCTACTATGATCCGGACGTCCTGGACTTCACCGAAATGACCCCGTCCGCCGCCTGGCCGGCCAACGCCATCTCCATCGCCCGCAAGAACTCCACCGGCACCCTGACCGCCGCAATCACCAACCGCGGCCCCGCCACCGGCCTGGACTTCACCGACCAGGTCATCGCCACCCTGAGCTTCACGCTCCGGAACGAAACCAACTCCTGCATCAACTTCAGCGACCTGCGCTGCGCCCTGGTAGACACCACCGGCACCGAAATCCCCGACCAAACCTGGACCGGCGGCCGCCTGGAACTGCGTTAGTATGGTAGTATGGGGTCAGACCCTGTCACATGACACTTACCCTTCGCGCTCAACCCAGCTATTCATCCATCCCTTGATTGGCTCCTTCATCTTCTTCAATCCCTGTTTCCTCATTCGAGCCAATAGTTTAACCACTTGATTGTAAGAAACATTAAGCACGTCAGAGATTTCACGTTGGGTAATTCTTGCCCCCCTGTACAACGCCCATATTGCAAACCTGCGAGCCGGATTTGCTCTTGGTCCCATTTCTTTACGGCGCAATTCAGCAACGCCAACCCCGGTTATTCGAGTTACTTCTTGCAATACTTCCTCTTGAAGACGATTGCGCGGGGAAGCGAAAACCGGATCTGATCGAATGCCTTTCTTTATTTTGCCTTTTTGCTTGTGTTTTATAGCCTTCTTTCCAAACAACCCCGTATCCGGATTGAAATCTTCAGGATATTCTCTTCGCCCTATCCGATAACCTCTGATGAAATTGGACAATTGTTTCCTGCCCCCGAACAAATCCAGGAAAAAAGCTGTAGTTAGCCACTCAGGTTTTGCCTCTCGACCCATATAGGCCAAATGGCTTGTCCAGCACTCGTCTGAAAGCTTCTTTACAAGACGGGCTTCAATAGGATTCAGATGAATATATGCAATCAAAATACGGAGATGCTCTTCATCTTCTACAAGCTGGTTCTTGAATCTTCCGCGGAAAACTGGACCATCCCATCTATGCACACTATTTATCCATTGGGTATAGGATCCATTTAGAAACTGCATTCCTTGGGACAGGTTTCCCAGTTTGCTGCGAATCAACAAATGATAGTGATTTGGCATGAGTGAATAGGCATGCACTTCAAGTGCAAACCTATCTACCATCTCCTTGACAAGCTCGATGAATCCCCAGCAATCCCTTTCCAACTTGAAGATTGGCGCCTTTCGAGCCCCGCGATGCATCACGTGGTGCCACGCACCAGGATAGTCTTCTCTTTTTTGTCTTGGCATAAACGGATTCTACAAAGTCACCATTAAGTGTCAAGTGACAGGGTCTGACCCCCCTACCCTACAAGGGCAAACCGCTCAACCGTTTCTTGACCCCCTATTGGGTCACCAGAATCACCGCAGTCTGGGCTGGGGCGGTGACTGACAATGTGCCGCCGGTGACTGTCAGGGGGGTTGGGGTGTCGGAGAGTACGTCGGAAAAGGTCGTGCCGTCGGAGACGCTCAGGCCGGATACGTCCAGAGATAGCGCTTGCTGGGTTGCTCCGCGGTTCAGGATGATTATGGCGGTTTCGTCGGCGTGGGTGCGTGGGTAGGCCAGGAGATCGGTTTCGGCTTGCAGGGGGGTTCCCCAGGTGCCGGTTCTCAGGGACGGGTGAGCGGCGCGGGTTTGGCCGAGCTTTTTCATGAAATCGAGTGTCGCGGTTTCGTTGGCGTTGAGATCGTTTCCGAAGCGCATCATGCGGCGGTTGTCGGGGTCGCCGGCGCCGGGCATGCCGAACTCATCGCCGTAGTAGATCAGCGGGACGCCGGGGATGGTCATGATGTAGGTGAAGGCCAGGCGCAGCTTCCGGTAGCCCTCGGCGGAGTCGGGCGGATCGGGGGGATAGAGCCAGCCCTGGGCGGCGTTGGAGACCGCGTCCCAGACGCCGCAGTAGATGTCGCCGGCGGCCATGGAGAGGAAACGGGCGATGTCGTGGTTGCCGATGAAGTTTGACATTATGGCCGACGACCCGTAAGTGGCCTTGGCCGAGCGTACCGCGGAGTCCATGGCGTCCAGGCCGGTCTCGCCGGTGGCAAAGCCCTGGAGGACCTGCCAGTTGGCGGGGAAGTCGAACTGGCCGTGGATCAGGTCGGGGCCGAGGAAGCTGGCGATTAACGCGGCGTCGCCGGTGAAGGTTTCGCCCACCAGGTAGAAGGGGATTCCGGTCAGCTCGACCTCGGTTTCCAGTCGCGCGCGCAGGCGGTTGAGGAACGCCCGGTTTATGTGCTTGACCGCATCGACCCGGAAGCCGTCGGCTCCGGACTTGACGATCCAGTCGATGCCCATGTCCACCATGGCCTCCACCGCCTGCGGATTGCGGTAGTCCAGGTCGGCCAGGTAGCTGGTGAACCAGCAGGTCTCCGGCTCGGTGTCCCAGCCCACGTCCTGGCAGATGTGCTCGTGGCCGTGGTCGGGCCAGTTGAAGTACTGGTTCTTGTAGGTCTGGTAGAAAGGTGAGTCGGTGTGCACGTGGTTGGCGGTGAAATCCAAAAGTATCCGGATGCCGCGGGCGTGGGCGGCGTCGACCATGGCCCGCAGCTCGCTAAGGGTGCCGAAGCGGCTCTCGGTCTGATCCAGGTTTACCGGCCAGTAGCCGTGAAAGGCGGTGTAGCGCATGGGAACGGTCTGCATGTTCGCGGGATCCAGGTTGCACTGGTGCTCGGCGGCCCGGCCGCCGTCCTCGTAGGAGTCCAGGTTGTCCACCGGCCAGGAGATCCAGATGGCCGAGACCCCCAGGTCGTCGAAGTAGCCCGCCTCGATCTTCTGGCGGATCCCGGCGAAGTCGCCGCCCTGGTAGTTGGTGCGCGCGTCGACGTCCGCGACCGGATCGTCGTTTTGCAAATCGCCGTTGAAGAATCGGTCGGTCATGGCGAAATACAGGACCACGTCCCGCCAGTCCTCCGAAACTCCCAGGTGGAACTTCAGCAGTACCGGTCCGCCTTGCATGCCGGAGGTGGAAGCCGCCGATACCCGCAGATCGTGTATCCCGTCGGACACACCGGTAAGGTTGATGGTAATGTCGTTGCCGATAATATCGTACGCCACCGTCTGGTGATCCAGCGTGGCCGACACCGAAGACGGATCGAGCACCAGTTCCACCGGCAAAAGCCGCAGGACCGCCGAAATAATGCCCGTGACTGAATCCCTCGAGTAGAAAATCACCCCCAGATGCGCGTCGCAGTCGACGGTAAGTACGCTGTTGTAACCGCCCAGCCCGTCGTCCTCGCGGTCCGGATTTGAAGAATCGGCAATCCACTCGCCGTCCACGATGAACTTGTACAGGTATCTCCCCGACTCCAAGACCCGGGTTACCGACCAGATGTTGCCGTCGGCCGTCATCTCCCAGGCCCCCGCCCCCACCGTTCCCGCCCATCCATTGAATGATCCCGAAACCAGCACCGAGCTCACTTGCGTAGCCCCGGCGTCATAACTGAACGTAATCTCCCCGCAAACCTCAACCGGCTCCTCGTCCCCGCCTTCGTCCCCCGCCCCGGCGTCCGCGTCTTGTGCGGTCCCGTCTTGTGGGGCATCCCCGTCAATCCCGGCGTCATCCCCCCCAGCCCCATCGTCGCCGGCAGTTGCCGCATCTTCACCCCCGTCCGGCACCGGCTCCGCCGGACCCCGGCAGCCGAACAACAAGATCAATGCGACAACCAGCGCCCATTTGTATTGCATCATTCCCGTCATCATCTCACTTTTGCTCCCGGGCTTTTTCCTCCACGGCCAGCTGGCGCAGAAACTCCCGCGCGCGCAGCGGGCGGCCGGCGTGGCCCTGGATTATGCGTCCCAGCAGCGCCCGGGCGGCGCCTCTGGTCTGGGGCGACGCCTTGAATGGCACTTTGCCCCCTTTTTGCAGCGCCTGCAACAGCTTGAGCACCGACGGGGTTACCGGTTCGATCCGCGGGCCGCGGGATTCTTCCGCGCATTGGTTGCAGACTATCCCTCCCCGGTCGTGATCGAACATCCACTGCCGGGAGTTCTTGGCCGCGCAGTCCAGGCAGGCGTCCAGGCTGGGCGCGAACCCGGCTAAAGAAAGCACCCGCAACTCGAACTGCCTCAACTCCTGGGTGGTCAGCGGCCCGGAATCCAGGCGCTTGAGGGCATCGCATATCAGTGCGTGCGCCTGGGATGCCTCGTCCCGCTCGCCCCAGAACACCAGGATCAGCTCGGCCAGGTAGCTGGCGTGGGCGATGGACAGCAGGTCGGTCTTGACGGCCTCGTGGGCGTCTTGCAGGACGGCCTCCTCCATCCGGGCCAGCTTCCCCGCACCCTTGTCGATGATAGAAGCCTCGATACGAGTGAACAGCTCCAGACAGCCGCCGAAGCGTTTCTTGCTGCGGCGCGCCGCCGGCGCCAGCGCACGCAGGATTCCCTGGTCGATGGTCAAGAGCGTCACGATGCGATCGGACTCTCCGAACTCGCTGCGCTTAAGAACCACGGCATCGGTTTGGATACGGCGGGGCACGTCGGCTGCTAGGGGGAACCGCTGTTCTTCCCGGCCGGGGGCGGGCTCGCGGAACAACTGGCATCGAACAGCCGCTGGCACTCCCTTCCTATGTCGGTCATCCGGGAGATGGTCCGGCATCTCTCCAGTGCGGTGCAGCCGTTGGCGGCGTCGCCTTGCATCAGGTGGGCCTTGCCCAGGTTGAGCCAGCCGGTGATATACCGGGGGCATTTCTCGGTGAGTTCGGAGAACTCCCGGATGGCCTCGGAGTACTCCTTGCGGGACTGGTGCATCAAACCCAGGTACTCGTAGCCCACGCAAAAACGCTCGTTCTGTGCCAGGGCGTTGCGCACGCGCTTGAAGCCTTCGTCTACTTCGCCGATCTGGAATAGCGACCAGCCCAGATTGCTCTCCGCCAGGTAGCGCTCCTTGAGGAAAACGTCCTGCAGGGCCTCGCGCAGCAGCGGGATGGCCAGGCGGAAGCGGCTCTGGCTGATGTAGACCCGGGCCATGTTGTTCAGCACTTCGCTCCGGCCGGGCTTGAGCTCCAGGGATTTCTGGAAATGGGCCAGGGCCTTCTCGTAATTGCCCAGCATATAGTGGGCCAGGCCCAAACCGTTGTGGGCATCGGCGAAATCGGGATTCAGATCGACCGACTCGAGAAAGTTCTTCAGCGCCTCTGTAACCCGGCCGGCGCGCAGCTCACCCACACCCAGATCGTAGCTGATCTCCGCCTGCTTTATTTCCTTGGGAGTGGGGCCGGTTACGCACCCCGGCACGCCGATAACCAGCAGGCTGAACAGAACCGTCAGGCGTCTGATTGGCTTCATTAACATCCCTAGAAAGAGGAAAACATCTTGATGATCTTGGCCAGGCCCTCTTTGGATACCACCTGTATATGCTTGGGCTGGGCTTCGCCCGAGTCGGCCAGTTCCTGGAGCTCGACTACGTCCTCGGCCAGCTCGGGAATATCGGCATCCGAACCCTCTGAAGGTTCTCCCTCCCGCGCGGCGGTCTGCCGGCGGGCGAAGGCCTCCAGGTCGTCGGTGAACATGGGCAGCTCTTCCATCAGCTTGGCCTGCTGATCGGGACCCAGGTTGCGGAAGTTCACGTTGTCGACCATGAACCCCATGCTCTCGACGAACTGCAGCGCCTCCAGTTCGGTGTCGTGGTAGGATTCCATCGGAATTTCAGGGGGATCGTGCAGGTAGATCTGACATTCCTTGCTCTGGAGCAGGTGCAGATACACGTAGATTGAGAACTGCCCCGAGGGATTGCGCACTCCGAGGATGAACGACTTGGCCGGCTCCAGCGGCTTGTTGGCCGCCGCCACCATGGGGCTGTTGATCGACTCGATAATGGTGACGATCTGTTCGCGGCCGACCTGAATGGATTTTATATCTGGATGGATATCGAACACGCCGGGTTTCCCCCGTGGAGTTACTTGACGCTGATAGTGAACTCGTCGTTGAAGTTCTGGGTTTCGTTCGCGGTGCGCTTGTACTGGATCAACGGGTTTTCGATCATCACGTTGTTCCCGCCGATATTCCCCTCGCCGATGATGATGCGCATGTACACCTGGGGAGAAAAACTCTTGCGCTGCTGGCCGATGTTCTTGGTCGCGGCGAAGTGGATTACGTTGGGCCCCGCGCGCAGGTACTTGGTGATCTCCTGCACCACCTGCTCGTTGTTCGAACGGATGCGCTTGAACCACACGCTGTTGATGTAGATGTCCACGTCGTACTGTGTCTTTCCGGGGTAGTTCTCCTCCTTCACCAGCCAGTACCGGTTGGTCGATCCGACGGTAACCTCCGGTTTCGGCTTGGGCGCCGGGCTGTCCGCCTGGCCCTGGACCGCGTAGCCCGGGGCACTGATGTAGACGTCTCCCTTGTCGTCGATGGTCACGGTGCACTTCTCGAACTTCTGGTTGGTGACCCCGTCGATCCTGGTTCCATTGAGGTAAATGCTGCCCGCCAGGACCGAAGTCCCCACCAGGCAGACAATAATTACCGTCCAGAAAACTGCTCTACGCGGGTTCATGGCACCTTCTCCCGTCCTTGCGAACCCATTTTCCGCTTGCTTTCGTACTTACTAGGAATCTCCTGATTCGTCAAGGATCTGCTCACCTTCCGGGCCTTCGGGCCAGATGATCTTGTGCAGTTGCACCTGAAGTCTGACGTCCAGTCGGCTTTCAAGGATCCAACCGGCCAGCTTCTCGGGCCTCAGGAGATCCGACGCCGCCGAGAATAAAATATTCACGTTTTCCGGAAGGTTGTGTTCGCGAAGCAGAGCGGCGCTCCAATCGAAGTCTTCCCGGTCGGCGATGACGAACTTGATCTCGTCTTCAGGCTTCAGCCTCATCAGGTTGTCCAGGTCCATCTTCTCATGCTCCCCGGAAGAGGGGGTCTTGACGTCCAGGATGATCCGCACCCCCTTGGGCACCGCCGTCACGTCCCGGCTGCCGTTGGTCTCCAGCAGCACCTCCCGTCCCCGCTCCAGCAGTCGCCGGCACAACTCGATGCTCCCCGACTGCATCAGCGGCTCGCCCCCGGTCACCACCACCAGCTTGTCGTCGTGGTGTTCCAGCAGCTCCAGTATCCGGTCGATGGTCAGATCGGTTCCCGGCTCCCAGGCCTTCTGCGTGTCGCACCAGCTGCAGCGCAGGTTGCAGCCCGAGAGCCTTACGAAAGCCGCGGGCAGGCCCGCCCAGGTGGTCTCCCCGGCTATGCTCCGGAAGATCTCGCAGACCTGCAGGGTATCGGGGTCACTCCCGGTAGGTGACATAGGATCCCTCGGACTCCCACACGCTGATGCGCAATACCTCGACCGGAAGATCCTGCATTGACTTCTTCAGGCCGGAGTAAATCACCCGCGCCAGGTTCTCGCTGGAGGGATTCAACTCGGAGAATTCTTCGTGCCGGTTCAGATCGCTGTGATCGAACTTCCCCGCCACCTTGTCCATGTGCTCCTTGAGCACCTTGAAGTCCACCGCCAGGCCGGTGCCGTCCAGCTCGCCGGCGGCCACGGTGGCTTCGATCCTGTAGTTGTGCCCGTGAACGTTCTCGCACTTGCCCTCGTACCCCCGCAGATGATGCGAGGCCGAGATCACCATGGTGGCGGTTACTTCGTACATTGAACCAACTCCGTTACATGTCGGGAACGCACTCGCCCGCGGGAGTGTTATCGCAATACGCTCCGGGAGGGCAGTCACCCTGGACGGCACATGGATGGGTGCAGTTCTCGCCGTTCTTGCAAATCGGATACGCCGGATACATGACCTCACAGTCGGAGCTGTCCACGCAGGCGTGCCAGAATCCGAACCAATGCGCAAAACCGCAAAAGGGTTCCTCCGGCCCAGCGCCGATGTCACAGGCATAACCCTCGGGGCAATTCGGGGGGCATGGCGTGGAGCAAACATGCAGTCCTGGCACCGGGAATCCCACGCACTGGCCGTTGTCGCACTCGATGTCGCCGGGGTTGCAAAGATTGCCGTAGCTGTTGGTCCACTGCCAGTTTGCGCAGACTCCCTGCAGGCCTAACGGATCCAGCAGCGTACAACGAACTGAACTTCCCGTGATCTGAATGTCGTCACATCCATGCGCTCCGGCACAGGGACGGGTACAGTAGCAATTATTGTCCGGGAAGCACAGGCACTCACCGAACTGGCCCTTGCATGACCCCTGTACTGCCGGCTGGCATTTCGTGCCGAACTCGGACTCATCGGGGACTTTCGAGCAGATGTGCTGGTCGCACATAAAGCCCTTCTGGCAGTCTTCCGGACCGTCGCAGGGCATGCCCTCGCCGCCGGGGTCCTCGATGAAGATATCGCAGCCGCACAGGGGAAAAACCGCTATGAGAATCAACGCCGGGAGTCTCATGCTACCACCTCCCCGTTACGCCTAAGACCATCCCCTGCCCGTCCGGGGTGGGGCTGACCGCGGCGGTGGCGCCGGGCTCGTCGGGCTCCAGCACCCACAGGATTACCCCGGTGGCCATCAGGGCCGCGCCGACCGCGTAACCGGTCCACATCAGGCCGGCGTACAACTCGCTCTTGTCGCGGGCGTCCAGCCGGTCCTCCCAGTACTCGGCCGAGTCCTTGTAGATGTCGGCCTCGCTCATGGAGGCGATCATGCAAGCCACTCCCAGGGCGGTGGTGCCCAGGCCGGACCAGAAGGCCACGTGGCCCCAGGTGTTCATCGGACGGGAGGGGGACGGGGCTTCCTCTTCGACCTCAATCTCCGGTACTACCGGAGGCGGGGGTGGCGTAGCTGCAACCGTCTTTTCGGGAACGGGATCGGGATCGGGTTTTGGAGCTGGCTTGGCCACAGGTTGGAGGCCGGCGCCTTCCATCAATTCGCGGGCGGCCAGTGACAAGGCGTCGATCAGCTTGGCTTCGCCGCCGCTGATCTTTCTAGACAGGCCTTTGGCAACGCGGATCTTTTCCACGTCGAGGATCTTGAGGTTGAGGAGATACAGTTCGCCGAACATGGAGATGTTGCCCACCACCACGTAGCGGACGCCCAGGGCCCCGCCCAGCTCGGCGATGCAGGCCTCGTCGGTGCAGCCCAAGAG
>Ga0272442_10005352_pt1 | contig 17175 bp, 15 predicted proteins | sample SSMForm2O_FD_200262 | JGI IMG/M metagenome (GOLD analysis project Ga0272442, IMG submission 200262) | Marine sediment archaeal communities from Little Sippewissett salt marsh, Falmouth, MA, United States - SSM-Form-2O | ecosystem: Environmental > Aquatic > Marine > Wetlands > Sediment ... | reverse complement strand
TTATATTCGTGCATGATGGAAAAGTCTATTAAGTTTTTCATGTAAGTTTATATAGTTATAATAGTATATAAACTTAACCATTGATTAGGTTTTTCGAAATCCTCTATGGTGGCATCTCTCATGATTGAGACGAACTCCGAGAGCTTTCCAGTGGATAGGACCGCCTCGTCCAGAACGGCGTCGTCAATCAGATGATCCTCCATCCGCCTTTTTACTACCTCCCTGTAGAATTCAAGGTTCGTCTCGTTTCTACTGCCGTCTTTGTTGATCACCGGAAGCTGCGGCAGGATTATAGTGTCATCGAATGCAGAACTAACATTCTCAAAGTAGGGGTTGAAGGCGAGGGGGATTGGGAAGGTGTAAACTACAAAACAGCTCGGCTGGACGAGAAGATCGTAGTTTTTGTAAAAGAAAACCTCAGCCTGCTCCACCCGGGTCAGCTTGTCCAAGTCGTCGACGATGACGACGAGCTTCTTATCGGTCTTCTCCTCGACGTCGAAGATCAGCCAGTTAAGCCTCTGGATGAGGTCGCTGATCTGCATCTCCAGTTCTTCTCTGATGATCTCCCGAGTCTTCGCCTCTCGGCCCAGCTTCAGCAGTACGACTTTGGCGAGAGACAGAGAGATTCCAGCTTCCTTGGACCTTGTTACCTCCTCCTCTTTGACTTTTGTGACGCGCCTTATGAAATCCTTAAAATCATCTTCGATGTCCCGGTTGAGCTTCACGCCGTCGACCTCTGCCATGTCGTAGATCATCAGAGCCATCGAGACGAAGAAGTCTCGGAAATCGAAGTCGCTGACGTTCAGTTGGTCGCGGATCGAGTAGCTGATCACGAGAAACCGGTCGGGATCGATCATATCCAAGAGCCGGTTCAGCTCCGTGCTCTTCCCCGATCCCCTGAATCCGAGAAAGAGGTACTTCTCCTTCCGATCCGAGATCTCGATCCGGTCCTTCAGCTCCTCGATGGGGGATGGCGCCTTCGCTGGCCTTTCGACGTAAAAATCCCTGAACTCCTCCTCAGATTCTAGCGGCTCCACCACCAGGTTGTTGTAGGCCTCTTTCAAGTTCTTCGCCTTTGGCATATCGATAATCCCCTCTGCTCTGAGATCAGATCCCGCTCACATCAATAAATAACCTAATGCCCAATAAATCTACCCACTTCCTGCATACCAGGATAATTCCGATCAGAAACGGGTGCTGAGAAAGGGATTGATAAAGAAAAGGCGCGGCCACCCCCAAATCTGATTGCGTGATCCCATCACCCTCGGCTGAGGAGTTCGAGCCGACCAACAAAAAAATTAAAATTTAGACGGTAGGCCATGGATGAATCGTCACGCCCCAGAGCCCCTCCTCGCAAACTCCTTCGCCTAGTACGTCAGGATCATGTCCAACCCGACCCGCTTGATGGAGGTCAGCGCCTCCAGCATCGCCTTTTCGCCATCGTTCTAGCCCACCCAGACGGCGCTCGAGGCTGGCGGCGCAGACCTCGCGGACGTCGTCAAGTGGAACGTGTACGTCGTTGCCGGGCAGCCCCTCCAGCCGGCCGTCGAGGCGTTTAGGTCGGCGTGGGGCACGCGGCCCGACCCGCCGGCGATCACCGTAGCCATCGCCATTGGGCTCGCGCGCCCGGAGTTCCTGGTGGATATGGACGCCGTCGCCGTGGTGGCGGAGTAGAGATGATAGCAAATCTCATGCCCAAAAACAGATCCTACCTTCGATCGCCTACATGGCGAGTCAGCTGATACAAAAACAGGTTCGCAGAGAGGTCCTCTGCCGGTTCGATGTAGTTCTCGGCAGAGCTCGATCTTTCGCGATCTGCAATGATGAAACATGCCGCATTGTACTGACGCTCTCGGACCAGCCTTCGGCAGAATAGCTCGTACCTTTTGGCGTATGAAGCGCCTCGGAACTCCTCGAAGACCGGAAAGTGGGGCTCTTGAGTTCTGACCGGGCTTCTTGACTGTGGGCAATCCTCCAGCAAAAACAGATATCCAAGCCAGGGCGCAGGCGATCTGCGAAAAGCACCTTCTCTGTAGGCGGTCCAGATGTCCAGGGCTGTGCCCATCGCCTCTTCGGTGCGGTTGTTGAAGTTGTTTCCGAAAGACGGGCCCACCTGAGACTTGAGTTCGATGGCAGCCTGAAGTTCTCCATCGACTACCACCACTATATCCCATCCCTTGACCGGACGGAAAAATCCGGGCAGATGGGTCTTTTTCGTGTAGATGTTCTCTTCATCGACGCCGCTTGCCCCCATCAGCTCGATAATCTTTCGAACAAATCCATCCATCTGCTTTCCGCCGGTGACCGCGCTCCGCGCTCCCTGGTCAGACCTGCCACGCCTCTCCTGGTCCTTGATCTGCTGATCTCTGATCTGCCAGAACGTCTTCACCGCGTCCGAAAAGACGAGGTCTCCAGCGCAATCTGTGATAATCTCACCCCTAGAACCCGTCAAAATCCAGTGTAAGCTGCTTTTTTTTGATCTTGTTTATGCGATTTGAGGCCATCTCAAAATAGGTCGGCTCGATCTCGAACCCAATGCTGTTTCGCCCCCACTGGCCAGCGGCCAGATTTGTGGTTCCAGTGCCCATGAAGGGGTCGAGAACCGTATCGCCGACGAAGGAGAACATCCTGACGAGCCTCTCCGCGAGGGCTAAGGGGTAAGGGGCGGGATGCTTTCTCGTAGATGCCCCGGTGATCGTCCAGATCTGCTGGAACCACTCCCTGTGGAGATCCTCGGGAATCACTGAAAGGAGGCGAGCAGCCTGAGAGGGCTTTCGGTATCCACCAGGCTTTCTCTGAAATAATATGTACTCAATATCGTTCTTCACAATGGCGTTCGGCTCATACGGCTTGCCCAAAAACTTAGATCCGTTGTTCGATTCAAATTTGGCGTTTGCGATCTTGTGCCAGATTATTGGAGAGAGGTTGTCAAAGCCGATCTTCCGGCACCGCTCCTGGATGCTGCCGTGTAGAGGGAAGACCACATGCCTTCCAAAGCAGCGCCTGGGAAGGCAGACATCTCCCACCACGACCACCAGACGGCCGCCGGGGACGAGAACCCGAAAGACGTTCTGCCAGACCTTGTCAAGCTGGTCGAGAAACTCCTCGTAGTCCTCGACGGAGCCGAGCTGTCCCTCGTTGGCTGGGTACTCCTTAAGGGTCCAGTAGGGAGGAGAGGTGACCGCCAGATGGACGCTCTCGTCAGGGATCTCATCCATGAACCTGCTGTCGCCGAGGAAAAGCTGATGGCGGGTGGGAACCTGCCTAACTGCACGTTCGATCTCCTGAAGGATCACTGGACTTTTGGCTATGGCTGGAATCGCCCTCTGTTTCTCCCTTTGAGCAAAATCCAGAGCTTCTGCCGGAACTAGATCCTCCAAGTCTTGCCCAACATCAGAGGACTCGATTACCACCATATTTTCGTGCATACACTCGGACCCAACTATTCGAGCGCCTTCCTCGCAAACTCCTTCGCGTAGTACGTCAGTATCATGTCCGCACCGGCCCGCTTGATCGAGGTCAGCGCCTCAAGCATCGCCTTTTCGCCATCGATCCAGCCCCTCTCGGCGGCGGCCATGATCATGGAGTACTCGCCGGAGACCTGGTAGGCGGCCGTCGGCATCCCGAACTCGTCTTTCACCATCCGGAGGATGTCGAGGTAGGGCATGGCGGGCTTGACCATGATCATGTCCGCCCCCTCCTCGATGTCCAGCCTCACCTCCCATAGTGCTTCTAAAGCGTTGGCGGGGTCCATCTGGTAGCCGCACCGGTCGCCGAAGGAGTATCCCGACTCCGCCGCCTCCCGGAAGGGGCCGTAGAATGAGGAGGCGTACTTGGCGGCGTAAGAGAGGATCGGCGTGTCACAGAATCCCTCGTCGTCCAAGGCGGCTCGTATGGCTGCGACCATGTGGTCCATCATCCCGCTGGGGGCGACGACGTCGGCCCCCGCCCTCGCCTGGGAGACGGCGGTCTTGCCCAGCAGGGGGAGGGTCTCGTCATTTGCCACCTCCTGGCCCCGAATGAGGCCGCAGTGGCCGTGGCTGGTGTACTCGCAGAGGCATAGGTCAGCGATGACCACCATCTTTGAGGTCGTCTCCTTGATCCTCTCGGTGGCCTGCTGGACGATCCCCGCGGGGTCGTAGGCTCCCGAGCCCACCTCGTCCTTCTTTTCAGGAAGGCCGAATAAGATCACCGCAGGAACCCCCAGCTCCTCCAGCCCCTCGACCTCTCTCGCCAGGCTCTCGATGGAGTGCCTCGATTGCCCCGGCATCGCCTCGATCTTGATCGGCGCCTCAAGCCGCTCGTCCACAAAGAGGGGCATGATCAGATCGTCGGTCGAGACTTTCGTCTCGGCGACCATCCTTCTTATCCCCGGTTTACGAAGCCTACGCATCCTCCTCATCTTCCACCTCCAGCCCGAATAGTTCTTCGACAAACCTCAGACAGTCCTCGTCCCCTCGCTCCGCCGCCTTTCGCAGTACCTTGGTCGGCTCGGCGAAGATCTTGTTCACGATGGAGTGGCTCATGTCCATCAGAACCCTCTCCTCGGTCTCCCCCAGAGTGTGGCGGGCTCCGAGCTTGTTCATCGCCCTCATGCACTCCTGGGCCTTGATCTCCTCGGCCTGGAAGTAGATCCTGCCCAAAAGCTCCTCCGCCCTCCTCCTCTTGTACTTGGCCCGGAGGAGGTCCAGCTCCTCGGCGATGATCGCCTCCGCCTTCTCCATCTCCGCCATCCGCAGCCTCATATTCTCGGCGCTGATCTCCCGGAGGGCGTCGATGTTCCGCAGCTCCACGCCCGGAATCTCGCCCACGTCCTCGTCGATGTCCCGGGGGTTGGCGATATCGATCATCAGCAGGGTCCCCTTCGTCCTTCGCGCCATCACCTCCTCCAGGTCGTCCCTCCTCAAGATGTAGTGGGGGGCGGAGGTGGCGCTGATCACCAGGTCCGAGGTCCCGATCATCTCCTTCATCTGATCGAAGGGGACGGCAGTGGCGCCGAGGCCTGCGGCGAGGGAGAGGGCCCGTCCGAAGGTCCTGTTGGTGACGAAAAGCTCGCCTATGTCCCTCGATAAGAGGGCCTTCGAGATCAAGGTCCCGGTATCACCGGCCCCGATCACCAGAACCGACTTTCCCTCCAGGCCCCCCAGGATCTCCTCGGCCAGGTCCACGGCCGCAGAGCCCACCGAGATCGACCTCTCGTTGATCCTGGTCTCCCGGCGGACCCGCTTTCCGACTGAGATCGCCTTCTTGAAGGCGACGTCGAGCATCCAACCGGTGGTGCCCACCTCCTTCGCCAAAGAATAGAGCTCCTTCATCTGGCCCAGGATCTGATCCTCCCCGATGATCATCGACTCCAGCCCCGAGGCAAGGCGGAGGAGGTGGTAGAGGGACTCGTCCTGATCCTGAAAATCGATGATTCGCGACGAGATCCGGGCCTTCTTGGCGAACTCGAAGAGGACCTTCTCCCCTCGGGGCGAGACCACGTAGATCTCGACCCGGTTGCAGGTCTTGAGGACGGCGCACTCCTCCACCATCCCGTGAGACGATATCCAGGACAAGAGCGCTGCGAGGTCGCCGTGCCAGGCCCGCTCAATCTCGTCGATGCTGGCCTTCCTGTGGGTCACCAGCATCGAGGCTATCTCGCTCATCTGGAGGGAGATGTTCTCCGGCCCTCTTATAGGCCTTTTCATAGGAGGCCGAGAGGAGCCGCCAGACCTCCTGGTCGGAGATGATCTCCTCGAGGATCCTCTTCCTCTCGGCCTGCTCGGCTACCCGCTCCTTCAGAACCCCTCTCATCTCCCCCAAGAGGAGGGCCATATCGGCGTACCCCTCGTCCAGGACCTCTTCAATCCTCATGCGTAGGCTTTTTGAAAGGGCGGGGCTCTCTCCCGAGGTCGATATGGCGACGACCACCGGACCCCTTCTGATCACCGAGGGTACGACCACCTCGCCGACGCCGTCGACCCTGTTCACCAGAACCCCCAACTTCTTCGCCCTCTCCTCGAGATGATGGTTAAGGACGGGATCGCTGGTGGCGGGGATCGCGATGAAGGCGTCCCGGAGGAGCTTTTCTGCATCGGAGGAGAGATCCGCCCTGACAAGCTCAATCGCCCCCTCCTCCGCCATCTCCAGAAGGCCGGGGGAGAATTCCAGACTTGCCACCGTCACCCTGGAGTGGTGTGAAAATAGCCTCGCCTTCCTCTCCCCGACCGCCCCGCCGCCGAAGATCACCACCTTCCGACCCGACAGGTCCAGGAGGAGAGGAAGATGAGGAATCAGATCCGTGCCCCCGTCTTCTTGAACTCCCTCTCGCTGAAGAGGACCTGGTACTCCTCGATCCCAGTCTTGCGGGAGATCTCGGCGGCAACCTTCCGGCACTCTTCCCGAGAGGAGGAGTGGACGACGGTATAGAGGTTGTAGGGCCAGTCGGACACAGACGGGCGCTCGTAGCAGTGAGTCACCTCTTCGAAGGAGGCCATGATAGGCCCGACACGCTCCACCTCTTCCGGAGTGACTCGCCAGACGATCATGGCGTTGGCCACGATCCCCAAAGCCCTGTGGCCTATGGTAGCAGAAAACCTCCTGATCACCCCCACCTCCAGAAGGCGGTTCAGCCTCTCCAGCACCCCCCCCTCACCGATGGATAGCTCCGTTCCCAGGACCTCATAAGGCTTTGGCGAGAGGGTTATCCCCCCCTGGGCTGCCCTGATGAGGGCGAGGTCCAGATCGTCGATCTCTATAGTCGTTTCATCATCTCCTTCGCGAGCTACTTCCAGCCGTCGGGGTCCTGGAAAGGGTACCTGTCCGTCCCCTTTGTCGGAACCAGCTTGGGGTCGGATCCCGGGTTTCCCTCGACCTGGTGATCGCTCCAGTAGTTTCCACCTTCCTCGGGGCCGGCGTCCCAGGCATTATCCCCATTGTCGACGGCATTCTGGGGCAACATCCGATTTCCGTTCTGGATGAAGTTGTTGTGGTATACTGAGCAGCCGCTGCAGTCGATCAGGCTCGCCCCCCCAAGCCCGTTTTGGACGAAAGAGTTACCAGAGACTTTCCCGTCTCGAGAGTGGCTCATCCTCAGGCCGTAGCGGTCGTTTCTGCTCAGGTTGTTCCCTTCGGCCTTTCCCCCAACGACGGACTGGAGGAAGACACCGTCCCCGTTTCCAATGGCGATGTTCCCTGAAACCGTCGCCGTCGATAGCTGATCGAGGCCGATTCCAGCCTCCTGGTTGGAGGAGAGTTCGTTTCTTATCACCATCGTTCCATCCGAGCCCGAAGCGCTGATGCCCCGACGGTTCTCAGAGGCAAGGTTCTGGTTGAGGATGCACCTGGGGGATCTTATCAGCCTGATCCCCTCTTCTGTATTGTTTTTAACCTGGGACTGAAGAATCATGCAGTTTGACGAATTCAATAGCGATATTCCCACCCGATTCTCTGAGGCTTCCGACCCCTTCAAGGCTGAACCCTCCGAGTCCAGGATCACAAAGCCAGCCTCGAAGGATCCCCGGGCGGTGCAGCCGAGAAGGTCGTCACTCCGACCATTCTGGGCGCTGAAACCGACGGTGCAGTTCTCGGCACGGCACTCCTCGATCTTGCAGTCTGATGTCTTCAGCATTCTGACGCCGGCCTCGTTTCCGGAGAGGGAGATATTCCGGACAACAGAGCCCGTCGAGTTGACCATGAGGGCTCCTGCGCTGTTGTTGGTGATGGTGAGGTTCTCGGCGGTGACGTTCTTGCATCCCACCAGGGCGAGAAAGCCGCAATCAACATCCAGCTTCAGATCCCGGCCGTCTACAAGGTAGCAGACGGACCGCCCGTTGACGGTGTTGGAGGAGTCGAAATCCTGGCGGAAGGGCCCGTCGTCCATGGCCGAGAGATCCTCCCGGTCGACTCTGAGGGCGTATCGGTTCAGATCCATCCGGTTTCCTCGAAGGACGTTCATTCCTGATCCAATGATGGAGAGCCCTCGAACGTTTCTGATGATTTGGTTGTCATTGATGGCGTTTCCAATGGAATTCGACTTCAAGATCAGCCCTTCGTCGTTCTTCTGGAGGAGATTCCCTGAGATGTCGTTGTCCCTCGACCCCTCCAGCCGGAGCCCTGCGACCTCGTTTTCTTCCAGGAGGTTATCGCAGATCTGGTTTATTTCCGAGTCTTTGAGCCTGATGCCTATGCCGCAATTCAGGGCGGAGTTGTCGATGATCGCATTTTTTTCAGAATCGATGAGGATGACCCCTGCAACTCTGGACCCGGATATGCTGTTTTCCAGGATCTCGTTCTCCATAGATCCATCCAGGGCGATCCCCCTCTCTGAAGAGGATAGGTTGTTTCTTCCGATTAGGTTGAGTTCGGAGGCGAACACCTCGATGCCCGTCGCCGTTGAGAACGCCGAGCCAGTGACGGCGTTCTCGCTAGAATTGACGATGGAAACCCCAACGTCTCCAGAGAAGGAGGAGTTGGAGATCTCAGATCTTTGGGAGTCTGCGATCTCGACACAGAGAATGGATCGGATGATAGAGCCCTGAATCAAGTTATCAGATCCGCCCCGAACCCCGACTCCCACGGAGCAGCCCTCGATGCTCGAATCGACGATCCTGTTCTCAGAGGAGGCGGAGAGGACCCCCGTCGAGAAGTTTGAAATTCTGCATCCTTCGACTGAATTTCCAGGAGAGTTCAGCTCAACCCCGACGCCCTCGCCAGAACCTCTGATGGCCAGGCCCGAGATGAGACAGCCTGAAGTCTCCATAACGAAGGCAGCATCGCCCCCTGCCTCGATGGTCACCTGACCGCCGGTTCCGACGATGGTGACCGGACTGAGGACGGAGATCTCCCCCTCCCGATAACTTCCCGGAAGGATCAGGATCTCGTCGCCGGCGTTCGCAGATAAAACTGCCTCTTTTACAGTCTCAAACCCGCTTCCTCCTTGTTCGACTATCAGCGTCTCGGCCAGACCCGCTCGAAGGCCGACGGTGAATAGAAGGAGCAGAATCAAAAGCCTGGATTTTTCCATAACCGTACCCCCAATCCGATACTGTGGACCCATTGTGGCGGGAAATAGATAACTCTATCGGGGCGAGGAACGGGACGCCTTCCTCTCGCCAACGTCGCCCATGACCCCTCAGACAAAGACGTCGGTGTAAAAGGCATGCGCCAGATACACATAGAGAGGAAAACGCTCGAATGCGTTCAAGGACGAGAACGGCTTTGCAAACACCAGCTCAAAAGACTCTATCTCAGGTATTCATCTGTGACCCTCTCACAAACCAGTACAAGAAAATCTGGAATGCGACCGCCATCCATCCGCTCACAATGCGCAGTTTTCCAGGACTCTGGAGGCTCCGGTTCTATCGCCCTCTTTATGAGAAATCCGCAGGATATCAGCTCGTTTATAATGTCGCCGAGGGTCCTGTGCCAGTAAACTGTGGGTTCCATGCCGGAGCGTGGTCCCCAGGGGCAGAGAAACGGCCCCCGCTTGAAATAATAGTCGACTTTCCTGTACAGCTTTTCCCCTTTATCATCCCTCACCCATCCCCAGACTGGTGTCATAAAGCAGGGGTGGTTCGCAATGTGCAGGTAAGTTCCGCCTGGTTTTAAAAGACGGCTGAACTCTCCGAACGCCCCCTGGTAGTCGGCCGTATCCTGGATTACATTGTTGGTCACAACCACATCAAAAGTGGATGCCGATAGAAAGGGGAGAGAAGTACAGTTGGCGTGGTGATAACTTATGTTTAAAGGTACTTTTTTCTGCTCCTCTATGGCAAAACCGAGCATCTTCTCCGATAGCTCCACCCCGGTAATTGTGGCACCGAGCCTTGCCAGCTTCCGGCTCAGATAACCATCCCCACACCCTGCATCCAATATCCGCTTTCCCTTTACATCCCCCAAGACCTGCAGAATAATCGGATCTAGCAGATCGCAGCGATTCAGGTCGTTTGCGCCAAATGATCGGTGCCACTGCTCTGCATTATTGTCCCAGCACTTTGTACCATCATCCTGACTGAAGGTCATTTAAGAAAACCACCTTAAATGTCCTTCCCGCAGTTATCCAAGAGACTTATAAAACTTTCCTGGTGATTTCCCTTTCCTGGCTCATCTTTACCAGACGTCAAAACGTCAGCCAGCGTCTTATCAAAGGACATCATTTTTGATTCCATGATCACCTCTCCGCTCTGATGTGAGAACGAATTGGGCGATATTCCCGCCTAAAGGCCCCAACTGGTGATTTAACATAATGCTCGCGGCAAGCAATTTGGAAGACGTGTCTGATATCAGATCCAATTCAAAGAGAGTCTCGCGGGGGGACGGGACCCACCACCCAGAGGGGGACACCTCCAAACCACCCCAGGATCACGAACGGGAAGATACTAATCGAATGAAATTGAATATTCGGGAGACGAGATGGATAGGCGGGCCCGTATGACGAACCCTTATCGAATCCTGATCATAGAAGACGACCCCAACGACGTCGAGCTGATCCTCCTCGGCTTCTCGAAGCACGACGAGTTCTTCGTGGACGTTGCCACCACCGGAGAGGAGGGGCTGGAGAAGATCTCAGAGACCCACTACGATCTCGTCTCGGTGGACTTCGCCCTTCCAGGCATAAGCGGCCTCGACGTCCTGGAGGAGATCCGAAAGACCGACCAGGATGTTCCCGTGATCATGGTCACGGGCCGGGGCACCGAGGAGCTGCAGGTGGTTGCCTTCGAAAAATTTGCCACCAGCTACGTGATGAAGAGCGTCGACAGCTTCCGAAGTCTGCCCCACATCTTCGAGGCTCTGATCAGCGAATCGAGGTTCAGGTCAGAAAAGCGACGTTTGAAGAGAGACATAGACCGTTCAGAAACGGTCTCCAGGTACATCCTGGAGAACTCTCCTACGGGGATATACGTCCTCCAGAACGGCTGCTTCAAGATGGTCAACTCCAAGTTCAGAGAGATATTCGGCTGCGAGAACGAGGATCTCATAGGCGAGCACTTCTGGAGCCTCGCGGACCCCGAGTGCTTCGAGTGCGTGGAGGGGGCGGCTAGAGACGCCGAGCCGGGAAGTTCGATGGTTCATGAGTTCAGGATCGGTAGGAAGGACGGGTCCAAACGATGGGTCGAGGCGAGGATCGCGCCCCTGGACTATCAGGACGAGAGGTGGGTTCTCGGAAGCCTGGTGGACATAACCGAGAGGAAGGCAGGAGAGAAGAACCTCCTGATGGGAAAAATTAGACTTTCAATCCTCTACTCCCTCGCCCTTAAGGCCATCGATTTTCGCGGGGATGAGGACGATCTCATGAAAGAGGCTCTCTCTGAACTGATGGCATGGCAGGAGGAGTTTGAGGTGGGGGGCATATTTCTCCTGGAAGAGGGGAAGTTGGTCCTGAGATCCCTGGAAGGGCCTCTGGAAGTTCTGATGAGCTTTGCCAACCAGGTGGACGCCGAGGAGCTTCTGGAGAAGGCTGAGAGAAGGAAAGTCGAGGGCGAACGCCCCATATTCTGGGCTTCGGCACCTTTCTGTAACGGAAAAGAACGCGAAGGCCTATTGGTTTTAGGGCGAAAAAAAGATATCGAGCCAGAATTTCTGAAATTTATGAAAGATCTCGCCTGGCACGTCGGTAAGATGGTGGAGATCTCCCGGTTGAGAAGATCCCAGTCCCAATCCGAGTAGGCCCAAATAAAAACAACTGACGAAAATTATAGCATTCTCCAGATTAGAACGATCCTCTGGAAGGCCGTGATGTGGCTTGCCACTGTGATCAGGATCACCGCCCAACCCAGGATAGAGAGGCCCGCCAAATATCCAGGGAAGACGGCGTTGGCGATGGTGGCGGCGAGAATGAGAATAAGGCGGTCGGCCCGCCCCATGATACCGCCGTAGAGGCGGCCGAGCCGCAGGGCCTGAGCCTGGGTCCCCAGGTAGCTGGTGAGAAGAACCCCCATTACGGCGAAGATCCCCCAGGCCTCCGAGACGTAGCCTGCAAGGACTATCCCCGCCAGGATGGCCATGTCCGCGTACCGATCGATGACGTGATCGAGAAAGTCGCCTTTCGGCTCCGCCTGCCCGGTCCTCCGGGCGAGGGCGCCGTCTACGGCGTCGAAGGTCGAGTTCAAAAGGACCATCAGTGCCGCGAGATAGAGGAGAGAGACCTCGCCGGCCGAGAGATAGTAGAGGGCGCCTGCAGCCAGGGCGAAGATCATGGATAAAAGAGAGATCAGGTTGGGGGACGCTCCGGCCCTCTCCGCCAGAGCTGCTAACGGCTCGGTCACGATCAGGGACTTGGACCTCAGGTCGTCAAGGGTCAAATTCCATCTCTCCAGTCCAGTCGATTTTTCCCGGAGGCATCTCGATCTCCCTATTCAGTATCCTCACCACCAGGTCGGCCACCTCCCGGGGAGAGATCTCTGTGGCGTCGATCTCATTGACCCGGTCGCACCACTCCGCCGCCTCCACCAGGATCACGTCTAGGGCCTCGGCCTCCAGGTTCTCTTTGACCTTCTTCTCAGAGTACCCTCTCCGGGCCAGCCTCTCTCTGAGGACCGCTGGTTTAGTCCGGAGGACGATCGCCTCGCTGGCGAGCTGGTGAGAAAAGTGCCCCTCCAGGATCACCATCTCCTCGTCCTCCTCAGGGGCCAGCTCCTCGACCCTCTCCGCCAGGGAGTCGACGTCGGCGATGAGACAGCCCCTCTCGGGATCGGTGCCGAGAGAAAGCTCCTCATCCCTCACAAGTGCGTTGAGGTCGATCACCCTGAAAGGTAGGAGCTTTGCCACCGTCGTCTTACCGGTCCCGGGGGTCCCGGTCAGGGCGATCCGCATACCTCACCATAAGCTTTGAGGAAGCGGTCGTTCTCCGCGGGGATTCCCACCGTCACCCTGACGGCGTGGTCGCCCGCGCCCCGGAAGGAGAAGCAGTCCCGGATGATGACGCCCTTTCGGAGCATCTTCTCTGCCACCTTCCCCGAGGGCTCCTCGGTCTCCAGGTAGAGGAAGTTTCCGCCCGAGGGGCGAAACTCGGGGATCGCCTTCCTCAGCCGGTCCCTCTCCTCCCGGATGGCTTTCACAGACCGTCTCATGTACTCGATGTCGCCCAGGGCAGCGATCCCAGCCGCCACCGACGGGGTGGTGACGCCGAAGAAGGGCGGGGCCGCCCTCCTGTACTCCTTTGCGATCCAGTCGGGGGCGACGGCGTAGCCGAGCCTCATCCCGGCGAGGCCGAAGGCCTTGGAGGTGGTCCTTCCCACCACCAGGTTCTCGTACTCCGCCACCAGGGGGAGGAAGTTCTGGTCGCTGAACTCGGCATAGGCCTCGTCGAGGAAGACGATCCCGTCGGTCGTCTCGACGATCGCCCGGAGGTCTTTTTCTGAGATCGTATCTCCAGTGGGGTTGTTGGGTGAGCAGATGAAGACGAGCTTTATCCCATCGGGCAGCTCCGTCGGCACCTCGAAGTCCTCTCCTCGGGGGAGGAAGACCGGCTCTGCTCCGGCCGTCACCGTCAGGATCTCGTAGTAGCTGAAAGTCGGAGTGTAGATCACGGTTCTGTCGCCGGGGTCAAGGAAGAGCCTTGTGATGGTGTCCATCACCCCGTCCATTCCGGCCCCGATGAGGACGTTCTCAGGTGAGGTCCCGACGTAATCCGCAAGGGCCTCGATGAGCCGCTCCGGCTCGGGGTACCTCTCCGGCCTGACGGAACCGATCGCCTCGAAGACCCTGGGGCTTGGGCCGTAGGGGTTCTCGTTGGACCCGAGCTTTACGATCGCATCCGCTGGCAGGCCATACTTCGCCGCGATCTCCTGAATACCCCGTCCAGCGACGTATGGCTTCAGCTTTGCAAGGCTTTGCCTAAGGTTTTTCGAGTATCTCGCCAAGCACCTTCACCACGCGGTCGATCTCCTCTTTTCCCACCACCAGGGGCGGGACCATCCTCAATACGTGGTCGCTCGTCGCATTGAGGAGGACCCCCCGCTCACGGGCCTGGTTTACGATCTCGGGGCAGTTCGCCTCCAGCTCCACGCCCACCATCAAACCCAGGCCCCTAACCTCGCGGGCGTCGATCTCCTCGACTAGCCTGGACCGGAGGTGTGCGCCCATCTGTTCCGATCGTTCCACAAGCCGCTCGTTCTTGATGGCCCCGATGGAGGCGAGGGCCGCAGCACTGACCAGGGGCCCGCCGCCGAAGGTGGAGGCATGATCGCCCTTCTGGAAGACGTCAGTGACCGACTCCGCCGCCAACATCGCCCCCATGGGGAGACCCCCTGCGATCCCCTTGGCCAAGCTCATTACGTCGGGCATAATCCCGCTGTGCTCCTTTCCAAACCACTTTCCAGTCCGCCCGAAGCCGGTCTGGACCTCGTCGAGGATGAGAAGAGCTCCGCAGTCGTCGCAGATCTGGCGGGCCGCCCTCAGGTAGCCGGGATGGGGGACGTTCACGCCGCCCTCGCCCTGGACCGGCTCCAGGATTACGGCCGAGGTCTCTCCCGAGACCATCGCCTTCAGCGCCTCGGGGTCGTCGTAGGGGACGAACTTCGCCTCCTGGAGGGGCCTGAAAGGCTCTCGATATACCGCTTTGTAGGTCGCGCCCAGGGAGCCCAGGGTCCTGCCGTGGAAGGAGTGGACCGCGGCCACGATCTCCGACCTCCCGGTCGCCCTTCGGGCGAGCTTCAGGGCAGCCTCGACGCTCTCGGCCCCGGAGTTGCAGTAGAAGGCCCGGTCCATGCCGGTGAGGGTCTTCAGCTCCTCGGCGAGGAAGACCTGGTTTTCGGTGTAGTAGAGGTTCGAGGTGTGGATCAATTCCTTCGCCTGCCGAGCGATCGCCTCGACGACGGCGGGGTGGCAGTGGCCTACGGTGTTGACGGCGACCCCGGCGACGAAGTCCAGGTACTCCTTTCCTGTGGCGTCCCAGACCCGAGCCCCGGCCCCCCGGACCAGGAGGATCGGCTGGCGGGTGTAGGTCTGGATCACCGACTCCCGCTCAAGCTCTACGATCCGGGTGGTCCTCTCCGCGCCCGAGAGTTCGGATTCGGATCCCGACATTTCTGCATCCATTTTCGTCTTCATCTTTTCATCGCTCTCTTTATTGGTCATAGAACGCTCCGCGCAAACCGCAGACTCGCCTGGATCTGGCGGCCTACGTCCACGCTCACGATCTCCATGTGGCCGGGGTAGAGGACCTCCACGTCCAGCTTGGTCAGCCTCTCGATGGAGCTTATAAGGTCCGCATCGCAGCCGGCGAAGAGGTCGGTCCTGCCGATGTTCCCCTGGGGGAAGACGGTGTCCCCGGAGAAGAGGACCTTAGCCCTCGGCTCGTAGAGGCAGATTCCCCCCGGCGAATGGCCCGGAGTGTGCAGAACCTCAAGCTTCCACACCCCCAGGTCGATGACGTCACCCTCCTTCAAGGTCCCGTCGGCCTCGATCTCCGGGGCCGAGAGGCCGAAGAGGTAGGCGACCGTGGCCATGTCGTCCCCGAGAGAGCCCGCCTCATCCTCGTGGATCAGAACCCTCGCCCCCGTCGCCTCCTTGAGGAGGGGCACCCCACCGGAGTGATCGTGATGGCAGTGGGTGAGGATGATCATCTCGATCTCTTTCGGGTCGATGTATTTTTTGATCTTTCGAAGCGTCGGCTCCGGGTCCATCCCCGCGTCGATGAGGACCGGGACCTCATCGAGGATCAGGTAGACGTTGCCGTCGAAGGGCGAGCCTGAGACCTTGTGCACTTCCACCATTCCAACACCTACTCCGGGGAGGGGCTCCACCGATATATCTGTTTGGCAGCGGGTTTTAGGATTTAGGATATTAGGGAGCTAGGGAGCGGGTCGATGACGATCCCCGTCCCCCACCCCGTGACTCCCGCAGCCAGCTCTTCGGCTGGGTCTTCCGGCATGGGCGCCAGCCGAAGGACGCCGCCCTAGAGGTCTACGTCCGGTGGGGCGAGGAGATGCCGCCAGAGATTGGCAAGTCTCCGGACGAGATCGAGATGTGTTTGGGCTCAGCTCGTCGTCCGGCTCTATTTCTCAAGGAGATTTGCAAGGTCCGGTTCGGCCCGTCGGCGAGAGGAATGGGTGTGCGCCTTTGGCCTACATACGTATCGGATTTTTGTCGTCCCCGAAAATTGGGGTGTGATCGATCCTGGCAGTTTCCGCGCGGGTTCATTCCAGCTTTTCTGCGTTCCGGCGCTCGGTGCAGCCTTGTGCACCTTTAGAAACAATTTTAAGTTCAGGACTTCATCAAAAAGACCGGTGTCGGGAATTGGTTGATCAGGAGGAGATTCACAGGAAAGCTCTGAGTAGAAACCCCAAAGAGCGCGAATATGCGGCGGTTCAACTCGGAGAGGGTTTTGCTGTTCTTTCTGATAAGACAGAGGCTTGGAGTGATCTGCACTGTCTGATCCATGACGAGGATAACACTGTGAGATGGAGGGCTACCAACGCTCTGGGCACGGCTTTCTCCCAATTTCCCGACAAAGAAGCTGCCTGGAAAGATCTGCACTGTCTGACCTCCGACAAGGACCGCAATGTACGAGTATGGGCTGCCGAGTCGCTCGGTTCGGCTTTTGCCCACGTGCCGGACAAGTCTGCTGCTTGGTCAGATCTTCATCGCTTGACCCATGACGATGATAGATATGTGCGGTGGGGGGCTGCAGAGTCGCTCGGTTCGGCTTTTTCCCACGTTCCCGACAAGTCAGTAGCCTGGTCAGATCTAATACGCCTGACCCACGACGATAATAGCTATGTGCGAAGAGGAGCGGTCTCTGCGCTAGGTTCGGCTTTTGCCCATGTACTGGACAAGCCCGCAGCTTGGTCAGATATTCACCGATTGACCCATAACGTGGATAGCGATGTGCGAAGAGGAGCGGTCTCTGCGCTAGGTTCGGCTTTTGCCCACGTACTGGACAAGCCCGCAGCTTGGTCAGATATTCACCGATTGACCTATAATGTGGATAGCGATGTGCGAAGAGGAGCGGTCTCTGCGCTAGGTTCGGCTTTTGCCCACGTACCGGACAAGTCTACTGCTTGGTCAGATATTTACCGATTGACCCATGACGATGATAGCAATGTGCGATGGGGAGCCGCCTACGCTCTTGGCGCCGCCATCCCCCACGTTCCTGACAAAGATGCTGCATGGCAAGATCTGATCCGTCTAACCTGCGACGAGAACGACAATGTGCGATGGGGAGCCGCCTACGCTCTTGGCGTTGCCTTC
>Ga0272442_10005351_pt1 | contig 17176 bp, 16 predicted proteins | sample SSMForm2O_FD_200262 | JGI IMG/M metagenome (GOLD analysis project Ga0272442, IMG submission 200262) | Marine sediment archaeal communities from Little Sippewissett salt marsh, Falmouth, MA, United States - SSM-Form-2O | ecosystem: Environmental > Aquatic > Marine > Wetlands > Sediment ... | reverse complement strand
CCAACTTGAACATATCGCCTTCAACCGCTTCGACCCTTTCCGATACTCCTGCATCCATGGCATTTCTTTTCAAAACATCCAGGAAATGCTGATGATTGTCCACTCCTGTCACCTTGCCCCCGGATATCCTTGCAAGCTCGATGGTCTGGATCCCGGTTCCGCAGCCGACATCCAGGATCCGCGGGGAAGGCGGAAGGTCCGGGAGCATGGAATAGGCTTTCCTTGTGGATTCGTTGTTTCCGGGCCCCTGCCTTGGAAGCGGGTCGAAGATGTCGAAAAATATCTCCCACAGGTCCATGTACAGACATTATGAGCATTCATTTAGATATTCCGTTCGGTCAGTATTTTCTCCCCGTGTCGAGCTTGTTTCGGACCTCCCTCACCACGTTCCGGGGGAGGACCTTCCCGTTCTTGTTCAGGAATTCTGACACAGGGCCCCTGTCTATCTTGGAAAGCTCCCTCAGGGCCCAGGAAAGGGCCTTTGCCACCATGTCATCTTTATCCGCTTTCAGCATATCACAGACCCAAAGGGTCCTTTCAACGTCGCCGGTCCCTCCCCTCGCCTTCTGGTTGAGTGCGATGGTGCATACCAGTGCCGATCTCCGTTCCCATCTGTCGCTTGACCCGGCCCACCTCTCTATGATCTCGTCTGGTATGATGCCCTCTCTCCAGGCGACACCGGCCAGCCAGGCCGAGTACGTATCCACGGAGACCCAGTTATCGAGCCCCTTCCTCAGGTCCTCAAGGTCCTGAAGGGTCAGGAGGGAACGGGCCTTTCTCTTCCTGTCCAGCAGTTCATAGGCCACCTGCTGGCATTCGAATATTTCCGTTCCAATGAGCTCCTTGGCAATTTGGATCGTATCTTCCGGGCCCTTTTTCTTCAGTCTCGATGAGAGCTCCTTCCTGACCCGCCTCTGGTCGGGAACCTTGACACCCATTATCCTGAAACTGCTTGGGTAGTATCCCCTGGACCATTCAAGACGCTCCGGGTCGACCAGCTTCTCGAGCTCCCGGATGACCCATGAGACCATATCATCGTCCTCTTTCTCCATGAAGGGAAGTCCGAATTCCGGATTATAATCCTTTTCGGGGGGGAGGGCTCGACGAAAGTGGCGGTCAATAGACGAAGGGTATGATGATCTTCCTGTCATCCGGATAATCCTCGAAATGCTCCCTGTACCATCGGTGGTTGGATATTGCCCTGGGAAAAAGATTGGCTGTTGTGAACACGGCAAAGGCCAATCCGGCAAGTGAGAATGTCAACAGCGCCCAACCCCACCACTGGACTATCTCACCAAGGTAGTTGGGGTTCGAGATATACTTGAAAGGCCCGGCCCTCGGGACCTTGTATCCCTTCTCCCCGGTCCCTCGCAAGGACCTTATTATACCGTCGGACCTCACATGGAGTAACATCCCGGAGAAGAATATCACCGATCCTGCAAGAAAAGGTATGGAATAGAACCAAGATAGGGATAGTTCGGACCCGTAAGTGGCAAGGAAATAACCGTTGAGGTAACCGTTCAGGCAGTTGAAGAGGAACGCGAATACAACAAGCAGGAGGGGGAAGTTCCTCTTTGATCCCCTCATGTAAACGGGATAGATGAAGGTCCGGTAGATGTAGTGCATCTCCCACATGGAAAGAAACACTATGTTCACAGGTGTCAAGCTCTCCATGAAGATCATGAAAACGATGACTATCACGATAATGGCGGGAAGCTCCATCACGAGCCATGCGGACCTCGATCCCATGGAAGGGCCCCACCCTTTTCTGCTGTGCTTACCGTAGGGGGCCGAAAAGAACATCAGCACAAAAAAGACCAGACCGGATGATGCGAATTGAACGATAAGCAACCCCAGGTAGATGTCACCCGCTTCCATGTCCCTCACGGGTGTATCGGTTTACATTAATAAACCAGATGTGGAGAGACTCAATCCTCCGATCGGATCATCCTGATAACTGCCTCCTGGTCTATTTCAACCTCGATGCGGTGATTTTCTTCGAGGTCGATCCAGATAAGCTCCTCGGCCTCCCCGGCCGCAATCTTCCCTTCCCATCTCTTCACCCGGTAATAATGGATGGTCAAACCTCCGTAGACAGTCGGGTCCTCCAGGCTGCATAAGTAACCGTATTCCAGGGGAAGGACCGACAGCTCCTCACGCATCTCCCTTATCAATGTATCCTCCATCCGCTCTCCGGGTTCCATCCTTCCTCCCGGTACCGCAAGCATACCCGGATATGCTTCCTTGTCGGGCCTTCTCCTTTCGGCAAGGAATTCCCCACCGTTTGTCAAAATGAAAGCCACGGCCTCTGTTGGTGCCATCTAATCACCCGCCCCCATCTCCGCTTTTATCATCCCCACAGCCTTTCTCGCCCTTCGTAACCTTGTCTCCTCCTTCTTTGCAGTATCTATCCATCCGATGAACTGGTTCTTGTGGGAAGGGGAAAAAGAGGAGAACTTCTTCCAGACCTCCCCGTCTTCTCTGAATATCTCCTCGATGTATCCCGGAACTTCCACCACAGCACCCCTGTATTTCACGGATGGGGCATATCGCTCCCTGTCCCTTGCCTCGTAAACCTCGAGACCCGCTTTCCTCATTCTTCTCTGTGCTATCATCCTCTCGGCGCGGTCGAGGTTGGATCCAGACCAGATGCTTGTTCTTTTCCTTGGCGAGAAACGGATGGTGTGCTTCTCATCATCTATACGTTTCAGGATGCCGTCTATCCATCCCCAGCAGATGGCTTCCTCGACGGCATCCTCGTAGGAGATCGATACCTTATCCACATGTTTCTTGTAAAGGACCAACCAGATCTCCTTCATCGAGGCGTGGTTCCTCCTCAACCATTCCATCCATTCCCTTCTATCCTCTGCAAGGAATGTTTCAGTGATCTCCACCATGGGACTACCGGATGACAATCTGCTTCGAATAGATTGGCTTTTCCCCCGGTTGCACCAACCAAAACAATTAAACCGTGGACATGGGATTTCATTCACATGCGGAAGGAAGTTATTCTGTCCGTCCTGATTCTGCTTCTGATATCCATCATTGCCGGAAGTGCTTCCGCCCATATTCCCTTCATGCCCATGAACAACGGAAGGATAGAGAATGCTGTGCAGATAGAGGAGCCTGAGAGATCATGGGCCATCTACGAGGAGATCGAGAAAGAAGAGTGGGCAAACTACTTCTACACCGAGCTGAGGGAAGGGGACAGACTGTATGTTTCCCTGTTCACGCCCGAGGGTGAGTATATGGTCCCCCAGCTGATAATAATGGGCCCTGATCCCACCTGGAGCGATACTGTTCCCGAAGGGATCGACCACCCATCCGGACTCGGGGCCGTACATCTAAGCTCCGGCACCATGGGGGAGGCTGAATTCGAACCGTTCACCCCGTCCGTCCTCCAGCAGGGAGTGGAGTTCGATGAGGAGATGCGGGTTGCCGGGACCTACTACATCGTGGTCTTCAACCTCACGGCGGTGGGAAAGGTCGGACTTACGATCGGATACCAGGAGAGCTGGGGTCCATTGGAATGGGTCAAGATCGGCGTTGATGTGGTGAGGATCCACGTCTGGGAGGGGCAGGACTTCTTCATGATCATGCTCCCGTTCTTACTCACTGTCGGGCTCGGGGGGTCATCCGTTGCTCTCATCAGGATAAGGACCGGGAAGGGACCCGAGAGACCCGTGCAGATCATGGCCGCGCTTGCAGCCCTGCTCTTCACGGGAACCTCCATGAACCTTCTCTACCAGCTCATGAGGGGGATCTCGGCCCTGGGTTTCGTACCATCAATGCTCGCGACATTGGTTATAATACTCATACCACTTGGAATGTCCCTCTATCTGTTCAGGTTCTCGTCCAGGAGAGTCGTGAGGTTCGCCATCGAGCACAGGCTGATCCTCGCCCTCATGGGACTTCTCGGTCTGGCCTTCTGGAGCGGTTTCTTCCTGGGACCCATTCTCCTTCTCGCCGGGGCGATAATGCCGGGAAAATTGGCTGAAGGATGAAATATCCATCAATAAAAATATCAATAATCCGGCCCGTTTAAGCACCCTTGGCAGATCATGATCGGGTGGAATCGCAACAACCCTATGGGTTGGTAAGCCAGTATTCCAATGGAAAACGACGGAACTACCAGGACTGCGTTCTTCTATCTTCCCTGGGGCGGGCAACGTTCACTTTCAGCGGTCGGCCCATGAATTCCTTGCCATCGAGCTCACCGATCGCGGCCTTTGCCTCATCATCAACAGGCATCTCAACGAAACCAAACCCCTTTGACCTTCCGGTGTACCTGTCCATTACTACCTTGACAACGTCCACCTGTCCAAATTCTTCGAAAGCCTGCCGCAGATCATTTTCCCCTGCATCATAGGAGAGATTTCCAACATATATGTTCATTCCAAGTCCCCCCGTGCCTGGAGAGCTTCAAGACCCGACCGGGCATAGAGTGGGTTTGTGTAGGTCCTTATAATATTTAAATTCAGGGGCGTATTATGGTTATCCAGGCAATTTTCATCACTGCCCGTAACTTTTAACCTGAATCATGGCACTATTACGGAATATTAATCCGCTTATGCTTCAGGTCGGGCAGTGAAGCAAGACGATCTCATCCCGGTCTCAATGTTCCCGCAAACACCTGCCAGGCAAGAAGCGATTTTGCAACAAGGCTCAGGACAACGTACATCCACTCCCCGAAGAGGTAATTCCTCCATTTCCAGACCTTCTTGTACTGCAGTATCATGTTGATTGCAAAGCAGTTGAAGAATATGGCGATGGAAACGTAGATACCGTAAACGAAATCGGGGGGCCCTCCATCTCCGCCTCCCGCTCCGAGCAGGGATATCGCAATTGCCACCCAGGGAACAAGCCCCGCGATGCATCCCATGATGAACGGGGTCCATTCCGTCCTTTTCGTGAGCTGATTGTACTTCTCCATCATCAGTCCGAAGAATATCATCATCATGTTTAGGAAGAATATCAGGACCAGGGTACCGATATCGTATATCCCCGTAAGCATTGCAATGGCGACGATCATGACAGATGAGCTGAAGGAATATTCATACCATCTGTACCTGTTCATTCCCTTCTTCAGGTCTTCCCTGTACCTCTGGAAGAGAACGGTCCCTATCAGTAAATGCGCTGCAGCGGACATGAACAGAAACGATGCCACGAGCAAACCCAGCCTTATCCCGAACACCTCGGCGGTCTCCGATTCCAGGGTCCGTGTGACGGTGTTGAGATCAAGGAAACCCCTGGTGAGGGTGATGGTGAGATCATTGCTCAGAACCACCATCAATATACCCTGGACCAGATGCAAAAACCCCATTGACAGGTTGAAAATCTTCAGCTTTCTGTATACCCTTTCCTCATCTTCTGACATCAGGCCATACCCCCATACCTGATGAACGGAGTTGGTTAATAATAATTCCTTCGAATGAGCCTTACAGGCAGGGGCCTGTTGTCCTACATCGGTTCCTGTTTCTTCGGGGAGGGCGGTCATTATCAGTGGCAGATGTGAAACTGTTTATAAAGTGTGAAGGAATTCGCCCGTACATGACAGACGACGAGATGTTCGCCGATGTCGAGCCGTTCAGGATAAAGATGGTGGAGCCCATCAGGCTTCCCGACAGGGAAGAGCGGGCGAAACACCTGGAAGAGGCGGGGTTGAATGTTTTTCTCATCAAGGGTGAGAACATATTCATCGATCTCTTGACCGATTCCGGAACCGGTGCCATGTCGGACAGGCAGTGGGCAGGTATCATGATGGGCGACGAGACCTACGCGGGGTCCCGGAACTTCTACAATCTCGAAGCAGCGGTCAGGGACATACTGGGTTACGAATACGTGCTCCCCTGCCACCAGGGTCGCGGTGCGGAGAACGTACTCCACACCGCCCTGATAAAGAAGGGTGACATCATCCCCGGAAACACACATTTCGACACCACAAAGGCGCACATCGAGCACAAGATGGGAAGGGCCGTGGACTGCACAATCGACGAGGCAGCGGACCCCTATATCGATCTGCCCTTCAAGGGAAACCTGGACCTCGAGAAACTCGAGAAGGTCTACAGGGATTACGGAAAGGAGAGGATCCCCTTCACGGTCGTCACCGCAACCTGCAATTCCGGGGGAGGGCAGCCTGTTTCCCTCGAGAACATGAGGGCTGTCAAGGAGCTGTCCGACAGATACGGGATACCCTTATGCATCGACGGGGCCCGTTATGCGGAAAACTGCTTTTTCATAAAGAGGAGGGAGCCCGGAATGGACGGGTACTCCATCAAGGAGATAGCAATGATGCAGGCGGAATGCTTCGATATCATGACCATGTCATCCAAGAAGGATGCCATTGTCAACATCGGCGGTTTCGTTGCGACAAGACACCCAGAGATCTACGATAAGATCAAGAACTTCGGGATCCTCTTCGAGGGTTTCGTCACTTACGGGGGGCTTGCCGGAAGGGACCTCGAGGCAATGGCCCGTGGACTCTACGAGGGAATAGACGAGGACTATCTTTCATACCGTATCGGACATGTGAGATATCTCGGAGAGAGATTGAAGGAAGAGGGTCTTCCCGTACTATGGCCCCCCGGAGGCCATGCCATATACCTTGACATGAAGAAACTGCTGCCGCACATCCCTCCCGACCAATTTCCAGGAATGGCCTTCTGTGCCCATCTCTATCTGGAATCGGGGGTCAGGGGGGTCGAGATCGGCACCCTCCTCAACGGAAGGGATCCCGATACTGGACTTAACAGGCCAGCCAAGCTCGAGCTCGTCAGATTGACCATACCCCGCAGGGTCTACACCTTCCGGCATCTGGATTACGTTGTCCGGGCCGTGAAGAAGGTGTTTGAAAAACGGGATGAGATCAGGGGTTTCGAACTCTCCTACGAATCTCCGGTGCTCAGGCATTTCACCGCGAAGTTCAGATGGGTTGATTAATGATCCTGACGGTCACCCGCTTTTGGTATTCTCCTCCTCGGTGGCCGATACATGCCTACTGAGCTCCGGGACCACAATTTCGACCAGCTCCCTGGGACCGGTTATCCTGAGTATCACGCTGTTGGGTCCTTGAGGATATGAGCCTATCTCAACGTCTGGATATTTCAACTGAAGGTTGGTGAGATACCTCGCCAGCTGGCTTTCTTTCCCCCGGAAATGGACCTCCCCTATGGTGACCGCCTCCCCGGTTCCACGTGGAAGGTAATCCTGGAACTTGTAGGTCCCGACGATCCCCCGGTATTCCCTTGGAACACCAGGGAGAATGAACATAAGTGTCCTGCCCCTGTTCACCGTCCCCACCAGACCCTCCACCATGCCCTCCTCATTGTTTATCAGGTCGAAGTCCTGGGGGATGTTCGCCATCTTCTGCAGTCCGCTCTTCCCCTCTTCTGGGAGGACCTTCCCGGGGTTCCGGGTGCTCCATTTGTTGAACATCCTCCTGTAGCACTCCTCGTGCAGGACGAGCGGAAGGGAGAGGGCCCTGGCCACTGCCTCGACCGTGATATCGTCATGGGTCGGACCCATCCCCCCGCTTATGACAACGATATCGAAACCGTCATCAATGAACCGGTTTAGCTCTCCGCCTATCTCGTTGAACTCGTCGGGGACGATCACCCATCTGTGCAGTTTGATTCCGCGGTTCAGGAGCTGTTCGGCAAGGAAGACCGTATTTGTATCCCTGGTCCTCCCGAGTAGTATCTCGTTGCCAACGACGAGGGCCCCGGCCCTCACAACGGGCCCCTTCAGGTTCTTCATGCGGCAGGATATGGATGACTTTTCATAAAGATTTCACCCTGTTCTTCATCTCTCCACACGGCTAACGTCCATATCACCCGCGGGGAGGACCGACATCACCTGGTCAAGCTCAGCTCCAAGCTCCCTTGCGATCATCTTTGCGATATCGGATTTCTTTGACCGACCGGGCCTGATGAGAAAATAGGTTCCGGAGCACACCTCTTCGACCGCTTCCCTGGGCCCGAACATCACCTTTGGCACACCTTCGACATAAACGGTGCCGGCACCCCCCACAAGCGGGAGCTTGTCCAAGAAGTTCTTTTTACCCCGTATTATGAACGAACCCTTGGCAAGGAACTCGCCGGACTGGGGTGTTCGGCTCACCTGGTCCGGAAGTACCCAGTAGCCTCCGGCAGAGCCCACCTTTGCATGCCAGGCCTTGGAGTGAAGTACCGAAAAATGGCATGCCTGGACCCGGGTGATCTCTCCGGCCTCCTGGTCCTTCTCGACCCTCACGACTACGCTTGCGGCCCCGGAGATGTCGGCGTGGGCGTAGATGTCGGAATCCCTCATGTACTTTTTGACAAGACGCTCGTTGGTCCTTGCATCCCTTCCGCCGATTATGAGGACCCTCTCACTCGAGAAGAACCATCGGTAGACCTCGAACCAGAACCTCCTGAGCTTTCTTTCCGCTCCCTCGTCCTTCAGGTCACCGTCCTCTCTTTCCGCGTCTTCCATGTTCTTTCTCGTCTGTTCCAGGGCGTTCTCTATTCCCTCCAGCTTCCTTTTTGCAGTTTTCGAGATCGTGTAAAGAAGGTCGGCGTTCCCGTTGATATCCCTGGAAAGGTCGAGAGGGACCTTCTCTTCCCCTTTCTCCGTGGTCACGATCACCACAATTTTTGCGTCCTTCGGTGCGGTACCGGGCCGGTATTCCAGAACGTCGGGGAAGGAAGAGGGGTCCTTCAGGTAGAGTGCGACCTCGAAATTCCGGAGGAGAGCATCGATCCGGGAATAGTCAATGTAGAGTGCATCTCCGAGCCTTTTCGACCTTTCGGCTTCCTCCTCCCTCTCGGACCTTGCCTTCAGCTGGCTTGAAAGCATTGTCTGGAGCTTTTTTATCTTCCTGCCGGAGCGGGTCTCCTTCCTGACCTCCCCGGGGCCGCTCTCCCCGAACATGTGGATCTCCAGGGCCTCGTTTATGGAGCCCATCTCGATGAAGTAGGACCCCCTGCCGCCGGTTGAGCCTTCCGAGAACCTGGTTCTAACCGAGAGGGGGTCCACATCCCCGAAGAAGGTAGAAAGGAGAAGGGGCTCGACGAGGTTCGGCTGGCCTTCCAGCACGTGAACGTATACCGTTTCCCCTTCCCGGACCTCCAGGAGGACTCCCCGGAAGGTTTCAAACAGGCGGTCGAGTTCACCCCCGCCCATATTCTCGGGTCTGGCCCTCTTATCCAGTCCTGCCCTGTGGCATATCTCTTCCGCGTAAGGCGGGGGCATGCTGCACCTTTTTATTAGGAATCTGACCAGATCCTCCCTGGAGGATAGGGCGAGTTCCTCCATGCCCTCCCTGGTGAGATCGAACGGGTCCGTTCCGGTCGGGGGGGGGGAGAATATCTCTCCCCTTTTCACGATCCTCGATGACCAGGACCTCGATGTGAAGGGGGCCTCTATCGTGTCCCCCTTGACCAGTATGGCATTCCCGTCCCCGAACAGCTCCAGGTACAGCTTCCACTCTCGATCCTCACCCGGGGATGGGTTGAATTCCAGAACCACGAGGCGGTCCATTGCGACCTGTGAGACGCTTTTCAGTATCCTGTTCGACAGGGATTTCCTCAATTTCATGGCGAACTGTGAAGGTACCTGGGGCATCTCTCTTTCGACCCTTTCCGAGATGAACAGAAAACCGCCCATCTTGAAATAAAGATCGAACTTCACGTAACCCCCGCCCCCCTCGCCGATGGATATCCCCGGATCGTCTGGCTCTTCCCCGTCGCTCCGGAAAAGAAGCTCCCTGAATGCCAAAACGCCACCACGATCCTCGACAATGGACCTCCTCACGGCGAATCTCAGGACCAGAGTATCGTAGTCGATCTGGTAGGCCTTCTGGAAGAATGCACCTTCTATGAGCTTCGCTTCCTTCACGAACCTCCTGACGGCCAGTGAGGAAAGGCTCTTTTTAAGCATGCGCCCCCCTAAGGTTCCAGGTTATTAAAACATGTCAATGGGAAGATAACAGTGTTTCCGGGAGAGGACAGGGCTCCTGTTCTCCCATGCCGGAAATCCGGTTCCAGCAGTACTTGGAAATCGCCGGGACAAAACCATAAATAATACATTACACGTTCCATTTCCTGACGTTTCCTGGACCGCATGTTATCAGGGGATATGGAGGGACCGGTATGGAGGATGAGAAAGTAGTCGACGTTGAAAGAAAGCTTGTCGGAAGAACGCCTTACAAGTATCAACTGGGGAGGGATACCACCACCCTTGAGGCCGATTCCGGATTCGGCAGGGTGGGAGCCAAAATGGACCCCGTGACCGGTGCCCTGATGTATGACCGATACGAGGACTGGATCACCAAGGAGAGGACTCTGAAAGAGGAGATCAAGGAAACCAACATCAGGTTCTCGGATGAGTCGGGGGCCATGATACACTTCCAGGAAGATGAGACGGTCAGGCTTGATGTGGAAGGAAATGTTGTTGAACATATTGCAGCGGGATCTGTCTCGGTGGAGAACCGGTCCTCCAAGGACAGGATCTGGGACCTTGAAGTGGGTCTCAACGAGGAAACAGGTGTCGCAAGGCTGGATCTCAGGACCGTGAATGCAAAGGAAGTTGAGCCCGGGGCCAGGATCATCAGGGAGTATCAAATACGGCTCCACGAACCCTCCATAGCCATTGAAGAGGTGATCTCGACCCACCCGGACCTCCCGGAATCCCGCGTGGTTCTGAGGGGGGAGCAGACCCATACCGTTCTTCAACTGGGACTCAAGAACCTGGCCGTTGTCCCCTATTCCGATGTGACCATAAGGAAAGCGATCCCCAAGGACCTTAAGAATGTGATGTTCCCGGGCGACACCGTCGAGGATGTGGCCATTGAGGATGGAGAGCTCGTCTGGAGGATCGACGAGCTGATACCAGGGGAGATGAGGATACTGAGGTACGAGGGAGACCTTGACCCCACCGCCACCGACCGGATACCCACAGGAGATATCAGGGTCAAGGCAAGAGGGCAGGAGATACTCACCAACATCGTCGTCGACTCCTTCGAGGCTATGTGCAGGAACATGTACTTCATAGAGGCCGATGAGACCGAGGAGCCGGGGGAGTGGATCTGCCGCTTCGTTGTTGAGAACACATCCGAGTTCGAGGTTGAGGTCCTGAGGGTGGAGGTGAAGGATCCCTCATCCGGCAGGGTGCACCTCAACCTCGATACTACGGGGATCTACGTTACGCCCGGTGGAAGATGGGAATCGGATGAATGGCTGGTCTCCCTTAACGAAAAACCGGCCTTCATCAAGAACCTTGTTCTAAACATCGTTCCGGGACTGTCCAAGGACATCGGTTATTCCCTCGCGAAGGACGGGGGCAATTTCTATCCTGCATCAATTTCCTTCAAGAAGACGTTCGATAAGAAGAAGGTGGAAGCAAAGAGGTCCACCGATATCACGGCGAACCTGGTAGTGGAGAATACCGGATACGCTGATATCGAACAGATCTTCATCAGGGATTCTCTTCCAAGATACTTCATGCCCCCTGACCCCTCGTCCATAGTCATAGAAAAGGCGGGGATCCCCCTCAGCGACAACGTCGGGGTCCACATCGAACCCGACCAGGTACCCCCTGTCAAGGACCAGAGGTTCTTCATTAGAATAGATAACCTTTCCCGGTTCGGAGGCCCGCTCAGGGCGGGGGAGAGGCTTGCTGTCAGGTACACCAGCACGGTTCACCGCCCGGAACCCGGGGAGACCATAGAGGCTCCTGCCGAGGTTGATGCGAGGACATACCTGCCGGGTCCTGTGATCCATGGAGAGGATGTCGCAGGGGCCCCGATCATAGACGTTTTACAGAATCTCAGGAAGTTCTCCGTTGGAAAATCCATAGAGCAAGGGTCCGCACCCGGAGAGTACCACATCGAGCTACTTTACAGAAACCGCGGCTCGGGTCCTGTAAAGGATCTGGTTCTGAAGGATATGATCCCCGAGAACTTCAAGGGCGGGGGATATACTCTCGAGCCTTCAAAGGACATGACCCCTGAAGGCGTGACCATTCTGGAGTGGCTCGTTCCGAGGATAGATGCAGGCGATAGCGTGATCATATCCTACGCCATAAAGGGAGAAGGGGAATACCACGCCACGGATGCCCAGATATTCTACAATACCGGAAACTGAAGATCGATGGGATTACTTACTTCGCGGAGGAGGCATTTTTGCCTTCCTTGGAGTTGGTTTCTTCTCCGCGAGATCGATATATTCCTTCCTTCTCGAAGAGTCCTGGTCCGATCTCTCCTCCGTGGCCTCCTCCCCCCTATCCCGCCTTACCATCCTGATCACAAGGTGGATGAGGAAATCTATGGCAAAAGGGGTGGCGACGATGATTATCAGGGCGATCCAGAGATTCCTCTCGGAATTCGGATGGATGTCATTGGTGTGCCCGTTGTTCTCGAACTTCAGCTTAATAATACCGAACCAGGGAAGCTCTCCAACGGACTTTCCGATTATCCACTCGTTCATCACAGGCTCTATCCAGGGAGGCTCCGGATTGAAGAATTCCGAGGTCTGGTCCACGCCCATGTTATCGTCGCCCTTGGTAACGAAACCCGAATGGGGTGTGGTCCCGTATCTCCTGAAGTTCCGGAGGATCGCGCCGATATCTATGGAGAGGTCCATTTTCCCTGGTTTCTGCGGCCACTCGTAATTGGGAAGGGTAATCTGACCGGTTACATCCCTCAATCCCAGGGAGGGGATATCGAAGCTTCCGCCCGCGCGGGTAATGTTATCATAGGTAGTGGAATTGAACTCGATCCATAGAACGGCCCTGTGTATGATAGCTGTCTTGTTCTCATCCCCGTTGGGACGGAATATTATCACATCTCCGTAGGAGCTGTATGTCCGATGATCGCTCTTCTGTCCCTCAACATAAGAGATCGGTATCTGATCGTCTCCGAACATCTTCACGAAAACAAGGTCCCCCGTGTCGATGACGCCCACGGATGAGACATCGTCCGAATGCTGCATTGAGCCGGACTGGACGACGACTAGGGGTGGCCAGTTACCAGTGTAGGTGAAAAGGGCGCCTATGATTATCAGAAGAACTATCAGGGCTCCCAGAAGATCATAGAGAAAAGGACCGCCCACCTTCCAGATCCGGTTTACCAGGCTCTCCCCCGTTCCGGTCTTCCTCTCTTCGGGTCCCTTATCCCTCTTCACGGATGTCCAATCGGATATCGGACCTTCCCTGGAAGATGGGCCCCTTCTGGAAACCGCTCCCCGGCTTTTCGGGGGGGGTATGGCATTCCTGGAGGTTCTGGCCATCTGTTTCACCGGTTCCGGAGGGGTGTAAGGTCCACATTATAATAAGTTTTATCTCCGGATTTTTGTACATGTCAGAATGTTCCCGGGGATATATTTTTAATGGAATGCGGTCTCTATGCTGTCATGGACGGCCTGCTTGTCTGCGGGAACCTGAACATGGACCGGATATTGACTGTGGATTACCTTCCTGAGAGCGGTCAATCCACACCGGTGAGGAAGCAGAGGTTAGAGTTTGGCGGATGCGGTGGGAACATCTCCGTCTCTGCTGCGAAGCTGGGAACGGACGTGTACCTATCGTCCGTTGTTGGTCGTGATCTCGATCCCGGTTACAGGAAGAGGCTCGAGCACCTCGGGATCGATCTCTCCAATCTGGTCGTTGACCCCGATCTGCCCTCCCCCTTCTGCATCGTTCTCTCGGCCCCCAACGGGGAGCAGGCGTATGCGTTCATGATGGGAGCCATGGAAAAGCAGAGCGAGTTGAATGCGGAGTTCCGGCTGGGGGGCTCCGTTAGATTCTGCCACATAGCCACCTCCGATCCCGGGTTCGCGAACCGGACCGCCGGAATGATGAAGGAGAAAGGGATATCAACGGCTTTCGATCCCGGACAGGAGATATACTTCAGATGGAAAGGCGGGGAGGTCGCAGAGATGCTGAAGAGATGCGACAGGTTCTTCGGGAACCTCGGGGAATGGCAGTATCTCCTGGACATTCTGGATATCCAATGGGAAGAGAGGGGAGGTGGAGGAGTTGTCTACCCTTGGTCCGATAGTATATTCGATCTTATCGGAGAAGCCGTGGTGACACTCGGTGACAGGGGCTCCATGCTGCTTCGGAAGGATCGTATGGTGATCGTACCTGCCGTTGACGTGGATGTTGTCGATGCCACGGGCGCCGGGGACGCCTTCAGGGGGGGATTCTACTCTGCTTTGTTGAGGGGTTATCCCATTGAGGAAGCCCTGCTCTTCGGAAACGGAATGGGTGCATTATCGATAACGGGATCCGGGCCCCAGGGTTACGAGGCGAGCTGGGAAAAACTGGAAGAAATTTTGAAAAATGAATGGAAAAAAAAATGGGCCCGAATATGAACCTGTCCGTTTCTCATTTCCCTGATGAGAACAATGAAACATTTTCGGTCACTCTACCAATCCCGGAAATAACGGCATAAGGATTATATGGGTATCCTCACCAGTCACAATAGAGGAGTGAGCAAATGGAAGTATGGATCGGGCACTTTCTGGACAATGCCAAGGAGTGGTTCATAGGGTGGGGGGAGACACAGGACGAGGTCGCCAATTTCATTGATTGCACCATGGGTGAACCGGACCTTCGATCGATCAAACCTCTGAGATCCTTCGGGGTCTTGTGCTTCGGTTCGGACATCGATCAGATTGACGGAAGGGAGAGGGTCAGATTGTCACCCCACGAGGATGAGATCGCATTCGACGATGATGAAATTCTCGAATGGATCATCCAGAGGATGCGGGACCCTTTCCCTGATCCGACATTATTCACATTATGAAATGCTTCAACGGTTGCGATCCCGCGACGGGGGACCGGGAGGGGAGCATATCCTTCGTATCAATGGTCACTCGGCTGTCGGGATCTTGTCATGGATGAAATCCATCCCCTTGTCAGTGATCTTGTACCTTCCCTGCTTCTTTCCATGGGCAAGGAGGCCCTTTTTATCCTCTGACATCTTCCTCAGGAAGTAGGTGATGTTGTCAGGAACCTCAAGCTTTAGCTCCTTGTAAAGCTTCTCCAGGTCCTTTCCCCTGAACTCCCTCTTTCCCTCGATCTTGTTCATGTAGTAACCCAGAAGAAGTACCCTCTGGTTCTCCCTCTTGGGGATCTTCTTCTCGAACAACCCCTTGAGATCGAACTGCTTCAGATCGATCCTGTCCTTCTTGAAGACCTTCTTCACCTTCTTCGGCTTCCTTCCTCTCTTCTTTCCTCTCCTGCCCACCCTGGGTTTCCTGACGTCTTTCGAGAGAACGTCCTTGAGATTCTTGAAGACCTTGTTCACGAACCGCTTGTCGCCTGAAACCTCCACCTCGGTGGAGCCATCCTTCACTTTAATGTGGTAAATTTCATCTGGCATATGATCATCTCGGGTCATATTTGAAATCGCAGAATTGGTATATAAATTTTTCATAAAAGATCGGGTAAGGCCTGTTATGTGGAAAATGTTCAAACAATGCCTTAATTGTCGAGAGCCAGATATCTTTCAATAGCGATCGATTCCGGTCCATATTATTTTTCTGCAAAGTATACCCACACTTTCAGTGAGGAAGTTTTTTGTGTTCATTAAGAAAATACCCCCTTCCAGAAATGATCGATCAGGAACCCATTTCATGGTAATTGGATCTGCCCCCCACGGTTTGGACCATGCATTCCCAACTGTCTGAAATGAGGAGGGTGATGAAATGTATTATTCAATTTTCATCAAGCTTCGTATTTTTTCTGTATTCCTCTTCAACCCTCTTTCTTGCTCTTAGATCCGCTTTGTATCCTGACCAGTTCCTTACATACTTCTCTAGCAGTTCCCTGTCAATAACCGATCTCCTGTTCCCTTTGCATAGGAGGTGAAATCTATTTTTATCGCCTTCTTTCCTGATTATGATGCCATATTTTAATGTGTTTTGGATAACCTTTGAAGCGGTTTCTTCAATTATCCGGTTCCTCTCCATCCTGCTGCATCCAAGGGGGATCTTCTCGAGACCGGATATGATCTCATCCATTGAAAAATCTTTCAGTATCATATTGTTTTGAGTTAATGACATCGATGGATCATTCACGATCACGTTCCTGAGGATCTGAAAAGGATGGTCACTGACCAGACAGGGGATGTTGATGATATCTATGTACTTAGAGAATGTGCTTTTCTTTTTAAGAGGAAGGGTTGTTCTGCAGGCTCTGAAGATGATAACTGAAATTGCCGGCAGACAGATATAAATAATCTTCAACGGATTCTCTACCATGGGAATGAGAGACCTTTTCTCTCTCATATTGGTAGGCACCACGGTATTTCTTGCCTCATTACCTGTTGTATCGGTCGGAGAGGATCCGGATCAACCATTACAGGGCGATCATAGAGTATCAGAATGGGAGTTCAACATCAAAATGACCTCGGGACATGTGATTACGGTAACGGTATACTATCCGGGATATCGGGGACCACTTGAACGCTATTTGAGATATCAGGATGCTCCATTTCCAGTCGTTGTTTTTTCCCCGGGTTATGGCTCAAACGCACCTGATTATGGATATTTCCTTGAAGACCTGGCATCTTTCGGTCTTATCGTGGCCGGAGCCTCATGGTCATACGAACGGGATAGAGAGATGGATACGGCCCATATTGACCATACAAAGGTCCGGGATGGATTGGAGAAATATGACGATGATCCCGATTCCCCCCTGTAAGGTCTGGTCGATACCGGAAAATGTGGAGCATTCGGTCATTCGAGAGGGGCAAGAGCGGCATTCATGGCATCAGGGGTGGATGACAGGGTCAAGTACATTGCCGTCTGGATGCCCACGTTGAATAACGGAACAGGGGTCGATCAAAACGCAAATAAGCTGCTGCTCGGGGGTGAAAATGACGATATCGCTTCGAAAGAAGAGTGGTTGGATCCGATATATTATTCATCAAAGGAGCCTTTTGTCTATGTGAACGTCTTCAAAGGCGACCATCAACCCACTGAGGATATTCATTGGGATATCACGTTGAAGTTCTTCCGATATCATCTTCTGGGGGAATCCTCTCTAGAAACGGAGATATATGGCGATGATATCCAGCAGAAAGCGGGATCCGGAGAGTTTCATCTGAGGATAATGAGAGAAGGGGAGAATTACGATTCCCATCCAAACCTGTCCCGGATCCCAGATACTGAAGAAAAAGTGAAAGAGACTG
>Ga0272442_10005350_pt1 | contig 17189 bp, 17 predicted proteins | sample SSMForm2O_FD_200262 | JGI IMG/M metagenome (GOLD analysis project Ga0272442, IMG submission 200262) | Marine sediment archaeal communities from Little Sippewissett salt marsh, Falmouth, MA, United States - SSM-Form-2O | ecosystem: Environmental > Aquatic > Marine > Wetlands > Sediment ... | reverse complement strand
TATACGGAACAAGTATTAATTTTAATAAATACACAAAGGGATTTTTTATTTACCCAATTGATGAAAAAGATAATAATATTCGCATATTTGTTCTGCATTCTTCAGTGCGGAAGATTCATTTGATGAAAATCAAACTATGAAATATCGACATAATTTCTCAATGTATACTATCTTTTTTTATATATAGATAGCAATTTTACTACTATAATAAAAATCTATAAAGAAGGGAAATAAAATGTTAGGAAATAGATTGGTCGTAAAGTACAAGGATGGTAAAATTGTAAAAGGTTGGACTACAGATTTCGGTCAAAATAAAGAACTCTTCCACTTACATCCTATTGAGGGATATGGTGAAAAATTGATTGAAATTAACACATCAGATTTAAAAGCAATTTTCTTTGTAAAGGATTACCGGGGTGATAAAAAATATCAAAAAGTCAGAACCTTTGAAGGGCAAAGAGAGCCGATACCCAGTGAGAGAAAGATTATCGTAATATTTAAGGATGGTGAGAATTTCTACGGTACTTCCCATAGTTATAATCCGGAAAAAAAGGGATTTTTTGTATATCCAATTGATCCGAATGATAACAACGATAGGGTATTTGTAGTCAATCCTGCAGTGGATAGTGTTAAATTGCAAAAATTCAAGAGTAATGATTTTCAAATTTTTGTTTATGAAAATTTGTGAAGAATAAAGTTTCCAGTTACAAGTTGCAGGATCTGTATATAGTAAAACAAAAATAATCCGTAAGCCAAGCTGTAACTGTCATTGTTGCATTACAACGACGCAATCCCAAGCCCGTATAAGTATAGAGTATACGGTATATAGTATTATATAGTAAAAACAAAAGAAGTGTTTCAGTTTGCAGTTTTCAGTTTTTTGACTGGTATTCTGGCTAAACTGGTAGACTTATTTCCCCGCAATTATTACCCACATCTTCCCTCATTACTGATTACTGTATTTATATTTGACCGGCAGACTGGCCAACTGGAAGACTGAGTTTCTTGCACCCTGAATCTTGAAACTTTTTACAACCAAAAACGAAAAGCGATAAACGAAAAACCTGCTTCCAATTCTTCGCACATCTTCTCTTAACTAAACGCTGATACGCTCACGTTTCCAGCTCACACCTAAACGCTATACGCTATTCCTCACACATCTTTACTGATCACTCATTACACATTACTCATTACTGCATTTATTTTCGACTGGCAGACTGGTAGACTGGCTGACTGTAAGATTAATATATTTGTCTAAAATTATCAAAAGTTGGGAATAATATAAATATAGATGCTTCTAATAAAATATAAAGGAAAATACAATGAAAAATAAAAAAGGATTCACTTTAATAGAACTACTGGTAATTGTTGCTATCATTGGTGTATTAGCTTTAATTGGCCTAAGGACATATAGTGGTCAACAACAAAAAGCTAAAAATGCTATCGTAAAAGCAAATGCAGGGACGATTCAAACATTAATTCAAGCCAAAATGGCGGATACTAATTATTTACAGGAAACTGCCATTGCAAGAGTGAACCAGGTAATGTCTGATATTGGCAATGCCGGTGGTTGTCATAATCCTTATACAGGGGGAACAGGGGATTTTACCATTAAAAAGTATGCTGAAAACCTTATTGATTCAAATGAAGATGATAGAGGAAAAGTTGGAGTAGCATCACCCAATAAGAATGAATTCAAAATTCAAGGCCTTGACCAGGATGGAAATTTGTTTGGAACTGAAATGTTGGCGAAGAAATAGAATAAGTTAACAGAAAGATAATTAAGTATAATTTGAAAATAAAAATATAAAATTTTGTATTAATGAATATCAAGTAAAATAGGTCAATGTTATTTGCTATTTATTAAATGCAAACATGAAATAATTAAAATATTTTAAAAAAATATTGTAAAGAAATAAAAATAGCGTCTAAAAAAGTGAATATTTGGGAATAATATATATAGAGAGTAAAAAATATATCTGCAGTTACACAAAGTTGATAAAGGCAAACTATCCGAAAGGGTAAGACGCAAAGTTATGGGTCTAAGGTAATTAATAAAAAATAGTTACTAAGACTGCCAGGCCACCGACTTGATTTTTTTATCCTATTTTTCAGTTTCTGATGGGATGGAGCTTAAAGAAGGGATGATTCGGAAACTTATTAAAAGTATTGTTTTAAAGATTACAGTAAAATAAAACTAAATAAGTGAATAATGAATGAATAATATGTGCCGGAATTCAATTGCAAGAAAAAAATACTAAAATAAATGGGAGGTGAACCTTATTAATTAAAAAACTAAAGTTGATAAAGGCAAACTATCCGAAAGGGTAGGACGCAAAGTTTAGGTCTAAAGCATTGTCATTGCAGAAAAATCGAAATATTGAAGGACAGGGGTCTCGCCTGTCTATTAAAAAGTAGAGATTAGGTTAATCCAAGTCGATAAGGTTAGGACGGTTAATTCGATTTCTATAAAAGATAATGCAATGACTGGTAAGCTGCCAATTTTTGAATGAATATTTTCTTAAAAAATGATAAGTTGAAAAAATAACTTAAATTTCGAAAAATAAGCAAAACAATTAAATAATAAAAAACGGAGAAAAATCAAGAGGAGGAATTTTGTATGTATAGTTTAAGAAAAAGTAAAAAAGGTTTTACCTTAATTGAATTAATGGTCGTTGTAGCGATAATCGGTATACTTGCACTTTTAGGATTAAGGCTTTACACCGGACAGCAGGAAAAAGCGAAAAATGCAATAGTGAAAGCAAATGCCGGGACTGTGCAGACTTTAATTCAAGGGGAATTAGCAGATGACACTGGTCTAACTGAAGCTGAAGCGGTTCAATTAGGACTTGATGCTAATTTACAAAATCCATATACTGGAGTAGCTGTACAAGCTGAAGGCACTGATAATGTTGCAGGAGCTGTTGAAGTGGACCTCAATGGAACTGTTTTTACTGTAACAGGCTTAGACGGTAGTGAAACACCAGCAGTCGTTATTACATTAACAGCCCAACCGTAATTATGTTTAAAAATACACAAAAAACCCTCTTGTAGAGGGCTTTTTGTGTATTTAAAAAGATGTTTTAAAAAATTAAAACTTTATAATTTAGTTAAAACATGATTTAAAAAATTTTCTATTTAGAATTTAGAAGTATAGAGTTGTGAATATAATTATAATTTGTTGCAAAAGATATAAAAAATAATATACTTGACTCCTCTGTTAACTAATGCTAACATAAGTTAACAGAGGTTAGCATTATGCAGAAAAAGTTAATTGGAACCAGGATTTCGGAATCAGTTGTTTTGGAATTAAAAAAATATTGTAAAACAAATGGGATTTTAATCAATCATTTTGTAGCAAGTGCCATTAGGGAAAAATTGTCAAAAGTAAAGAAGAAAAAGAGTGCAATAGAAACGAAAAAGAGTTTATAAAAGTAAAAGGATAAGAACAATGAATTTAGGAAGACGAGGAATAACTATATTAGCTCTCTTAATATGGGTGATTATAATAGTGGGAATAGTTGTTTATGCACCAAAAATCTATGATTATTATGTAACCGGGAATACGGAAAGTCTGATTAAAGCAAATGTAGAATCAGTGGAAAATGAGATAAAAACACAGTTAATTGATACACATCCAATTATGATTTGGAATAATATAGATAATTTGATAGCAGATTTAAAATTACAAAATCCTGTTACGAGATCAACGCAAATTAGGAATGATTTTGATGTTCCGGGTGCAGTCGTGGTTTATTTTAACGGTGTGAATACTTTTACAATAGACGGAATTAGTCCTGATGGAAGTTATTTGGATATCAATATTATTTTAAAGCAATAAGTAGTCATAAAAAAGGATGATAAATGGTTTATGGGATAGAAGTCAGTATCATATTTATATTAGGTCTTATTATAGGAAGTTTCAGCAATGTATGCATTTTTAGAATCCCAAAAAAAGAATCAATAGTTTTTCCTTCATCTCATTGTACCAGTTGTCAACACAGAATTAAAGCAATCGATAACATTCCGGTATTAAGTTATATTTTTTTAAAAGGGAAATGCCGGAATTGTGGAGAGAAAATTTCTATCCGATATCCAACCGTTGAGTTACTGACGGCAGTTATTTATATTCTGATTTATTCTATTTACGGTTGGACAATTATAACACTCATATACCTGATTTTATCATCAGCACTTATCATCATATCCTTTATTGACCTGGACGAACAAATTATACCTGACGAAATATCTTTACCAGGAATAATCCTGGGATTTATAATAAGTTTTTTTATGCCCTATATAACTGTTTACAATTCTTTCTTTGGCATTTTAGCCGGAGGCGGAATCATATATATCATTGCCATTTTAGGTTCTGCAATCTTTAAAAAAGAAGCAATGGGTGGTGGTGATGTAAAACTGGCTGCCATGATTGGCGCTTTCCTGGGATGGAAATTAGTTATTCTTTCGCTTTTTGTAGGTTTTTTTATGGGTGCAGTTGCTGGACTTTTTTTAATAGGTTTAAAAATAAAAAGCAAGGAAGATCTAATTCCTTTTGGACCCTTTATCGTATTGGGTTCTTTTATTGCCATGTTCTGGGGAAATAATATTCTTTCATGGTACTTTGGATTATAAAAATATTAAATAATTTATTAGATTGACAATATAAAGAATTAAAAATAGGATTGATGCGTTCTCAATTAAAATAAACATCCGTAGGACAGGCGTCTCGGATATATAGTGAATAGTTGTAAGTCAATAGTGAATAGTAAGTATGTGGGTTACAATTGTGGATATATTAGAATATATCATAACTGTTTAGCGTTTAAGAGTGTAATACTACTAATCCGAAAACTGAAAACCGAGAACTATATTTCTAAAAACGAAAAACCAATAACTATAAACTATTTAGAAAAACGAAAGTAAAATAATCACAGTATGAAACAAAGCAGTTATCGAAATAGGGGATACACTCTTATTGAATTAATGGTTGTAATTTGCATAATTTCTTTGATTATTGGCATTTCGGCAAATGGAATCATAAGCATTATTCAATGGAATAAATTAAACAGAGCAGCATCAATATTGGGAATGCATCTAAAGAGTGCTCAATCACAGGCATTTTACAAAGGGAAATATTATAAGATACAGTTTTGGGAATCACTGGATAGGTACAGAATTTACGAACAGACTGAGTTGAAGGAAGACATTATTTTAGAGGATATCGAACTTTTTAATACGAATTTTACGGATGACAATGTTTATTTTTTCCCGAATGGTGTTCCAGGACAGGGAGGTACGGTTACTTTAAAGAACAGTCTTGGAAAGAAACTGTATGTTATCATGACTCCGGTGACTGCCAAAGTTCGGGTAAGCTCGAAACCGCCGGAAAATTGGTAAAATAGTATATAGTAGATAGTATGTAGTATATAGTTGAAGAAAGTGAAGAATGACTGAAAAAATAAATGATTTCAAAGATTTGAGAATTTGGCAAAAAGGAATTGAAGTCGTAAAAGATATTTATACTGTGACTAAAAAGTTTCCAAAAGATGAGTTGTATGGATTAACCTCTCAGATGAGACGATCAGCGGTTTCTATTCCATCGAATATTGCTGAAGGATTTAGAAGATATCATAACAAAGAATATAAACAATTTCTATACATTGCAATGGGAAGCTGTGCTGAATTAGAAACACAGATAATAATTTCTCATGATTTAAAATACATTAATGAAAATGATAAAAATGAAATTATAGAAACTTTAAATTACATTTGTAGAATGATTTTTAAATTAATCAAGAAACTTTAAATTGGAGTTTCTATATACTATATACTAGATACTATATACAATTTTAATTGTCTAAAATTTAAAAAAATAGGGAATATATAATGTACAGGGAGAATTTGAAAAAATTCTTAAACCCGTATGTAGAAAAATAAATATTTAAAGTAAACATACTAACCATAATGACAAAATGATAGATGCTATTACTTATCGAATATGTATTTGCTAAGGGACTTTTGAAAACACAATCGATAAAATGATTTGGTGGTGATATCAATGCTCGAGATAAATCGTAAATTGTATAAAAAAGGTTTTACGCTTATTGAACTAATGGTAGCAATTGCAATATTAGGCATTGCTGCAATTGGAATATTTCAGGCTTTTACTGTGGGGTTTCAATCCATGGCAGATGCAAAAGACCGTACAGCAGCAACAAATATAGGTCAGAAAAAATTGGAAGAAGTAAAAAATTCAGTAACTGTAGATTTTCCTTATTTTAGCACTGAAACCAAAGACATGAATGGAAAAACATTTACAATTATTACAGCTACAAATCACAAAGCTGATAACCTTGAAGAGGTTTATGTTACCGTTCGATGGATCAACCGACAGGGTGTTGAAAAAAATGTTCAACTGAATACCCTTGTGTATGATTTAACGACTGTTATAATAACACAACCGGATGTCAAGTGGATTAATTTAAGCGCTAATCCTTCTGAAATCACCTGTTGTGTTGAAGATGAGACATCGACGATTACAGCTGAATTGTTTGATAATGCTGACCAAAGAGTAGGAAGTGGGATACCGGTAAGTTTTGAAGTGATAAGCGGAGGAAGCATAGATCCGGAATTTACCGTTACAAATTCTGCTGGTAAAGCAGAATCACAATTAACTATAGATGGATTAGGACCTGCCTATATTAAAGCGACTTCCGGTACTGTTTCCTCTGATGATCCACCTCCTAGTGATGATGGACTGCTTGAAGTTACATGTATTCCGGAAGCAAATGATATTGCATTAACAGCCTCTCCTTCGGCCATTACTCCGGGAGGACATTCAACGATTACTGCTACAGTCACGGATACCTGTGGAAATGTGTTATCCGGAGAGGACGCTCAAATAGATGTGAAATTTCAAAAAAATAATGATGACGAGGGTTCCTTTGATGCAAATTCAATTGTGAATGAGTTAATCATACCCACAGTTGATGGTATTGCAACATTGAATTTATATATGGACAAAAGCGATGAAGTTACAACGGTAGAAGGAACGATTACCGTAGATGGTGAAGATATTTCTGATTCAACTACAGTTCTTTGCACGGATTTTAGTATTTCAGTTTCAGCTAATCCTCTAAGCGTAAACCCAGGAGGAGATAATGATACAGCAACGATAACTGCTACTTTAATACAAGCAGGTACCCCTCCAACACCTGCAAAAGACAAAACTATATCATTCATTACAGATAAAGGAACATTATCTTCTTCAACTGCAGATACGGATGATGATGGAAATGCAATTGTTTCATTATCAGGATTATCTGGAGGCGATATCGCTACAATTACCGCTTCTTATGAAATTTCAGGGGGAAATACAATATCCGATACAGCTACAGTTCAATGTACTGAATATGTGATAAGCATTACTGCAAACCCGGATAAGGTCATACCCGAGGGCACTTCTACTATTACTGCGACTTTAACCAATTACGAAGGTATTCCTGCAGCGAATAAAAGAGTCGATTTTTATACGAGTGAAGGAATCTTATCAGATTCTTCTGTTTATACAAACAGCAGTGGAATTGCAACAACAACGTTGACCCTTCATATTGTAGGAAAGACTGCAACTGTAGAGGCTGAATATGGTTTTGCAAAAGATACCGCTTCCGTAGATTGTATTGAATTTATTTTGGAAGTTTCTGCAGATCCAACTTCAATAAGTCCGGATGAAAATTCAAACATCACTGCAACGCTAACCAATTACCTGGGAGTTCCTCAATCCAATCAAACCATTACTTTTACAACTGATAACGGAACTTTATCTTATAATGAAACAAGCGGTGAAACTATAACAGTAACGACCAATGAAAGTGGGCAAGCGGTTGTTGAACTGGCTCTAAATACTATCGGAACTACAGCGACAGTAACTGCCACATTCAATGTAGTCGAAGATACAGTAGAAGTCGAATGTTCGGAATCAACTTATATCACTCTTCAAAATTCTCCAACTCATTGGCGATATAATTATTCAGATGATTCAATTAATTTTTATATTAATCTGCACGGAGGTCCTCTAGTCATTGACAAAGTAAAGATTAATTGGCAAACTGATTATAATGGTTATCCATCAAGATATAGACGAATTTGGATCAGAATTCCCGATGGAAACTGGACGCAGATATACGATAGGGATCGTTCAAACAATGGCAATATTCAAACTCTAAATCGAAATGCTCCCTATACTTTACAGGCTGATCAAACTTATCAAATTGCCGTTAATTTCAGTTATACTATCAGGCATAGATATGTAACATTTACATTGAACCCGGATGATCCGAATGCAGAAGATAATTACCAGGTAGAATTCTATACACCCTATTAACAGAAATGTGTAAATATTATTTTAAAAAGGTTTTAACCAATGAAATATATAAAAAAAAGATCTAAACATAGAACGAAATCTAAGGGTTTTAGCTTAATAGAAATGATGGTTGTTGTTGGAATTATAGGATTTGTTATTATAGGCTTAGTTTCTTTTTTTACCGGTGGTGCACGTTCATGGATATCCGGGCAAAACCAGCTGAAAGCGCAACGGGAAGCAAGAATGGTAATGGATAGAATGGTAAAAGAAATAAGAGGAGGAAAAAGCGTTGAAACCGGAAGTGATGGTGATACTATTATTGTGTCATTCCCCGATGAATTAGGTGGCGGAAATGTCAAATATGAATTGGTTGGGAACACTATATCAAGGAATGATGTAAATACAATGATTGAAAACATCCCAGAGGGTGGGTTATATTTTTCTTATTATGATGATCAAGATAATAGCACAGGCACCCCTACTCAAGCTTCTAAATTGAGAATTCTTTTGCAGGTGGATGTAGATGGAGATATGGAAACCGGTGGAAATGCTGATGTTGTTATTGAAACAGAAGTCAATCTGCGAAATTTTGGAATAGTAGGCTCTTAGGAAAAAATAATGGATTTTATATTCTGTTCAACTTTCAATGATGGATAAATCGAGGTGATTTTTAATGAAAGATAAAGTAAGACAAAATTTGTTCACCGTAAAAAGTAACAGTGGATTTGCTTTGATGGGTACTTTGGTTCTTGTATTCGTTGTATCTACTTTTGGCATTGCTCTACTTACCATGACACAGAATGAAATTAAAAATTCGGCACTTCAAAAAGCATCTACTGAAGCGTTTTATATCGCAGAATCAGGAGTTGATCATGCAATCAGTTATTTGGAAACTTTGGAAACACCTAATTTTTCACTTCCCAAGTATTTAAACGAAAGTGGAGACCATTATATAGATTTTGGAAATGGTCAATATAAAGCCTCTGTTCAATCCGCAGGAGTATTTAGTTATATCATACGTTCTATAGGGGAAAGGCCTTGGACCAATACAAGTGGAAAAGTTACTAAGGAGATTGAATCCAAGGTAATTCTAGAAAATTTTGCTTTATATGCATATTTTACAAATAGCGAATTTTTACCTACAGAAATAAGCGGTGGCTCAACTAATCAGAAAATATGGTTTTATGGTGATGACCATATCAGAGGTCCTGTACATAGCAATGGTAGGCTTCATATGGCGGGAACACCTACGTTTGATGGTAATGTTACTTCGTCCTATGTTAATAAAGCTGTTAATCCATGGGATATATCGTGGGAGGCATATGATTCCAACACTAATCCAAATTTTAATGGACCAGCGGGCTTTCAAGGAGGAATTGATGAAATACCACTACCTGAATTTAGGGATATCAGTGAAAAAACCGATTCTCGAAGCCTACAAAGAAAAGCTGCCGGGACAGTAGACTTCATTAATAATCATCAATCTGGTAACGGTGCTTATGTACCTAATGATGGATTTAATGTATCGGATGGGATATGGGTAAAGGGTGATGTAAGCACACTTTCATTGGGTGTAGATCCCCAGGATAATTCTAAAATAACGATTACACAAACTGGAAAAACAACGACAATTTATCAGATTGAAAATACAACAACAATTGGAGGAAATACATATACTCCGGGAACCACAGTGGTAGATGTTTATGAAGGTGGAAGCCATTCATATTCCGATCTAAGCGGGCATCCCAATGGTGTGTTATATGTTGATGGAGAAATTAAAAACCTGAGATCGGTTGATGGTCAGGGATTAAAAGGTAAATTAACCATTGCCAGTGATGAAACAATTACTATAGGAGATAATCTTCTATATAATACCCGTGTGAATGATCCAAATTGTTTTAATGTAACTGAAGGTTACCCGGATATAGATGATAGTCTCGGATTAGTATCAGAAGAGAATATTATGATTGATAATAATGCTCCACATAATATAGAGATCAATGCAATCATTATGGCTTTGGAGACTTCTTTTTATTATGAGGGATGGCAAAATAATATGCAGGGAGATTTAACTTTTCATGGTTCACTTATCCAAAAACAGCGTGGACCTGTTGGTACCTTCAATAGCTGGGGAAAACAATCCGGTTATACAAAACAGTATTATTTTGATAAAAGAATGAGTATAGGAAATCCAAATTTAGGTCAGGTATTACCGCCCTATTTCCCGACAACAGGGAAATATGTGAAGATGTATTGGAAAGAAATTTAGATACTATTTCGGATAATTTTTTATGAATAATGGACAAGGTAAGTAAAATAAGGTAAAATAGATTGGCTTTCTATGCTTTTTTCTAAATATTTACAAAAAAAAGAAGGATTTCGTAAAGGGTAGACAGTATTTCTAAAAATAGATGTATTTATAAGTAGAAATCAAGAGAATATACAAAACAGAAAACATTGAATTAAAAAATGTAAAAATATGCTTAAATATTAATCATATAACTATAGTATAAGGAGTAGAGATGTTTGCAATAGATTTTGGAGCACGTTCCATTAAAGTAGCAAAAATGATTAAAACAGGAAATGAGTATGAACTTGACAATTTTGGTGCCATACTGAGTCCTGAAGATAGTATTGCAAACGGAGAAATCATCAATCCTATTATTGTTGCAGATGTATTACGTGATATGATAAGGGAAAGTGATATTAGAGACAGAAGAGCTATTGTTGCAATTACCGGACAAAAAGTGATAATTCGTGAAATCATCATGCCTCTCATGGATAATAAAGAACTTTTAGGAAGCGTTATGTGGGAAGCTCCAAAATATGTGCCTTATGATCTGGATGAATCGATTATTGATGCAAAGAAAGTTGAAGAATTTAAGGCAAAAGATGGGAGCATGATGATGAAGATTCTTTTAGTCGCTACTCCGAAGAGCATGGTAACCCCCTACATGGAAGTATTAAAAAAAGTAAAACTAATCCCTAAAGTTGTTGATATCGTTTCTTCCGCTAACATCCGAGCTTTTAGCCATGAATTGTTAAATGAGAAATCTGGAGAAAAGAAAGACGGAATACTGATTGATGTTATTTTATCAATTGGAGCAAGTAATACTATATTTACATTGGTCGAGGATGGAAAATTAAAATTCAATAGGGATATTTTAATGGGAGGAAACAATATTACAAATGCTATAGCGAAATCCTTAAATATAAGTTTTTCCGAAGCGGAAAAGTTAAAAAGAGAAACCGCAATATCTGCTGATACAGGGGATAAAGAAAAGAAAATTAATGAAGCTGAAAAGCACATACTAAAAGTAATGAATCAGATAACAAAAGAAGTTAGAAAATCATTAAGTTACTATAAAACACAGAGCCAAAAAGTAAAGTACAATAAAATGATTGTATCGGGTGGTTGTTCAAAAATAAACAATATAGATAAAATGCTTGAAGAACAATTCGAAATACCCATTATTATCGGAAATCCTTTAGATGGAATTAGGATCAATGAAAGTAGATTTGATATGAATAGAATAGATAATTTAAAAGAATCACTGGCAACTGTCTTTGGCTTAGCAAAGAGGGAAAGGTAATAAGAATGCCAAATATCAATTTGCTCCCTATTGAATACAAGGAAAAACCCAAGTATAACTTGATAAGAATACTTATAATGTTTATGTTTGTTTTATTAGTTTTTGCTTCAGTATATTTATACTACTATTTGGAATTGGAGATAGAGTATAAAGAACAGCAGTTGAAAACGATGAAAGCAGAGCTTGCTGCATTGGAGAAAATTATACAAGAAGTAAAAGATCTGGAAAAAGAGAAGATAGTTGTTGAAAACAGGATTCAAATTATTGAAGGATTGATTGAGAATCAAACCCATTTGTCAAGAGTGCTGGGAGAATTTAGTAAAACAATTTTAGATGAAGTATGGATAGATAATGTATCGTTTAATACTGACAAAACCTTTAATTTTAGCGCGAATACTTTTAATAATTACTTGATTGCAAAATATATGGTAGCATTAAAAAGCGAACCTGTCTTTGATAACATTGAACTTGCTTCCATTCAAAAAAGAAAAATAAAAGAAGATGAAGATGAAGTGGAAATCGTTAATTTCCAACTATCAGGAATTTTCTTAAATCCTATGTTGTTTCAGGGAAAGTAAAATAAATCATAATTTTAATTTATTGTATATAGTGCATTGAATTCAATAAATTACTGTAAGGAAGCTAATAACAGTAAATTGACAAATAGAAATCCGTAATTTTGAGGTAATCGGTCTATGAAACTTACGAAAGGTACAATCGCTTTTATTATAATTTTATTAGTTGTAATCATCGTATATGCTAACTATACCTATATTTATACACCGAGAATGGAAAAAATAAAGCAATTAGACAAGGATATTGAAGAAATCGCACAAAAGATTGCTGAAGGAAAGAGGATTGCAGCAAGGCTTGATACTTTAAAGAAGGAATATGCTGCATTAAAGGAAAAGCTTGGATTTCTTGAAGTTATGCTCCCCAAAGAAAAAGAAATTCCTGATTTACTGGTTATGATACAGGATACATTAACAGAATTTGATGTTTCATTCAGCAACTTTACACCTCAAAACATTTCATGGGAAAAGGGTAAAATTTTTGGAAATATGCCGATAAACATGAATCTGAATGCAAAATATTTTAATTTAATTTCCTATCTTGACCGTATAGAACATTTACCAAGAATTGTTGATGCAAAAGCATTAAAGCTGAATAAGAACGCGAAATCAACGGATGAATTGAATATTACATTGAATTTACATACTTATGTCCTGAAAAAAGAGAGTGTAAAATAAAGTGGTTAAATCATCTTTTAAGCAAATATTTAATAAATCAGAAAGAGAAGGAAATGGAAGAAGTGGAAAGATCCTTCCGATCCTTCTTTTTGTATTACTTGTTATAATTGGTGCATATTTAGCTTATCCGTTAGTTTTTGATAAAAGTCGGGCAGCACAAAATAACAGTAAAAATTCAATAGTGCAACAGAATGTTCAGGAAAACAATGAAGTAGCCGATGCCGAAATGAAAGTAAGAGAAAAAACACAATTTGATATTGAGGTCGAACAAAGAGAGATGGGATATGAAAAAAAGATTTTTTCATATGAACCTTATATTTCTCCTAGCAACAGAGATCCTTTTGAAAAAGTTAAAGATTTTTATGCATCTGTGGAAGATGAAGAGGTTGTCGAAGGAGAAAATGAGTTAAAAAGTGGTTCGCAGCTAATAAATAACATTAGCATGTTTATAAAGCCTGAACTACCGGAAGATAGCAGGGTTACAGGAATTTTCAGTTCAAACGGCAATAAGGTTGCAATTATACAGATAGAAGGAGAAATATATATATCAAAACTTTATGACATACTATCCGATAAATATATTGTCAAGGAAATTAAAAACAATGAAGTGATCTTAGATTATAAAGGTTCCTTTTTTTCACTAAAAGTAGGGGGTGAGAATTCATCTGATGAGTTATAAAAATAAAAAAAGATTTTTAGTATTTGTCCTTATTTCAGTTATGTTAATTATTTCAATCATCGCTAATGCTAATTCTCAGGAAATCTGTTTTACAAACATTTGGTATAAAAAAATGCCAAATCATACACATTTAACCATTAAAGCTATAGATGGAGTGATTGAAGATTATGAGATTGCTTACATGGAAAATCCCGATAGGATTGTGATTGATGTAGAAAACTCCATATATAAAATCGATGACCTTGTAAAGAATATACTATTCTTAAACATGGGAGAAATTAAACGCGTGCGCTGCGGTCAAATGAAAGATTCAGATGTTGCAACAACAAGATTTATCGTTGATTTGTTTAAAAAAGCGGAATACCAGGTTAATTTATCACCGGATAGTCATTTGATATACGTTGATGTGTATGATTATGATGAATTTAAATCACCGGAAGAACAGGTCTTTACCGTTACCCCCATAAAGAGTGAAGATATAAAGATACCGAAAGAAGAGATAAAGGTTTCCTTACTTGACGTCTACAAAGAACCCATTAGTTTAAGTGTTTTCGAGGAAGATATTGTCAATGTCATACGGGCATTATCTGATTTATCCGGAATAGATATTCTGTTAGATGACACTGTCACCGGAAATATTACTTTAAATCTCAATGATAAGACTTTCAGACAAGCTATAGAATTAATTATGCTTAATAAAAAATTAGATTCTGCAGAAGTGAATAATACTCTGGTCATTGCCGGGAAAGAAGTGATAGAGGGATACAAAAAACCTTTTACAAAAATATTTGAACTTAAACATGCCAGTGTAGAAAGTGTAAAAGGTATTTTGGAAAACTATAAGGATGAAGAATCAAAATTAAAAATTGTTGCCGATGCGAGGATGAACACAGTCATTATTGAAGGAACTGAAGATGATATTGAAAAGATGAATAACTTGATTGCTAAGTTAGATGTTGAACTATTTAATAGGACCTTTAAAATTGATAATGCTATTTATGAAGATGAAATAGAAGCTATTAAGAATATGCTGAATATCATCGTTCAGGATCCGGAAAGAATAAATATTGACAATCGACAAAATGAAATCATTGTTAAGGGCACCGAAGAAGAGTTGGCAAATGTAGAGAAAATGCTTCAGGGTATTGATAAGCGTGCTCCACAGATCATGATTGAAGCAAAAGTTGCTGAAATTACCATGGATGGTGAAAAAGATTTGGGAATCAAATGGGCCAGTGGTACAGAAACAGATGAGGAAGGGAATAAAATCGAAGGTCAGGTTACTATTGGTGAATTAACCTTGGGAGGCTCGTTTGAACGTCGTGGATTGATCGATGCAACTTTAAAAGCTTTGCAAACAGAAGGAAAAACTAATATTTTATCCAATCCGAAAGTATTGACTCTAGACGGAAAACAGGCCAATATTTTATCAGGTTCGAAAATACCTATCAAAGAGATTACCGAGGACGGTACCGAAACAGTTACCTATCGTGATGTTGGTTTAAGCATGATCATTACTCCTCGATTAAGTAGTGATGGATTAATAACAATGAATGTAAATCCAAAGATAGAATCATTAGGTTCTGAACTCATTCAGGGATATCCGATTATCAATTCACGCGAAGAAAAGGTTATTATAAGGGCAAAGATTGATGAGACGGTAGTCATAGGCGGGTTAATTTCTTCAGAAGAAATTGAAAATATCAGAAAATTACCATTTTTATCTGATATTCCTGTCATTGGTGAGCTCTTTAAGTTTAAACATACGAAGAATAAGAAGACTGAAATAATAATTTTAATCACAACTCATTTGCTGGATTATTAAAGTGAACAATTTATAAAAAGAATAATATATTCGATAGTTTACATTTATAAAGGAGGGTAGTGCCTTGAGTTCTAAAAATAAGAAGAATTTATCTAAGATTATTTATATATTTATCATTTTAGGCATTTTAATAACATTAGCCGGGTGTAACTGGTTTGATCTTGGCCTACTAAATATAATTGATCCTCAAGCTCAGATAAGAATCGATTTTAACCCGCTTGATTCAGGTGACCCTGAAGAAGGATGCTTTAACCTTGGGGTATCAACGATTAATGAAGTCGAATTCTTTGTAACCGGTTTTGAATATGATTATCATGGAGAAGACTTTATTGCTGGTACTGTAGATATAACCGAATTATCAAGGCAACTGGATGCTAGTTTTTACGTAAGACCTTCTACTTCTCCGGGTACACAGGGAGAAGTCACTTCTATCGAAAATATTCCTCTTTACGTTCAGGATGTTGTGGATTATGTAAGCATGGATCCATTGATTATAGAAGTAAATTGTGATATTAACCTATTGGGTGAAGACGGTTCAGGACACAAACAGGTTATATCGGTTGTTACAGCTTTACCCGTAATACAACCAGGTGTTGATTTGACGCCACCGGTAGCGAGCATTGAAACAACACCAGATACTCCATCAGGAGATCCTCCATTATTGGTTGTATTTGATGCTTCAGGTTCTACAGATGATAGAGGGATTGCAACCATCAATTGGAATTTTGGAGATGGAACATCAAGCTCTGATGTAGTTGTATCGCATACATATAATGAAGCGGGAAAATACATTGTAATTTTAACGGTTACTGATTTCTTTGGAAATTCAGATATAGCAACTAAGGAAATTACAGTTGGTATTGGAGAGGTTGGGGCAAAGATTGAGACAACACCTTCTCCAGCAAACGGATTTGTACCATTTACTGTTGGATTTGATGCATCTGGTTCAACTGTAGAAACATCACCGGTTGTTAGTTATGAATGGGATTTCGACGGAGATGGTGTAACAGATGATACAGGAGTAACTACAGTTAATACATTTAATACTTCCGGAACATATCTGGTACAACTAACGGTTACAGATTCCGATTCGAATGAATATATTGCATTCGTAACAGTTACAGCTAATGATAAACCATAGTTAAATAAAAATTGATAAAAAAAACAGGCTGACTTTATTATGAAGCAGCCTGTTTTTTTATATCTGCATTAGTTGCTAAATTGAATAACTATTTTTATTTTCGATTCGCTTTGCTATAATATTAAAAAATCCAATACATTTAAATACGGAATAATGAAAACAAAAAATAAAGAAAAACAATTCATAGATTATTTTAATCCTTATGTTCCGGAAGTAGTAACTGCGCGGATACTTGAAGGAAAAGAAAGTATTCCAAGTGAACGAAGGGAATTAACGGTGGTTTTTTGTGATATCACCGGGTTTACCAGCCTTGCAGATAAATTGGACCCGGAAGAAGCT
>Ga0272442_10005347_pt1 | contig 17192 bp, 14 predicted proteins | sample SSMForm2O_FD_200262 | JGI IMG/M metagenome (GOLD analysis project Ga0272442, IMG submission 200262) | Marine sediment archaeal communities from Little Sippewissett salt marsh, Falmouth, MA, United States - SSM-Form-2O | ecosystem: Environmental > Aquatic > Marine > Wetlands > Sediment ... | reverse complement strand
TGAAATCTATCTGGTCTCCAGCCTTCCGACTGAAATCAAGTCCAAATTATTCATCAAGAATTTCGATTCTTTAGAAGAAGCATTTTCTAAAGCCATCAAAGTAAAAGGGGAAAATGCAAAAGTGCTGGTCGTGCCCTATGGGGGTTCTACCTTACCTGATTTGAAGGATTGATTGAAAGAGATTATAAAAAGAAATAGATGAAAGAAAACACTAAATCAATAAACTATGTAAAAGATTTGTGTTGATTTTAAAAAGGAGAAGCATGATGGGAATTATAGAAAAAAAGTTAAAAGAAATGGGTATAGATATTTCAAATGCGCCTAAACCTGCCGCTTCGTATATTCCTGCCGTACAAACAGGTAACCTGGTTTACACCGCAGGTCAAGCCAGCAAAAAAGATGGCAATTTGGTATACAGGGGCAAATTGGGAAAAGATCTAACAGTGGAAGAGGGCTATGAAGCAGCAAAAATATCTATCATTAACTGTTTAGCCGTACTAAAAGATCATCTTGGTAGTTTGGATAGAATAACCAGAGTGGTTAAACTTTTAGGTTTTGTAGCCAGTACGCCAGATTTTGATCAACAACCCTATGTAATCAATGGAGCATCAGATTTATTGATAATACTATTCGGTGAAAAAGGAAAACATGCCCGTTCTGCCATAGGTACGAATGTACTTCCTTTTGGCACACCGGTAGAAATAGAAATGATCGTGGAAGTTGAGTAAGAAGAGAAAATGAAAAAGTTAAATAAAGGAGAGTGAATCATGAAGCAATCATCTATTGGTGTGTTTGATTCTGGTCTTGGTGGATTTTCAGTAGTAAAAGAATTAAAAAAATTACTTCCGAATGAAAGTATTGAATATTTTGCCGATCATGGTCGCCAACCTTATGGCCCTAAAGAGCAGAAAGAAATTGAGGGTTATGTAATTCAAATTATTCATTTTCTTTTGGAAAAAGGCATAAAAGCCTGTATTATTGCATGCAACACAGCAACGGCAGCCGGACTAAAAAAAGCGAAGGAATTGTTTGATATTCCAATTATCGGCGTCATCGAACCAGGGGCAGAAGCTGCTGTATCAACAACGAAAAATGGGAAAATAGGTCTTATTGCAACCACATTTACTGTCAATAGTCATGCGTATCATATGGAAATCAAGAAGAAGAATCCGAAATTGGAAATTATTTCTAGTCCATGTCCCAAATTCACACCCATAGTAGAATTAGGAGAATTGGAAACAGAAGAAACATATCAATTTGCAAAAAAATACCTAAAACCTGTAAAAGAAGCTCAAGTAGATACATTGATCCTGGGGTGCACGCATTATCCATTTTTAAAAAAAGTAATCTCGGATATCATGGGTTCAGAAGTAAAGTTAGTTAATCCAGCGAATAATTCAATATTAAAACTAAGAAAAATATTAGAAGAGAAGCATCTTCTGAATCTCAATAAGAACAGAAAAGAACATTATTACACTAGCGGGAATCCTGATAAAATGAAAAAAATTGCTAAAATACTTTTAGGTTCGTTTGACTATGAAGTGGAAAAAGTAGAATTCTGATATATTAAGATAATCTTTGGTGAATCTTGTTCTTCCAGTCAAATTGAGCATATACAAAAAGAGTTAAAAAAAGAAATTTTCGGCCTAACAGGAAGAAAAGAAAAATATTGGAATAAATATAGTTTTTAGGTAATAAGATGCTAAGCCGGTTCTATTGATTTAAAGGGTTAATATTAAAGATATGATGACAGACAAAAATTATCCATAATTTCATTTAAGAATAGTTTAAATATTTTCAAAAAAATAGGAAACATTAACTAATATTTCATTTTTAAATGATAATTTTTATGGTATTTTTCCTAACATAACGAGGCTACCCGAAAAAATAGAGTGATTTCATTTTAAATAAACCGATAATTTGTTTTTAAATGTTTAAATAATTAAAAATTTGAGCATAAATATGGAGATAATAATACATATTTTAGGCATAAAACTTTTTCTTATCAAATAATTTTAAATTTATTTGGGAATTGTAATAATATGAAATAGAAAGAAACATCCTAAGAAATAAGGTAAATGGGAAAATGTCAGAACCTATCATCAAAATATACCGAGGAAATTTGGTTGAAAACATTCATCGCGGAGATATAGCCATCGTTGACAAAAGAGGAAATCAAAGCTTTTCAGTTGGAGATAATGCCAAGACGACTTATTGGCGTTCAGCTGCAAAACCCATTCAGGTCATGCCTGTTATTTTTTCAGGCGCTGCGGATAAATATAAATTCACTGATAAAGAAATAGCAATCATGGCATCATCTCATAATGGCGAAGAAAAACATATAGCGCTAATTTACAAAATACTTGATAAAATAGGATTAGACGAAAAAGCTCTTTTGTGCGGAATCCATCCACCTTTTTATAAACCAGCAGCAAGGTTTCTTTATAAAAATAAAATTCCAATCAATCCAGTGTATAATCCTTGCTCGGGTAAGCATGTTGCCCAATTGACTTTGTGTCAGTATTATGGTTGGGCAATCAATGATTATTACAAAGAAGACCATCCCGTTCAACAAATGATTTTAGATATTATTTCCAAGATGACAAGTTATCCCAAAGAAAAAATATATTTAGGAATAGATGGTTGTGGTGTACCGGTTTTTGGATTACCCATTAAGAATATGGCTCTGGCTTATACACGAATCGCTAACTGGGAGTTACTTTCTTTGGACTATCAAAAAGCTACAAAGAGGATATATGCATCTATGATAAAATATCCAGACATCATCGGTGGTACAAATAGATTCGATACAGATTTAATGAAAGTTACAAATGGTAAATTATTGGCTAAATCTGGGGCTGATGGGGTATTTTGTATTGGGATTCGAAATGGTAATGGAATTACTGTAAAAATGGAAAATGGAAATATGAAATATTTATCACTGGTAGTTGTTCGTATATTAGACTTACTAAAAATGGTTGAAAAAGATAAATTAAGCCAGTTAAAGAACCATTGCTCCATGGATGTAAAAAATTGTCGGAACGAAATAGTAGGTCGATTTGTTTTGGATTTTAAGCTTAATAAAGTTTAGAATAGAAAATCTTATTTAACTTTTTTTTAGAATCATACCTTTGCATGAATTAAGTCATTCAAATACGTAATTAAAAATATATGCAAAAGATGCTTTAATTTTTTAAAATAAGGGATTTTCCATATGCATCCTATCTACCAAATATTATCACGGGCTTCAAAAAGAAAATCAGTTAAATCCGGTGAGTTTATTGTCGTCAATGTGGATTTAGCTGAAATAAACGATTTATACCTACAGGTCATTCTTTCCTTTAAAGAAATGGGCGGGGAAAAGGTATGGAATCCCAAAAAAATTACTTTCGTGATGGATCATTATGCTCCGGCTCCGTCCATTAGAGCTGCAGATAATCAAATGAAAATGCGGCAATTTGCAATAGAGCAGGGTATTGATAATTTTTTTGATATTAATTGCGGCGTCTGTCATCAAGTGATGCCCGAGGCTGGCTTGGTCCGACCGGACATGCTTTTGACTGCTACTGATTCCCACACCACAACCCATGGCGCTTTCGGTGCTTTTTCAACTGGTATCGGTGCAACCGATATGGCTGCAGTATTATTGACGGGAAAGATATGGTTTAGGGTTCCGGAGATCATAAAAATCAATATACATGGAAAAACAAGAAAAGGCGTCATGGCTAAAGATATCATTCTCCATATCATCTCCCGGTTGGGAACCGATGTAGCCTTGTATAGGGTGGTAGAATTTTCAGGAGAAACTGTTAAAGAAATGTCTTTGGACGAGCGGTTGGTTCTATGTAATATGTCGGTAGAAATGGGAGCAAAAGCAACCTATGTTCAGCCGGATGAAAAAGTTCTAAAATATCTCTCGGAAGTCGATGAGAAGAAATACAAAGAATATGAAATAATGAAGTTTAGAGGCACCGAAAACAACGAAGATTATGAATCTGTTTATGACTTTGATATATCAAATCTTCAGTCACAAATTGCACTTCCGCATCGTGTGGATAATGTTGTTCCGATTTCTCAGGCAGAAGGAAAGCCGATTCAACAGGTTTTGATTGGAACTTGCACCGGTGGAAGATTGAATGATATGAAAATAGCAGCAAGAATTTTAAAAAACAACAAAGTACATTCTTCCGTGAGATTGCTTATTATCCCGGCTTCCCATAAAATTTTGCAAAAATGTATAGAAAAGGGATATCTCCAGACTTTATTAAAGGCAGGTGTAACTCTGGTGACGCCTTCCTGTGGTCCTTGTCTGGGGGCACATGAAGGAATATTGTCGTCAGGGGAAGTATGTATCTCTACTTCCAGCAGGAATTTTCCGGGAAGGATGGGGAGTAAAGAAGCAAAGATATTTTTATCGTCACCCGCTACGGCAGCAGCATCAGCAATAAAGGGGATCATTACTGACCCTAAAGAATTTTTATAGAATGTTTATAAAATAATGAAAATAACATAGGAAAGGCATTTTTCAATATGTTTAAGCCTGTGATCGTAGGAAAAATATTTAAAGTCGGCAACGATATCGATACAGACCAGATTTATCCCGGAAGATATTTACATCTTGCTTTGCCGGGAGAAATTGCCGTACATGCCATGGAGGACATTATCCCGGATTTTTCAAAAAAAATAGCAGGAGAAGATTGGATTATTATAGGAGGGAAAAATTTTGGTTGTGGTTCCAGCAGAGAACATGCCCCCAGAGCCCTTTTATACGCTGGAGTCAAAGCGATTATAGCAGAATCTTTTGGACGTATTTTTTATCGCAATGCTATCAATGTTGGACTTCCTGTGATAAAACAACCTGAACTTCCTCAAAAAGTTTCTCAAAATGATTGGGTTAAAATAAATCTAAAAGATGGTTTGATCCACCTATTTAACCCCACATCAGAGATTTCTTTTGAAAAGTACCCTTTGCAATTAATAACCATTTTAAATTGCGGAGGATTAATTCCATATATGAAAAAATATGGAAAATACACTATTTGATAACTTAGATATGGAAGTATGTGAATTAATAGATTGGATTCATGAATATATATTAGCTATCATCGAAAAAGAGGTTTTAAATGTCCTATAAAATTGTATTTATAGCTCCCTATCAAAAAATTGCCGATTTATTTTTTAAAGTTAGTCGGGAATTTAAAAAGAATATTAGCGTTATGGTTGGCGATCTTGAAAGCGGTGCCAAAAAAGCAATTGAATTGGAGGAAACAGGCGTTGATGTAATTATTAGTCGGGGAGGAACTGCAATAGCAATTAAAAAGCAAGTAACCAATCTACCGGTTGTTGAAATTCAGATTAGCGGATTTGATTTAATCAGAGCCCTATATAAAATTCGCGAAAAAACAAATAAAGTGACCATTGTCGGTTTTTATCCATTTACTTATGGTATTGAAGGTTTGAGTGATATTATCGACATGGAATTAAAAGTATTGACATTGAGGGAAAGCTGGTATAAACGACCTTGCCATATTAAGAAAAAACTTGAAGAAATAAAAAAAGAAAATTTTCAATGGATAGTTGGAGATAATATTTCCGTAGAAATCGCCAAAAAGTTGGGAATGAATGCCGTTTTAGTCGAATCTGGCAAAGAGGCATTGATGCAATCCATTATGGAAGCAGAAAGAGTAGCTGAAGTTAGAAGGAATGAGCTGGAAAAAACAAAAAGAGTCAAAAGCATTATTAATTTTGCTTATGAAGGAATTATTAATGTTGATAAAAATGGCATTATTGATACGTTTAATCCTCAGGCAGCAAAGATTTTTAAAAAAGAAGCATACAGAGTAATGGGAAAAAATATTAACACTATCTTTCCGGAATTTAATTTTTTTGAAATCATAAAAACAGACCAGAGGCTAGAAGGAAAATTCTTAACAGTCGGAGATGTAAAAATTGTAGCCAATATCATTCCCATCAAAATTAACAATGAAGTTATCAGATTTGTCATCACCTTTCAGAAAGTATCCCAAATACAAAGAATAGAACAAAATATAAGAAAAAAGATATATTTAAAAGGTAATGTTGCTGAAAATAAATTTGATGATATTATTGGGCAAAGCAAAATAATAAATGATTTAAAAAAAGAAGCCAAAAGTTATGCACAAGTTGATTCCCCTGTTTTGCTCTATGGGGAAACAGGAACGGGAAAAGAGCTATTTGCTCAAGCACTACATAATTATAGCACAAGGAGAGATAAACCTTTCGTGGCTTTTAATTGTGCTGCTCTTCCGGAAAATATTTTGGAAAGCGAACTTTTTGGCTATGTAGAAGGTGCTTTTACAGGTGCAAAAAAAACCGGGAAAATGGGTTTTTTTGAACAAGCACATCAAGGGACCATTTTCCTTGATGAAATAGGCGAGATTTCTCAAGATACTCAAGCTCGCTTGCTTCGCGTTCTCCAGGAGCGCAAAATCAGAAGATTGGGAGACGATAGAGTCATACCGGTTGATGTAAGGATCATTACTTCCACCAATAAAAATCTTAACAAACTTGTAAAGCAAAATAAATTTCGAAGGGATTTATATTACAGAATCAATGTATTAAATTTAAAATTACCCAATTTAAAGGAAAGAAAAGATGACATCCTTCTATTAACGGAATTTTTTATTGAGAAGTACCGATACAAATTTAAAAAAGAAATTAAGGGGATTTCAGAGGAGAGTATGAATATTTTAAAAAATTACAATTGGCCTGGTAATATTCGTCAATTGGAAAATATTATTGAGCGGCTTATCATAAGAAGCGAAGATTATTATATAATGCCCAGTCTGGTAAAAGAAGTTATGAGGTTTCTTGATGATGATAATGTGTATAACGAGAATTTTAATCATAACTCTTTAAAGAACAAAAATGGATTAAACATTCCCTTGACGGATAATCTGGAAGATATCGAGAGAACTGTTATTGAAAAAATGATTAAGAAAGCAAAAGGAAATAAATCTGTCGCAGCAAAGAAATTAGGTATCGGCCGCACAACTTTATGGCGAAAATTACAGAAAAAAAAGTAAGCATACAAGAAGAGAAGAAAAAATGAAATTCGCAATGTTTCATATTGGAACTTTACCATATTGAAACAAAGCGGATTTTTTGTTTTTATTTTAAAGCAAATTTAAGAGAATATTTTTTTACTATATTCTATTTTGAAACAATATTAGAAAAAATAAAATTAACTTGATGTAAGAACGATTATTATAAATCGCTTAAATGCTTTGAAAAATAACATAAAATAACAAATCGCCATATTTTTCATCTGATTGGCATGAATATTGCATTATTCTAATAGTAGAGATTATACAAAACAATAATTCTCTGAAAATGAGATAAAAAGAGTCTAAAATCCTAATTTAGATAGAGATAACAGGAGGTTTAATAATGCAGATATTATCTATAGGAGATGTAATGATTCCAGGCAGTCATATTGGGATGGCAGCCAAAGAATTGAAAATAAAACAATTAGCTATAGAGACGAAAGATTGGGAAACAGATTGGGATAAATTACAGAAACGAAGATTGGTAATCGAAAAAAAAGGACCTTCTGCTGAGCCGATTATTCCTCAAATATTAAATGCGAAAAAGAATACAGAAATACTTTTAGTATTGTTTTGCCCTGTATCTCAAGATGCTATCTCATCATTGCCTAATCTTAGACTTATTGGTGCTTCTAGAGCAGGAATAGAAAATATTGATATAAAATATGCTACAGAGAAAGGAATTATCGTCCACAATCTTAAAGGTCGTAATGCACACGCGGTTTCTGATTTTACCGTAGGTTTAATCCTGGGGGAAGCGCGCAATATTGCCCGCAGCTATCATGCAATAAAAATGGGTAAATGGCAAAAAAACTTTGTCAATTCTAATATGATTCCTGAATTACGGGGAAAAAAAATTGGAATAGTGGGCTTTGGTTATATTGGTCAATTAGTTGCTAAAAAACTGAGCGGATTCGAGGCAGATATATTAATTGCTGATCCCTATGTAGCCGAAGAAACAATCAAAAAACATGGTGCAAAAAGGTTATCCATTGAAGACTTATTAAAAAACGCAGATTTTGTTTCGTTGCATGCCAGGATTACCGAAAAGACTAAAAACATGATTGGGGAAAATGAGCTTTCATTAATGAAAAATACTTCTTATCTGATTAATACGGCTCGAGCAGGATTGGTCGATGAAGATGCTTTATTCTATGCATTAAGAAATAGAAGCATAGCAGGTGCTGCCCTGGATGTATTCTGGCAGGAGCCGATCGGGGAAAATAGTCGTTGGTTAGAACTTGACAATGTTACATTAACGCCACACATTGCCGGAACAACCAAAGAAGCCTTAACTAAATCACCCTATCTCTTGGTTGAGGACATCAATAAATTATTAGAGGATAAAGAGCCGGAATTTATTGTAAATCCTGAAGTGTTAAACCGGCCTGAAGTCTTGAAATGGCTAGAGGGATTAAGGAGTTCAAAAAGATGATTGTAAATCTAAACAATGTTTTAGATCAGGCGAAAAAATCAGGATATGCAGTTGGTGCTTTTAATGTTTATAACATGGAAACTGTTGAAGCTGTTTTTGATGCCGCTTTATCTCTGAATATTCCCGTTATCATTGCTTTTGGGGAAAAATACACCCATACCACTTCCATTCATCTCATTTCCCAGTGCGTCCATGAATTAGCGAATAAAACGCCATTGCCTGTTGTGCTTCATCTGGATCATTGCAAATCAGAAACTTTGATTATTCAAGCAATCCAAGCTGGCTTTACCTCTGTCATGTATGATGGGTCCAACTTGAAATATGATGAAAATGTAAAGAAAACATCCGAAGTTGTAAAATTAGCACATGCAGTAGATGTGACCGTGGAAGCTGAATTAGGTTATGTTCCTGCTGAAGATACTGGAGATTTTGTTTCCGAGGACCGTCTAACCAGAGCAGAAGAAGCAAAAGAATTTGTAGAGAAAACAAAGTGTGATGCCCTGGCAATTGCGGTTGGGACAATTCATGGGAATTATATTGGAAAGCCCAAAATATATCATGATCGCTTAAGAGGAATTGCAAAAGTTGTTTCAGTTCCCCTTGTCCTTCATGGAGGTTCAGGGAATACAGAAGAAGACCTGTTGTTAGCCATTAGTGAAGGAATATCAAAAATAAATATTAATACAGAAATGTCAAATGCTGCTGTCAAGAAGTTAAAAGAAATGTTTAATAATAATTATTCCGGTCATCTTTCTTCTCTTTCCAGTAAGATAAAAGAAGCAATGTTTGAGGTGATTAAGGAAAAAATGGAATTATTTGCTTGTGATAAAATTGGTTCGGCAAACAAGAAGCCTTTTTGTTAGTTTAATTCAATAGAACAGTTTACTCTTAAATGGGAAATCGCTTCAGGAAAGATAAAACAAATACAGTCCAATGGTTAGCAGTTTAAATTATAAATTGCTTTGGTTGATTTAATAAAATTGAGGAAGATAGCAATTAGCAATAACCTATTCTTACTGACTATTTTATGGGAGTTGTCATGCATCATTTTTTTTTATGTATTGATCTGGGAACGACAGGGTGTTGTGCAGTCATTTTTGACGAAAAAGGTATTTGTGTCAGTCAATCTTACCAAGAATATCAAAGTATTTACCTATCATCAAGATGGATCGATCATGATCCAAAAACATGGTTGGCAGCTGCCCAAAAAACAATTAAAGAGGCTGTAAAAAAAATAGACAATAATAAAAATTGCATAACTGCTCTTGCAATAACATCACAAAGGGCAACTTTTGTTCCCGTTGATAAAAATGGCATTCCTTTAGATAATGCAATATTATGGCAAGATAAAAGAGCAACCAGAGAAACGTCATATTTAATTGAACGGTATGGCATGAAAAAAATTTATGATATTACAGGATTAAGGATTGATCCTTATTTTGCCTTGCCAAAATTGTTGTGGCTTAAAAAACATAAACCCAAAATTTATAGAGATTCATATATTTTTCTTTCGGTACAGGATTATATTGTCCATTACCTGACGGGTCAATTTAAAACGGATTGGACGCAAGCTTCTCGAACCATGCTCTTTAATATTGATCAATTAAAGTGGGATAAAAATTTAATTGAAAGCGTGGGAATTGATTTTTCTAAATTACCCGAAGCTGTTCCTCCGGGTTCAATGGTTGGTATTGTAAATCAAACTGTTTGCGAAGACCTTGGTCTACCAAATGGGATTCCGGTTATTGCCGCAGGCGGAGATCAGCAATGTGCTGCCATAGGATTAGGTGTTGTTAAGAATGGGGTAGTTGGAGTCAATACGGGAACAGGCTCTTTTGTTTTTACGAATAGCGATAAACCGATCAAGGATATGAATCAGCGATTAATATGTAGTGCATCTTCCGTAGCGGGACAGTGGATATTAGAGGCTGGTATTTTTACAACGGGTTCAATCTATCGTTGGTTCAGAGATAATTTTGGAAAAATGGAAAATAAAGAAGAATCAGGGATTGATCTATATGAAAAAATGGATTCCGAGGCAGAAAAAGAGCCATTGGGAGCAAACGGCTTGCTTTTGTTACCCCATTTTGCTGCATCTGCAGCTCCTTATTGGAATTCGGAAGCAAGGGGAATACTTTTTGGGCTGTCATTGGGACATAAACGTTCTTCAGTTATTAGAGCGATTTTAGAAGGAATTGCATTTGAGATAGCAAAAAATATTGATATCATGGAAAAAGATATTGGAAAGATAAATGAAGTTAGAGTTAGTGGCGGTATTACAAAATCAGAATTGTTTAATCAGATACAAGCTGATATTTATGGAAGATCTGTAGTAAAGGTTGTTTGCGATGAAGCATCTGCACTTGGAGCAGCTATAGTTGCTGCTACATCAACTGGTCTATATAGTAATATAAATTCAGCTGTAGATAATATGGTCAACATGAAAAGCTTTATCAGGAAAGAGCCTGATATTGGTAATTACAAGATGTACAAAGAATTAAACAAATTACATGATTTATTATATTGGTCTTTAGAGGAGTCGGGAGTATATCGCAAAATGAACCATATAATGAATCTTAAAAAAATGAAATAAATCAATTCTAATTTTATTTTAGTTATGTAATGCATTCATTCTGTCTTTAAAATGCTTAATTCGAAAAATTGATTTTTAAAAAGAATAACTACAATAGCGAGAAATGATAAATAAGTTAAATTGTTCAATGAAAGACTAAAATAATTGTTTAGACCCTGAAAAGTAAGGCTCATTTGAAAGAATTAGAATAAGAAGGAGGTGGTTTGAAAGAATTAATTTACAAGGTTGCCTTTTAAGGCATGTAAAAGCTAAAATTTTTTAGTTTTAGCTGGATATGGTTACAAATTATTTTCAAATATTTTAGGAGGAAATCATGTTATCATTAAAAAAACAAAGAATTTTACTTTTTGTGATGTTGATTAGTGTTTTACTGATTGTTGGATCTTTCTCTGTTGCTGCACAGCAAACGATTAAATGGAAGTCTTCAAGTTTTGGTCCTGCCTCAAATTATTCACAGATTCACCATGATAAAGCTTGCGCAGACATTACCAAAGCAAGTGGCGGGCGATTGCAAGTCCAGGCATTTGTTGGTGGTTCGGTTGTTCCGGAAACAAAAGAACTTGATGCTGTAATTGAGGGTGTCCTTGATTTATGCTATACCTGTCCCATGTATAACCTGGATAAATGGCCCGCAGCCGGTTTAATCAGCTCGAGGCCAGGTGGACTACCAGGACAAATTTTAACACAATGGTTTGATTATGGCGGAGGATGGGAATTGATGAACAAGATGATGGAGGGTTATAATGCCATGGTGCTGCCTGGATTTTTATCTCCTGAGCCGGGTGAAGTGTTCCTCCATTCCAAAAAAAAGATAATGACAGTTGATGATCTTAAAGGCCTAAAAGTTAGGACTTCCGGTGATGGCGGCGAAATCCTGGCCAGGTTGGGCGCTAATCCTATATTTTTACCCGGTGGTGAATTATACGAGGCAATGCAGAGAGGTACGATTGATGCCTTTGAATATGCAGGTTTGTCGACCAATTGGAGTATGCATTTCAATGAAATCGCGGAGTATGTTATTATATCACCTGTCCGTGCCCCGAGCGATCCTCATGTCTGGTTTGTGAACAAAGACTCCTGGGAAGCGCTTCCTGATGACCTGAAAGTATTGGTACAGAACGTGCTGGCAAGATGGACCCAGGAACAGCAAAATTTTGAAAGCCATAATGATATGGATGCAATACAAAGTTTCAGAGATGCCGGATGTGATGTATATGATCTCCCCAAAGAAGTAGCAGATGCCATCTCGCAAGAAGCTGTAGAATTTTATACAGAAAAAGCCGCTAATGAGAGTCCGATATTTAGTGAGATCTTGGATTCAATGAATGCCTATGGGAAAAAGGCTGGATTATAGTAAACATTAGCTGATAAAGTAATTTATTTGAATAAAGAATAACAAGGAGTTAAGAAGTATGTTGATTTTGAGAAAAATGGTTAGAGGCATTGATATGTTAAGTAAGTATTCTGGTTTATCGGCTAGATGGTTTGCTTGGCTCCTTGTCTTGGTAGGCGCATACGAAACAATTATGAGACATTTCTTTAATGCGCCTACCGTTTGGGCATATGAAACCATGACTATGGCTGGTGGAGCACTTTATATTCTTGGGTGGTCTTACTGTCATTTACATAACTCTCATGTGAGGGTAGATCTTTTATTTCATCTCCTTTCCGATAGGAAAAAAGCGTTAATGGATATTATCAGCTCTTTGATATTCTTTTTTCCATTAATGTTAGTGCTAATAAAGGTTTCTACTAAATGGGCAGTGAGAGCATGGAGAATTAATGAAACCATGATTTCTACCTATTGGTACCCTCCGGCCGCTCCATTTAGAACGATATTTGCCGTAGGAGCAGTGTTATTGTTTCTTCAAGGCATAGCCAAACTTATTCGTGACCTATATTTTGTGATAAGAGGTGAAGCATTTGATTGATTTATTAAGTGAACAAGTTGTTACTGTTTTAATGTTAGGGGGAGTACTTACCCTGGTTATGACGGGCTTCCCTATTGCTTTTGTAATAGCCAGTGTAGCACTCATTATGGGTTATATATTATTTGGGGGTGATATAACTTATCATATTTTATACAGCAGGATGTATAGTATGGTACTAAGTTATCCATTCCTGGCTGTTCCTCTTTTTACCTTTATGGGTGTAATCTTGCAGATGTCTGGAATCGTTGAAGAGCTTTATACCGTACTATATGAAAGTATGAGGGGGTTCAGGGGTGGATTAGCCATTGTTACAATAGTATTTGGTACTATACTTGCAGCATGCTTAGGGGTCATTACTGCTTCTGTTACCATGTTAACATTAATTGCACTGGGACCTATGGTGACAAGAGGCTATGATAAATCAATTGCTTCAGGTTCAGTTGTTGCTGCTGGAACGCTGGGAATACTTATTCCTCCCAGCATTATGTTGGTTGTCTATGCCCCCCAAGCCGGCCTTTCCATTGGACAGATGTTTATGGCTGCTTTTATTCCCGGGCTGATCCTCTCGGGTTCCTATATTGCCTACGTAGGAATCCGGTGTTATCTGAATCCAAAATTAGGTCCACCGGTCTCAGAAAAGCAAGACCTGAAACTGTCATTTTTGGTAAAAACAATAAAATTGCTTAAAGCATTACTTCCTCCGGTATTGATCATCTTAGCGGTTTTAGGCACCATATTTCTGGGAATAGCTCCCCCGACTGAAGCGGCAGCCATGGGAAGTTTAGCCGCTGTTCTCTTGGCGGTAGCCTACCGAAAAATGACTTGGGATATTGCCAAAAGAGCAGCATTGGAAACACTTAGAGTGAGTTCATTTGTGCTTTTGATTGCAGGAATCTGTTATGCATATGTCGGAGTGTTTATGAATGCGGGTTGCGGAAATGTTGTAAAAGAGGCAATTCTAGGCGTGCCCGGTGGAAGATGGGCTTCTTTTGGCGTTATCATGTTAATTGTCTTTCTTTTAGGGATGTTTATCGAATGGATAGGTATTGTTTTTATTATTGTCCCGATATTATCACCCGTAATCGTTGCATTGGGGTTTGATCCATTGTGGGCTGGTATGATGGTTTGTATTAATTTACAGATGGCATTTCAGACACCTCCCATGGCAATGTCAGTTTTTGTTTGTCAGGGGGTTGCTCCGCCAGAACTTGGCGTTACGCTGAAGGACATAATAAAAGGAGTTATTCCGTTTATTGCCATTATAGCCTTTTGTCTATTGATTTTCTGTATATTCCCTCAGTTGATTACCTGGTTGCCAAATCTCATGATGAGATAGTATATATTTTTGTAAAAAAGGATTTACTGAAGATATATGGATTGTCGAAAAAAATGATGCAAAAAAGATCGGCCAAAATGTATAATACCTCAGCCTTTTAAATTCCTTAAGCTTAAATTAGTTTTAGCAAGTATAAAAATCCATTGAAACAGAAGATAATTTCGGAAATTAGGAATCTGTATTGTAAAAATTAGATTAGTTGGAGGGGAGGAAAATCTTCTTTCCGACTAATCTAAAAGAAGAATTCGTATTTCTCTGTTATGATCAAGATGCTTGCAAATAAATCTTATTAATTACGAATGAGACTGAAGAGAGGAATTGCGCTGGGATAGTATTTTGTTCAATAAGCGATTAGAATAATTAATGAAAAATTAAAAGTAAATATCATTAATTTGGAATAGCGTATTGACACAAAAAGCGTTTAATTTATTTCAAGAAAAGAATGAACTCAAAATCAACTAAATCAATAAAATGGGAAAAGTGGACTGTAAGATATTATCCAGTAAATTATAAACAAGCGAGAAAACTTTTAATTTTTTATTAATAATGTGATAAACATTATCGATTTAAATTTAGTGCTGAGATGAGTCCTGAAAGAAATGAATATTAGATTTAAAATATTTTCAATGATATTACAATAAAAATAATAAATTCAAATTATTAGATAAAATTCAGGTTGAGTTGATGTCGTCAAAATTCTCCATGAATGACTTAATGTTTAATGCTTTAGAATAGACATATTATCAGGAATAGAAATATTGTTTGAAAATTGTTTTAGATGTATTGAAGGTAAAGGGTTGTATGAAAAAACTCTCAGAACTGTTTTTATTTCATAAAAATAAGAACAAAGTATTAATTTTTAGTGGAAAATCAGATATTTTATTAAGGTGTGATAGATGAAATATGTAATAGCAGATGATTTAACCGGTGCTAATGATACGGGAGTGCAATTTGCAAAAAGAGGTTATACAACAATGGTTTCAATATTGGAAGATGATTTCTTAAAGACTGCCATTCCAAGTAATTTAGACGTTTTTGTAATAGACACTGAAACGCGTGAGTTAAAAAGTGAAAAATCTAAGGAAAAAATTAAGAATATTCTACAGAAACTTAATATTGGCAAAGGCGATCTTGTTTATAAAAAAGTCGATTCGACACTGAGGGGAAATATTGGAAACGAGATCGAGGAAATAATGAATATTTTAAAAAAAGACATTTGTATTTTTAGTCCCAGTTTTCCCTCACACCAAAGAATTACTGTGGGAGGATATCTTATTGTCAAGCAAAAACCTCTTGGATTGAGTGAGTACTCATCTAATAATCTGGACAAAAGCGTAAATTCTTATATTCCGCTTTTACTTCAGAAACAAACAGATTTGTCAATTGCTCGAATTGGTTTAAGGGATGTTATCAGAGGGCAAAAAATAATATTAAATAAAATTAAAGATTTGTACAAGAAAGGAAACAAAATAATAGTCATTGATTCTACTGACGAAAAACATTTAAAGGATATATATTTTAGTAGTATAAAATTTGGTGGCTCAGTTTTATTGTCTGGATCAGCGGGATTAGCTAATCATTTCCAAAGCAGTTATAACAAACTGACGAAAATTAAAGTAAAAATAGAAAATAATGAGGGACCTATTTTGGTGATTGCAGGTTCACGTAATTCAATACTGGAAAAACAGATTAAATATCTTAAAAATAGAATCAATTTTACTGAATTAATCATTGACATAGAAAAAATATTTTCCAATAAAGAAAAAATCTTAAGTGATTATATGGACATAGGCAGTAAATCTATAAAAATGAATCATGTTTTAGTTGTGCATACAAATGCATTTTCTGATGAGAGTAAATTAGTCAGCAAGAAAATAATTTCAAAATATAATATTAGTTTTAGAGAATTAGAAATCAAGATAAAAACTTTTCTTGGGGAATTTACTTCTGGAGTATTGAAGGATTATTCTTTTGGAAATTTAATTTTAACTGGAGGCGACATAGCTTTAGGGGTATGCAAGGAATTGGATATATCTAATTTAGTCATTAAAGATGAAATGTTGCCAGGGATTCCACTTTCATTGGCCTGCAACGAGAATATTCAACTAAACATTATGACTAAAGCAGGTGGATTTGGCAAAGAGGATACTTTATATCATTTAATTAATAAATTGAAAAATTAATAAAAATGGAGGAAAAGTTTATTGCTAACTAATAGTAAAATATATAATCATGAAAAAAAGAAACCTATTATTGCCATTACCATGGGAGATCCTGCTGGCATAGGAGCAGAGATTACAGTAAGAGCACTAGGAAAGGAAGCGTTTTATAAAAAATCGAAACCCGTGGTTATCGGTAGTTATCCTGTCATGGAAGATGCGTTAAAAATGATTTCTTCAAAATTAAAATTGAATGTGATTAAAAACATTCATGAAATCAAAGGAGAATTCGGCACCATTGACCTCCTGGATTTAAATAATATCACCCTTGATGAATTTGATTATGGTAAGGTAAACAAAAAAGCCGGCAAGGCCTCCCTGGAATACATTTACCGTGGCATTGATTTAGCTTTGGAAGGTTTGGTAGATGCTGTGGTTACCGGGCCTATTCATAAAGAAGCCATTAAAGCTGCTGGCTCACCCTTTGCCGGACATACGGAAATTTTTGCCACGCGCACCAAAACAGAAGATTATGCCATGATGTTGGCCGATGAGGATTTACGTGTTATCCATGTTTCGACCCATGTTTCCTTGCGTTGTGCTTGTGACCTGGTAAAAAAAGAACGGGTTCTAACGGTAATCCGTTTAGCAGA
>Ga0272442_10005346_pt1 | contig 17194 bp, 11 predicted proteins | sample SSMForm2O_FD_200262 | JGI IMG/M metagenome (GOLD analysis project Ga0272442, IMG submission 200262) | Marine sediment archaeal communities from Little Sippewissett salt marsh, Falmouth, MA, United States - SSM-Form-2O | ecosystem: Environmental > Aquatic > Marine > Wetlands > Sediment ... | reverse complement strand
TTTCTCTGCGGTTACCCAAACGGTCTATATCATCAACTGAGGACCTTCCCAATTGTAAATTAACCAATTCTTTTACTACGGCGACAATATCGGTAATCGTCAAAACTCTTTTCGAAACGGGGATATCCAAATTTAGACGCGTATTTAATCTATGCCTCCCTATTCTACCCAAATCAAATCTTGACTTATCAAATAGAATCCCGCGCAAATAAGTTTCCGCAGTATCAGTCTCGAAAGGCGTTCCGGAGCGTATCCTGGAATAGATTTGAGTTAATGCTTCTTCTTTGGTCTGAGTGCGGTCCTTTCTTAAAGTGTTTATTATCAGAGCGCTGGAATCTTTATCTTTTATAATTTTTACTTTATTCATGCCAAAAGAAGAGAGCGTTTTAAGCAGAAGTAAAGAAATTTCTTGTTTGCTCTCGGCTATCTTCTGCCCCGTTTTTGCGTCAACAACATCTTCCGCCAATATCTGGCCTATTAATCTCTTATCAAGACCTTTTTGATTCAAATTTATTTCTTCCATTTCGCAGAAAAGTTTAATGATATCTTCATCTTTGGGATAACCCAAAGCCCTAAAAATTACCGTGCCGAGCATTCTTCTGCGCGGGCCTATAACTCCGTATAAGAGGTCGTTATTGTCCGTTTCAAATTCCATCCAAGTGCCCCTGTCGGGAACTATTCTTGCTACAAAAATCTCTTTGCCCTTTTTCTGACCGCCGGATTCAAAGAATGCGCCCGGAGAACGATGCAATTGACAAGTAATAACTCTTTCTATCCCGTTTATAATAAAAGTTCCCCTCGATGTCATAAGCGGAAAATCGCAAAGGAACACTTCCTCTTCCCTAACAGTTTCGACCTCCATCCCTTTCTTGGTTTCCGTATGTTCTGTGTATTTGCGAGTTGCAGATATAGGAGCAGGATTTTTATAAACGTTCAATCTTAACTTCAACTTCAAAGGAACTGAATAAGTAATGCCTCTTCTCATGCATTCCGTAACACTGTAACGGGGATTTCCTATGGTGTAACTGCCAAATTCCAGCGAAAATTTTCCGTTACTTGCAACAATAGGAGATAATTCGTTAAGAAGAGACTGCAATCCTTCGTTCTTTCTTCTTAAAGGGGGCACAGATAGTTGAAGGAAAGAATTAAAAGATTGATTCTGTATCTGAACTAAATTTGGCAATCCCATCACTGAAGGAATTTTTTTAAAATTTCTTACATTGGTAGATGTAAGCATATGTACCTTTTCCTCCCTTTGCACCCGTCCGTGAAACTGACGGGTAGGTTTGATTAAAAAATAAACAATATAATTTTTTCCCTCTATACAGACAAAAATCAAAAAAACACATTTTCAACCAAAACATAAGGGAAAACATAGAAACACCCGCCTCATAAACCGGCGGGACTGACATGACAATTTTCTATCTACTTGATTTCCACTGCTGCGCCAACAGCTTCCAGTTTCTTCTTCATTTCTTCTGCTTCTTCTTTGGAGACATTTTCTTTTACAGTTTTGGGAGCGCCGTCTACTAAGTCTTTGGCTTCTTTTAATCCAAGGTTGGTAAAACTCCGAATTTCTTTTATCACTTGGATTTTCTTGTCTCCCGAAGAAGAAAGAATTACTGTAAAGGACGTTTTTTCTTCAGCAGCCTGCTGTTGGGCTGATTTAGGACCGGCGGAAGCAACAACTTGAGGAACAGCTTGAATTGCGGATACTCCGAATTCGTCTTCCAAACTCTTTACTAACTCGGAAAGTTCGACAACGGTAAGATTTTTTATTCCTTCTATAATTTCCTCTCTACTTAATTTAACAGCAGATTTGGATTGTTCTTTGGGCTTTACCTGTTGTTCTTTATCTACTTCCTTCTTGGACATCTTTGTTCCCTCCATCTTGTATACGTTCCGATGAGGCATCGGAACTGTTTTTATTTTTAATTGAATTCATCACGCTAACCATACTGAATATCATCTGGTGCAAATAATTAACCAAACTTGCTATTGGCGCGTTCAAATTGCCGACAACGCTTGTCAACAATTCGTTTTTACTCGGGAGAGCGGCTAGCTTTTTTAAATTCTCGTCGCTCATCATTTCGCCTTCTATTATGCCGCCTTTCAAAATCAATGCCTGATGTTCTTTTGAGAAACTAACTAATGTTTTTACAAACGATACGGGATCGTCGGACAAAAAAGCAACCGCACAAGGGCCGGAAATAAATTGCTCGACTTCTTCTTTACCGCTTTTACTAATAGCTTTCAAGGCAATAGTATTTTTTATTACCTTGTATTCGCCATTTTGTTCCCTTGCCAATTTTTTAATAGTTGACATATCCTGAGCGCTTAACCCTTTGAAATTAGTAAAAATTACGGATTTCAAAGTGTTTAATCTGCCAACCAAAAAATCCAAACTTTCTTCTTTTGCTTTTTTATCCATATAATTTTTATATTTTGGAAATATCCGCAAACTGTCTAACGTCCAATCTTATGGACGGCCCCATTGAAGTAAACATATACACTTTATTAAGATAATCTCCTTTGGAATTATGCGGTTTTTCTTTGAGCACAGCCTTTACTAAAGCAATAATGTTATCCTTCAGATCAGAACCAGAAAAAGAACTCTTGCCTACTACAAGATGCAAATTCCCAAATTTGTCGTTACGGAATTCCACTCTGCCCAATTTCATTTCTTTTACTATCTTCCCCAAATCATTTGCTACCGTCCCGGTTTTCGGAGAAGGCATTAAACCTCTAGGCCCCAAAACTTTTCCTGCTTTAGCGAGTTTTTTCATCATATCCGGAGTAGTAACCACGGAATCAAAATCGGTCCAACCTTTTTGTATCTTCTCTATTAGTTCATCTCCGCCGACAAAATCCGCACCCTCTTGTTTCGCCTCATCGGCTTCTTTGCCGTCGGCAATAGCCAATATCCTTACTTTTTTGCCTATACCTTTCGGCAAACTAACAGCTCCGCGGACCTGCATATTTTGATTACTCGTATCAATTCCCAGCTGGATGGTTAAATTTACCGTCTCATCAAATTTTGTTTTCGGAGATTCCTTAATTATTTCGACGGCTTCGCCGAGTAAATAAAATTTTTTAGCGTCTATCTTTTTGCTTATTTCTTTGTATCTTTTGCTTCTTTTTTTCATGGAATCTTCCCGTATATTTCGATCTAAAAAGCATGTTTGCGATTAAACGCAAATTTCAAAACTTGGGATTATATATGTTTTTTAATTTTTTTTCCAATTTTTTTTCTTTTACTTCGGGGAATTTCCGGTTTCTACCTCGATGCCCATATTTCTTGCCGTACCTTCTATTATCTTCACTGCCTTGGAAATATCCGTAGCATTCAAATCCTTCATTTTTATCTTGGCAATTTCTTCTAACTGTTTTCTGGTGACTTTTCCGACTTTATTTTTGTTGGGTTCCGCCGAAGCCTTGGCAATACCGACTGCTTTTTTAAGCAGTACCGCAGCCGGTGGAGATTTAGTGATAAAAGTAAAAGTCCTGTCTTCATATATTGTAATTTCGACGGGAATTATAAGACCGTCTCTGCCTTGGGTTTCTTTATTGAACTGTTGACAAAACTGCATTATATTAACTCCGTGCTGTCCCAAAGCGGGACCGACAGGAGGCGAGGGATTCGCCGCTCCCGCGGGAATCTGTAACTTCACTTTAGTAGTAATTTTTTTAGCCATAACGCTCCTTGCTTTGCTTGGAAAAATTACCCCGAGAAATTCAAAGAATTTCCGGGACCAAGTCCTCGAAATCTTAAAAAGATTTCAGAGGGAAATCACATATTTAGAATACAAAAATTTTAACTGTTTTATATTCTGGTTTTGAGTATTCAATTTTAATACTTGATTTGCCATTTTACATTTTGAATTTTACCCCGAGAAATCCAAAGGATTTCCGGGACTCAGTCCCTGAAATTGCTTCGCCCTGAGGAACCTGAAAGGTTCCCAGGACTAAAGTCCTTGAGATTGCCTTGCAATCTCTAAGGGCAATTTCTAGGGGCATTTTAAATTCTCAATTACACTCTTTCTAATTGCCAATATTCTAGTTCCACCGGTGTCGCCCTTCCGAAAATCGAAACCATGACAATCGCTCTGCCCTTTTCTGATTCTATCCTTTCTATATAACCCGTAAAATTGGCAAAAGCACCTTCTACTATTTTCACGGTTTCGCCTTCCTCAAATATAACTTTAGGCTGAGGTTTGGCTTTTCTTTTTTCCATTTCGCCGCGGATTTTTTCTACTTCTTTGTCAGATATAGGGATAGGCTCATCTCCCGAGGAAATAAAACCCGTTACGCCGTTAGTCGTTCTAATAATATGCCATAACTTAGGGCTATATACCATATTTATTAGAATATAGCCGGGGAAAAATGTCCTTGTCATTACCTTTTTTGAACCGCCTTTTACTTCCATTACATCTTCCGTAGGAACAAATATTTCGCCTATACTGTCAGTAAGACTTTCTATCTGCAAAGTGTTTTTTATACGCTCTGCAACTTTGTCTTCCTGGCCGGAAAAAGTATGGATTATATACCACTTCTTCATTTTCAATAATTGTTATATCGCTTGTTTTACTTTAGGATTTTACCTAATATGGTGGAAAACAATATGTCTACCAATCCTATATAGATAGCGGAAATACCCGAGAGTATCAAAACTAAAATAGTAGAATTCCAAACCATTTTTTTATCACTCCAAGCGACTTTTTTTAGTTCTTTTCTTACATCCTGAACATATTTTTTGAATTTATCAAACATAATTGTTCACTTCGCTCACATATTCTGATTACACGGATTAGAAAATACAAGATTACACAGATAAACTAAATCTTTAATCAGTGTAATCGTCATTAAAAATCTGTGTAATCAACAGTACCGGCAGGTGAGGCAGGAGTTGAACCCGCAACCGTCGGATTTGGAATCCGATGCTCTAGCCAATTGAGCTACTCACCTATTAAACTCAGGCACAAAGTTTAATAGGCACATAGGCACTAAGTCTATAAAAAAACTTTCAAATATTTAAACTTTGCACCTTTGTCACTCCCCGCCTGCTTGCTTGCCCGCCAGAGGCGGGCGGGCGGGCAGGTGTGCCTTTGCGCCTTGATTATTTAGTTTCTTTATGCAAAGTGTGTTTTCTGCAAAACCTGCAAAACTTCTTTAAAGATAACTTATTTTCGCGTTGTTCTTTGCTTCTGGAAGTCGCGTAATTTCTATTCTTGCAAACTTCACAAACCAAAGTAATAAACTCTCTCAAGATATCCTCGCTTCGAAATTAAAATCTTGATTATTTCACAATTTCGCTGACAACACCAGCGCCCACAGTATGGCCGCCTTCTCTTATCGCAAACCTCAAACCCTTCTCCATCGCTATCGGCGCTATCAGTTTTACGTCCATCGTTATGTTGTCTCCGGGCATTACCATCTCTACATCTTTGGGCAGTGTCGCTGTCCCTGTCACATCCGTCGTCCTAAAATAGAATTGTGGTCTGTAACCCGAGAAAAACGGCGTGTGTCTGCCTCCTTCTTCTTTTGTCAGAATGTATACTTGCCCCTTGAATTCGTTGTGCGGGGTTATGCTGCCGGGCGCAGCCAATACCTGGCCCCTTACTACGTCGTCTTTTTCTATACCCCGAAGGAGTATTCCCACGTTGTCTCCAGCTTCGCCATAGTCTAATATCTTTCTGAACATTTCTATACCTGTTGCTACTGTCTTCTTTATGTCCAAAGAAAGTCCCACTATGTCTATTTCATCACCTGTCTTTATTCTGCCGCGCTCTATTCTCCCGGTCACTACCGTACCCCTTCCGGTTATCGTAAAGATGTCTTCTATTGCCATCAGGAAGGGCTTGTCGGTTTCGCGTTTGGGACTGGGTATATATGAATCTACAGAGTCAAGTAATTCGTAGATGCTCTTACAGTCGGGGCTTGCCACATCGCCTGCTTGGATACATTTTAGGGCGCTGCCCTTTATTATCGGGATCTCATCTCCGGGAAATTCGTATTTCTTCAGTAGGTCCTGCACTTCAAGTTCCACCAATTCTAATAACTCCGGATCCGTCACCTGGTCGGTCTTGTTCATGTATACTACCATCGCAGGCACGCCTACTTGTCTTGCAAGTAAGATGTGTTCCCTCGTCTGGGGCATCGGACCGTCTGCGGCTGATACTACCAGTATCGCGCCGTCCATCTGAGCCGCACCGGTTATCATGTTCTTTATATAGTCGGCATGACCCGGACAATCTATATGCGCATAGTGTCTCTTGTCTGTCTCGTATTCTATGTGCGCGATGTTGATTGTTAATCCGCGCTCTTTTTCTTCGGGCGCTTTGTCGATTTCATCTACAGTGAATTCTTTGCTTGTCATGCCTTTCTTCGATAACACTTTCGTTATTGCACTTGTCAATGTGGTCTTGCCGTGGTCTACGTGCCCTATCGTACCTATGTTTATATGCGGCTTCTTTCTCTCGAATTTTTCCTTAGCCATTTCTTTATCCCTCCCCTGTTTGGGAACTATTATTCTTATGAAGAATCTTTTTTTCTTTCTGTTTTGAAACTTTCCCGTATTTAAAAAATTCCATGATATAAGAACCGCGCCCTTTAGTCAAGGAGCGCAGTGTTGTCGCATACCCGAACATTTCCGATAAAGTAACTAAAGCAGTGACTATAATAAGACCTCCTCGGTGTTTTATTTCGCTGATTTCCGCTTTTTTAACATTTAAATCGGCCAAAATTTCCCCCATATATTCTTCGGGAGCAATCACTTCCGCTTTCATCAGAGGCTCCAACATATAAGGATTTGCTCTTCTCATGGCTTCTTTGAAAGCCATCGAAGCAGCTATATGAAAAGCTATATCCGAAGAATCTACCTCGTGATAAGAGCCGTCAAGCAATATAACTCTCACATCAATTACAGGGTAACCGGCAAGTATGCCGTTTTTCATTGCGTCTTGGATTCCCTTTTCTATAGACGAAAAAAAATTCGACGGAATCGCGCCCTGCTTAATTTCATTTATGAATTCGAAAGGGGATTTTTTACTCTCTGTTTCTTGCTCCGTAATTTGCAAAGACTTATCTGTCTTGGCTTGTTTTGCCGCCCGTTTTTTATCGTGTCTCTTAGAAGATTCACTGACATGGGATATCGGTTCTATTCTCAACATTACATGACCGTACTGTCCCCTTCCCCCGCTTTGACGTATAAATTTCCCTTCCGCTTCTGCGACAGAACTAATAGTTTCTCTGTAAGTTACCTGCGGTTTTCCAACAGTTGCATTTATTTTGAACTCGTTCAATATTCTGCCGGTAATTACGAGCAGATGGAATTCCCCCATCCCGGAAATTATCGTTTGGGAAGTTTCTTCGTCTTGGGAAACTTTAAATGTCGGGTCTTCTTCTTCCAATTTTCTTAAAACTTGTTGAAGTTTTTCTCCTTCCTGTTTATTGTTCGGCTCAATCTGGACAAAAATTACCGGTTCGGGGAAAGTCACTCTTTCAAGGATAATAGGATGTTCTTCGACACAAATCGTGTCCCCCGTAGCAGTTGACTGCAATCCTACAACAGCAACAATTTCACCGGCTGATGCATGCCTTCTTTCTTCTCTTTTATTTGCATGCATAAGAAATATTCTTTGTATTTTTTCCGCCTTTCCCTTGAAAGAATTGTAAACCCTATCGCCTACTTTTATTTGTCCCGAGTAAATTTTTATATAAGTAAATCGTCCGGTAAACGGGTCGGTAACTATTTTAAAAGCCAGCGCGCAAAAAGGTTCTTCTTTAGCCGCCTTTCTTTCTTCTTCTTGCCCGGATTTGGGATTTTTACCCTTTACCGCCGGAACATCCAACGGAGACGGAAGATATTTTACTACAGCATCAAGGAGAGGCTGGACAACTTTATTTTTTAAAGCCGACCCGCAAAGAACAGGAACCATTTTTTCTTTTATAGTTGCATGTCTTATGGCTTGATGGAGTAATTGTTCTTCTATCTTTTCTCCATGAACAAATTTATGAAGTATTTCATCATTTACTTCAGCCAATTTTTCTATTAAAAGTTCTCTGTATTTAAGCACTCTTGCTTCGTTCTGTTCTGATAATTCTTTAATTTGATAATCTATTCCGTCTTTATCTTCGTATAAAAATTCCTTGCAACCAACAACATCAATCGCACCTACAAATTGATTTCCAGAGCCGATAGGAAATTGTAAAGGCAAAATACGCGCTTTGAGTTTTCCTTCCATTTCCTTAAGAGCCGCTTCATAATCAGCGCCTTCCCTGTCCATTTTATTTATGAAAGCAATTCTGGGAACATTATATTTGTCCGCTTGACGCCATACGGTTTCAGATTGCGGCTCTACTCCCTCAACAGCGCCGAACACAGTAACAGCTCCGTCTAAAATTCTTAAAGACCTTTCCACCTCGGCAGTAAAATCTACATGTCCTGGAGTATCAATTATATTTACTCGATGGTCTTTCCAATTGCAACTAATGGCCGCCGCAGTAATAGTAACGCCTCTTTCTCTTTCCTGCGGCATCCAATCCATGGTAGCAGTACCTTCATGTACTTCTCCCATTCTATGGATTCTTCCCGTATAGAAAAGTATTCTCTCAGTGACAGTGGTCTTACCGGCATCAATATGCGCGAAAATACCTATATTTCTTACATTTTTTAAAGCAACTTCGGTTTTCATTTTAAAATTTTTTTTATTTTTACATTAATAAATATTTATCCTTAAATTTCACAAAAAAGCAACATCATATCACACTGCATCCGCAATTTTACATTTTTTTATCTTACGGGAAAGTTGCCTCGCATCGGGTTTTCGAGAGGTCTTTTCCCCGTAAAGGATTTTATTCCCGAATTCGCCGACTTGCAAATAATCTTACTGACATAACGGGATCCAAAAGGCGGGTTACCACCGAAAGTGAGCAAAAGCTCTATTAGCCTCTGCCATTTTATGCGTATCTTCTTTCTTTTTTATACTAGCTCCCTCTCCTTTATATGCTTGCATTATTTCTTCGGCAAGTTTTTCTTCCATAGCTTTGCCTTTTCTTCCTCTCGCATAATTAATCATCCATTTCATTCCCAAAGCAATGCTTCTGTCGGGTCTAACTTCTACCGGAACTTGATAGGTAGCGCCCCCAATCCTACGCGCTCTAAGTTCTACTTTGGGCTGAATATTTTTTAAAGCTTTTTTAAAAACTTCAAGAGGCGGTTGTTCTTTTATTTTTTGCTCAATTATGCCAAAACTTCCGTAAACTACCCCCTCGGCTTTCCTTTTTTTGCCGTCCCACATTATCTTGTTTATAAATTTTGCAATCAAAGGATTGTGGTATCTGCTGTCTATCTGCGCTACTTTTTTCTTTGCTCCCTTTTTTCTACCCATAAATCCTCACTCCGTTCGGAAATCACCCCTAGAAATTCGAAGAATTTCAGGGAATAAGTCCTCGGAATTTCATAGAAATTCCAGAGGAAAAATTAAATATCAAAAATCAAATATACAAACAAAAATGTAAAAATCTTCTTTTTGTATTCATAAACACCACTGTTAAATTATTTAGTTCGGCGTCCTAATACCCACCGAGCACTCAAAAAAGCCGAAATTATCAATGCCAGCCAACTAACAATGTTAAAGATAGTTAACCACAAAAAACCTTTCAAGTCAGATAGAACTGGAATAGAAGAGAAAATGATGACTTCAAAAATGAAAAAAAACATAGAAGGAAGCATAACAATAGTTAAACGACGGTTTTGAATAAATAAGGCTGTTATAGTCCCCTGTAATAAACCTACCAAAGTATAAGGCAAAACCTCTATCATAACCATTGAACTAATATAAGCAAACAGATAACCAAATTTAAATGAAATAGGGATGAATAGTCCCCAACCAACAATGAAAGGTAAAATAATAAGAGGTATTAAAGTAACCACAGTAACTATCAAGATATCAATTATATAGTTAATATGTTTTTTTATTTTTGAATTTTGATTTGTCATTTTACATTTTAACTTTTAAATTTTGAATTTTTAGTAAATTTATCCTTTCTTAGTCCCGTATTTAGAACGGGATTTTTTTCTGTTTTCCGTGCCGCCCGCATCCAATTTTCCCCGGACTATGTGATATCTAACTCCCGGCAAATCTTTAACTCTTCCGCCCCGCACAAGCACAATGGAGTGTTCCTGTAAATTATGCCCCTCTCCCGGGATATAGGCGGATATTTCTTTGCCTGTAATCAAGCGAACTTTTGCAACTTTTCGTAGCGCTGAATTAGGTTTTTTCGGGGTCATAGTAAATACTCTTGTGCAAACCCCCCTCCTCAGCGGAGAAAATCCCAACGCCGGAGCTTTGCTTTTTCTTTTTAGGCGCTTCCTACCTCTCTTTACTAGCTGGTTAAGTGTCGGCATTTTTTATCACCTCTATTTCCCTATACCTTTGTAAGCCTGTTCCTGCAGGGATTAGTTTACCAATCATCAGGTTTTCTTTCAAGCCTTTCAACTGGTCTTTTCTCCCGAAAATCGCCGCTCTAGTTAAAACTCTCGGGGTCTCCTGGAACGAAGCCGCTGATATGAATGAAGGAGAAGCCAAAGAAGCTTTAGTAATTCCCAAAACAAGCGGGCGTCCCTTTGCGCTCTTTCCGCTGGAAGATGCAGCTTTTTCATTCTCTTTTTGGAAATCCGATTTCTCAACTTGTTCGCCCCATAAAAAGGATGTATCTCCCGGGTCTTCTATCTGGACCTTCATAAGCATTTGCCTTATGATAATTTCTATATGTTTATCATTTATTTTAACTCCTTGCAATCTATAAACTTCCTGTATTTCGTTAAGGAGATATTGCTGGAGTCTCTTTTCTCCTTCGATTCTCAATATTTCCTGAATTACCGCAGGTCCGTCAGTCAATTTCTGACCGGCAGTAACCCAATCTCCGACATCCACTTCGATGTGTTTACCATGAGGAACGGCGTATCGTTTTGGTTCGTTTGAACCTTCAATGACGATATCTCTGACATTACCTTCCATAACTATTTCTTTAACGTGGCCGTCTATTTCCGTAACAATAGCGGGATTCTTCGGTTTCCTGGCTTCAAACAATTCCGCTATTCTCGGCAGTCCTCCCGTAATATCGGTAGCTTTTATAACTTCTCGAGGTGTCTTAGCAAGAAGGGTTCCTATCTTTATCTGCTCGCCCGCATTAACCGTAATGTGAGCATTCGTGGATAATGGATAATACCTTGCCTGCCCGGAAGAATCTCTGACAATTATTTGAGGATGCAAAGCGCCGCGGTGCTCTACAACAATTTTTTCTCTGATATTGGTTTCACGATTCAACTCTTCCTTCATCGTCAAACCCCTAATAACATCCTTAAACTCGACTTTCCCCAATATTTCGGAAAGCACCGGACGAGTATAAGGATCCCAACGGGCTATTGTCTCTTTTGACTTCACTTTTTGTCCGTCGTTTACTTCAAGGATACTTCCCACATTAATGGAATAAGTTTCTATTTCATTCCCCTCGTCGTCTTCCAATACAACACTTCCGTTTCTATTCAAAACCAGCAATTTGCCGCTATCGTTCTTTGTCACATTCAAATTTTGGAATTTTACTATTCCATCTGTTTGAGCTGTATAATGTGATTCTCCGACAATTCTGGAAGCCGTACCTCCGATATGGAATGTTCTAAGAGTAAGCTGTGTCCCCGGCTCACCAATAGACTGAGCCGCCATAATTCCTACCGCCTGCCCCACGATCACTTTTTTACCTGTAGCCAAATCCTTACCGTAACATTTAGCGCAAATACCTTCTTTGCTTTGGCACGTCAAAACCGAACGAATAGAAACTTCTTCTATGCCGGTTTCTTCTATTGCATCTGCTTTTTCTTCGGTTATTTCATCCCCTGCTTTAACTATAACTTCATCTAACAAAGGCAATTTTATATCGTCTATTGCAGTTCTGCCTATAATTCTTTCTTTTAGAGGAATGAAATTCCTTCCGCCTAATTCCAAAGGTCTTGCAATTATTCCGTTTACGGTGCCGCAATCTTCTTCCGTCACTATCACGTTCTGCGCGACATCTACAAGTCTTCTTGTAAGATAGCCAGCTTGAGCAGTCTTCAAAGCAGTATCAGCTAAACCTTTTCTGCCGCCGTGAGTAGATATGAAATATTCAAGAACCGACAGCCCTTCCCTGAAATTAGTCGTAATCGGGAATTCTATAATTTCTCCCACCGCCCCAGTTAATTGTTTACGCGGACGAGCAATCAATCCCCTCATTCCCCCCAATTGCCTTATCTGCTGAGCACTTCCTCTTGCTTCGGATTCCATTATAAGAAGAACAGGATTAAACGCGTGTTTCTTTAGTTCCGAGAACATGTTTTGAGCCACTTCATCGCCGACTCGGCTCCAAACATCCAACAACTTGTTATATCTTTCTCCGTAAGTAATAATTCCTTCGTGATATTGTTTTTCGACTCTTTCCACTTCTTTGCGCGCTTTTTCGATTTTTGTCCATTTATCGGGCGGAACTTCCACGTCGGCAATACCTATAGAAAGTCCGCCTTTAGTAGCATAGTGGAAACCGAGTTCTTTTAAATTATCAAGCAACAGGCAAGTCGCCTCTTTCCCAAACTTCTTAATATAAGAATCCACTAAAGAAGATAACTTGCTCTTAGTCATCCCTTCATTCACAAACTCCGAGCTGTCAGGCAAAATCTCATTAAATATAGCCCTTCCCACTGTCGTCCTCAACTTATTATTTTTGGCGGACGACATAAAACGCTCCGGAATATTTAATAGAATAGGAGTATGAAGACTTATTTCCCCCAACTCATACGCAAATCTGGCTTCTTCTATGCTGGAGAAAAATCTAAGATTTTCTTCTTTTATTTGTCCTGCTTCGCCTGAAGCATCCATCTTCGTAAGATAGTATATGCCCCAAACAATATCTTGAGAAGGAAGCAAAATAGGAGAACCGTCGGAAGGACGGAACAAATTGTTCGTCGAGAGAATAAGCATTTTCGCTTCCAGAAGCGTTTCCATAAACAGCGGCACATGAACGCTCATCGTATCTCCGTCGAAATCGGCTCCGAAAGCAGCGCATACCATCGGATGGACTTTTATGGCTTTACTCTCGGTTAATTGAGGCCTGAAAGCTTGTATTCCCAATCTATGCAGGGTCGGAGCACGGTTTAAAAGCACGAAATGGCTTTTCACCACTTCCGACAATGCTTCCCAAACTTCTACAGTGCGCCTTTCCATTAATTTTTTGCCGGCTTTTATGGTATGGAAATATCCTTTTTCTTTGAGATACCTGATTATGAAAGGTTGGAATAATTCCAAAGCCATTTCTTTGGGAATACCGCACTCATCCAATTTCAATTTTGGATCCACAACAATTACGGACCTGCCCGAATAATCTACCCTTTTACCGAGAAGATTTTGTCTGAAACGACCCTGTTTGCCTCCAAGAGTATCAGCCAAAGATTTTAAAGGTCTTCCCTGCGTTCCGCCTACGACGACTCTTCCTCTTCTTCCGTTATCGAAAAGCGCGTCTACGGCTTCCTGCAACATTCTCTTTTCATTTCTTAAAATTATTTCCGGTGCATCGAGTTCTACCAATCTCTTTAGCCTATTATTTCTGTTTATGACTCTGCGATATAAATCGTTCAAATCGGAACTTGCAAATCCGCCTTTATCAAGGGGAACCAATGGGCGCAAATTCGGAGGTATAACCGGAATTCTATCCAAAATCATCCAATCCGGAGAATTGCCCGAAGTTATAAATGCCTCCACTATTTTTCTTCTCTTGTTTATTTTCCTTCTTGCGGATTGAGATGAGGTTGCTTTTTCTTTTTTCTGCAACTCACCCCGCAATTTCTCCAAATTGAGTTCCTGCAACAGGCGCTTTAACGCCGGAGCTCCCATTCCCACTTCAAAAGTGTCTCCATACTTTTGTCTGCATTCTTCCAACTCCGCATCGGTGAGGATTTGCTGTCTTTCAAGCGGGGTCTTTCCCGGCTCAAAAACAACCCAAGAGTCATAGTAAATAAGTTTTTCCAAATTGGGGAGAGTCATATCCAAAAGCGTTCCCATTACCGAAGGAATAACTCGAAACATCCAGATATGAGCAACGGGAGTAACGAGTTCCAAATGTCCCATTCTTTCACGCCTTACGCTGGATTCGGTGACTTCCACGCCGCACCTGTCACAAACGACCCCCTTGTGTTTTATCTTTTTATATTTACCGCAATAGCATTCCCAGTCTTTGGTAGGGCCAAATATTTTCTCGCAGAATAATCCGCCTTTTTCGGCCCTGAAAGTTCTATAGTTTACTGTTTCGGGTTTTTTTACCTCTCCTTTAGACCAAGACCTTATCAGTTGAGGCGAAGCTAATCCCAAAGCTATGCTTTTTATCCCGGAAGCTTCGTTTTTCCTTTCTTTGTTCAGCCATTGCCAATTATCGCTGTTCCATGTCGATTCTTTATCTTTTTCTATTTTAAAATCAAGACAAAGCCCCTGAAGCTCTTTAACCAAAACATTAAAAGATTCGGGAATTCCCGATGACAAAGTATTTTCACCTTTTACTATAGCTTCATAGGTTCTGGTCCTTCCTTCTATATCATCGCTTTTTACGGTCAAAGTTTCCTGCAAAGTATGCGCCGCACCATAAGATTCCAAAGCCCAAACTTCCATTTCTCCGAACCTTTGTCCCCCCATCCTCGCCTTGCCGCCCAATGGTTGCTGAGTAATCAAAGAATAAGGGCCTATAGACCTGGCATGAATTTTATCTTCGACAAGATGGTCTAATTTAAGTAAATATATGTAACCTACGGTCACTTTCTGATTGAAAGGTTCGCCCGTTCTGCCGTCAAATAAAACAGTCTTACCATTTTCCGGCAAAGCTGCTTCCTTCAAACACTTTCTAATTTCTTCTTCTGTTGCCCCGTTAAAGACGGGTGTTACGGCTTCAAATCCCAAAACTTTAGCCGCCCATCCGAGATGCGTTTCCAGAAGTTGACCCAAATTCATCCTCGAAGGAACACCCAAAGGATTTAAAACGACATCTACCGGGGTGCCGTCAGAAAGATACGGCATGTCCTCCTCGGGAAGAACTTTCGCTATAACGCCTTTGTTCCCGTGCCTTCCGGAAAGTTTGTCTCCCTCTTGGAGTTGTCTTTTGCTGGCTACATATACTTTCACTAATTTGATAACTCCCGGAGATAATTCTTCAACTTGCAGATAATCTTTTATTTCTTGAGCAGCTTCTTTTTCTATTTCCTTCTTTCTCTGTGAAAATTCCTCCAAATAATTTTTAATTTTTCCGTTTGTTTTGGAATCTTTTATTTTTATGTTTTTCAAAGTTTTAAGGTCCACACCGTCCAGTAAGGATTTCGAAAGCGTTTCTCCTGCCTTTATTTGAAAAGAAGCGCCTTCTTTTTTAGAATTGGTTTTACTGCCCGATTTTGTTTTAACCGCCTTCTGACATTTTTTGCCGTCAAGAAGCTCTATGATTTTGTTTGCTGTCGCAGATTCCAAACTTCCCAAAAGAGTATCTTTTTTTCTCGTAATGGTCTGCACCTCGGAAGAACTGCCTTTTAATCGTTTCTTGTCTTCTTCTTCTCTGGAAAATATTTTCGTGTCTATTACTACTCCCTCGCTTCCAGGCGGAACCTTCATAGAAGTATTAAGCACATCACCAGCTTTCTCGCCAAATATAGCGCGAAGTAATTTCTCTTCGGAAGTAAGCACAGATTCGCCTTTGGGCGTAATTTTGCCTACGAGAACATCTCCTGCTTTCACATAAGCGCCTACTCTTATTACACCGTCGCTGCCTAAATCCTTCAGGGCATCTTCGGAAACATTCGGTATATCGGGTGTTATCTCTTCTCTGCCTAATTTTGTTTCCCGACATTCAACTTCAAATTCTTCGATGTGGACGGAAGTGTAAGCATCCCCTTTGATGATTTTTTCGGAAACCAGAATAGCGTCTTCAAAGTTATATCCTTCCCAAGGTATGAACGCAACCAAAGCATTTCTTCCCAAAGCTAATTTACCATTTTTAATGGCAGGACCGTCAGCTAAAATATCTCCTTTTTTAACTTTCTGTCCCGCTTTTACTATCGGCCTTTGATGAATGCATGTGGATTGATTAGACCTTATAAAATTTTTCAAAGGATAATAATCCAGTTCGTCTAAAAGAGAATTTTCGCTTTGAGAATATCCTCTTACTATTATACTTTCGCCTGAAACACTATCTACAACGCCATCTCCTTTTGCCAAAATGGTAGCATCGGAATCTTTGGCAACTATATGCTCCATCCCCGTCTGAACCAAAGGAGGTTCAGGATTAACAAGGGGAACGGCTTGTCTTTGCATATTCGAACCCATCAATGCCCTATTTGAATCATCGTGTTCCAAGAAAGGTATCAAGGCAGCAGATGTGGACACTGTTTGAATGGGGTCTATGTCCATATATTTAACATCGGCGCTGGGAACGAAATGATAGTCGCCCTTGTATCTCGCCAAAACCATATCGGTCGCCAAACATCCTTTGCTGTCAAGTTGAGCATTTGCTTGGGCTATAACAAATTTATCTTCTTCGTCCGCTGTAAGATAATTTATCTGGTCTGTTACTTTCTTATTCTCAACTTTTCTATAGGGAGATTCCAGTAATCCTAAATTGTTTATGCGCGCATAAGTAGCCAAAGAAGTTATGAGCCCTATATTTTGACCCTCGGGAGTTTCTATCGGACAAATACGGCCGTAATGAGTCGGATGAACATCCCTGACTTCTATCCCGGCTCTTTCTCTGGTAAGTCCTTCCGGCCCTAGAGCGGATAATCTTCTTTTGTGAGTCAATTCAGCCAATGGGTTGGTCTGGTCCATAAACTGAGAAAGTTGGGACGAAGTGAAAAATTCCATGAGGGAAGTATTTATAAGTCTGGGATTTATCAAAGTATGAGGCATCAATTCCTCGGCTTTACCCATAAGCAGTCTTTCGTGAATTGAACGGGCAAGTTTTATGAATGAAGGGCGAAGCTGATTTTCCATCAATTCTCCGATGCTTCTTACTCTGCGGTTACCCAAACGGTCTATATCATCAACTGAGGACCTTCCCAATTGTAAATTAACCAATTCTTTTACTACGGCGACAATATCGGTAATCGTCAAAACTCTTTTCGAAACGGGGATATCCA
>Ga0272442_10005344_pt1 | contig 17199 bp, 17 predicted proteins | sample SSMForm2O_FD_200262 | JGI IMG/M metagenome (GOLD analysis project Ga0272442, IMG submission 200262) | Marine sediment archaeal communities from Little Sippewissett salt marsh, Falmouth, MA, United States - SSM-Form-2O | ecosystem: Environmental > Aquatic > Marine > Wetlands > Sediment ... | reverse complement strand
GATAATGACGAGATGGTGATCATCAAGGATATCGAGATCTACTCATTGTGCGAACACCATCTTTTACCGTTCTTCGGCAAATGCCATGTTGGCTACCTGCCCAACGGCAAAATTATCGGCATATCCAAAATCGCCCGTTTAGTAGACGTTTTCGCCCGGCGGATTCAGGTTCAGGAAAACCTGACCAAACAGATCGCCGAAACTCTCATGACTTCGATCGGCGCCAAAGGCGTGGGGGTGGTCATTGAGGCCAAACACCTCTGCATGATGATGCGGGGAGTGCAAAAGCAAAACTCCCTCATGAAGACATCCTACATGCTTGGAATGTTCCGCAGCCAACCTTCGACCCGGGCCGAATTCTTAAGCCTCATTCAGTAAACGTCAAATATGATAATTTTTGTTACCCTCTATCGTAAAACCGGTTTGATTCCGGGTACACTCATCGGGATAGCCCAAATGGTCCGAACATTGTTGTCTGAAAGGATTGAGATATGTTTGGTTATCTCATACTCTGTTTTACCCTTATACCAGCTATCGAGCTAGCGGTCTTGATTAAAGTCGGCACCTTTATCGGGGTGGGGAACACCTTATTCTTGATCTTTCTGACCGGAGTTCTTGGCGCCACCTTGGCACGCCTGCAGGGATTTGCGGTTTATCTGCGCATCCAGGCCAGTCTCCAGCAAGGTCTTATGCCCACCGAGGAGATGTTGGACGGCTTAATGATCCTTGTGGGGGGAATCGTGCTGTTAACCCCTGGTTTTATAACTGACATTTTGGGTTTTCTCCTACTAGCACCCTGGACCCGCCAACTCATCAAAACTTGGCTGCGCAAAAAATTCGAACAAATGACTCGTTCAGCACAAATCATCACTATCCATCCTTCCGAACACCGCCGGTACGATGATATTGAAGATGCGGATTATTACTAAACCCTTCCAGAATTCCTTTCAAATTCAGCTTTAAAAGTCAAGATTTAATTTAAATTTTTTAAATTTTATGAAAAAAATTTACTTCGGGTGTAAATCCTTAATTATCAATATATTACAATTCGGCCGCGTCCACCAAAAATCTTGCATTAGACCCATGGGCATGTTAAATTTATTAGAAAAAAATATAAGGTCATGTATATGAAAAAAAGCATACACTTAACCATAGCGGCGTTTTTCGCTTTCAGTAGTGGACATCTAGCCTATGCCAAATATCAATCCAAGCAAATCAACGTCCCACCCGAAGCCGTGTATACAACAAGTCGAACCATTAAACGCGGCAAAGCATCTTGGTATTCCAAAAAAGACCCTGGTATTCGTAGACGCACGGCCAATAATGAAATTTTCGATGACCAGGACATGACCTGCGCCATGTGGGATGTCCCTTTCGATCAACTCATTAAAGTAACGAATCTCGCTAACGGCCGATCCGTTATTGTCCGAGTCAATGACCGCGGTCCCCATAGACGTTACGTCCGCAAAGGACGGGTCATCGACTTAAGCAAAGCAGCCTTCGCATCGATCGCACCCCTAAAAAGGGGATTGATTGATATCGAATTGGAGTTGTTGTAGAGACCTAGGTCCGCATTAGAAGACAGCCATGTAAAAAGAGGGAGTGAATCGCTTCCTCTTTTTTTATTTTTTACTTGAAAAAAGCCGATTGGCTGTTATGATGAAGGCGATTTTGGTATTTTTCGACTTTTCAACGCCTATTTAGACCGTCAATGTCACTCAAAAATCAAATCGCACTCGTAACCGGTTCGGCCCGGGGGATCGGCAGGCAAATCGCTCTGAGGCTCGCCCGGGAAGGTGCTCTTGTCGTAATCTCCGACATCGCTGCCGAAGCAGCCCAAAAAACCTGCCAAGAATTCCAAAATGAAGGACTTTCCGCTGATCATTATGCGTGTGATGTCACCGATCTGAAAAATGTCGAAGATATGGTCAACAAAATAGTTGACAAATATAAGCGCATTGATATATTAGTTAACAATGCCGGCATTACGAAAGACAATCTGCTCCTTCGAATGAGCGCGAACGAATGGGATGCCGTCATTGACGTTAATCTGAAAGGCGTTTTTAACTGCACTAAGGCTGTGACCAAATTGATGTTGAAGGCCAAGAAGGGCAAGGTCATCAATATCGCCTCAATCATTGGCATTATGGGTAACGCCGGTCAGTGCAATTACGCCGCCAGTAAAGCCGGCATCATCGGCTTTACAAAATCGATCGCTCGCGAATTCGCTTCCAGGGGCATCACAGCCAATGCCGTGGCCCCCGGCTATATTCAAACCGAGATGACGGAAAAATTAAGCGATAAGGCGCGTGAAGAAATTTTTAAAAACATTCCACTCGGTCAATTGGGGACTCCGCAGGACGTGGCCGGTGTCTGCCGTTTTCTGGCCTCCCCCGAAGCCGATTACATCACCGGGCAAACCATCGTTGTTGATGGTGGAATGGCCATCTAATCATGGAGTGGATTAAAAAGGAGGTTTTTACATGGCAGCTGATGAAAAAATTAAATCGATCATCGCCGAGCAACTGGGTGTCAAGCCGGAAGAGGTAACCCCGCAGGCTTCCTTCATTGATGATCTGGGCGCGGATTCACTAGATACGGTTGAGCTGATTATGGCTTTGGAGGAAGAATTTGGCGTCGAAATTCCGGATGAAGATGCGGAGAAAATGACAACGGTCGGTGATGCAATCAAATACATCGAAGAAAAAGCAGCCAAGAAGTAGCTGCCATCATTCGTCGGACTTTTAAAGATTGCCCCGTAAACACCGCGGGGCAATCTTTGTATTCGGCCTATCAATATCACTTCATATTATGGATTCGCTAAATAAAAGACGCGTCGTCATCACAGGTTTAGGAGTTATTTCACCCGTCGGATCCGGAGCAGAAAAATTTTGGGAATCGCTCAAGGCCGGCGTCAGCGGTATTCGTCCCATCACCTGGTTTGATGCTGAACAATTCGATTCCCGCATTGCGGGCAATGTGATCGACTTCAATCCGCTTGACCACTTTAACAGCAAGGAAGCCCGCCACATCGATCCGTTCGTGCAATATGCCATAGTATCCACCCGTGAGGCCATCCGATCCGCTCAACTCGATTTGAACGCGATTGACCTAGACCGTATGGGCATTCTGATCGGTTCCGGGATCGGCAGTCTGCAGGCCTTTGAAAAAGAGTATGTCAAGTTTCTCGAACGTGGTCCGCAGAAGATCACTCCGTTCTTTATCCCGAAAATGATCATTAACGAAGCCTCGGGACAGGTCTCAATCGATACCGGCGCACGCGGTCTGGCCACATGTGTTGTCACGGCCTGTGCCACGGGCACCAACGCCATTGGGGATGCCTTTCGTTTTATCCAATTCGGGGATGTGGATATTGTCATTGCCGGCGGGACGGAGAGCGCCAACACCCCACTCGGCGTAGGTGGTTTCTGCGCACTCAAGGCCCTATCAAGCCACAATGATGAACCCCGGAAGGCCAGCCGGCCATTTGATCTGAACCGGGACGGTTTTGTCATGGGAGAAGGCGCGGGAGTGGCGGTTCTGGAAACCCTCGAACACGCACAAAAAAGAAACGCGCCGATCCTGGCTGAACTGGTGGGTTACGGCCGCACTTCCGACGCTTATCATGTCACCGCACCAGAACCTTCCGGACGCGGCGCAGCGCGTGCCATGGCATTGGCGATCCAAGATGCCAAACTCAAACCGGAAGATATTGATTATATTAATGCCCACGGCACATCGACCGTATTAAATGATAAAACCGAAACCTTGGCGATTAAGACCGTTTTTAAGGATCGGGCCGCTAAAGTTCCAATCAGTTCTACCAAATCCATGACCGGCCATTTACTGGGTGCCGCCGGCGGAGTCGAATTTGCCGCTTGCACGCTCGCCCTCAGAGATAATGTTATCCCGCCAACGATCAATTACGAGACACCGGATCCGGATTGTGATCTGGATTATGTCCCCAACCAGGCCCGCAACGCCCAGCTGAATGTGGTCATGACCAATTCGCTCGGATTTGGCGGACATAACGCGACTCTGATCCTAAAAAAATTCAAGCAATAACCACCCCGTAAAAATTTTATTGACTTTTTCGTGCCGTTATTGTTTTTTATTAAGATACACTCGAATGCCAGGAAGGGGCCTTTATGAAAAATTACAAAATCGCAGTTATCCCTGGGGACGGAACCGGTCCCGAAGTCGTGGCCGAAGGTCTGAAATCTTTGGAAGCTGCGGCCAGGAAATTTGACTTCCATTATGAGATTGTCACCTACGATTTCGGCGGAGACCGTTATTTGCGTACAAAAGAAGTCATGCCGGATTCGGCCGTAGCCGAGTTAAAAACCTTTGACGCCATCTATCTCGGCGCGATTGGGCATCCGGATGTCAAACCCGGGATCCTGGAGAAAGGAATCCTGCTTAAATTACGCTTCGATCTGGACCAGTACATCAACCTGCGGCCGGTCCAGTTGTATGATGAGCGCTTCTGCCCGGTCAAAAACAAGACCTGTGACGACGTCAATTTCACCGTCGTGCGCGAAAACTCCGAAGGCCTTTACAAAGGCCTGGGGGAATTCCGCGACAAGGGAACGCCCGATGAGGTGGCGATCCAGACTTCCTACAACACTCGCCGGGGAATCGAGCGTTGTATCCGTTATGCATTCGAATATACCCGCCGATACGGTCGCAAAAAGATGCTGACGTTATGCGGCAAGACCAATGTCCTGACTTATGCCTTCGACCTGTGGGAACGGACTTTCTACGAAGTCGCCAAAGAATATCCGGATATCAAAACCGACTACGCCCATGTCGATGCGACCACCATGTGGTTTGTCAAGAGCCCGGAATGGTTTGATGTGATCGTGACCGATAATATGTTTGGTGATATCATCACCGACCTTGGGGCCATGATCCAGGGAGGGATGGGGATCGCGGCTGGCGGCAATATCAATCCCGAAGGTGTCTCGATGTTCGAACCGATCGGCGGATCAGCCCCAAAATACACTGGGAAAAATATCATCAATCCCTTGGCCGCAATCTGTGCCCTGGCCATGCTGCTTAAGCAGATCGGACAGGCGCCGGCCGCTGCCGCGGTTGAGGACGCGGTCAAAAAGGTCGTACGCGAAGATCTGAAAGACCTGGCCGCTGGAAAAATGGGTTACTCGACCAGTGAAATCGGAGACATGGTCGCAAAGAATCTTAAATAAGTCACACGACACACGTCACACGACACACGAGACCTGTAACGCCGTTACGTGTGACCTGTGTCGTTTGACGTGTGACGTCCTTAAGCATTGCATTTTTATCTGTTAACAATCCTTAGGCGTAACGAGGCCCAACATGAAAAAATATAATGTTGCCATCGTCGGCATTCGCGGCGCTGTCGGCCAGGAAATGCTCACCATCCTCACGCAACGTCATTTTCCGGTCAATGAGTTGCGCCCGATGTCTTCCCATCCGGAAGAATGCCCGGAGTATGAGCTCCTAGGAAAAAAATTCAAGGCCGTTAAGCTAACCCACGAAGCGTTCAAAGGCATCGATATTGCCTTGTCCTCACCGGGCGCGGCCGTAAGCAAGGAATACACCCCATCTGCGGTCAAGGCCGGGGCTGTGGTCATTGATAATACCAGCCAATTCCGTATGGATCCTCAAGTGCCGCTGGTCGTGCCGGAGGTAAATCCCGACGATATTAAAAAGCACAAAGGGATCATCGCCAATCCGAATTGCTCCACCATCCAGATGGTCGTGGCGCTCAAACCGCTGCATGATTATGCCCGCATCAAACGGGTCGTGGTGTCAACCTATCAATCTGTTTCGGGCGCCGGCGCCGAGGCGATTACCGAACTGCAAAGTCAGATCCAAGGGAATATGACGGTCAAAAAGTTTCCCTATCAGATCGCCCATAACCTGATCCCGCATATCGACGTGCCGCAGGAAAAACTTTACACCAAAGAAGAGATTAAGATGGTCAAGGAGACCCAAAAGATCATGGGCGATGCGTCGATCAAAGTCACGGCCACTTGCGTGCGGGTGCCGGTCTTCCGCGCCCATTCGGAATCGGTTAATATCGAAACCGAAAAAAAGATCACCCGCGAGAAAGCCATTGAACTCCTCAGCCGGGCACCGGGCATCAAAGTCGTAGACGATCTGCCGAACAATCTATATCCTTTACCGCTTGAGGCCGAGAATCGGGATGAGACTTTTGTCGGGAGGATCAGGGAGGATGACACGGTTTCCTTCGGTCTGAACCTCTGGATCGTTTCTGATAATCTGCGCAAAGGCGCGGCCCTCAACGCGATTCAAATCGCCGAGACGCTCATCCAAAAAGGCTTAATCTAAACTCCCCTTCAAAATTACATGCGCACCGTTAAGATCACCCTCGAATATGACGGTACCGGATTCAATGGTTGGCAAATCCAGGCCCGGCCGAACCGAACCGTGCAGGGGGAGATCGAATCTGTTCTGAAAAAAATTTTCAAAAAAAATGTCCGCTGTATCGGATCTGGCCGTACCGACAGCGGGGTGCATGCCCTAGGACAGGTCGCGCATTTCAAAGTCGCCACCCGCATGAATCCCGAACAGATCCTTAAGGCCCTCAACAGCAATCTGCCTCAGGATATCGCAGTCCATGCCGCCTGTTTCGTGCGAGCGTCGTTTCACGCGCGCTTTGCTGCCAAACGCAAAACCTATCGCTACGTCATCCTCAATCGTCCCGTGGCCAGCGCGCTCGAACGCAATCACTGCTGGCATATCCGGCAACGGTTGAACCTCACCGCTATGCGCCGAGCAGCTAAAGACCTAGTCGGTCGCAAAGATTTCCGTTCCTTCACCGCCAGCGATACGGCCTTGGGTTCTCGGGGAAAAAACACGGTTCGGCGCATTAGCCGGCTGGACATCCGTAAAAAGAAAGATTTTATCCTCATCGAAATCGAGGCTGATGGTTTTCTCTACAAAATGGTACGTAACATCGCCGGCACATTGGTCGAAGTCGGTCTCAACCGTCTGTCCCAGGGCTTGATTAAGGACATCTTACGCCGAAAAAATCGTGGTTGTGCCGCTATAACTGCACCTGCACAGGGGCTATTCTTAGTTAATGTCACGTATTAACCTAACCTGCCTTTTTTAAGCGACAGCCTTTGACAAATCAATCTTATTTATAGCTACAAAAAGTTCATCGCCATTTATCGTCCCTAGCTTGCCAAAGGACTACCGTAAAAGGCTTCTCGAAACCCTAATAAAAAAGTGGATAAACACCATTCTAAAAATATTGACAATTCTTTTTTAAATGTTATAATTTATTTTCCATTTTATTAATAAAAAGACAAGATGGATTACCTGTATTATGCAAACAATGAAAACAACTATCCCCAAACCCGATCAAATCCAGCGCCATTTGTACCTGATCGATGCCAATGGCAAGATCCTGGGCCGAGTCGCTGCCAAGATCGCCGCTATCTTACGCGGGAAAAATAAAACGACGTTCACACCCCATCTCGATACGGGCGATCGGGTGATCGTTATCAATGCTGAAAAGATTCGGGTGACAGGGAATAAAATGAAACAAAAAACATATCAACGCTATTCCGGCTACCCTTCGGGGCAAAAATCCTTGACTCTCGAACAGATGATGCAAAAGGCGCCGACCCAGGCCTTGCGTCTGGCGGTCAACCGCATGATCCCGAAGGGCAGGTTGGGCAACCAGCTACGCAAACGCCTACGCATCTATGCGGGCGATCAACATCCGCATCAAGCCCAGAAACCGGTCTTATTGAAGGTATAGGAAAGGCCCCTTTTATGGTTGAATTAGTAAAATACCGAGCTACAGGCAGACGTAAAACCTCCGTCGCTCATGTGCAATTGTCTCCCGGATCCGGAAAAATCCTGGTCAACAAGCGGCCGCTGGAACAATATTTCCCGCGCAAGACCGACCGGATTCAGATCCTGGAGCCATTGAAACTTACAAATACTCTCAACAAATTTGATATCTTCGTGTCCGCCAAGGGCGGGGGCCCATCCGGCCAGGTCGGTGCCCTGCGCCTAGGTCTATCGCGGGTCCTAACAAAATTTGACGAAGGCAACAAACCCATCTTAAAGAAAGCCGACTGCCTGAAACGTGATCCGCGTATGAAGGAGAGAAAAAAACCGGGGCAGAAGGGAGCACGCAGAAAATTCCAGTGGGTTAAACGTTAAAGTTTATAGACAACTTTACCCGACGTAAAAAACCTATCTCCTCGAGAAAAAAGTTGACGAGATAGGTTTTTTATTTTAATATAAACCCCTATTCATTAATATATTAAAAAGTATACTAAGGACATCCACGATGACTCGAGTCGGCATTGTCGGCGTTAGCGGTTATTCAGGCGGAGAAATCCTGAAAATCCTTTTCAATCACCCCGAGGTCCGGGTCACCTACGTTTCGGCCAACAATACCAAAGGTGCCGTCGAGACTCTCTGGCCGTCATTAAAAGGTCAAACCAGCCTGACCTGCGATACTTATGACCCTGTTAAGGCCTCAGACCAATGCGACCTTATTTTTCTTGCCGTACCACACACGGTCGCCATGCAAATCGCCCCGACCCTGCTCAAAAACAAAAAAAGACTGATCGATCTCAGCGCCGACTACCGCTTGAGCTCCGCGGACGATTATCAGTCCTGGTACGGGCAGCCACACCTCGATCCGGAACATCTATCGGTTGCCGTCTACGGTCTGTGTGAATTTTACCGCGAAAAAATCCGTAGCGCTGATCTGATTGCGAATCCGGGTTGCTATTCGACCGGGGCATTGCTCGGTCTATTACCCCTGGCCAGCACGCATACCGACAACATCCAGTCGATCATCATCGACGCTAAGTCCGGCGTGTCCGGCGCAGGCAAAAAACTGGCTGCCGAGCTTATGTTCGCTCAGGTCAATGAAAATTTCAAAGCCTACAAAGTCCTGAAGCACCAACATACGCCGGAAATCGACCAGGTCCTGTCCCAGATCGCCGGCCGTGAGCTTGCGGTCAGTTTCGTCCCGCATCTTTTGCCGGTTACGCGGGGTATTCTGACAACCATTTATGTCCGCTGCCAGGGGATATCGGATCTCAATCATCTGCATGAGGTATATACACGATTCTATAAAAAAGAACCTTTTGTCCGGGTCTTGCCGTCCGATAACCAACCCGAGTTAAAAAACGTTAACCATTCGAATTTCTGCGATATCGGACTGGCCGTAAGCGAAAAGCAAAACCTGGTCGTGATTACCACTGCGATCGACAACCTTATGAAAGGCGCTGCGGGACAAGCCGTCCAGAACATGAACATCATGTGTCATTACCCGGAAAAGACAGGATTTGTGCTATGAAGATTGCTTCCGGAGGTGTGACCGCTGCCTTGGGTTTCAACGCCAACGGCCTGCATTGCGGGATCAAACGTTCAGGAAAATTCGATCTGGCATTAATCTATAGCCAATATCCGGCCGTTGCCGCGGGGGTCTTTACCAAAAATTCCATTAAGGCAGCTCCGCTGTGGGTGTCAATGAAACATCTGCGTAATCTGAAGGCCCAGGCGATTATCGCCAACAGCGGTAACGCCAATTGTTTCACCGGCGCCTTTGGATTGCATTATGCCCGTCAGACAGCGAAGTTGATCGCCCGCAAACTGGCTATCCCTTTTCAGGACGTGGTCGTGGCATCCACCGGAATCATCGGCAAACCGCTTCCCTATAAAAAGATCGCTGTTGCGGTCGAACCTCTTATCAAAGGACTGACTCGCAACGGAGGACGACGTGCCGCGCGGGGGATCCTGACTACGGATACCTGCACCAAAGAAATCGCTGTTCGTCTGCGACTGGCCGACAAAGTCATTACCATCGGCGGTTGCGCCAAAGGCTCAGGAATGATCGATCCGGCTTTGGCCACCATGTTGGCCTTTATTACGACCGATGTGGCTATTGATCCGAAACTGCTCAGGCTGGCTTTAAAAACCGCCAGTACCAACAGCTTCAACCTGATTACCGTGGACGGTTGTATGAGCACAAACGATATGGTCACCGTTCTGGCTAACGGAGCCGCAAAAAATAAAACCATCACACATGCCGGCGCGGAATACAAACAATTCTGCGCCGCCTTAGAATACGTTTGCCTCGATCTGGCCAAGAAGATCGTCGCCGATGGTGAGGGGGCCACAAAATTTATCGAGATCCAGGTCGTCGGAGCCAAGACCACGACTCAGGCCAGACGCGTGGCCAAGTCTATTGCCAATTCCAATCTGGTAAAAACGGCTGCCTACGGGAATAATCCCAACTGGGGTCGTGTCGCGGCCGCAGTCGGATCGCTCGCGATTCCCGGATTGACATCCGAAAGACTCAAGATCACATTCAGCCCGTTCCATAAAAAGACCATTTGGATTCGGGTAGATCTGAATATCGGTTCGCAAACGGCCACGGTTTATACCTGCGATTTATCGCCCGAATACCTCCGGATCAATACGCGCTACACATAATATACATAAATGGAAAATTTCATCCAAAAGGCCAATGTCCTGATCGAAGCGATTCCCTATATCCAGGCGTTTCGGCGTAAAATTTTTGTTATTAAATACGGCGGAAGCATCTTGGAAGACGCGCTGATCCGACGCCATGTCCTCGAAGATATCGTCTTTTTGAGTTTTGTTGGCATCCGGATCATTTTAGTGCACGGGGGCGGTCCGCACATCAGTTCCCGTTTGAAAGAAAAAGGGATGAAGGCCGAATTCCATGAAGGCATCCGGGTTACCGACCGGCCTACCCTGAACATCGTTCTGAAGGAGCTCGATCATCTTAACGAAGAAATCGTCGCCGAGATCAAAACCCAACACGGTGATGTAACAGGTCTCAAAGGATACGAAAATCTCATCCATGTGGAAAAAAAGAAAGCCGACCGTGATCTGGGCTTTGTCGGGAGCATAACCGCGGTGGATCGCCAGGCCATTGAACAACATCTCAAAAAAGAACTGATCACCGTCATTTCGCCGATGGGCATCAGCGCTGAAAAACAACCACATAACATCAATGCCGACGAAGTAGCCAGCGCCTTGGCGGTTTCCCTTAAGGCGGAAAAACTCGTGCTCTTGACCAATGTCCAGGGTGTCCTGCGCCACCCGGATGATCCGAATTCGCTTTTTTCTTCCTTAACGGTCGAGCAAACAAAAAGTTTTATCGGATCAGCGGTTATTCAAAGCGGCATGATCCCTAAGGTCAAGTCGTGTATCGACGCTTTACAGGGTGGGGTCCACAAGACCCATATCATCGATGCGCGTATCCGGCACGCCTTACTGCTGGAAATCTTCACGGACCGCGGGATCGGAACCCAAATTATCAATGAAGAAGAATTGCCAAAACCGTCATGAAAAAACAAGACATCTTTAATCTTTATTCAAAATATATACTGTCGACCTATACCCGAACACCGGCGATTTTCGTTAAGGGCAAAGGCATGAACCTGACCGATCTTTCGGGTAAGGTTTATCTGGACTTTTTCCCGGGTTGGGGGGTGAACAATGTCGGGCACTGTCATCCCAAGGTCATGGCCGGGGTGCGGGACCAAATCGGCAAGCTCATCCATATCCCGAACAATTTTTATCATCCACCGCAGGCGAAACTGGCTCGGGAGATTATCCGCAGGGCATTCCCCGGCAAGGTTTTTTTCTGCAACAGCGGGGCTGAGGCCTGCGAAGCCGCGATCAAACTCGCCCGCGCCTTCGGGCATCAGAGTAACCGCTTTGAAATCATCACCATGGAACAGTCCTTTCACGGCCGCACCCTCGGCGCCTTGAGCGCGACGGGGCAGACGAAATATCAGGAAAAATTCGCACCCCTCGCCCCGGGCTTTAAACATGTGCCGTTCAATAATTGGGAAGCCTTGAACAACGCGCTCAGCGACCAGACCGTTGCGGTCATGCTCGAATTGGTCCAAGGCGAAGGCGGTGTTTGTATCGCCGACAAAAACTATGTTCAGAAAGTCCGGCGTTTATGTGACGAAAAAAACCTGCTTTTGATCATCGATGAGGTGCAAACGGGAATGGGCCGCACCGGGGAGATCTTTTGTTTTAAGCATTACGGGATCACACCCGATTTGATGCCGTTGGCCAAGGCCTTAGGCGGTGGATTGCCGATCGGCGTGCTCGTCGTTAGGGATCAATTCGCCGATGTGCTGAAGCCCGGGATGCACGCCTCAACATTCGGAGGCAGCCCCCTGATCTGCAAGGCTGCCCTCGGGGTCTTCAAGGCCATTGACAAAGAGCATATGTTGCGCAACGCTAAACAAATGGGTGCCTATCTGATGGAGCGGTTAGCCGGTTTTCAAGAAAAATTCGCCTGCATCCGCGAAGTGCGCGGTCTTGGTTTGATGATTGGTATCGAACTGAATATCGACGGTAAACCGGTCTTTGAAGAATGCTTCCGGCGCGGTCTGATCATCAACTGTACCCAAGGCCGCATCCTGCGCCTGATGCCGGCTTTGAACGTCACCAAACGCCAAATCAACCAGGCCTTGCTGATCTTGGAACAAGCCTTGACAACCGTTGGGGAGATCTCGCGATGAACAAACGCGACCTATTAAGCCTCGAACATTACACCCCGGAGGAAATCCGGCGAATCTTGAAACTGGCGGCAGACCTTAAAAAACAAAAAGGGCAACGATTGGATGTCCTCAGGGCTAAATCCATCGGGCTTTTGTTCCAGAAACCTTCTAACCGCACACGGGTTTCGTTTGAAGTGGGCATCTGGCAGCTGGGCGGGAACTGCATCTATTTGGGGCCGGAAGAAATCGATCTGGGTAAACGGGAATCCGCCCAGGATGTGGCCAAAACTCTTTCCCGCTATTTGGATGCGATCGTCGCCCGTACCCACAGCCACGCGGATATTATCGCCTTGGGTAAAAACGCTTCGATTCCGATTATCAACGGCCTATCGGACCTTTTTCATCCCTGTCAGGCCCTGGCGGATATTTTTTCGATTCAGGAGCGATTCGGCACCTTTGAAGGCATTACCGTGACCTATATCGGTGACGGGAATAACGTTTGCCATTCGCTTATCCTAGCGGGCCTCAAAATGGGCCTGACGATCAACATCGCTAGCCCCAGGGGCTATGAACCCAAACCCGAGGTCGTTGCCAAGGCCGAAAAGATCGCCAAAGACAATAACGGGCATTTCACGGTCAGTCACTCAGCTCAAAATGTGATTAAGAATGCGCAGGTGGTTTACACAGATGTATGGACTAGCATGGGCCAAGAGAAGGAAACCCAGCAACGCCTTCAAGACTTTCATGACTATCAGCTGAACCGGCAACTAGTTGGTCTGGCCGATCCGGAATTTGTTTTTATGCATTGTCTTCCCGCTCACCGCGGACAGGAAGTCACAGAAGAAGTCATCGACGGACCGCATTCGATCGTTTTCGATCAGGCCGAAAACCGCATGCATGTGCAGAAAGCGGTGCTGGTGTTTTTATTGAAGAATAAATAAGTCACAAGGTCACACAGTCACAAAGTTACAAGAAAACGGTTTATTGAGTTCGTTGAGTTATTGAGTTCTTTGGGTTAACTCAATGAACTCAACGAATCCAACAAACTCAATGAACTTGGAGAATCATCCATGAAAAAAGTTGTTTTGGCTTATTCAGGCGGATTGGACACATCCTGCGCGATCAAATGGCTAAAAGACCGGGGCTATGAAGTGATCGCGTTCATGGCCAACGTCGGCCAGCGGGAAAATTTTGCTGCGATCGAGAAGCGGGCGCTGCAAACCGGGGCCAAACGGGTTTATTGTCTTGATCTGCAAAAAGAGTTCGCAACGGATTATATTTTCCCCGCGCTCAAGGCCGGCGCCGTCTATGAAAACAAATATCTTTTAGCAACCGCTTTGTCCCGGCCCTTGATCGCCAAACACCAGGTGCAGATCGCCAAAAAAGAAAAGGCCAAGGCCGTAGCGCATGGCTGCACGGGCAAGGGGAATGATCAGGTGCGTTTCGAGACCACGTTTGCTCTACTCGCGCCGGGGATCGAAATTGTCGCGCCGGTCAGGATCTGGGAGTTCAGAACCCGGGGGCAGGAGATCGATTATGCCAAGCGAAACCATATTCCCGTGGATGTCACCAAGAAATCGCCATACAGCATTGATACCAACCTCTACGGACGCAGCATTGAATGCGGGGTACTGGAAGATCCCTGGACGGAAGCTCCGGAGGAAGTTTATCATCTGACGGTTGATCCGCAAAAAGCTCCGAATAAACCGACTTACGTGACGATCGAGTTTGTCGGCGGGATTCCGCAGAAACTTAACAAAAAAGCGTATTCTCCTGTAGCGTTGATCCATGCCTTGAACAAGGTCGGAGGCCAAAACGGCGTTGGCCGGGTCGACTCGATCGAGAATCGCCTGGTCGGAATCAAGTCTCGCGAGATCTATGAAAACCCGGCCGGGACCATTCTGCACACGGCCCATCAGGAGCTGGAGATGCTCGTCCTAGACCGGGAAACGCTGCATTTCAAACAGATGATGGCCCAAAAATACGCCGAGTTGGTTTATTACGGACTTTGGGAGACACCGCTCAAGGCCCAGCTGGACGCTTACATTAATCAGACACAGAAAAACGTCACCGGCACGGTGCGGCTCAAATTATACAAAGGCAACTGCACGGTGGTCGGCCGGAAATCGCGCTATTCGCGTTATAAGGAAAAGCTTGCAACATACGGCGAAAAGGATATATTCGACCAGAGACTGGCCGAAGGGTTTCTCCGCCTGTGGAGTATGCCGTATCAAAAATGAATTCGGGAATATATGAAATCGCATGACCAGGATCAAGTCTTCACGGCTCAAACAGTCCTCGCGCTCCCGTCTTTCCCTAAATCTTATTTTTTGAGGAAAGACGGGGCGCTGCGGAACTCGCCTTGAGGACTTGATCCTGGCCATGCCTTCCATATCACAAAGGAAAAGCATCATGACCAAATTATGGGGTGGACGTTTTAAAAAGAAAACGCATGACCTTGTTGAAAAATTTACGCGGTCGATCCAGTATGATTATAAACTTGCTGAATACGACTGTATCGGTTCGCTTATACATATTAAGATTCTCAAATCAGCTGATCTGTTAACCTCGGATGAATTTTCCAGATTAAATAAAGGGTTGAAAAAAATTCTTACTTCAATCAAAAAAGAAGAATTTAAAATTGATCCTACTTTTGAAGACATCCATTCTTATATCCAACATTTACTGAAAAAAAACAGTGAGACGAGGAATGCCGCACTTAAACTTCATACCTGCCGATCTCGCAATGATCAAGTAGTATTCGATATGAAAGTTTTTTGTAAGACAAATGTTCGTGACACACAAATACTACTTAAAAAATTTGAATTGGCCCTTTTGCATCTTATGAGAAACAACTTAGATACATTCATACCTGGCTATACACATCTACAACATGCAATCCCAATATTTCTTGCTGAACATATTCAAGCATATGTTGAAATGCTAGAAAGAGATGGGAAGCGACTTGAAAATGCTCTAAAAAATACTGAAGTAACCCTTGGAGCTGGAGCTTTGGCTGGCACAATAATTGATGCAACTAAATATAATCAAGCGACCACAAAAATCTTCAATGAGACCATTAATGTTAAAGCAACGGGGAATTCCATCGACGCCGTCAGCAGTAGGGATTTTGTGATCGAAATACTCTCTGCTTTGGCCATCTTACAAATGCACTTGTCCCGATTGGCGGAAGATATGATTTTGTGGGCATCAAAGGAATTTGGATTTATCGATATCGACGACGCCTTTTGCACGGGCAGTTCCTTGATGCCGCAGAAAAAGAATCCGGACGTGCTGGAGCTCGTGCGGGGTTATTCCGGCCGAATGACCGGGAACTTGGTCAATGTCTTGGTCATGATGAAAGGTTTACCACTGGCATATAATCGAGACATGCAACTGGATAAAGAACCGTTGTTCGATTCGTTTGAAATCGTGCAGCAGGAGCTCAAGGTCCTGGCCGAACTTTTCAAGAACGTCAAATTCGATAAGGCGAATATCGACAAGCAACTCGATGATGAGTCGCTGTACGCGACCGACCTAACCGACTATCTGGTGAAAAACAAGGTCCCGTTCAAAGAGGCCCATGCGATTATCGGCCGGCTAATCCGGTTCAAATACAAAGGGAAGAAAGAAATAAGCTTGAAAGACCTTAACGACGAGAAGCTTCAAACATTCCATCCGCTGCTAACGCAAAAGGTCTTAAGAAAAATTATGAATCCGCAGACTTCAGTCCGTTCGAAAAAATCCGTGCGACGGACAAAACCCAAATTTCGCCATGCATGATTTTAAATTCAAGAACGGAGAGCTGACCTGTGAAAAGGTCAGGGTGACGACGATCGCGCGTCAGGTCGGCACCCCATTTTATCTTTATAGTCATAAGACCCTGGTCGATCATTTGACAAAGATCCAAAAGGCCTTTGAACCGGTCGATCCGCTGGTCTGCTTCGCCATGAAATCCAACGGGAACCTATCGGTCATCAAGGCCCTGGCGGATGCGGGCGCGGGTTGCGACGTGGTTTCCGGCGGAGAATTAAAAAAGGCCTTGCTTGCCGGAGTTGATCCCGCCAAAATGGTCTTTGCCTCGGTTGGGAAAACCGAACAGGAGATCGTCGCCGCGATCAAGGCCGGGATCCTGCTTTTCAACGTGGAATCAACCGCCGAGCTGGATGAAATCAACCGGCTGGCCGGGAAGATGAGCCGGCGCGTGGCTGTGGCCCTGCGTATCAATCCGGATGTCGAGGCCGCGACGCATCAGGCCATTAGCACCGGCACGCTTAAGAACAAATTCGGCATCGACCTGGCCTCAACCCGCCAACTGTTGAAAAGGCAGGCCCGTTATCCCAATCTGCGTATGAAAGGCCTGCACATTCATATCGGCTCCCAAATCGTTAAGCGCGAACCTTTCGTGCAGGCTATTAAAAAAGTCATGCAATTCATCCGTGACCTGCAAGGCGAAGGGATCGCCATCGAATATTTCGATATCGGCGGCGGCCTAGGCATCATCTACAAAGACGAACGCCCTCAGACCGCCAAGGATTTTGCCCAAGCGGTTATGCCCCAACTGAAACAAAGCGGGCTTAAGATAATCATGGAACCCGGCCGTTTCATCACCGGCAACGCCGGGATCTTCGTAACCAAAATCCTGTATTTCAAGGATAAC
>Ga0272442_10005341_pt1 | contig 17209 bp, 12 predicted proteins | sample SSMForm2O_FD_200262 | JGI IMG/M metagenome (GOLD analysis project Ga0272442, IMG submission 200262) | Marine sediment archaeal communities from Little Sippewissett salt marsh, Falmouth, MA, United States - SSM-Form-2O | ecosystem: Environmental > Aquatic > Marine > Wetlands > Sediment ... | reverse complement strand
GGAAATCAGGAAACACTATACATGCCCGCAATGCGGGACGATCAATTCCGCTTACGACATCAAATGCCGGAATTGCGGTGCAGAACCCAGCTGCAGTTATGTTGCCAAACACAAACAGGAAATAAAACGCTATCTGGAGCATCAATAACGGATAGCAGGCGCTTTGTTTCAGGCATAACTCTGATTTCTGGTTCATGTTCTCAATGGATCGCGAATCAATTGTTCCAATTAATCGATGGAGATGATAAAATGAAAAACAGGATATTTATTTTTGGGATCCTTCTTTTTATGCTGTTCCAGTGGGTATTGCTTTTAGGGGATGTCAGCGGGTTGATCGGGCAGTGGCAAGCAACAGATTCGGAGGGAGAATCGTTTCGCGTGGTCTTTCAATCAGACGGCACCGGAAAGCTGGATTTGGAGCCCTTTTCGTACCGACTGAACGGTAATGTTTTAACCTTGAATTACAGTGCAGGAGATCAACTGGTCCTGACATGCCAAAAACGGGGTGCCGGATGGGTACTCGCCCTCGGTGATGTTTATTCGATCAAGTTGCGTTCGCTGTCCGGCCAGGCACAAGAAAGCGCCGCTCCGTTCTCAGGATCTGCGAATGCGGGCAGTGCTGTACAGTCGCCGCGTACGGAAAAACTGCAATCCGGTTCGAAGGGGGCACGATCGAGCCTGGCCGGTTCCGGCATCCGATTCGTGCGGGAAGAAGGAAACGGACAGTTCGGATGGTACAAGATCGATCCCAAAACCAGCCGGGTTTCCCTGATCCGTTCTTTTTCGGACACCTATATCTGCAGCCCGGCCATATCGGCCGATGGCTCGCTGGTGATATTTGCCATCCGCCACCCTCGTCAGCCGCACCTCAGCGGCGAGGTCGATGGACAGCCTTTTGATCTTGCTTTCCCTCCGGATCAGGAAATGCAGGTTCGGCATCCAACCGTGTCCAGGGACCGTACACTGCTGGCCTTTACCATTCGCAGTTCCAAACATGTCGGTAATATTGATGTGCATGACTGGAATACAGGCGCTTATGATCATACCTATATGGCTGTGGGTACCTGGTACAAGGTGGTTTCCATTAATTTGCAAACAGGAAAACAGCAGGCAATTTATCATGATGACGATCTGGTCCCGGATGTTATGAAGAAACGGGGACTGGGACCGGTATTCTCGCCTGCGGAAGACATTCTCGTTTATGCCGATAATCTGCGTATCTATGTCTGTGACAGTTATTCAGGGCAGAATCTGAGAACCTTTCAGGTGCCCACGGCAACGACAGGCGGATGGACAGGGCAATTGGAAGTGAGCGAATATTCGGGTCTCGCCTTTTCACCGGACGGGCAAATGATTGCCTATATGAGCCAGGGACAGGCCGATATTGCGATTTCACCCGATCTGGTCGTTTTAATGGATGTGCGAACGGGAAATTCCCGTTTTATCCAATTGCCCCGACAATCCAACCTGAGCGGCTGTGCAAGGCACGGACTGATCTATCTGGATTTTTCTCCGGAAGGACGTCAGCTTGTATTCAGTGCCTCTTTCATGAATCAGCAGCGGGATATTGTGGGTCCCTTCCTCTGTCTGGTTGATCTGCAGACTGGTTCGGTCACTGCGCTGGATGCCGCCGGAACCGGGGCCTCGGATCCGGTGTGGAAGGGACGCTGATGATTCAATGCATCTTACCATTGATTTTTTTGAAACTGAACTTTAGTAAAATTACCTGTCCCTGTCCAAAACAGAATGATTTTCAACCTATTCAGTTTTATGGATTTATTCTTTTGTTTTCATGAACGGAATCATTCGATTGTATTATTCCGGATTTTAAAACGGATTCATTTTGTGATCAGTCCCACAAGTCAGAAAGGAGATCAAGATGCTGAAAGCATCCGATGTGATGAACAAGGATGTCATCACGATTGGTCCTGAAAAGTCTCTGCTGGAAGCCATGAAGCTTCTCGTATGCAGGCAGATAAGCGGCCTTCCTGTTGTGGATTCGGAAGGAAAGGTGATCGGCATTGTAACCGAAAAGGACATTCTCAATTTTGTTTTCAGTGGAAACTTGAAAAACACAACAGTGGAAGAGGTTATGACCCGTGATGTGAAGAGCTTTCCTCCTGATGAAAAAGCGGAATATATTGCGCTGGTGATCGGAGAAAACAAGTTCCGCCGGGTTCCGATCGTCGATGATGGTAAAGTTGTCGGCATTGTATCACGAAGGGATATCATTCGTGTGGTGCTCGATATCCATTGTAAGAAATAATTTAAAATCGATTTAATATGCTTCGGGATTCATCTCAACTCTGCTGCCAATGAGTTTTTCATTAAGATTTTAATAATTTTCAACGTATTAAAATAAGAAAAAATCAGCGATGAGGCCAATCGTTTTAAACCCGGGACCAAAAATTTTGGGCCGGGGGAAGGGATGAAAACGCTCATTAAAATGTAAATAGAAGGGGGGATATGATGAAATGCTTCAGAAGTTATTTTTATCCCGCTGTTTTATGGCTTTTGATTGTTTTGCGGAATGGCTATGCGGATATTTATGAAGTGATCACAACCGCGGATGAGGGGGATGGTTCTCTACGCCAGGCCATGATTGATGCCGACAATCATGCCGGACCGGATACCATACAATTTAATATTTCAGAATCAGGCTCAGAATTTAACGGGACTGTCTGGATCATCCGGCCGCAGTCACAGCTGCCGGTGCTGTCCACAGATGACACGATGATCGACGGATTTTCTCAGGCAAGGAACCGGAACGACACCAATCCGGACGGACCGGAAATTATGCTCAATGGAAGTGAAGCCGGGGAAAATGCAAACGGACTGCAGATCCAAGGCAGATGCAACACGGTTGTCGGCATGATTATTTCCGGGTTCGATCGTTATGGCATCTGGCTTACTACCGGTGGCTCAAGCAAGAATCTAATTTATGGTAATTTTATCGGGACGACACAAACCGGCAGGGAAGCGCTGCCCAATTAAATCGGCATTTGCACGGGTGATGCGGACAGCAATGCCATCGGCAGCCATGTGCCCGGGATGGCTAATTGTATTTCAGGCAATACTCTTTCAGGGATCAGCCTGAACCGGTCCGATAATAACCGGATTATTGGGAATAAGATCGGAACGGACCGGACAGGTACGTTTGCATTGCCGAAGGGTCACTGTTCTTTTCAATGAAAAACAGATGAAACCGGGATATCACACTGTGCGCTGGAACGGCTTGAATCAGTCGGGAGGAATCGTACCCAGCGGTGTTTATTTCAGCTGTCTCAACGTGAACGATTACCGGGCTGTTCAGAAAATCGTGCATATCCGGTAAAGATTCTGGATGTTCGATAAATACAGAAAGAGATCAGAAGGTGGGGAGGCCTGGGTAAGCAGTGATCGAATTATTCGATCATTCATTTATAAGAAGGATTAAGCTTTTCTGATTGTACGCTCCGGGGTAGAATCCTTAAGCAATTTTAAAGGAGTTTCAATGGAAGTCAAGATATTGGATGGCAAGACACTGGCCAGGGAAATCGAATCTGAAATGAAAATTCGAATAGAAAAGTTAAAGCAAAAGACTCATGGAATGATTCCGGTATTGGCAACAATCCTGGTAGGAAATGATCCGGCATCGGCCACATATGTAAAAATGAAAGGTAATGCCTGTAAACGAGTCGGAATGGATTCATTAAGAATCCTGCTTCCTGAAAATACATCAACGACAGAATTACTGCATGAAATTGATAAACTCAATGAAAATTTTAATGTTCATGGAATATTGCTTCAACATCCGGTACCTTCGCAAATAAATGAGAGGGAATGTTTTGATAGAATTTGTATAGAAAAAGACGTAGATGGAGTCACTTGTCATGGATTTGGCAGAATGGCGATGGGGGAGAGATGCTTTGGCTCTGCAACGCCTGCCGGTATTATGAAGCTGTTGTCTCATTATAAGATTTCTGTTGCCGGGAAAAGAGCAGTCATTGTTGGCAGAAGTCCCATACTGGGCAAGCCGTTGGCACTCATGTTGTTGAATGCAGATGCAACAGTCATCATCTGTCATTCAAAAACAAAAGCGCTGCCTGAAATAGTCAAACAGGCGGATATCGTGTTCGGTGCGGTTGGAAAACCGGAATTTATCCAGGGATCATGGATAAAAGATGGAGCGGTCGTCATTGACGCCGGTTATAATCCAGGCAATATGGGTGATATCGAACTTGCCGAAGTGGTTCACAGATGTTCGGCTTATACACCTGTTCCGGGAGGAGTGGGGCCAATGACAATCGCAACGCTTATCAGTCAGACTGTGGAATCGTTTGAAAATACTTTGAACAACAGTGATAGTCAATAGAAAATAAATATTTCAATAAAGTATGCAGTGTAAACACATTATTTTTTAAATATTGATGATGTATCTTGTAAAAATGAGCAAGGAAAATAAAAAAACACAACTCGAATTGAATCAATTTAGGATCGCATTCAAACACGGGTTTCGATCAGTAATACATAAAATTTCCTTGATTTTGTTGGCGAAAGTTCATAGCTTCCATAATGATACCATAATGGTATAATATTTGAGGACATAAAATGCACAATATTACCCTAAAAAATGTTCCGCACGATCTCTATGAACGAATTAAATCCACAGCGCAGGAGAACAGGCGCAGTATTAATAATGAAATCATTAATCGACTTGACGACTCCTTAAAGAGCAGTAGAATTGATACTCATACATTAATAACAAAGCTTGATGATATTCATAAAAAATTAAATGCCCCCCCTTTGACTGAAGACATGCTGAGAAAGGCCAAAGAGGAGGGAAGATTATGATTGTCGTTGATACAAACATAATTTCCTATCTTTTTCTTACAGGCGAATATACAAATCAAGTAAAAAAATTATTAATGCAGGACTCTAATTGGATTTCACCCATATTATGGAAAAGTGAATTCAGAAATGTATTGTCTAACTATATCCGTAAGAAGTATATAAATTTGTCTGAAGCAAAAATACTTATGAATGAAGCTGAACATTTCATGCGGGGATTTGAATTTAATATCAATTCAGATCAAGTATTGGATCTTGTTAATAATTCCGACTGTTCAGCATATGACTGTGAATTTGTTGCACTGGCAAAAGATTTACATTTGCCTTTAATAACAAGTGATAAGAAAATCATCAAAGCATTTCCGAAATTTGTTTACTCAATCAGTCATTATTTAGAACAATAATGGTTAAGCAGCGTAAAAAGAACATGAAAACGTATCGTTGTTTAAGCGATATTAAAAGCGAGCCGGTCATGAAACAGAAGGCAGCTCATACCTGTTATTCCAGATAATCAGGAATCCTCGTTCAAAAATCGGCTTACAGATAAAAACGGAGTGAAAGATGAAAAAACAAATTTTATACGTTTTCTGTATGGCTTTACTGATTGGCTGTTTTTGTGGTAAGAAACACGGAATCAATTTAGCCAATTTGGATCTGACCGCAGATCCAACCGAAGATTTTTATCAATACGCAAATGGCGGATGGGTCAAAAAGAACACAATTCCTGAAAGTGAAAGCCGCTGGGGTGCCATCTCTGAAATACGGGATGCCAATAAGGCAGCACTGCGTGAACTTTTAACCGAAGTCAGTCGATTGGATCATCCGGAAGGCAGTGATGCGCAAAAAGTTGGTGATTTCTATAGAACGGGCATGGATGCGGAACAGATTGAGCAAAACGGCATCCAGCCGCTTCAGCCTTATTTTGCTGAAATCGAGACGATTGAGACTCTGGATGACCTGCTGAAAGTCGTTGCAAAACATCATAAGATGGGAAGCCGCGCGCTTTTTACCGTGTTTTCCGAAGGTGATTTTATGGACAGTGACATGACTGCCGCTTATGCATATCAGGCGGGCCTGGGCATGCCGGACCGGGATTATTATTTAGAGAAAGGCGAGCGGTTTGAAAAATATCGCCGTGAGTATCTGAAGCATATCAGAAAAATATTTCAACTGATGGGGGAAGATAGCTTAACGGCCAAGGCTGCGGCAAAAACAATCAATCGAATTGAGACCCGGCTGGCCGAGGGTTCCTGGACCCAGCAGGAATTGAGAAATTATACAAAATGGTACAACAAATATACGATTGATCAGGCAAACCGGGAAACACCCAATATCAACTGGACCAACCATTTCCGATTTATTGGTGTTGGCGATATTGACTTTTTCCTGATCGCCCAGCCCAGTTTTTTTAAAGCACTGGATACTGCTCTTGCTGAAGTCGATATTGAGGACTGGAAAATTTATATGCGCTGGAATCTTGTCAATGCTTTTGCACCCTATTTAAGCGACAACTTTGTTCAACAGGATTTTCATTTCTTTAAATCTGTTCTGCTGGGTACCCAGGAGATCAAACCCAGATGGAAGCGTGTCGCCGAATCCACAGATGCGGCTCTCGGAGAAGCGCTGGGCCGGCTTTATGTGGAAAAACACTTTTCTCCCGAAGCGAAAATAAAGGCAAATGAAATTGTCAACAATTTACGGGAAGCGTACCGCAAACGTATTGTGAAACTGGATTGGATGAGCGATGAGACCAAACAGCAGGCTTATTCCAAACTGGAAAACCTCGTGCAGAAAATCGGTTATCCGGACAAATGGCGGGATTATTCGGCCCTGGAGATCAAACGGGATGCCTATGTGCTGAATATAATTCGCGCCAATGAATTTGAGTATAACCGGACGATGAAAAAGGTGGGCAAGCCGGTGGATAAATCAGAGTGGTTCATGTCGCCACAGACTGTCAACGCCTATTTTCATCCAGTCAATAATGAAATTGTGTTTCCTGCCGGCATTCTTCAGCCGCCTTTCTTTGATCCTGAAGCCGATGATGCAGTGAATTACGGCGCCATGGGAGTGGTCATTGGCCATGAAATCACACATGGATATGATGATCAGGGCCGGAATTTTGATTCTGAAGGCAATATGAACAACTGGTGGACTGAGGAAGATAAGAAACAGTTTGATGAAAAAACCAAAATGATCGAAAAACAGTTTGACGCATACACGGTATTAGACAGTGTGCCTATTAACGGTAAACTGACATTGGGTGAAAATATTGCAGATCTGGGCGGCATTGCTGTGGCTTTTGATGCAATGCAGATGTCATTTGAGAAGAACAGCCGTCCGGAGCCGATCGACGAATATACTCCAGAACAGAGATTTTTTCTTTCATACGCGTCAGTCTGGCGAAATTTGGTGCGGGAGGACGCTCTGCTGAATCAGGTAAAGACCGATCCGCATACTCCGGCAACATTTCGTGTGATTGGGCCGCTCTCCAATACCCCTGCATTTTTTGAAGCATTCAATGTACAGCCGGGAGATTTCATGCGCAGACCAGACAGCCTGATTGCAAAGGTTTGGTAGAAATGATGAAAAAAAATGGCAGGATGACTTTTATTCCCTTCGTATTGGGATTGATCATGTTTGGTTATAGTGTGAAAGAATTCTGTCAGGTAAACAAATTTGTAAAACGAGGCGCTCATACAGATGGTGTTGTTGCTTCCATGAAAAAAGGACCCTCTGTATTTTAGTAATAGCGATCCTGAAAACCTGACATGCTTCGCCCTGGACATGAAACAACCGGTCCAGGGCGATTCAGTTTCATTTCAGCAGCAGCATCTTTTTTACATCCATAAATCCCTCACATTTCATCACGATCATATAAACACCGGTGGAAACGCGATGCCCGGCATCATTGGTTGCGTCCCAAAGTATATGATAATAGCCCGGCTCTTGCTTTTCATCCACCAGCACCCGCGTTCGCCGTCCAAGGATATTAAATATGAAAAGCATCACAGAACCCTTTTTGGGGATTTGATATCGGATGGATGTGACCGGATTAAACGGATTCGGATAGTTTTGCTGAAGCTTGTAAGTTGAAGGCAGGGCGAGATGTTGCTCATTGAGCAATGAGGCGGTTTCCGAAAGCTGAACCTGAACCGGGATCATCAGCCTGCCCTCCATGAAATCATTATGCTGAATGAAAAGCCACTTCTGGTGGATGCCGTCCTGAAGCAAATTCGCAAAGATTTTCATTTGTATTTGCACGATACTGTCACCGGGAAGCACGCCGAATGATGGTTCTACGTGCAACCACTGGCTCAGCGTCTGAGAGCTCAGCGCGTTCACAAGAATTTGTGCGCTGTTGGTGTCGTATTCAAAAAAGTCAAATCCCATGGCAATGACATACCCGTTTCCTATCTGCCGTGATAAAAGAGCCGCCCCCTCTTCATTGCTCAGCAGAACCTGCACATCAGGATGGCTGGTCGTGTAAAGCATGGTTGAATTGTAAAGCGAGAGGCTGTCTTTGATATTTTGAATCAAAAAGTAGGGATCACGGCGCCTGGCGAGCATCCCCGTTTTGACTCTTTTCACATAATCGATATCCATAAGATGCGTGTCTGTCACAAGTGACATAACATGCTCATCCATCGCACAGCAAATCACAACACCTCCATCCTGAACAAAGGCCTGTAAAATCGGAGACCAGGCATCCGCTATTCCTGAAAAATCGAGGCCGGGTGCACGTTCCTGCTCCGGTATAAGGAAGACATCTTTGCCTCTCAGTAGAGAGTCTAAGAAATTGCCCTGTATCGTGATTGTTGTGTTCATCCGTGTGGCGGGCAGTTTGTCCTGAATAATCTGTTCGATGTGTGAAAAGTCTTCATTCATATCGGCATATGGAGTCCAGGCCAAAATGTCCAGATGCGTCTTCAGACTGTCCGGATCAAGCGTATTGTCTGTGACATCAGGCGTTGTATTCAATGACAATGAAGACCAGGAGCAAGATTCTGATTGTGATAACAGGCCGGGATCGAACAGTGAAACGGACCAGGACAAATCCTGGTCTCCCGTATTTTGAATGATGAATGATTCTGTTAATGTGTCATGTTCCGAATGGACAATGTCGAGACTGTCCACGGATACGGATATTTCAGGCGGCCTGATCTGATCCAATTCCAGACGGATCGGAATTAAACAGGTCAGTTTTTCCGGATCGTTGGTCTGGATGATCAAATTGGATCGATATAAACTGTCCACCAATTCATCGGTTTGAATTTTCAGTTTAATATCATGTGAACTGCCGGTAACAATCGAGCCTGAATCCGGTGTCACTGTTACCCATTCACGTGTTCCTTTGACCAGCCAGTCGAACAATTGATTGGCAAACACCTGATTGTCTGCATAACCGATGTGATAATCATCTGTGACTTCATCGGCCATGGCCGCAATGCGTCCTTTTCCCGAGAAGCTGTATGCAGTATTCACAAGTCCATCTGTGTCTTTAATCAGCCATTTGGCCGGAGCGTCAACAGTTGACAGATGCGCTGAATTGTCAGATAAATAGATCTGCATAACATCCCGGGTGATCTCATGAGTCCTGATATTGCGGGTTTCATTGGAAGCACCCTCCTCTTCGTGATATTGGATTCCGCAATAGAGCGGATGTAATATGTGATTATATGTGAGAATGCTCAGATCTTCATCCCCTTCAAGAAGCAGATGCCCTCCTGATGCAACCCATGTTCGAATGATTTGAATTTCAGATGCGACAAAGGGAAGCGTTAAGTCTGTGATCCATAGAATGTCATAATTGTTCAGCAATTCTAAAGACAGACTGTCCTGATTTTGATTGACGATGGCTCCTCTCAGCAGCAAATCCATGATTATAGTGGACCAGCGATAATAATCGGATTGACCATGCGAGCGGTCATAGAGGATTTTTACATTTTTCAGATTCTCGAATTCGCCATCAATACTGCAGGTGCGAATGGGATCCGCTCCTGATTGTTCTGCGCCCGCTTCATATACAATTATTGAATCATTCGGAACAGACAGTGTGTAAATGGCGGTCTCTGACTGTTGATCTTGCGGAGCAATCAGCCAGTTCAGGTCTCTGATTCCTGTGTTTTCAAGGGAAAATCGTGTCTGAGTGCTGTCATTCCGGGTCAATGAAATTTCAAGGCTGTCCTGCAAAATAACCATCACAGGAGGATCAATCATAAGAATAGAAATCTGTCCTGGAACCATAACTGCACTCCGGACAGGATCGTTGGAGGTTATCATGATATTCAGTTGATATTGACTGAATTTTTCTGAATAAGCATTTACCTGTACGGCAATATGATCACTTGAATCAGGCTTGAGAATCCCCGATTCTTCAGAGATATTCACCAGTGGTACTGCGAGGCTGTCTTCAGAATCCTGAGTCTCCGTCGTTTTCAATGGCTGAACATCCAAGCTGGGAGGATAAATACGCGTCAGTGAATAGGCAAGGTTCCATTCCAGATCACGCGTTCCTTTATTCTGAATGGTCAGTGTCTTTTCAAGGCTGTCTCCCTCAAGGAGTACAAAAGCCAGACTGTCCGGATCCACAACAATTTGCGGAGGATCTTTCATTGTGACAGACAGCTGCAGCGGGACTGTCAGGGAGGGTGTGCTGGGATCGTTGGATTGAACAAACAGATCACGCAGATAAGTGCCCAGTTTCAGATTTTCTGCATTCATTTGAATATGGACCGCCTGGCTGGAATCAGGGGCCACATGGCCGGTGTCGGGGGCAAATGTCAGCCAGGGCTGCAAAGGCAGCGCGTCGATATAAATATCATCAAAATAGGACGTGGTAAAGTAATCATAATTAAAAATCAAAATGGTATTCACAGATGTAAAACCGGTGGCAGCAAAAGAACAATTGGATTTGATCATCACGCCATCGATGAAAAGATCAAATATCTGATGGGTAAAATCAATATTACAAAGCTCGATATGGTACCATCGATCAAGCTCATGCGGAATCAGCAGATTCGCTTCCTGACCTGTATTGATATGAAAATTTGACTGATAAGAGGCAAATTTAAAAAATGCGTTATCAGTAGACAGATCATCCCCCCCGATATATACAAACGCATGTCTGTCCAGAGATGTCGGGTACACATAAAAAGAAATGGTGGATGGAACAGTATCCAGAAATTTTGCGTAGACACCATCATCAAATATCGTGGATTCGCCGGTTAATTTCATGGAATAGAGCCCCTGCGCTGCTGTTTCATCGGTTATTTCATAGGTGTGATAGCTGATATCATCCTGTGTCCATTGATACAGATAGCCCGTTTCGAAATCATCATAGAATCCCTGTCTGTAAACCGTAATGAACCTTGTGATCCAATCATGAATGTCTCCCATTTGCTTTTTAGGAATAAAATCCGACCCGAGCCATGGTTCCGTTGAATAAGCCCCTTGTTCCAGGAGGGCCATGCTTTGAGATTGTGACTTCAAAGAAACGGACCAAATCAGATCAGAAGAACCGGCATTCTGTATGGAAGCCAAAATTTCACTGCTGTCTTTTTCAATGATCGATGTGTGCAAGCTGTCCGGTAAAAATACAATTCCAGGAAATCCGGAATGATTATCATTGAAGAAGACAACCGGCATGACGGCATCCTGGCCTGTAAGAATAAATTGACGATACCCGGTGGGGGTTTCCAAACTGTCTTCCTTTCCGCCTTGATACAGTATTATGCCGTCTCCTGCAAATAATTGAAACTGATATTCAATGGTGTCGCCCGCGGTTTTATACAGGGGAATCTCGGCTTGATAAATCCCATTTCCCTGATCTGAAAATGTGACCAATTCGTCGGGTTTCCATTCGTTGAACGAACCGACAATATTGATATGATCGCCATTCTGCGGCCGGAACAGGTTCTTGTTGATGTAATGGGTTAAATCCACTGAAAACGTAAGCAGCTGCGCATTAACGGTCAAAAGAATGGGGATTTCAAAGGGATTTTTATCCTGATCGTTATTTGCAATCGCAAGATATGTATGATAGGTTGATGCGATTAAATTGTTTGAAGATGCCGCAATATCAATGGTTTGACTGGTGCCGGGGTTTAAAACACCTCTGTTCGGGCCGGCCTTGAGCCAGTTAATTTTAGAAAACTGAACCGCGAGAGAATCATGTAGATATTCCTGATTAAAGACAACCTCAAGACCGCTGCTGCCATCTCTGTTTTCAATCCCTACGGTACACTGGGTCAAGTCAAAATTGTCGGAGAAATCAAGATATTGATAAGTAATGCTGCCATTAATCGATATGATCACCTGACAGGTTGATACTGCGGTTGATCCGTATTGCTGAATCCCGGTAAACTGAATGACAAGTTCTCCGGCTTCGCTTTGATAATAAATTTGCCCGGTTTGCGGGATCCAGTCATCCCATAAAAAAGCGAGTACATTGTTTGGGTAATTGGCGCGCGGCAGAGGATCATTGTTCGGCGTTTCATATTGAAGCGTCGGCCCGAATCCGATTAATCCGTTGGAGGCGATATAAAATTCCGTATACGTTTCATCATAGTACTTAAAAGAAAAACCGATGGGGAAAGGCCCTTTAAACTGATCATCACCCAGGCCTGTGACTTCTGTGCCTGTTTCTGAAATCTCAATCCATTTAAATTGAAGGCCCGATTCCACATCACTGTCGATCCATTGGTAGCCTTCCGTATCAGGGCCGCCATGATGGGATTCAACTTTAATACCCTGACGCGGATCTTCATCTCCCTTTTGGAGGGTTTGATGATAAAACGATGCCGGATAAACACGGGGAACCGGATCGACACCAAGAAGGCCCGGCAAGGACCAGTGTAAATCGGCCAATCCTGTATTGGACAGTATCAGTTGCGAAGCAGAAGAATCTTCCAGATTCAGGTTGAATGTCAAGGAAGGAATATCGGACCGTATAAAGGGCAGGTATTCACCGGCTCCCAAAAGCGAAATGGTAAATGATGTATCAGCAGTTTCGATGACCAAATCGGCCTGATAGAAACTTATAAATGAAGGTGCGAATATGACGTTTACAACAAAATGTTCCTGTACATCAATTATACCATGGGACCGGGAGAGCTTAAAATCAGGATTTGAAACAGAGAGAGACAGGTTGGCTTCGGAATCTGTAAAATTGCGTATAATAATGTCCATGCTGTCTCTTTCCGTAACGCCCACAATGCCAAAATCAAGTGTATCCGCAGAGACCAAAAGTGCATCCGTTACCTCCTGGACCGCCTTGTATATATTCAACCGTCCACTTGTGACCAACTTATCCGCTAAATGCGGCAATACATCCACATTGGCGAGAAGCAAGTTTTTTACTTCAACAGGATCTGCATTTGGAATCCATGAATAGAGTAGAGCCGCGGCTCCCGAGACATGCGGCGCAGCCATGGATGTACCGCTGATTTTTCCATAATACATGGGATCCAAACCCCATCCAGGAGTTCCGAATTGAATGGACGTAGGATTGTCCGGTTTCGTTGAGAGGATATACATGCCCGGCGCCGTCAAATCAACGCTTGTCAGTCCCCAGTTCGAAAAAGGGGCGAGCAGGTCGTCATGATAATTCGCCGCAACCGAAATCACATTATTCAACTGATAACTGGCGGGATACGCGGGGTAAATATCATTGTCGGAGCTTTCATTTCCCGCTGAAGCGACAAACAACATTCCGCTGTTTGCTATGGCGAGATGCATGGCCGCTGAATATCCTCCCCCGCCCCAGCTGTTATTGGTAATATGGGCGCCCATCATTTTCGCGTATTCAAGCGCATACACAGCATCCGATACATAACCATATCCTTCATCATTGAGAAATTTACAGGCCATCAATTTCACGTTCCAGGCCACTCCTGTTACACCAAGAGAATTATTCCCTGCCGCCGCGATTGTTCCCGCACAATGGGTGCCGTGTCCCCGATAATCACTGGGATCACTGTCATAATAGGCAAAATCATATCCATATATATCATCGACATATCCGTTGCCGTCATCATCCTTATTATTCCCCGGGATCTCATGAACATTTTTCCACATATTCGCAGCTAAATCCGGATGATTATAATCAATCCCCGAATCAATCACACCCACAATAATTATTGAGTCCCCTGTGGTTATATCCCAGGCTTCCGGTGCATCAATATCCGCGTCCACGGTCCCGCCGGTTTGTCCTGTATTGTGAAGTCCGTAAAGCCCGGGAAATCCGGGATCGTCAGGAATAATATTTTCATGGACGATATAGTCCGGCTCAATAAAATGAACGGATTCATCCTGCTGAACCGTCTGCATGAATTCCCTGACTTTCGAGGGATTCCGTTGGTCATTCACCCGGTCTTTATCAGTACCGGCCATGCGCACAAGATATAAATTGGGAACGATCGAATAAGATTTTTCGACAACCAGATTGTATTGGCTGAGCGCCTGGCTCACTTGATCTGAATGAACGGTCTTTGAAAGCCGAACCAGGAATCGATCCTGAGCCGTTTCCATCCCTGGATCCGGCTGAGCGGAAGATATGACAGTGATAAGCAATCCGGAAATAACAGTTAAAAGCAAAGTCCGCATTTGCATGATAATCTCCTCTGAATTTCATGTATAATGGCAGGATATGAGATGGTGATTCAGTTTATTGAAATATATCCATTGTTGTCACTTGTACAAATTTCATGCCTTGGCGCAGAGCCTGATCAGCGACTTTCATCCTGATACGGCTGTATCACCATGATATAATGAAGAATGCTCCCGGAAGTGACAACCAGGATAATGACAGTGGATGGCTGTCCATAATGACAAGATCCCGGTTGGATCTCAATAAATAGAGTTTCTGAGTATGTGAGCGTCAGTTTATATGTCTATTTTCTGGTGTTACATCCCCTTATGAGGCAAACCGGGTTCTCTCCTGTCAGGCAGAAAGATATCAGTCATCGGGCACAGGATCGTGATCAGCTTTTAGCAGCACCATTGCATCATGGTACAGTCCCATGTCAATCCGATGAACATTCATTTCATTCGGTTCCGGTGCTATTTTTCCCGGTCGAAGAACAGGTTTTCCCGGTTTTATGGTTACTTAAAAAAAAACGTTATCGGCGGAATGGTTTTTTCATAAACAGCCTCAATTATGGCAGAAATGAGGCTGATGGATCGTTGGGCTTCAGGTGCACCCCTCCAACCTTCCACAGTCAAATGTTCATGTATAACGGTAATGTCCTGTGCGATTCGACATTTGAATGGCCCCGGAATTAAAGGCCCCGGGGATCCTCATTCGTGGCTGAATCAGGCGGTTTTATTTTGAGAGGATCGCCGTTATCATCAGGCCCAGCCCCAAGCCGGTCAATATGCATCCAACGAATGCCAGAGCGGATACCTGTAAGAAAAAGAATCCGGCACCGGTGCCCAATAGTACACCACCCCCGATGGCCCAGAGGCTTCGGTCTTTCTGTTTGGCTTTATTTTCCATTGAATCAACCTCCTTATTCAGTTATTTTTAAATAGTCTTTCCAAGATTAGGGCAATTATAATAAAACCATGCTTGAGCTGAATTTACTTTCTGGTCTCCTATTGATTCATGTTTAATTTTTTTCTGAGCCTGTTTTATGCTTTGCGTTATTAAGGGATGATCGATACAGCCATTTTTAAAACCAAACATCTCTATGAAAGGCATCATTTTTTCACCTCCGGAAGCTTTGATGATCAGTTCATCCAGGGCAGTATAGAAAATAACTTCCGATGTGCATGCAAGTGATTGTGCAAATGAATAAATACATCCATCAGATTCATATATGGGGTAGTGCTCAGCCATTAAAAAACATACTTTTTCTTTCTTGGATATATCAGCATGTGGATTTACGCTTAATTGAATGGATTTGTTATAAAGGAGAATATGATTGGCTCGGGATGCTTTTATTGTTTTCAGATTGAGATGAAGCGTTTTCCAATCGGCTTCAATTTGGATATATTCCATCGAGTGATTATTCAAGTGATTCGTTAATGTTTTAAACGATTGATCAAAATAAGTGATTGTTAAAACAATATATTTCTTATTCAGGTACTGGATGATATCATTGCAAAGAGCTTCCCATTTCAAACTCTGTGTCCTGAATATCTTGTCTTTTTCTGTATATTTTTTCTTTATTAAAACCATATTATTTTTTTATTACGCAGTACAAATAAAATTTGATTATAAAAATATTATCCTCTAAAAGCAATATAAATTAATCTAAATTAATCAATGAATGAGTACTTTTTTTCAAATCAGGTCAATTTTTTTTAAGAATAATCAAGTGTCATATCAATCGGAAGTTTAGTATATGATTCATATTATTGCAATGATTAAAATGATGAATGATACTAAAGTTTCCATTTTATTCTTCATGAAATTTAACGAGACACAGTACAATGATCGTAATAGGTTTCATTTTGAATTTCTCCAGGTTTTTCAAATGTCGGGTTTGTACGGCGTGACCAAACGACGGGTGACAAGGACCATCCATATTCATTCCATATATCGTACCCATACGATTTCTTATTGGTTTTAACTCACTCAGTGCACCGGCAAAATGATGCGGAGAGAATCAGGAGGCACGAGAAAGGTCATGCGATCAATTCCATCCAGAAGGGTGTTTTGAAGGTGAGACACACCGATATCTTTACCGGGAGTGAGAGATGTCAGCACTGTCTTCCCGATAATATATCGCCCCTCTTTTCCCAGCCAGTGACGGGTCACCACTCCCCATGGAGTATGCAGTACCATTGGCCGTTTCTGATGAACTCCTGCATACAGCATAATATGGCCCGGTTTCCAAAACAATGTGAGAAAAGGAATGGCCCGTTTTAAAATGATCTGCTCTTTTAATTTCGGTTTCAAGCCGGAAAGGTCTGTACGGAACAGTGTCATTCCTGCCTGATCTGAAGAATGCCTCGGCAACCAGACGCCGAAGGGAGTAAAAAAATCCTTGATTAGAGCGGAACAATCACGGTTATGAAAAAGTCCGCCCCAGCCGTAAGTCTGTCCGAGCAGTGCCCCGGTCAGCCATCCGGTATTTTTTAAAGTGAGGGGCCAGGGTTGACGCGCGCCTTCGCTTTTTCGAATCAGGCCTTTTTTTATCTGTGCCTGTCCTGCACCGTCATTCATCATCACCCCGATCAGCCAATCGGTCCGGGTGGAATCCACCCGTGGAAACAGGGCGCCGATCCGGGCCGTGGTGATAAATCCACCCAATGTGTCGGGAATGGTTATCGGCTCCTGAACAGGCGTGATCAGTTCGGATTGCATCCAGGCTGCCTGCTGCATCGAATCGACACGGCAGATCTCATGACATGGGATCCATCCCAAAGCATG
>Ga0272442_10005339_pt1 | contig 17212 bp, 13 predicted proteins | sample SSMForm2O_FD_200262 | JGI IMG/M metagenome (GOLD analysis project Ga0272442, IMG submission 200262) | Marine sediment archaeal communities from Little Sippewissett salt marsh, Falmouth, MA, United States - SSM-Form-2O | ecosystem: Environmental > Aquatic > Marine > Wetlands > Sediment ... | reverse complement strand
TGCTAGGACATCTGACATTGCCAAGCACCTTAATGTCACTTCACCGTCTGCCTCTGAAATGCTTTCAAGGCTTAGGTCCATGGGCTTTGTTAATCACAAGAAGTACGTGGGCGCCACGCTCACGCCATCTGGCGTTAAGATAGCCAAGAGGATTCAGGCGCGCCACGATGTGCTCGAGGGCTTTTTGAAGAAGATATTGGTTTCAGACTTTTCTGCTGGGAAGGATGCTTGCGAGCTCGAGCATAGTTTGAGCGAGGAGTCCCTCACCCAGTTCAAGGAGTTCTTTTCGTTCGCAGAAAAAAAGGGCTTCTTTGATGATTTCAGCAAATGGGAAAAAAAGAACGCTAAGACGAAAATAAGCTAATGGTTTAGGACAACCTATATATCTGCCTAATATGATAACCTTGAACCTTGGATGATTTTATGGACACGAGACCCCTTTCGGACATGGGCATTGGAGAAAAAGGCGTTGTTGCAGAGCTAGCTTGCGGCAGGCTCGCGCGCCAGCGCTTTCTTGACATGGGCTTCAACCCCGGCACGGAAATAGAGGTTGTCGGGACAGGAGGCGGCAGGGGAATGATTGTCAGGATAAAAGGATGCTGCACTGTCGCGCTTGGCTTTGGCGCGGCTTCAAAGATACTTGTTAGGGGGAGTGTCTAATTGGCTAAAACCAATCGCGATAAGAAAAAAAAGGGCAGTAAGCTCATAGCAATCGCGGGCAACCCTAACACTGGCAAGAGCACTCTTTTCAATGGCCTTACTGGCGTGGAGCAGGAGATAGGCAACTGGCCGGGCGTAACCGTTGAAAAGAAGTCCGGGAGCTTTGATTGCAAGGGCAAGAGAATCCAGGTCGTAGACCTCCCTGGAACGTATAGCCTCACTGCTTTTTCTGCTGATGAGCTGGTCGCGCGCAACTTCATCGTAGAAGAGAAGCCTGATGTTGTTGTTAACATTGTTGACGCTTCAAACCTGGAGCGAAACCTTTACCTTACGACACAGCTCAAGGAAATGCACGCTAACCTAGTGATCGCTTTGAACATGATGGACGTTGCAGAGCGCAGGGGGTTTACAATAGACACGGAAAAACTGTCTGAAATCCTTGATGCGCCCGTGGTTCCAATGATAGCGAGCAAGGGAAAAGGCTTCAGGGAACTGCGTAAAGCGATTCTAAACGAGTGCAAGTCCCACGCCCACCCGCTGCTGAAAGTTGATTACGGACGAGACTTGGAAGCCAAGATTAAGGAGCTGGAAGACCACATCAGCGCCCACGCTTCTCCACTCGCGGAAAAATACGGCGCGCGCTGGCTCGCGGTAAAGCTATTGGAGAATGACAAGGAAATAATCCGCGCGATTAAGAAACAGGACACTGACATTTATGATAAGTCATTGAAAAATTTTATGGAAAAGGCCGAGCAGATTTTCGGCGATTCTTTAGACTTGCACATTGCGGACAGGCGCTATGGGTTCGCGAACGGGATAGTGCGAAAGGTTGTTTCAGTGCGCTCCACCGCGCGGAGGAGGCGCTCTGACAGGCTCGACCAGGTGCTCACTAACGCTTACCTGGGAATACCGCTCTTCCTCTTAATAATGTTTATGACCTACCAGCTTGTTTTCATTGGTGGCGCGCCCATAGTCGCGATTGTCGAGGGATTACTCGGGGTTATCGCCTCTCAGGCCGAGTCATTCCTTTTGGCCATTAACGCCCCAAGCTGGGCCTCGGGCCTCATACTCTCCGCGCTTATAGAGGGAGTAGGCAACGTCCTGGTCTTCTTGCCCAACATCATGCTATTGTTCGCTGCCATTGCGTTCTTAGAGGACAGTGGCTACATGGCCCGCGCCGCGTTTGTAATGGACCGCGTGATGGCCAAAATGGGCTTGCACGGGAAAGCGTTCATCTCACTAGTCATAGGGCTCGGGTGCAACGTCCCAGGGGTAATGGCTGCCAGAACTATTAAGGAGGATTCTGATCGCATGGTGGCCGTGCTGATTAACTCTCTTGTCCCATGCAGTGCCAGGATGGAGGTATTTATTTTTCTCGCGGGCGCTTTCTTCGCGCCCCAGGTAGCTGGCTGGGTTGTTTTCTCAATGCTCCTAATGAGCTTCGTGCTAGTTTTCGTTATCGGAAAGCTCTTCAGGAAATTCCTTTTCCCGGGCGAGGCAGCCCCTCTTGTCATAGAGCTCCCCCCGTACAAGCTGCCTACTCTTAAGGGATTGGCAATCCACACCTGGAACCGCACAAAAGCCTTTGTTGAAAAAGCCGGCACGTTCATCTTCATAGTCGCCATACTAATCTGGTTCCTCGCGAGCTACCCGTCTGGAGTTGAATACGGTGGAGCTGAAAGCTACATTGGCTTGCTGGGCCACGCGTTCGAGCCCTTAATGGCGCCGCTTGGCTTTGACTGGAAAGCCACTGTCGCGCTCATCTTCGGGTTCCTCGCGAAAGAAGTGGTGATAGCCGCTTTCGGAGTGCTTTACGGGGTTGGCGAGGAAGCGACCCTGCAAGCAGCAATGGCCCAGGTTTGGACCCCGCTGCAGGCTTACGCGTTCATGGTCTTCACACTCCTCTACGTCCCGTGCTTTGCCACCGTGGCAGTCATCAAGCAGGAGACGAACTCTTGGAAGTGGACTCTTTTCGCGGTGGGCTATCTCTTGGTTCTCGCGTGGCTCGCTGCTTACGCCGTAATCCTGGTAGGCTCGTTCTTGGGCTATGCGTAGGTGCAACAAATGATCCTAAAAGAAACCCTAAAATTGTTTTCCACAGGCGTTTGCGATACAAAAGAAATAGCGCGCAGGCTTAACACAGAGGAAAGCGCGGTTAAGGGCGCCATCATCACGCTAGAGCAAAAAGGCTTCATTAAGAAAGAGGGCTGTGACCCTAACGCGCCCAAGTGCGCGGGCTGCCCCATGGCACAGCTCGCTGCAGAGCTCGGAGCATACTACGCCCTAACACGAAAAGGATGGGACTACCTAAAAAAAGAAAGCGGTTAGGGTTTTTCAGTCTTTTTTGCCCGTCAGCTTGATTATGTGGTACCCGAACTGCGTTTTAACCGGTCCCTTAACCTCGCCCGGGTTCATGGAGAAAGCGGCTTTCTCGAACTCCGGCACCATCTGGCCCTTTCCAAAGAAACCGAGGTCTCCCCCGTCCTCCCGGCTCGGGCAGTTCGAGAACTTTTTCGCGAGTTCCCCGAAGTCTTTTCCCTTCTTGAGCTCGTTCATCACGTGGTTTGCTTCCTCAATGTTAGAGACTAGTATGTGGCTTGCTCTTACTTCCATCAAAAAACACCTGAAAATAATTTATACTACTGCTTTAAAATCGTGTTTGAGGTGTTTTTCAATGGCAGGATTCTTAGAAGCAGTTGGCGCGGGAGTGGTGGCAGCACTAACCGCCGCGCTCATAGGAATCGCGGTAGCGGTTTTCGGGCTAGTGGCAATATTCTTTTTCGCGACCATCGGGGCAATAATGGGGGCGGTAACCGGTTTCATCGTCCAATACGTGCCGTTCTTAGGCCCCCTGGTAATCCAAGGGTTTGAGATAATCGGCATACAGAACCCCAACCTAGTGGCTTTGGGCGCGATGCTCGGGTTTGTCGGAGGGTTCTTTAAGTCGCACAATCATAGCCCGCCGTGCAACAGGGATTAGTCCAATGGGCTTACTCGACTTCAGCGAGTATCACCACGTAGTTTTCCCCGTATTTCTTAGCGCACTTGGGGCAAGTGGTGTACCACATATACATTTTCTTTATTTTAAGCCCCTTTGTTTTTGCGTACTCCTCAAAGTCCTTGCACCATTCCCCGGTCTTCTTGAAGTCCCCCCCGTAGACCTTGCTCAAGAACTTTCCGCTAAGAGTAATGTTTTCTGCGCCCGGGACTTCCTTATCAACTGCAACATACACGTCCATTTTCCATTTTGACTTGTGGTCTGACAGCCCCATCCAGTCAACGCACTTTGCCCCGGCTGCATCAATCTTCTTCTGCACTCTTTCCATAACCCCTCCAAAATTAATTGGGATGTAGAAGAAGGTCCAAACGCTTTCCTTCACGAATTTCTTGTTCTTCCAAGCAAACGTTTTTTCATTCCACGGCCCTGGGTTAAAACGCGGGCAGCACTCTTCCCCCATTGATTCCACCCCAAAAATCTAGACAAACCCGAACAAGAGGGCGAGGAACAAGCCGTAAAGGATTAGGAACATCGCGCCCTCGTACTTGCCGAACTCCTTGTCCGCCCCAACCACGACCAATAGCAGTGTCACTGCGATCATGAATGGTATTCCAATGGCTTGCATTGAAGCGTCAATTGGGATGTCAACAAGCATTGCCGGAGCGCCCATTACGATTAGAGCGTTAAAGATGTTTGACCCTGTCACATTTCCTACTGCCATTTCAATGTTGTTCTTCCTAGCAGCAGTCACCGAGACCACGAGCTCGGGCAGGGAAGTGCCGATCGCCACAGCGCTCACCGCGATTAAAGAAGGCGAGATTTGGAGTATGTTAGCGAGCCCAATCACTGACTCCACCGTGTACTGTGCCCCAAAGTAAATCCCGATTGCGCCAAGCAAAACATACGCGATTGAAGACGTGTCCACGTTATCCCTTGCTTTCTTCTCCCTCTTTTTCCTTGTGCTAATGCTGTACTCAATGTAAACAGCGTAAAAAATGAACGCGATTACTGCCTCGTTGAAACTGAAAACACCGTCCAGTGCAGTGAAGTAAAGGAAGAACGCGGTTCCCAGCAAGAGCGGGAGGTCCACTTTGAGTATGTCCCACTGGATTCTCTTGCTGTAAATCAAGATAATCGCAGCCCCCAAAACGAGCGCGATGTTCGCGACATTAGAGCCGATAACGTTTCCGGCTATTATGGTCGAAGCGTTAGGGTCACCGGACATTACCGAGAAGAACGCGGTAGCCAGCTCAGGCAAAGAAGTCCCAACACTCACAATAGTAACGCCGATAATAAAGTGCGGTATCCCAAGAGCGAGAGCGATTTTCTCCGCCCCATCAGTGAACTTGTCAGCTGAAATAACTAGTAAGGACAAAGCGAGTATTAGCACGATTATCTCGATTAGCATGCTATACTCTTTCAAGCGCTTGGTTTTAAGCCTTACTCATCCAGCAATCTCTTGGTAGTACTGGCGTTCGCGTGCCCAAGTGCTTTCCTCACTTCATCCAAGCCACTCGTCTTAACCTGGTGGTTTGCAAAAGCCCGCCTTAAGTCGTTTGGCGTGAGCTTTCTTCCGAGAACTGGGATAGAGTGGCATGCCACAATGTTCTGCACCTGCCGGTGAGTGATTGCTTTCCTCTTCCTACCCTTGAAAATATAGCCTCTCTCGAATTTAGCGAGCTTTGAATAAACCTCTTCTGGCACTTCAAGCCTCCTTTCCCCCACCCTTATTTGGGGTTCTTCATCATGCACGTGCTTAGCCTTCAGGCCCCGCACCTCGCCAGTCTTCAAGCCACACTTTCCCATCAAGGAAATAATCAGCGCGTCGCGCTCGCTCTTCTCAGCAGCGCTTGCAATAAGCATTTCAACCTCGCTCATAGTCAAAGTGGATTTTTCTTGCATCATGACACCCTCACCAACTTCCTGCCCATTCCATCGGGCTTCTTTGTCTCTGTTACACATCCGTTATCCACCTCCTTATTTTGTTCCCTAATATTCTTAATAAGCTCATTACAAACATCCAAGTCCAGCCGATGTTCAAAAACTGCTTTGTGCAAAAGAGGCACAGCCTCCTCAGAATATTTAACCAACTGGTCTTTCATGTTTTTTGGGTTATACCTACTATCCTTTCCCTTGCAAAGCTCGTCAACTGCTTGCTCTACAGTTAACTGCGTGTATTCTAGCTTGTAAATGCAGTTTTTCAGCCGCTTCATCCCCTTTTCTCTGTTCCCATCAAGCCACTCCGGCGGGTTTTCCAGGGCCTCTAGCAAGAACGGCCTCGCTTCCTCACCGATTTGGACTAAGGCGTGCTCTGCTTTTTCCCCGTCAACGTGCTCATGCAGTCTTCCAATGAAGAACTTGCAGACTTCCGGGCCGCCCAAGCGTTCCAGTGCGGTTTGGTATTCATCGTCAATAAACCGCTGGCCCTTCGCCCTCTTAAGGATTGTCTCCCTCGCCCGCTCGTCAGCAATCTTCCCTAAAGCGACAGCACTCGCGGTCCTAAGTTGGCTTGGGTTCTGCTGCTCATGGATTTCTATAAGCAAAGGAACCGCATCAGCATGCTGGTACTTGCCGAGCAACTGCACCATCTTGATAAGCGCGCTTGCATCATACTCACTTTCCTCCTTTTTCTTCCAAACATTTTTTTCCAATGCCTCAAGCACTTTTGGTGCTGCAGCGCGCCCAATTTTTTCAAGCGCCTCAAAAGAACGGCTTTCACAACCGTAGTAGCATGTTTGCTTTGGAACATTAAGCAGGGCGGTAACCGCTTCTGTGGCTCCCAGTTCCCCTAGTACGGGTATGATGATGCTAGCGGTTAAGTCTGAAGCATCCTTCATTACTCTAAGCAGTACTGGCACTGATTCGCTTCCCATGCTAACGAACGCGTTTTTCAGCCCTACTCCATTGCTGTTCGCGAAGCTGGGATTATTCAAGTACTTTTCCATGACTGGGAGTGCCTCAGTTACCCCGAGCTTGCCCATTGTTTCTAAAAGCTCTCCCACTCGCTCAGTGCGCTCATCGACCCTAACCAAGCTATCGCTGAACTCCGTTTCAAGCTCTTTTTCAAGCACTCTAAGAATGCATGGGACAGCGGTTTCCTTGTAAGGCTCTATTCCAACACCGATTTTTGCGAGTGCGCTCCAAGCACGGCCATAAAGCCCTTTTTCATTCTCTATTTTTTCTACTAAGTGCGGGACGGCTTTTGCTACTCTGCGATAACCAAGCCAATAAGCAGCATGGTCCCTAGCCCTTTGCTTAGGGTGTGAGAGCGCTTCAATCCAGCAGTCCTCAACCACTTCCGAAAGCCCTTCAACACTGTGGTAATCTAGCATTGTGCGGTGTAACGCATTGTTTATGCCAGTATTGTTCATATCCGGGGTTAGGGCTGGCTTGATGCTGCCGTCTTCATTCTGCGCGTAATCATTAGTAAACGACTTTTGGATAGGTTTTCCTGGCTCGTAGGACATGAACTCGATTAACTGTTTCACGCGCAAACGCATTTCCTCTTCGTTAACCTTGCTCGCCATACTCTCACGCTTTAACAAGTAACCGGGACACGTCCCCTGGTTTAATAGACTCAGCAACAACGCCATTATCCTCGTTTGCTGTCTTGTTTATTTTTTGAAGCATTTCCCGACCGGTTTCATATTCTATTTTCCCATCGAAAACCGCTTTGATTATGAATCCAACGGCTTTTTCAGAGAAAGACTTGATTATTACTACATCTGCAACCCGGCTTATCTCAGAATCATACTCTTTTGAAGTGAACTCCAGCAAATCCGGCAACAACGAGGTATCCTCTCGGTTTCCTATCCAAAAAGCAATTTTTGCGAATTTCTCCTTACGGCCTTTTTTAACAGTTATTTTGAGCAAGTCCCTCAAAGTTTGCGTTTGTGCATCATACTGCATTTTGCATAACGCGTCAAATGCATACCATGAGGCGTAATCACTAAGGTCCCCCACGAGTTCAAGCAGCTTCTCACCCGCTTTCTCGTGAATGGCTTGTTTTATCTCAAGGTTCATCTTGCATTGTTCTTTTTTGATTCCTTCCCCCAAGTTTGCAATCGCCTCTATGGCTGCTATCTTAACCTCGGACGGCCCAGAATCCAACTCTCCCACGATTGTTTCCAATAATTCCTCGAAATCAAATTCTTCTAACCCAAGCGATTCCGGGTTATCCCCCTCTGAAATTGCTTTTGCAACCGTGAGCGCGTTCACGCCCATCGCACCTATCCTTTCAATCGCTCTCGCCCTAAGCCTCACACTGTTCTCTTTTTCCTTTATTTCTGCTAGCAAAGGCATTATGGACCAAGGCCTCTGATTAAAAGAAAGCTCGCTGTTTACCTGGTTTTCGACGGTACCAGAGCGGAACAGCTCCATTAACTCCGGAATCGCGTCTTTCCCTTTTAGCTCGCTAAGAAGCTCGACCGCCTTTTCCTGTTGCGCGTCATTGTTGCCGCTTTTCGCTATTTTACTCACTTCTCTTAATGCAGTAAGCCCTAGCCCCCTAACCGCGTTATAAACTCTCTTGCTCCTGTTCTCACGTGGCACCCATCGGTCAAACTGGTGATTGACTACCTCGTTCACTAGCTCTACTTTTGCCTTGTCCCCCGCTTGATTAACTTTTTCCACTGCCCGCTCAGCCAAGTCCTTGTTCCCGGACCAGATTATCTTGTAAACGCTTTCCGCGCGCCCAACCAAATTCTTTTCAGCTTCCTCGCGCTCAAGCAATCCCCTAATCTTTTGCATCACTTTGAGCCTGGGAATCGGTTCGTGCTCGCGATTTTCAAGCAGTCTTGCCAAGTGCCCAAAATGCGCCCAATCCAATTCTGCATCGAGAATCATATCCAACGATTTTTCCACTTCCTCTTGCAACAAGGCGCGATTAACCTTGAATAACTCCTTATCCGCTTGTTTAATGCTGATTAGCTTGTCGTCCTTGCTTTCGTTTTTAACTTGTTCAAGCAACTCCACCAAATGATTGAAAGCGCGTGTTTCCCGGGTTTTCCCGAACAATTTAATTGCAAGCAGGAATGTTTCCTCGTCCAGCGACTCGTATGTGCCAACCAGTGCATTGCTAAGCCACACACTTTCCACGAGTTCAAGCTTAAGCAGCACACAGAGGACATTTGCTTTGCTCTTAGGAATTGTAACCTCTTGCTCAAGCTTTGAAACTAACGCCTCAATAGCAGGCTCGCCAATCGCGTTGAGCACTAAAACAGCAGTCTTTTCACTTACAAAGGGGTTAACATGCTCTCCACCCACATTCACTATTCCCCCCACGTAATAGGAGACCGCGCTTCTTACTGAATCTTCTCCCTCTTCCGCCATCATTTTCCCGACAAGCCCCGCGATTTTATCGCTTTCCTCAGCTGCCTTAAACGCGTTAACCGCGTTTGAGCCAATCGTCCGCTTTAGCCGTTCTATTGAATCCAACTTGATTCTCTCTTTTTGGGAAAGAGCCAGCAAATCCTCCGAGTCAACGTCTTTTTCCTGTGTTTCTTCTAAGCGCCCCATGCTACTTCACCTTTACTTTCCCGGCCACAAGCTTTCTTGGGATATCATCCGGCTTGGGCGTGGTTGCGATTACCCCGTTTTCCCCTGGGAGCCCGCTTTTCATCTTAGAGAGCATACGCTGCCCTTCATCATAAGTAAGCACTTTCTGGAATACTGCTTGGTGGATGAACCCTACTGCTGCCTCGCCAAAGCCCATTACCGCGTTACTCGCCGCGAGTTTCTTTTTAGGGTCCGCCGAGATTGCTAGCAAGTCAGGGATTAGCTCTTTCCAACCGTTTTTGCTAACTTCATTAATCGCGTACTTGCTTCTCTCATCGTCTTTTGAGTAAATAAGCCGTCTTATGTAGTCCACCGTCCGCGGGTCGTTTTGCCCAAAACACATTTTCTGCAGCGAGTCATAAGCACTTGACTGCACCCTAGTGCTCCTATCCCTGAGCTTGTCAAGAAGCTTTTCCCCCCCAGTAATCCTGGCGTACTCGCTCTTGATTTCACCCATTGAAACAACCGCTTCATTCCTAACATCTGGTGAAGCGTCTTCAGCAGCGTTGATTAAGCAGTCAACAGCCATTATCGCGTGCTCGTGCTTCATTTTTCCCTCAGGGAACAAGCCACTCAACAAAGCAGTTGCCCTAGTCCGGGTTAACTCATCGTTTTTCTCGTTCAAAACAGCATTGCACAATGGCCCAAAAGATTTTTCTGCAACGCTCTTCAGCGCTTCCTCAATCTCTGCGATTACCTTTTCTTCTGATTTGCCCTTAACCCCCAAGTGTGCTATCAGCTCAGGTATGGCCTGGACCGCGCCAATCTTCATTATAACCCTCACAGCGTACTGCCTGCCTTCCACAGTGACCGCATTCTTGGAAAGCTCTTCCAACTGCAAATACCTTTTCGTAGCATAATCCAGGTCTTTTGACAGAATCTCCTCTATCATCCCGCCTTCTTCCTCATCACAATCCTTAAGCGCTTTTATTACTGGGTCAACGAGCCTTTCCCTGGGAACATGCAAGATTATGCTGAGAGCGAGCCTACGCACGTTACCGTCTCCTTTCTCCAGCATTTCCTTCAAGTAATCCTCAGCAGCTTCGCCCATTTCCCCCAAGGCAATGGCAACTCTTGCTGTTTCCTCCCCTTCAAGAAATTCTTTTTCAAAAGGCGATTCCATCAACATGCTTATGTGCCCGCCAATAATCTTTCTTACCGCAACTTTCCCCTTACCGCTCAAGCTCGCTCCAATAAGCTTGGCAGCATCATCATCCTTGTAAACCAATTTAACAAGGTCCTCCTGGTTTGCTGACGCCGCGGCCTTTGCAACCGGAGTCCCCAGCAACCGCTTAATCTGCTCCAAAGCCTTTCCAGCGTACCAATTATTTGTTTCCGCGAGCCTCGCCAACAAGCCCAAGCTGCTCGGGGGCAGGCTCTCATCCAGCATGGAGTAGACTACTGATTGAAATCCGTAGCGGAAGGTTTCTTCAAACTTCTTGCTCTCAGTGTTCGCAATCGTGTTATAGAAAAAGTTGCCTGAACCCGCCTTTGTCAATACTTCAGGGTCAAGCAATGCCTCCGCAAAATCCTTGAACAACTGCCTTGGCTTAAAGTGCTTGAGCGCGTTCACGGTTTGGTTGAACAAGAACGGGTTGCGCTCTATCTTAAGGTGCCTGACCAGCGAGTCAATGGCGTTTTCATCGCCTTCTTCAAACAGCTTTGGCATTAGGTCAATCGCTGCCCGCGCGGTTCTCTCATCCTTTTTTCTCTCAACAGCAAGCAGCCCCAGCAAGCTAGAGGGCTCTATGCTCTTAAGGCACTCCAAAGTCCGTTCATCTTGTAAGAACCGCCCCTCTTCTTCCAAGCCGATTGTTTCCCCATACGCCCTAACCAACGAGGGCACGGAAACTCGGGGGTCCATCTCGTAAAGCGAGCACATGACTATTTCCGCGAAACCATTGTCAACATCTTGCAGCAAGCTAGCGAGCTGGTAAGAGACCTGAATCCTTCCAAATAATTCGACCGATTCCTGGAGCTTTTCGTTTGTTCCCTTAGGCATCCTCTGTTTCCCGCACAAGTACTCATCATAATCAGATAAGACTTGTATTACTGCATCCCTGGCATCTTCTTTTAGCTCATGCTCTTCACCAAGAATAATTCTTGTAAGCCCCCCAATCTCTACCGGGCTGAAGCTAGTCTCCTTGAGCATTGTTCTCATAGCGTTCTTCAGCCTTTTCTTGTACTCTACGCACATTTCATTAGTCCACTCAACATCACTTTCAAGCTCGTTTAACAACATCCCAAAAGCACTAACCGCCCCCATCCTCCCAAGAGCCTTGGCTGCCTCCGCCTTGAGTATAAAATCGCTCGACTCCTCGAAAACGCTGCTCAAAACAGAAACAGCCTGCTCATCATTCTTCGGGTAAATTGACGGGATAACCTGCATCGCTGCAACCCTGACCATTGGGCTAGGGTCAGACCTAACCTTTCCCAGGACCATCTCCTTTTCTTCCAATGCGCTGAGCTGCTCGAAAGCATAAACCGCGATAACCCGTGCCTCCTCGTCCTCGCTGTCAAGGTGCTTTGACCAGAACGCCAGCTTCTCTTTTCTCCCGCTAAGCTTTCTGGCAGTCTTTACTATCGGATCCAGCTTCGCCATCCTAGAGAGCTCTATCGCGTCTTGTAGTATCTTATCAGTCCTCGACGCCTGCAGGATTTTGCGTGCTCTTACTACAACATCAGCGTTGCTCTTGTGCTCCCACTCAACAGGCGTGCTTTTTTTATCAGTCCCAGATGCTTCCAGCTGGCGCTTAAACTCTTGAAACTTTTCTTCATCGTACTCCTCTCCGGTTAAGGTTTCGTAAGCCTCTGCGAGCAAGTCCTCGTAACTCTTCTCCGGCTCGCTAGCGCTCTTAGCAGCTTTCGCAACCGGCTTTCTCGCCACTTTCACCAATTTCTTCTTAGCCATAAAGCTCACGCTTTTACCTTCTCCTTTTTCTCAGCCGCTAGGCTAATCCCCCGGATAATGCTTTTGATGTCTTTGGGCAAGGGGCTTTGCTTTACCACCCCGTTTTCTCGGTCTAGCTCTAGGTCTTCTAGTATTTTCTGCGCGTCTTTCTCGCTTATTTTCCTTTGGAAGAGTGCCTTGTGGATTTCTAGGATTGCGTGGTCTCCGAACACTCCTAGCATGATTTTTTTATCACGCACGGCGCGGTCTGAGCAAAGAATTTCAGGGATTATCTCATAGTCCCCGAGCTCATTAAGCTTTTCACAGTATACCTCAGCGTAAAGCCCTTTTTCGTTTAGCGCAAGCTTCCGTAACTCTTTGATAATCCTGTGCCTAAACGGTGCGAAGAAGGATACAGCTTCCTGGCTCAAGCCCTGGTCCATAATCCTCTTTCGGGCATCCATCATCTCTTTAATTCGTTTGAACTTCTCGTCCTTGCTCAGGTTGTTTGGGAGCTTGAAGTCTTTCGCTGCATCCGTTTCTTCTGCTAAGCGGGAATACTCTTTAGCAGAGTCCCTGAGCAGGTCAACCATGACCTTTTCCTTATCTCTTTCAGCTGCAACATAAACAACCAGCTCGAATAGCTTCTCGCGATTTTTCTCGCTCAAACCGTTCCTGCAGAACCGGGTCAGGGCCCTTGCCAACCCACGTTTTGCGATATCCTTCTCTTCTTTGAAGTCGTCAACCATTTCCTCAAACTTTTCCTCTGCCCCTACAAACGAAAGGGCCTCTGCAGCATTGGCTGCCTCAGAACCGTCCTCTTGGCCGTCATATACTTTGCTTAGCTTTTCAGACAAGTCCTTTCTACCAGATATCTCTAAGGTTATTAGCGTATCAAGAGCCATGCACCTAACACTGAATTCTTTATCCTCGAGCATGCCTGTTGCGAGGTCGATTAGCTCGTTCCTTTTTTTCTTCGTCTTCGCCAAGGGCTCCATCTGAAAACATATTATTAGCGTGCACTCTCCCCTCACTGGTACATGCGGGCTTTCCAAGCCCTCTTTTATTAGCCCAATCTTTTTCTTCCAGCCCCTGGCTGCCTTAATCCGATTATGGACCTCAAGCGCAAGCTTGTCTTCCTCTTCATCGCACTCCCATCCCATTCAAATCACGCTTTCATTTTTTCTCTTGGGGCCTCGTCCATTGCCACCTTGTCAAAAACAGGTGCCTTGAGAATCAAGTCTGCTATTGATCTGCGGACGTCACCTGGTTTCTCTGAATTGCTTACTACTCCGTTCTCTTCTGTAGCATGGTGCGCGAGCCCTTCTAAGAGCCTCTGCGCGGTGTCGTAGTCCAGCTTGCCTTCAAAGAACGCTTTATGCACCAGAGGCACCACGGGCTCACCCATTTCATAAAGGGTCTCTTCAACAATATCCACTGGGTTCTTCTGGATGTACGCCAGCATGTCTGGCACAAGCTCCAGTATCCCGTGTTCAACAATCACTCCGAGCACTCCCTTAAGGTCCCCGAGCTCCTCATCCGGGTCCAAGGCTTCCTTAATGTACGCTTTGACCCGTGGTTCGTTCATGATTGCTTTCCCCCTAATCCTGAAAACTGCTTTTAGGGACTCGCCCATAACCCCATAGTCATCTGAGTTCTCGATTTTGTTTAACAAGTCTGGTACCGCTTCATCGTACTCAAGCAAGCCAGCCAGCTTGGCTGCATTCGCTTGGAATTTGGCGCTTCGGCTGTTATTCAACGCTTCTAAGACCTGGTGCGCGTGCCTCTTGCCACCAACCACTGCCTCCCGCATTCCCGTAAGCGCGTTGAAAACAGCCTCTGCAACATCATTGTCAGTATTCTTCTTTCCAAGCAGTGCTATCAAGTCAGGGATTGACTTCCTGTCCTTGAGGTCGCCTAATAGCCGTGCCCCGTAAAGGCGGCTGTAGCGCATCCTGCTTTTAATGAGCTTTCGGACCTCTGCGAGCTGCGCTCTAACCTCTTTTTTGGGCAGCGTGCTAAGAACCTCGTAAAATTGCTTGGGGTCGCTTGCCCAAGAATCATTCGCGTTCTTAATGTAACAAACCAGGCTCGGGATTAGGAGGGGCGAAGAATTCTCAGCGGCAAACGCTAAGCCAACACGCCGGTCGCCATTATCCGTGCTTTTCAAGAGCCTTCTAAGCACCTTTTGCCCGTTTGGGCCGGTTGCATCGAACGCTGATAGGAAGCGCTTTTTTTCTGTTTCATCAACATCCCATTCCAGGAGCTTACGATAACCCAGCGCGCAGCGCATGAGCGTTTCTATTGCGTTGGGGCTATTGTAAAAAGCCCTGCCAACAATCCCGGGCATTTCGTCGTCTAAAACCACCAGCTTGGCTATCTCTGTTGAAAATTTTTCTGCGAATGCTTGCCCATTATTCTTAACCAGGTTTTTTGCCACGGTTGCCGCTTTCTTTGCAATAACCCGGTCCTCGCGCGAAGAAGACTCGGAGAACGTAGAGCTCATCCTAAACAGTGTTTTCAATGAGTGGTCTGAGGAAGGGTCTGAGAGCATTTCATCAAATAGCTTCCTAATCTGCTGCTTCAACCGCTTGTTCTTACCATCATCAAAGTAAGTCTCGACAAACTTTTCAGGTATCACCCCTTGAAGCAATTCCTTAACATGCGCTCTCGCCCAATCGCATACTTCATCATCTATAGAGTAAAAGCACCCCGCGATTAAGCCCGCGTATTCACGTCTTTTTCCACCGTATACCTCATCCTTGTTTTCTTCCACGGTCCTGAACAGCGCTTGCTTTGCTTCTTCCCTGAACTCCTTGTTCTCCTCAAGCAACGCCCGGATGATTACTACCCCCAAGTCCTCTGGCTCTTGCTTGCCTGGCAGCATCCGCTTGAGCGCGTAAGCGCGGGCTTTCCGGTACCCAAAGTTTCTCTTCTCTTCTTCGTGGGCGGAGTGAATAAACTTATGGGCTATAACCTGCCTCAGCGCCTTGCCTGCTTTCAAATCACCTAGGGCGATTAGCCCAACGCGAATAGTATACAAGCCCCATTTATCCGATGGCTTTTTCCGGAGCCTTTCAAGTATCGCGTTCACCGCGTCCTCGTCCCCGTCCTCGCACTTCTCTCCAAGGACTTGAATTGCTGCAGCGGCCTTTACCGCGTCATCTTGCTGGGCCTGCTCGATGATAAGCTGCTTTTCTTTTCCCCCGCTTAACTCAAATATCTCCCTGAGAACCGCTCCGGTCGGGGCGTTTGGGTCAAACCAGAGTTTCTCCTTCCAAAAGTGAATCCGTTCGTCAACCCCCTTAATCTTATCCGCTTTTTTCGCCATTTTCTCAAAGCGCGCGGTCTGCTCTTCTATCTTCGCTGCGATCCTGAGCAGCTCCACATTCAACGTATCGCCACTGCCCGAAGGCAGTTGAAGCCCGTGCTCTTCCGCAGAAGCCAACGCGAGCTCTATCTCACTTGTTTTAGAGCTCATTAAAGTAAGCCGCTTTACGGCAGTGTTTTTTACATGCTCTTTTTCTAAGAGCCCGAGCTTTGCCAAGGCAGAAATCGCAGTTAGCGCTACAGTCGCTTCCGTATCGCTTACCCCCTTAACCAAAGCAGTTTCAACGTCATCCCCGCCAATCATGCCCAACAATTCTGCTGCATCAGTTCGAATGCAGGCATCTTCTGATTTTGTGATGGCAACCGAAAGCGGGCGCACAGCAGCTTCCCCGTAACCAATTACCTTTTCATAGAGCTCTTCTACCTCCCCACTCTCAGGGTCTGCGGTAGACAATTGCTGCAAAAGCTCTTCAACCGTCTCGTTTTTACTCATGCTAAATCCTCGTGATAATCCTGTAAAGCAGCGGCAATGCTATCGGCAGCTTGCTAATGTCGCTCAAAGCAAACGACCTGCCCGGGCCGTACATGTCTATGAGCTCGGAGTTGTCCCCATCAGGCCTGATGGAGATGCAGAATACTGCAACGCCCGCTGTCGCAGCGTCTTCTACTGCTTTCCTAGTGTCCTCCAAAGCATAGCGGCCCTCGTAATGGCTTCCATCATCGTTGGGCTTCCCGTCGCTGATGATTATCAAAACACGTGTTTTCTCAGGCCTTTCCAACAGTTTTTTTGTAGCGTGCCTGATGTGCGCGCCATCCCGGTTCGCGTTACGGGGCGCGAATCCAGGTGTCCGATAGGGCTCGTTAAACTCCTTGGCCACGTAAAAGTTGTTGTTCTCCCTCCCGTGGCTGTCATACCCGTAAATCGCGAAGGGGTCGCCAATCTCCTTCAGCCCCCCGGCAAAGACCTCGAGCGCTTCCCTTTCAATGTCAATCACCCTGCCCCTGCGACTGCTCGACCATGCCCCACGTATCCCGAAGCTGGTTGAGCCACTGCAGTCACAGAGTATCGCGGTTGCAACGCTCCTCTTCCGCCTAACAGTCCTAGTGTAATAGTTCTCTTCCGCCTCCTCTCCGAAATCACAGTCAATAGAGTACTCGAGCAGCCGGTCAATGTCAATGTCGTCCCCGTCATATTGCCCGCGGACGACTTCCTTGTAAGCGGGCTTGAGCTTCATGAACGCCGTTCTAACAGCGTTCGCGAGCATGGGGTCAACGTTCACCGGGCTGCCTAGCTCGGGCCGTATCTCGGTTACTTTCGTGTACCCCCTAATGTAACAGTTCTTCTTGTAATTCCACTCGTCATGCTCGTACTCCCCGAGCACGGTTCCCGGGCCATCTGTTTCCGTGTCCCAGTCAATCCTGAGCTCTTTGGTTTGGTTTTCAATTGCCTTGCCGCCATTTTTTCCCCTCTCCTGTGATGGTTTTTTCTTGTTCCTTTTGCCGCGCTGCCTGTTCTTTCCACCGTGTTTTCCCTTATTCTCGTCATCATTCTTTTTTCCCTTGTCTTCTTCTCCGCCTTCTCCTTTTTTCTTTTTTTCTCCCTCTTTTTTTTCACTGTCTTCCTTTCCTTCGCCTTCCTTGTTTTTTCTTTTTCCATCTCCTTCGGAGCCGCTTTCGCTCCCACTGCTTTCTCCAAGGGAACAGGGTTCTCCTTCCCCGTCACCGTCACCTTGAATATGCATTGTGACTTCTATCTCCCCCAGGTCGGGGTCGCTTGA
>Ga0272442_10005338_pt1 | contig 17214 bp, 14 predicted proteins | sample SSMForm2O_FD_200262 | JGI IMG/M metagenome (GOLD analysis project Ga0272442, IMG submission 200262) | Marine sediment archaeal communities from Little Sippewissett salt marsh, Falmouth, MA, United States - SSM-Form-2O | ecosystem: Environmental > Aquatic > Marine > Wetlands > Sediment ... | reverse complement strand
TTGAGATTTTATCAATTATTAAACCCGCTTTAAAACTTGTTCCATCTTTTTCTTTTGTATATTGAATTGTTGCTGTTGCTTTCTTTTCTGAATAAAAATTTAACCCACGACAGAGAAAACCAGATAGGCCATAGAATGCAATTTCAGTTTTACTTGCTGGTTCAAGTTTTATATTAAAATTATCCTTTGAGGTAAATACGCTATTATTAGCATGTGCATAATTAAAAACTATGTTGATGTCTTTATTTGATTCTCCATCTTGATAATTTGGAACTAATTCTGTTATGTGTATGGGTTTTTCCTTTTGGAAGAAATATGGTATATAGGTGTATCTAATAGTGCAATCTTTTGGGATTTCTTCTCCAGCTTCAGATAAATAACCAAATTGTACTCTGTTTCCTTTCATTCCTGCAGCAAGTATTCCTGGGAAATAAAATTCAACATATACTTCAAAAAATTCATTGATATCAAGTTTATCAAAACCTGATAATGGTTCGATTTGAAGTTTCACATTAAATGATACTGCCAGGGGTTTGCTTTCAAGGCCGGGTAAAATTGTGTATCTTACTCTAATATCGTTTTGGCCATCTTCGTTTAGATCTAATTTTTTTGATGATAATAGTCTTAATTTTACTTCAACAGGAGCATAGTCTGCATATTTTGCATTTAACCATAGACCATTTTTTGCAGAGTTTTTATAAGTAAAATAGCTTTTTATTGAGGTTATAAATGATTTTACAGAGTTAAGTATACTTGTGCTTGATCTTTTAGAAAGGCGAATATCTTTTAATTCTGAAGCTTTTTCAAGTAGTCTGTTTGTTTTTTCTTTTACTTCTTGTGTTTTTTCTTGTATTATGGTCTTTAGTGATTTATCATTATCTTCGATTTTTTCTTTTATATCTTCGACTTTTTCAATTGTTTCTTTTACTTTTTTTGATAAATTTGAACCTAGAGTAGCTGAACTTGCTACAGTTGATGCTACCGTAGATATAAGAAAAAAAACCATTAATACAGTAATTATTTTACGGGTTTTTTTTATGGATTTATTAGCTTTGCTAATTGGATTTTTTAGTTTATTATACATATTTCATCCTCTATGCATTACTGAATAGTGTATTACCACATATTTCATAATTTATAGTAATACATATGTATAATTATATTTTTATTATTTGTGGTATATATAGTTTGTTATATAATAATTGTCGAAACCTAGTAAAATTTATATATTATTGTAAATATACTAATTTTCTATAAAAATTTGATATAGATGGAAATTGTGTAAAATTTAGTAGAAAATTTTGCACAGAAAAGTATTTATATTAATAAAGACAGATATAAAACTAGATAGAGTGATGTATATGCGAAAAATAAAAATTTGTTCGCTGTTGACTGTAGCTTTACTATTAGGCATGTCAGCATCGATGATATGTGGGGCAGAAGAACCAGACAATATATTAGCAGCAGAAGTTAATGTTACTGTTGAGGACTGGATTGGACAAGTCAAGCCAGATTTTAATGTAACAACTGCAAATGAAAACGATTCCGTTGAATTAAAATGTATAGTTAATGTAACAGATCCAAATCCAGCAAACCACACCTATGATGTTAACGATACATTAATAATAAATATGAACATTGACGATCAATCCAGTAGAGTATTAGGATTTTTCATAATGCCAAGATGTGTAAGATGGAAAGCATACTTTTCAGAAGATTCTAACCCATATAAAGCACTATTTAAAAATACATACAAAGCTAATGGTCGTGCTCTTGTTGCTGATAGTCTACTTAACTTTCTGGTACCACCAGGTGAAGTAGATGATAAAATTGTCATTGATATGAGTGGTTATGATATAGATAAAGATACGTTTGAAAATGGTGAAGAAATTTACTTGCATGTCTATATGAAAGGCTTTATACCTGGTCATGTCAATGGTGGACTATTAGACGGTTTGATACCAATTCTTGACCAAGAAACAATAAAATTAACTCTGAGCTTTGTAGCCGAATAAACATTATAAAACTCAAAATCTTTTTTTCTTTTTTTAAATTTTTTTTTACTCTTTTTTTAAAAAAATTGATTTTTTTATAAAACATATTTTTTTGTCGCTGTTACAAGGCTATTTCAGATAAGCAGCAGGAAATAACCTTGTAACTTTAATGCGACAATTGTTTGACATCATGGTTATCCTCTTTTTCATTTCATTTGACCTTAAGTCATATAGATCAAAGAGGGACCGTATATGATATCAATATATGTCACCTTGAATTTGCTTCTCCAATCATCATATCATGGAGATCTTCGACATCAAGGCAATATTGTATAAAATAACTTGGTATTAATATGGGTTTTGGTCAAAATTATAAAAGATAAAAAAAGAGAACAAAAAAAAAAGATGTTTTAAAGGTTTAGTAATGGTTTAAAAATTTGATAAATTATTGAATGAATATCTTGGAATTGAAAAAGCCATAGGTCTTTTGATGCTTTGCCTTTTTTAATACTAATACTTAGTGAGTCAGACCAGTCGCTTTCTAACCCGTGTTCATCTTTTGCTTTTACTTTTAGGCGATATCCTCCATTATTTTGATATGTTTTTTCTATACTACAGACTTCTCCACTGTTGTAAGGACCTTTCCAACCACTATCTGTTCCATCACCCCAGTCTATTATGTAATATAAATTATCATCATTTGCATCACTAGTCACTACATTAAATGATTTTTCTTGTCCAGGTTTAAAAGTTGTTAAACCACATGGTCTTCTTGGAACATGTGGTGGAAGATTTTCACCATTTTTAAATCCATAAGTCATGAAAACACTATCATCTGCATCATTTTGAATTTTCCATGTTTCTCCATAATCTAAAGAATAATAAATACGTCCATCAGGATATATATCAGATGTTGATAAGGTTAAACCATAGCCTTTAACATTACTTCCAGGTGATGAAAGGACGAAAAAATATTCCTCTCCACTAATGACATCTATATCAGGAAAATCAAACACCCATAATTGATATTGGTTTTCATGAATAATCTCTGCATCAATGGAAATAAATGTCAAATCTTGTCCATTTAATGTTTTTCTTATCGAAAGTGTTAAAGGCGCATCTGGTTCATTAAAGCTCGCCCTTGTTCTTAATTTTATCTTTGTTAAAATATCAACTTGTGGAATAAATGACTGAGCATAATATACATAATCTCTTATAGAGTAGTGAGGAGAGGTTTCAGGATAAACTGTGGTGGTGTATTGATCTAATCGTCCAGTCTCATAATTTTGATAAAAAATATTTAATTCACCGAAGAAATCATCCTGTATTTGAGGGGTATAGTAATAGCTATAATCATTTATTGCATAATTAAAAGCCTCCTCAATTGAAACAGCTCCGTTTTTGTTACCAACATTTTCATAAACATCTGCAAAATCATATAAACCTGTGATAAGTGCTTGTAAAAAAAATCCACAGGTTTCAGAAGATTTACATGAGGTTAGAATAACCCTGCCTGGTGCTTTAAGATATGGTATAGCGCTTCCACTATGACATGCATTTAATATTATTGTTATTGAAGAGGAATTAAGTTTTTTTAAATAATTGTTTAATTCTTCATATTTAACATAATCATCTTTTAAACAAAATTCACCAACATCACCATGACCATAAAAAGAAATAAGAACATTATCAGAAGTTTTATCTTTATTTGCTATTTGATTAATACTTTCTATTAAATTTGTTTTTGTAGCATTATTTCCAAGCAATAAAATTATGTTATCTTGATTCCAACCACCTTCAATTAATACATCATGCAAGTATTCTGGACTGTCACAAAAACCAAATTCATCATTACCATTAGGCGGTGCGATAAGCAATGCATAGTATTCTGTTATTTCATTTGAACCAGAGTTTATAGATGATGATTTATCTAGGTTGATTGCAACTCCAAGATTAACAAATAATAAATTTAGTGTTAACATTATGATTAAAATTTCAATTATTTTTTCTTTCATCTTATTACCAAGTTTTTTCTTATTTCTTTTATTGTGCATAGTTTATAAATTTTATGGACCGATTTTTAAACTTAAAAATAAATATATCAATTTATTTAAATATAAACTATTTAGTAATAAAAAAAGATTATCTATATTTATTTATCTTATCTCTAAGATCGGTTGCTGCATTTTTTGATTTTTCTGCAAAATCAATATCTTTTCCTGAATAAATAATGCTACGAGATGAAACTATAATAGCCATATTGCCATCTTGATTTGTTCCATATTCCACCGTCTTTTTTACATCCCCACCCTGTGCACCAATACCAGGAATCAAAATTGGAATGTCTTCATCCAGAATCTTTCTAATCTTTTTTAGCTCATCAGGATAGGTTGCACCAACTACAGCACCACAATTATCATGTGCATTCCATTCTTTAATTAGCTTTGCAACTTTTTCATAGACAAAAATATTTTTTGCTTTTATATCCTGAATTTCTCCCGCTGAAGGATTTGAAGTTCTGCATAAAACAAAACTGCATTTATCTTTATAATCCAAAAATGGTTTTACACCGTCAAATCCCAGGTAAGGATTAACTGTAGCTGCATCACAATCATATATTTCAAAAAGACTTTGAGCATATTTTTTTGCAGTATTGCCAATATCATTGCGCTTTCCATCAAGAATAACGATTATATCTTGAGGGATGTGTTTAATTGTTTTTTGTAAAAGAATAAATCCTTCAACACCTAAAGCTTCATAAAAAGCCATATTTAATTTATAAGCACATACCAAATCTTTAGTTGAATCAATGATTTTTTTATTGAATTCAAAAAATGGATCTTTATATTTTTTAACTAAATAATTTGGAATTTTATCCTTATCTATATCTAGACCAACACATAAGAGGCTATTATTTTTACTAACGATTTTTTCAAGTTTTTCTTTGAATTTCATACCAGTTCAAAAAGCTGGTAATAGCTCATCACATATAAAAAGATATTATTCCAGTTAGATATTTAATCAAATACTTAATTCACCTGCTAAGATGAATATAATCTACGGAGTTTGCTCATGGGGACTAGGACATGCAACAAGATCCTTACCAGTAATAAGAAAATTAATTCAAGAAAACCATGAGCTAACAATTATATCAAACGGCAGAAGCCTAGAACTATTAAAAAAAGAACTAGGAGATAGAATTGAATATATTGATATACCTGACTACCCAATGCTTCTTTCAAAAAACTCAAGACAGTTTATGGCTAAAAGCGTTGTTTATTGGCCAAAATTTATAGGAGGAATTCATAAAGGTTTTACCCAGCTTAAAAAAATACTTGAAAGACAAAAATATGACCGGATTATATCAGATGCAAGATATGATATCTATAATAGAAATATTCCATCATTTTTTATTTCACATCAAATGAGAATAATGAACCCTTTGAGAATTAAAATGTTTGAAAATGGAAGTGAAATATTCAATTTGTTTTTCTTCAAAAGATTTTGTGGAGTAATAGTCCCAGACTATAAAGATAATAATCTATCCGGTGATCTTTCACACAATCTTAAAAAAATAGATGAAGAAAAAATTCATTATGTTGGTATTTTATCAGATTTCACACAAAAAAAATTGAAAAAAGATATTGATTACCTGATATCAATTTCAGGACCAGAACCTCAAAGGACAATGTTTGAAGAAACACTTCTTTCGCAAGTAAGTGATTTAAATGGAAAAATAGTAATAACATTAGGTAAATCAGAAAAAATTGGAAAATTAGACAACAAAAAAATCGAAACTCATTCTTTCTTGTCAAAAGAAAAACGACAAGAGTATTTGAACAGATCTAAAATGGTTATTTCACGTAGTGGCTACTCTACCATTCTTGATTTATCAGTAATTGGAACTAAAGCTCTTATGTGCCCCACGCCAGGCCAAATAGAACAAGTATATTTGTCAGAATATCATAACAATAAAAACACTTTTTATTCTGTTGATCAAAGCAAAATTGATTTAGCTTGTGATGTTGAAATTGCAAAAAAGACAACAGGTATTAAACGAAAATGTGATGTTGATAAAACAGTTGAAAACATTATTCAAATAGTAAACAACGCTAAGAAATCAAATTTTCCATAAAATAATAATTTTTTAAAAGATAAAAATTTAATACAAACATTCTATAGCATAAAAGAATGAGGTGGAACCTACAACAAAGACTTAGGGAGATTTCTAGGAATCCATATTTCTGGTTACTAATATTTGTAACAATAATAGCAATTATAATTCGTTCAATACCTGGTTGGGTATATACAGCATGGGGATGTGATTTTGGAATCTATTATGGCATTACAAATTCTGTTGTAGAAAGTGCAGAGTTTTTCCCAGAATACAAAGGTTGGGGTTCATCTTATAACGAGTTTCCTATACTTTATGCAGTTGTCGCTCTAGGCCATTGGATAACAGGTGTTGATGTAATAGTAATTATGCCAAAACTTATACCTTTATTTGGTGCTCTTACAGTCTTTATTTTTTATTTTATTGTTAAAGAATTAACTGAGAATAAAAAAATAGCTATCCTGTCAGCTTTGTTTTTATCTGTTTCTGCATTTCATGTTTATCAACTTAGTCACGCGGCACCACTAGTTATGGGACATTTTTTTATGATGCTGTCTATTTATTTTTTCATTAAATATCGAAAAAATATCTTATACATTGCTCCTTTGATTATTAGCACATTACTACTGATTATGTCGCATCATTTTACAACGTATATCTATATGATATCCTTAATTTCAATAGTATTTTTTGAAAATATTTATAAAAAAGAATGGACTCCAACAGTTAAATTTGATATAATTTATATTTTGATTACTAGTGGTTTGACATTTACCTATTGGGCCTTTGTTGCTAAAACTGTTTTTAATCGATTTATGGGCACTGGTTTAAAAATTGGAAGTTTTAGCCTACATCCTATAATTATTATAGCTTTGTTTTATGTTGCATTTTTTTGTTCCTTTTTGTTAATTAAATATATCAGAAAAATCAACATTATAAAAAAATGCAAAGAACCTACTGTAAAATCAAGTTTAAAAAAATTTTCCTTAACATTTATAATTTGTTTAAGTTTAATGACAGTTTTTGCATTTGTTAATCTACCCGGTCATAAAATAACTTTTAATCCTATATCAATATTATACTCTATTCCCTTACTAATTATTTTCTCATTAACAGTTGCAGGATTTAGACAGACGCGCATTATTAAAAATGGTTTATTTTTACGTGGCTGGATAATAGGTTTATTATTATCATTTATTTATAGCATTATGGGTATTACCGCAGCAATATTACCTGAGCGTCATCCCGAGTATATATCAATACCAATGTCTGCAATAGCAGTTCTTGGATTAGGAGTAATATTTTCAGATCCAGAGTTTAAAATATTACTTTATAAGCTTAGAGATAAAAGAAATATTTTTACCACTTTTTTTTCAAAAAAAGTTGCAATTTCTCATAAAAAAAGATGGGCTGCTGTAATTGTAATCGCAATAATTGTAATAACAAATGGTCTTGCCGTTTATCCTGCTTTTTTAACACTTGGACCTGATGAAGGAATAACAGATGAAGATTTTAACACTATTCAATGGATGGCTGATAATCTTGATATAAATACAACCGTTGTTGCTTCTGATCATCGGCTTGAAAGAACTGCAGAAGGTAGTAAATATAAAATCAATACGTCAGGTAAGATAAGTGATACTGATAAGGCATTGAAAATTTGGGCATCAGAAGATTTTGATGAATATATTGATGAGTTATATGGTACAGAAAATGGAAACCCACATAATAATTACACTAAAATTACACATGTTTTGATTGATAATAAAATGAAATATAATATGGTACATGTTGGTGAACGTTATCCACAACAGTTTATGACAAATGAAACTTGGTCTGGTGGATATGATAAATTTAAAGAACAACCTTTTAACTTTGTTTATGGCAATTATTCGGAAGCAAGAGATCCTGAAACCAATGAATCTTTGAGTTGGGCCGAAGTTTACGAAGTAAATTGGACGTATCTTAATGAAAAATATCCAAATTATCCTAATTAGATTATTATGAATATAGCAGAAATCACAACATACAAAGAAGGGGGAGCTTACACCCATGTTGTTGAACTTGTTAAAGAACTTGATTCTAATGTTTTAATAGTAACAGGTAACACAAAAAAATCTGGTTTTCAAGAAGAAGATGGATATCTTTATTATCATGTTCCAACAATCAAGTCACTATGGGAAGTGTTTTTTGTAAACCGTTTTAGTTCATATAGTAATCTTGAAAAAGTCTTTGAAGAAAAAAAAATAGATCTTATACATTTTCACAGTCCCCTATTTACCTTTTTAAACGGTTTTCTAACAAAAAGACAATATCCTTTGATTATGACAACTCATTACCTTTTAGATATTATAGCGAATGATGCCCAGCGTGCTCTTTACTGTGGTTTTATAAAAAGAATGACTAAATATGTCGGCAAACGTGTTGATAAAATAATTTGTGTTAATGAAGATTATATCCCTATTTTTGAAAGATGGGGGATTGAACCAGATAAACTTGTTTTTATTCCAAATGGCGTAGACATCAATAGGTTCTCACCAGGAAAATCAAAGGTTAAAAAAGAGCTAAAAGATCAAAAAATAATTTTATATTTTGGTCGTTTGCATTATCAGAAAAATGTTGATCTTTTAGTAAGAAGCTTCAAATATGTAAAAAATAAAACCGATGATGTTAAACTTATCATTGTTGGAACTGGCAATCAATATGATAAATTAAAAAAGATGACGGAAAATGATAATGATATAATTATGACAGGTTTTGTCTCTGATGAAGAACTTGTTGATTATATGAGAGCTGCCGATATTGTTGTTTTTCCATCACGTGGTGAAAATGCTAGTTTTACAATAATGGAAGCAATGGCCTGTGAGCTACCAGTAGTTTCATCTGATGTAGGTAATGCTAAAAAGATACTTGGCGAAAACCGTGGTATTTTACTTGAAAAATATACTGAAGAAGAAATCGCCAATATCTGTATTGAGGTATTAAATGATAAAAACAAGGCAGTTAAGATTGGAAAAGATGCACGTAAATATGTTGAGGAGCACCATAGTTGGAAAATTATTTCTAAAAAAACCGAGGAATTATATAAACAACTTATTGATAAATAATTTAGTTTTTGCTTTTGAATAAATAAGGGCTAAGTGAAGACATTATCGTCCTTGGTGAAGAAAACACATCTGTTGCAAAATATTGATACCAACCACATGCACGATTGCATTCTTTCATTTGCTGCCTTGCTTTTTTTGCCTCATCTGATCTCAAAAAATCCATAAGATCGCCCCTTGTTAAATCAAAAAGCCTCTTACCAATTGTTCGACAAGGATAAAAAAGACCACCATCTGAATCAATAATAATTGAAGAAGTTGAACAACCATGATCTTTGTTGATGTTATCTAAAAAACCAATTGGTGTTGTAATAGTATTTGGATATTTCTTTTTAAGAGTCTTAATTAAATCTTTAAATTTTTGTGGATCAGGATAAAAATCATCAGTTCCATCCAAGTGACATGCAGGCATTACAACTGTTCTAGCGTTTACATCAAAAACTCTTTTTACTTTTTCCTCCAATGCATCCATTGTATCATTAGTAACAACTATTTGAACGCAGATTTCAGGGCCATAACTCTGATAAAGTTCAAGGTTTTCAAAAAATTCAAGGTTACCATGGCCTTCATCAATACTGATATGTAAAAAATCAATATGTTTACCGTATTCTTCCATTGGTCTTTTTTCAAGAAGATGACCATTTGTTGTAAAAAAAAGTGTAAAAGGTTTTGTATGAGCATATTTTAGGATTTCACCAAGATCTTTACGAACTAATGGATCTCCACCTTCAAGACTTAAAACAACAATACTAGAATTCGCTATGTTGTCAATTACTTTGTAGACATCATTTAGTTTTAAATCCGGTGTATCCTCCATCCATACATTACAAAAACTACATCTAAGGCTACAACGATGGGTCACTTTATATGATGCATAAAATGGATAAATGCTTTCACCAGCTAGCTTATTTTGAAAAGCATAACTTAGTGTTTTCAAATATTTGGACATTGGAAGATATTTCATAAGACAATCTCATTGTTTTTTTCTTGACATAATTTTTAGGCTGATAAGGTTTTTTATTTAAAAATAACCATAAGTGAAATATATTAACCTGAAAATAACCCCATTGTGGAAAAAGAAGAAAAAAAACAAAAGACAATGAAACTGTCTATTATTCTAAGTTTATCAATAAGTATAGCAATAATAATTTGTATTTTATATTTAACAGTAAAACCTGAAGACATTAATATTTTATTAAAAACTAGGATAAGATATGAGTTTCTAATAATAGCGGTATTGCTCAATGTTTGCTATTGGATTCTATGGTCTTTTAGAATGAGGATTCTTGCAAATACTATGGAAAAAAGATTAAAGCTTAGTATCTGGGGTTCAACAAAAATTGTTCTAGCAAATATGTTTCTTGCAAGTATCACTCCTTCAATGGCAGGTGGAGAACCAGTAAGAATTTATTTATTGAATAAAGAAGGTATGCGTTTTGGTGCTGCAACAGCAGCTGTTCTAGGTGAAAGACTGCTTGATGCTTTTTTTGTTTTATTTATGGTTCCGTTTGCCTTTTTTGTTATACAAGGCATTCCAGGTATTAATCAATATTCATTTTTAAGTACGGCTTTATTGATTGGAGTAGTTGCTTTCATTATATTCTTAGGAATTTTTATTTATGCAATTGTCAAACCTGAGAAGACAAAAAGTTTTTTGATATTTATAAGTAAAAAACTTAGTCGTTTTTCAAAGAAAAAAGAAAGTACTAATAAAGCAATTAAAAGGATTTCAAAAGAAGTTGATAATTTCAGTAATAGCATGTTTAGTTTTGCAGGTGAAAGAAAATCACTTGCTCTTGCAAGTATAGTGACAGTTATTTTCTGGTCATCTGGGTTTCTAATTCCCTCTTTTGTCCTTATGGGGCTGGGTCTCCCACCATATTTTGTTGAATCTTTTGCAGCTCAAATATTATTGCTTGTAATTATTATGATGCCGACAACTCCAGGTAGTGCTGGTGTTGCAGAAGTAAGTATATATGGACTTTATGGTGTTCTTATTGGAACAGGCGAAGGAAGTTTAATTGGTGTATTTATTGTATTGTACAGGTTTATTACTTATCATATGAATTTTATTGTTGGTGCAATTTTTATGCAGAGGATTTTTAAATCTGTTGCTAGTTTTTCAATGGATATGGTTAAAAGAAAAGAAGAAAAACAAAATTAAAAAGAAAAATATTTTTTATCCAAAAACACTAGAAACCCATAGACCAATAAAATTAGAAAAGATGACTACTAAAATTGTTATCAATATATGCTCTGAAATTATTATTAAAGGGTTTTCTTTTCTCTCTCGCGCAATATATAAACTTAATAAAAAAATTAGATAAATGCCTATTAATATACTAATAATAATAGCTGTTTTTAGACTAAATATCAAAATCGGAAAAATGAAAATAATTGAAAACATAAATTTTGCAATAAAAGTGCAAAAAGTAGATTTCCAAACATCGTTTTGTGTAAGATGATTCTCTGATTCCTGAGAGATATGAATACCCATAGCATCGGACATAGAATCAGCAATTGCAATAGTTAAAATCCCTCCGATTACAACAAGTTGAGATTGAGTACTAGAATTTAATCCAACCATTAAACCAAGGGTTGTAATAATTCCTGAAGGAATACCAAAACAAAATCCAACTCTAATAGCACGCTTCATCTATACAAATTCCTTTTAATTTTTATAAAAATGTGAATTTATAAGATATATAAGATTTATAGATCAATTATCTAATATGTAAATAAAAAAGAAAAAAAGGAGCCGTCAAATTTAAAAATAGGAAGAGTATACAGCCAACTCTATGGAAAAAGCAATTAAGTGTATTTCATGTGGAAAAGGACTACTTGAACGCGGTTCAACAACATTTCCATGTCCAACATGCGATGAAATCATAGGAAGATGCAATAGTTGTAGAGAACAAAGTGTAAAATATACCTGTCCAAAATGCGGATTTACAGGACCATAAAACAGGAGGTAAAATAATATGGGTGACGTCGTAGGACTAATTCAGATTATGCCAACAGATGTTTTAGAAGACAAGCAACTAAACGAATTAATGGAAAAAGTAAAATCATTTGTTAAACCACCAGCTAAAGTTGGAAATATTGAAGTAAAAAATGTAGCCTTCGGACTTAGAGGAATTAATCTAACAGTTGTAATACCTGATAGCTCTGGAACTGGTGGAATTGATCCAATTGCTGAGGAAATATCAAAACTAGAAAATGTTGAATCAGCAGAAGTAACAGACGTTGGATTACTATAAAACCTATTTTTTTATGCAGCTCTACCAGGTTTTCTAAGATTCGCAGTAAAACTTCTAAGAGCTTCATTACCTACTTCTGTAGGATAATAAACAGGATAAGCAGAGTTACTAGTATCACCATCAATTAACTCTGCCATATACATCTTTTCAATATGCCATTTAACCGTATGATGATTTAGATCAAGAGCATTAGCTATCTCAAGTAAATGCTTACCCGGGTTTTTATTCAAATATTCCATTATCATATGTGCATTTTTATTTTTAAGAATTGACTCAGCTATTGCTTCACGTCTTGCCTCCACACCACCTTCTACTAGATAATAAACCTTTTTTCCACCAATGTTTCTACTACGAACAAGATTAGTTTGCTCAAGTTTACGAAGATGCCATGCCGCATTGCTTGGTTTAAGATCAAGTTCACGTGCTATTTCTCTAAGATGTGAACCTGGATAGTCATCAATATATTGATAAAGATTTTTTCTCACTTCTGTTTTTAATACATTTTCTGGTGTAACATATTTTATTCCACCACGTAAGATAAATGCTAGAATTACACCTATTGCAGCTATTGCTGCTGCAATTGAAAGACCAATTGCATCAAAACTTGGTTTGATTGATTTGGCAGCAACTGTATCTACCAAAAAAAATAAACAAAAAAAAGTCATAGTTAATCCTATAATTATTCTACGACGAATGTGCATATATCATCCCATCTCCAATATGTTCTGCATCCCTACAGTAAAAAAATAAAACGTATATTTGTTTAAAAAGTTTACTTATGAGAAAAAAATGCGGTTATACTTTTTCCATTATTTTCAATTCTAACAAATCCAAATCTTTCAAATTGAACAATTTCTCCTGTTTTAATTTTAGATACAGCGTCTTCTGCATAACCTTCAATTTTTTCAAGACTATTAGGGTTGAATTTATCGTTTTTAAACAAAAGATGAGGGATAAATACTTTAATTTGGGCAAAATTTTCAGTTGCCCATTGTATTTTTAATGAATTTGGAATTAAATCTTCACCAGCATACTCACCAGTTATTTCCTTATTTTTCTTACAAACTGTAACATTAAAAAGATCTTTTAATCGGAAAATATCTCCTGGTTTTAATTGATCAATGTCATTTTTTGAAATATAAAAAGTATCATTTGTTTTAATTATTCGACTTCCTAGTTTTTTATCTGTTGGATGTAAATTGATTTTTTTTGTTTTACTAGGGGCATTTATTACTTTTAATTTTATAGGATCTTTTACAAAAAAATAACGTTTAGCAATCGGATCTATTATTTTTCTATTAGCTGCTTCAACTAGACCAAAAGTTGCAGTTGATTCCACTTTTGAAATACCCTGTGAAAAAACAAATTGACGTATTGCTTCAGGCAAAATCCCTCTTTTTTTCAAACCCCTTAGAGTTGGTAGGCGTACATCATCATATCCAGATACTTTTCCCTCATCAATAAGTGGTTTTATCTTTCTCTTTGAAACAGGCATTCCCTCAATTGATAGACGAGCAAATTCCATCAAATAAGGTTTTCTTAGATTTAAAAGTTCAAGAATTTTAAAATAACATTCGTCTCTTAGTTCATATTCTTTGGTCCTAAAAGGATGAGTAACACCACTTATACTATCTTCAACTGCCCCAGCAAAATCATATGTTGGCCAGATACGATATTTGCTGCCTTGAAGAGGATGATCTTTTTCAATTATTCTAAACAGGGTTGGATCACGCATAGCAGTATTATCACAGCCCATATCTCCTTTTAAACGAAGAATTGCATCATCCAGACCACCTTCAATCATTTGTTTCCATAGATCAATTCCTTCACCGCACTCGCAATCTCGATGTTCACATTCATTTTTTTGAAACCTGCATTCTTTTATAAATTTAGAATCACATAAACAAACATAAGCATCACCTTGTTTTATCAGTTGTTCTGCAAGTTTGTAATGTTTTTGAAGGTTATCTGATGTGTTGTACTCTTTGTCCCATTTTATTCCCAGCCATTTTAGGTCTTCTTTTTGAACATCATAGAACTCTAGTTGTGCGTTTTCAGGGTTTGTATCATCAAATCGAAGTATGAATTTCCCATCATATATTTTTGCATATTCATAGTCAACAATAGATGCTTTTGCATGACCAATATGTAAGTAACCATTAGGTTCAGGGGGAAAACGTGTGATAACCTTTCCTTTTATAGCATCTGGTAGAGGCGGGAGAGAAAAATCACGTTCCTTTTTTTCTTTAACTAAAAGCTCAGGGGCAATTTTCTCAAGTTCGGCTTTTTGTTTATCAATCGAAATTTTATTTACTTCTTTTACCACTTTATTTACAATAGGTATTATATCTTTAGGGGAAAAACCCTCTTTTTGTAAAACAGATATTACCTTTCCAATAACTGCTTTTGGATTTGCTTTTCCATTAAACATTACAGCGTTTTGAAGAGCATATTTACGAGCTGAAATTAAAATATTGTCTTTAGACATAAACATCATTTTATTTTTTTCTTTGAATTGAATAATCGGCAAGAGCTAAAAGAACATTTTTTGCTTCAGTATCAGCTAGAACATCTAGAGCCTTTTTTGCCTTGTTGCATTGCTCAATGGCTGTTACTTTTGCATATTCAATTGATTTAGTTTTATTGAATAATTTGTAAACTTGTTTTACCTCAGCATCTGTTGCATTTCTATTTCCAAATATTTTTTCTAATATTTTTTTATCCTCACCTTTCGAATTATTAAGACTATGAACTGCAATAAGTGTTTTTTTACCATTTCTAATATCATTACCAATATCTTTACCTAATGTCTTTTCGTCACTGCTCATATCAAGATAATCATCATGGATTTGAAAACCTAAACCAAGAGATTTTCCATATTCATTTAAAGCATTGATTTGTTCTCGTGATCCATCACCTAGTATTGCTCCTGCTTCAGCTGAATACATAAACAAAACAGCTGTTTTTTTCAGTATCATTTCAATATATTCATCTTCAGATACGATTTTTCTATTTTCAAACTCAATATCAAGCTGCTGACCCTCACTAATTAACCTAACACAATCAATTAATCCATATTCTACATTTTTAAAAATTGAAATATCTCCAGGTATATTATGCATCGATTCAAAGGCTTTTGTAAAAAGAAGATCACCAGCCATTATTGCAGTTGGCATACCATATTTTATATGAACAGCAGGCAGGTTTCTTCTTAGTTTAGATTCATCCATAATATCATCATGTACAAGTGTAAAATTATGTATTAACTCAATCCCAATTGCCAATGGCATTACCTTTATTACATCTCCTTTAACAGCCTCACAGGATAACATTGATAAAACAGGTCTTAATCTTTTACCCCCAGCCATAGGTAGATGACGAGCGGCATCATATAATGTTTCAGGCGCCCCATTTTTTAAAAATTTTTCCAGTTCCTTATCAAAAAAATCTGCTCTTTTTTCTATTTCCTGTTTTATATCCATATATCGACCTCAACTTCTGACATTTTGGAAACTTTTTCTGCTCCTACAAGAAACATAGCAGCTCTTATTTCTTTAATAACTGCATCAACTTCGTCGACTGTGGCGTTTTTATTTTTCATAGCTGGTTCAAGTAATGCATGAGCCATTCCTGCGCAGTTTGCACCAAGTCCAAGAGCTTTTGCCGCATCTAAACCATTCCTAATTCCACCTGTAGCAATAATTGGCATTTTCCAATCAGTTGCTTCTCCAACAGCCAATATCGAGTCCGGCGTTGGAATACCCCAATTCCAAAAAGTTTTACCACCTCGAGAATGAAGTTCATCATTGATCATTTGTGCACGATAGTGTTCAATTGCAGCAAATGAAGTTCCTCCCGCACCTCCAACATCAATTCCTGCAATTTTTGTTTTGGAAAGCCGCTTTGCTACATCAAAAGAAATACCTGCACCTGATTCTTTAACGACAACAGGAAAGTCGAGATCTTCAGATAATTGTTTAATTTCAGAAAGACATCCTTTCGCATTTGTTTCTCCTTCAGCTTGTACTACTTCTTGTAAGAAATTTAAACATATAACAAATACATGAGCATCAATCATATCTATCATTTTTTGTGCATTTTCAAGTGTTTTTTTATGACCCCAAAGTACAATTTGCGAAGCACCAATATTTGCAAAACGAAGAGGGATATCATAATCTTTGATGATACTATATGTTTTAGCTAATTCTGACTGTTCAAGTGCTGCTCGTTGAGATCCAACTCCCATACCTGTTTGAAATTTTTCAGCAGCTATTGCCAGGTTTTCATTTATTTCTTTTCCTTTATTATATCCGCCAGTCATTCCAGCTATTATCAATGGTGCACCAAGTTTTTTTCCAAAAAGCTTAGTTGAAAGATCTACATCGTTTTTATTTATTTCAGGTAAAGCATTATGAATCAGTTTAATATCATCCCAAAAGTTATGTTCAGCTGCAACATTTTTATCTATTGATATTTTAACATGTTCATCTTTTCTACTTTCAGTTTTATTCATTTTTTCCTCCTCGGACAATAGTACAGGTAGTATTTTTCCCAATTAGAACCTTGTATAATCTATCAGGTTTATTACCATTTAGTAAAATTGTATCAATACCTAATTTTGCAATATTTTTAATAATATTTATTTTTCCACCCATCCCTCCAGTTACATCAGCATGGGTGTTTGCATTAGTTGAAAATTTACTTAGTTCATCTATATTTGTTGATTTTATTAGTTTTGCATT
>Ga0272442_10005337_pt1 | contig 17215 bp, 16 predicted proteins | sample SSMForm2O_FD_200262 | JGI IMG/M metagenome (GOLD analysis project Ga0272442, IMG submission 200262) | Marine sediment archaeal communities from Little Sippewissett salt marsh, Falmouth, MA, United States - SSM-Form-2O | ecosystem: Environmental > Aquatic > Marine > Wetlands > Sediment ... | reverse complement strand
TTGGTGGTAGTCATCTATAATTTTGATTTAACTAAAGATGAAGAAGAACACGCGTTACACCTGCATGGAGAATCGATAGTGATCGACGCGCTTCAAGAGGTTTTAGGTAAAGACCCGGACAGATATTTCTCCGAGTTCATCGATGGAGGGGTTTCGGCTTGCTTCCAGGACGTCGAGGGAGGCAGTGACCCGTCTCCTTACCCCCAAGTAGTCCCAGGTAACTTCGGGAAAACGGTAACAGGCATAGACAAGCTAAGGAAAACGGTTGAGAGTAACCCGGATAAGCTTGTCTTCGCGGAGTTCACCGAAGACATAGAGAAGGCTAAGAGAGAAGGGAAAATCGCTCTCATACCTCACATACAGGCCTGCGCGGCCCCAACAGAGAGTAACCTCGTCTTCCTGAGGGCATTAAACAGACTCGGTTTGACGATCATACAGCTCACGTACAACTCTCAGACGTCGGTGGGGGCCGGCTGCTGTGAACCCCACGACGCCGGGTTGACCCTTTTCGGTAGAAGGGTAGTCGAGGAGATGAACAGGACAGGCGTCGTCATCGACGCCTCCCATGGAAGCGACAAGACCATGGACGACGCCATAGAGGCGTCAAGAGATCCCATAATAATATCTCACTCATGCTGCCGGGCCATCAGCCCGTCCCTGAGGAACACGGAAGATGAGACCATAAAGGCGTTGGCGGAGAAGGGGGGAGTCATAGGGCTCTGCGCCTGGCCGCCGCTGCTCTCCCTCGACCAATCCAAGAAAAGGTCAACCCTGGACATGTTCCTGGACCACGTCGACCACGTGGCCGAGAACGTCGGAATAGACCACATCGGGGTAAGCACAGACACAAACTGGAGAGGCATAGACGGGGGCTGGTGCAGTCAGACTATGATGTACTGGCGCAGGGACAGGCCCGATGTCTATGGGTACGATGAGCCGCTGAACCTCTACCCGCCGCCGGTGGTGGGTCTGGAACGGGAGAGCTGTCTGCCTAACATAACCAGGGGGCTGGTGGCCAGAGGCTACTCCGATGAAGAGGTCATGAAGATCTGGGGCGGGAACTGGCTCAGGGTGCTCAAACAAGTATGGGGAAAATGACGCCGTCATGAGAGCCCCGCCCCCATGACGCATCTTTTAACTAAATGTAACCATATTTTTCATCTAGTAATAAAATTTTAATCGGTAAAAAGCCCAGTAGATGGATCATGTTGAAACGTGACGTACTGGTAATAGGCGCAGGCATCCTCGGGTTAAGCTCCGCATACCATGTCAAGAGGACCAACCCGGACCTCAGAGTCCTAGTGATAGACCAGTTCAGTGGACCCGCGCAGGGAAACACGGCTAAGTGTGCCGGCGGCTACAGAGACCTGCTGACGACAGACGCCAACAACAAGCTCTCCGCGTCAACGATCAGATGGTTCAGAGATCTACAGGAGAACCAAGGCCATAACATTGGCATGTACAACGTCGGCTACCTGTATCTGCTTAGCGAGCCCGAGTACATGAAGAGAAAAGAGTCCTTCAACGTCATGGAGAAGATCGGAGTCCAGCTGAAATATCATGAGAAAGAGGACCTGAAGACGAAGCTACCGGATCTCCAACTGGGACAAGACGAGGAGGCGGAGGAGATGGGGCTGCACCCCATAGAGATAGGGGTCCAGGGGCTCAACTGCGGCATAGTAAACGCGGATGCCCTCGCCAAGACCTACGAGACCCTGTTTCTCAGGCTTGGGGGAGAAGCTCAGTACAACACGACAGCCGAGAAGCTGGTTCTGAGGCCCAGGAACGAGTTGGGAATACCCGGTGAGCCGTTTGTCTGGCAGTCATCCGAGATCGTGGGCGCGGACACGAGCAGGGGAATGATAGAGGCAGACACGACCATCTTGGCGGCTGGGGCATGGTCTGGGAGGCTCTTGGACGCCATAGGCGTGGACAGCTACATGAGGCCCAAGAAGAGGAACCTGTACGTGTTCGACCACCAGAACCTGAAGAGGCTGATTAACACACAGGGGTTCAACGAGTACGGGAAGCTCCCGATGGTTCTGCTACCCGACGCGAATGTCTACATGAAGGCCGATCTTCGGGAAGGCAACATCTGGTTGGCTGAGACCGGTGGTATTGGGAGAGAGTACCGTCTGGAGGACGACCCGCAGCCCGACGAGAGGGTGTACACCGAGAACGCGTACTACAGCGTGGTAAGGTATTTACCGTGTTTTAGGGACGTGAGGCCGGTCAACATGTGGGCGGGGCAGCGATCGATAAACGGCGTTGACAAGCAGCCGGTGGTGGTTCCTACTCCGGGGATGATCTACGTGGGAGCCGCGACGGGTAACGGCATAATGAAGAGCGATGCTTTGGGAAGGACGGTTGCGGCCCTGCATAACGGCGAGGCGGAGGCCGTGCTGTTTGATGGTAGAAAGTTGCGCGTAGCAGACCTTGGGATCAAAGACAGGAAAGTGGGAATCGAACGATTCTAGATGTCTGATGCGTATACCCCGTTATTATTTACGCATCTTTTCTCCATATGGAAACCACGTGTTTGTGCTTTTTTTCAACGTGAAGCGGGCTCGGTGGGATTCGAACCCCACTGCCTGTGGAGATATCTCCCGAAACATTCTCCCTTTTTTATCGATGATTTTATAGGGTTTAACCAAATCCCTGATTATATCCCTACATCGATGATTTTATCCTCACTTCACTATAGAATCAGATTCCTAGTGGTATCAAGAAAAAAGGGGATATATGTCCTCATTTAACCTGGTCACAACACTTTCTCTACCGCTATGATCTCGTCATAGGATCCGCCGATGCCGTCTATGAACCGTTTAACGTACCCGGTGTCCGGTGCATCCCAGTCGCAGATCCCTACGCCTTCTTCGTTATGACAGGTGAATTATACTAGATTTTTTATCCTCTCGACCTTTTCAAGACCCAATGAACCCATCAGCACTAACGCAAGAGATCAAAGAATATGCCTTGAGTCACGGAGCAGAACTCGTTGGGGTGCTTTCACCTGAATCGATAGACGCTTTTCCCGAGTACCGGATTGGATGGCAGATACAGCAAGCATCCAAGAAGACAACAGACTACATGGAGGACGCCCGAAGCATCATAGTTCTCGGATATCACGCCTATGACGACATACATGAAGCCCAGATAGCCCACAACGGCGAGATCGAGTACCCGGTCTACACGAGGATGAGGCTCTACGCGAGACGCGTAATGAGACAACTGGAGGAAAAAGGCTACAAATGCATCGTCTACCCATATAACTTGAGCCAGAAGAAGATGGCTCAACTAGCGGGATTAGGCTCCATGGGGAAAAACAGTCTGATCATCAACCCAGAGTATGGGCCGTGGATCAGGCTCCAGAGCATATTGACTGACGCGCCGCTGGTGCCGAATCAACCGTACACCCGGGACCTGTGCAGAGACTGTACGAGGTGCATCGATGCATGTCCAACCGGGGCGCTCTCGCCGTATGTCGTTGACCCGGAGAAGTGTCTCATAGGTATATCAGAGAAAGACCTCGCTAAGCTAATAGAAGAGGGCCTATCTTTCACTGATTTCATGGATGTACCGGACCGCCTGTTCAGAGAGTACATGCCTAGGTTTACTGAGAACAGCGTGTTGATGTGCACTGAGTGCCAGAAAGCTTGCCCATTTGGTAGAGATAAAAGAAGCTTGAACTAGTGGAGTCTCAACCCACTGGCTACCCTTTCAACCTCCCCATGACTCTCGCGCGCGAGCTATTTGAAGAATACAATCAATAATCTTATTCAAAGTCATATACAGAGATAATCTGGTTCGTATGGGTAGGCTTGAGGATAAGGCACTGGATTATGCTAGTAAGAAGCACAGGGGTCAGCTTGATGACCGTGGACGACCGTATTTCTTTGCACACGTCATCCAAGTCTATAATGTGTTACAGGATGTGACTGATGATGAGGCTACACTCTGCGCTGGACTTCTTCATGATGTTATCGAGGATACGGATACCACGTATGAGGAGCTGGTTCATGAGTTCACGAAGGAGATAGCTGATCTGGTGATGGAGGTTACCCATGAGGGTGGTGACTTGAAGGAACATTACTTCCCTAGGCTCCATAGCAGGAAGGCTATAATGGTTCAGTTTGCGGATAGGCTCAGCAATATGTCTCGTATGCGGGACTGGCCTGGGGATGTGCAGCAATGGTTCCTTGAAGATAGCCGCTACTGGAGTAGAGCACCAGAGGAGGTGTCTGGTTGAGTCATCTTGAAGAGAAGGCTCTTGAGTTTGCGAGCGTCAAACATGAGAGCCAGCTTGATGATCAGGGTAGACCATACTTCTTCGCTCACATCATACAGGTGTATAGCCTGTTGAAGGACGTAACTGATGACGAGGAGGTTCTCTGCGCTGGTATATTGCATGATATTATCGAGGATACGGATACCACGTATGAGGAGCTTGTTCATGAGTTCACAAAGGAGATAGCTGATCTGGTGATGGAGGTTACTTTTGATGGCGATAAGGAGACGGGTAGGTATTTTCCTCGTTTACATAGTCATAAGGCGGTTGTGGTAAAGTTTGCTGACAGGCTGAGCAACCTCGTCCGCATGGTTGATTGGCCCGGAGACTGGCAACAAGACTATCTAAGACAGAGTTGTTTCTGGCCAACAGAACCCAAGAAACCTAATCGATGACTTTATCCTCACATCATCTGGTTCAGATTGAACCCACCGCCATTCTAGTCCAGGAGTGGGGTTCGAACCCCCACCAATGGTGGATGCTACAAATTTTTTCCCGTAATACCAAGTAACACGACACAAGCATTGACACGGGTGATCTAACTCTAACCTGATTCGAGGCATCCCCCGGGACACCCTCCCTCTTATTCACCGCATGAACGTTTTTCCCGTTGGTGGATACGCAAACACATACTCATTTGACGTGAACAAGATTAAGATGGGGATTTAAGCGGGCTCGGTGGGATTCGAACCCACGACCTCCGGCTCCGCAGGCCAGAATCATGTCCTGACTAGACTACGAGCCCACCCACAGATACCGGCAACCAGTAAATAAGCTATACTGGTGAGGCCCCGCTTCGGGTACCGTAGCAGACAACGCCTTGAACGATGGTTTCCACAGACACTGAGACGCGTACTACGTTATTCGTAACAAAAATTCGTGATGTATGGTAGTGAACAGCGTATTCTTACGTTCATCGTAGCCCTCATACGGGAAAAGTAAAGATTTATATTTGCACCGTCATTGAAACGCCTTATCAAAATGTCACTAGTTACATGCCCCCGCGTGCTCGTGGGAGGCACCCTGATAGATGGTACCGGCGGGGACCCAGTAAAAGACTCCGTCGTAGTAATATGGGACGAGTACATCGACGCCGTCGGTAAGAGGGACGAGATCGAGGTACCCCCAGGGTCGGAGGTCTACGACGTGTCTGGGATGACGGTCCTCCCTGGCTTCATCGACAGCCACTGCCACTTCCTCGGCATGGGAGTCAACATGCTCACAACGGTGCCCCTCAGGTATACCGACACCATGAAGGACGCGTTGGAGCTCATAAGGAAGCGGGCGGAGGAGATCGAGCCCGGCGAGTGGATCATAGGCCGAGGCTACGACGAGGCCAAGTGGCCCGAGAACAGGTACATCACCAAGGAGGACATCGACCCGGTCGCGCCGGACAACCCCGTGGTCATGGTTAGGATATGCGGCCACCTCGTTAGCGCCAACACCAAGGCGTTGGAGGCAGCAGGGATAGACGGAGAGACTCCGGAGCCCGAGGGAGGCACCGTGGACAGGGGCGCCGACGGGGAGCCGACGGGCGTCTTCAGGGACTGCAGGGACCTCATCTGGAGGGTCATACCACCCACCAGCACCGAGACCATGGTGGAGGGGCTGCGGGTAGCCAGCGACCACGCCCTCAGCATCGGCTGCACAGGCATCCACGACGCCGGCGTCGGCCCCCAAGAGGTCACCGCGTACCAGCTGGCCCACGACAACGGCAACCTCAAGGTCAGAGCGAACATCATGCCTAGGAGGGAGACCCCTGAGGCCGCCATGAGCCTAGGCATCAGGACCGGGTTCGGAGACCAGATTCTACGCATCGGCCCGGTGAAGCTCCTCATAGACGGGAGTCTGGGCGCCCACACCGCAGCCCTCTTCGAGCCCTACGAGGACGACCCTTCGACCTCCGGGCTGCTGCTGGAGGACCCCGCCGTCATCACCGAGAAGATGAGCAAGGCGCACAGCCACGGGTTCCAGGTGGCCACCCACGCCATAGGCGACCTCGCCGTGGAGCACGTCATCGACGGCATACAGGAGACCCTGAGGCGTGCGCCCCGGAAGAACCACAGGCACAGGATAGAGCACTGCGAGATACTGAGCAGCCAGCAGATAGAGCGCATCAGGGACCTAGGCGTAGTGCCGGCGATGCAGCCCAACTTCATAGGCGAGTGGAGCGGCCCGGGCAGCATGTACAACCAGCGCCTCGGCGACAGACGTGAGCACATGAGCAACCCGTATAGGGCCTTGCTGGACGAGGGCATAACGGTGGCCTTCGGCAGCGACGGCATGCCCTTCGACCCCATCTACGGGGTGTGGAGCGCCGTCAACCACCCCATGAGGGAGAACAGAATAAGCCTAGTAGAGGCGGTCAAGTGCTATACGCTGAACTCGGCGTACGCGGGGTTCCACGAGGAGCACGTGGGAAGCGTTGAGGTCGGTAAGCTGGCCGACGTCACCGTCTTCGACAGGGACCTCACCGAGATGCCCGAGGACGAGATAAGGGACGCCGGGTGCTACATGACTCTGGTCAACGGCAAGATACTTTACCACAGGGAACAATGAAGCATCCATACTACAGAGAGATGCCCGGTGTTTTACGGGTTCTTTAGCCCAACCCTCTCGACTACGTCCACCAGCTTCACGATGACCAAATCCTTTTCGGGCGTGAACTCGCCCCAGCCTTCACCCGGCTCGATGCCGTGGGCGGCGAGGAACTTGGTGGACAGCCTCTTCTCTCCCGTCTCCGCGAAGAGCCTTATCGCCTTCTCCCGCTCCCCGGCGTCCGTCACTCGTTGAAGTCGGCCCCGGTACGACACGAAGCTGTACTCTGAGAGGTCGGGCTCGTAGCTCTCTACCTGGACGCATGCCTTGCTGTCCATGTCCAGGAGCCTCATCTTCTTCCCGTAGTCGGTGAAGTGGAAGTAAAGCGTGTCGTCCATTACCACGTACCTGAACGGCACAAGGTACGGGTACTCGTCTCCCTTGAACGCTATCCTGCAGAGCATCTGTTCTTCCAACAGCTGCTCCACCTCGTCGTCGGTCATCCACGGCAGCTTAACGGGCTTCAAAACCTTTTCACAGGTATGGCTCCCGACCGACTCGATTAAAACGTTTGCCCCGAGACGGTTTGAATACCTTTTTAACCCAGCCTCGTTTAGTTTCACGGATTTCAGAAGGCATAAAAGATGAGCAAGCTAGTGACCATAGAGATGATCGTCCGCGGCGACATCGTAGACAACAACGTGCTCCGCAAGTTCGCGGACAAGCTCAAACGCCAGAGGTTCATGGCAGACTTCACAAGCACCATAGCCGTGCCGCCGTTCCTGGTGGCCTCCGAGAAGAACTACCCCAGCCTGGCGGTGCTCTACGGCACCGTGGAGCTGGAGAACATCTTCGAGATGAAGACCCTCATCGACCAGCTCGCGTCCGAGGAGAACCTGGACATAATATCCTTTAAGCAGCTCTAGAGTGACAGCGCGTGAACAGGAAACGGGTCGTCGTCCTCGCCGCCGTGATACTTCTGAGCGTGGCCGCGCACTCAGCCACGTCCGATAGCCTCACCGGGAGCCAGCGCTCGGCGCTGGTGGTGCTCATCGTCGCGTCCGGGCTCTGGACCACGGAGGCCGTGCCTCTGGCGGCCACCAGCCTGCTGATACCGCTTCTGCAGGCGTTCCTCGGGGTACAGGGGTTCGGGGACGCGCTGGCGCCGTTCTTCGACACCGTGGTGATGCTGCTGCTGGGCGGCTTCATGTTGGCGGTGGCGGTCGAGAAGTGTGACCTCGACGAGTACTTTGCCTACCTCATCGTCAGCAGGGTCAGGTCAGGTGCCCGCTCCCTGGTCCTCGCGGTCATGGTCACCGCCGGGTTCCTGAGCATGTGGATTAGCAACACGGCGGCCACGGCCCTCCTCATCACCATGGCGCTGAACATCACCGAGCGCGTCAAGGACGTGAAGGGCAACTTCAGCAAGGTCATGGTCCTGGGCATCGCGTACGCGTCCACGGCGGGGGGCCTCAGCACCCTCGTAGGCACCACGACCTGCGCCATGGCGGCGGCCAGCCTCAAGGAGCTCGTGGGCTACGAGATAAGCTTCCTCGGCTGGATGTTCTACGGGCTTCCCATCGCCGCTATACAGATACTAGTCATCTGGGTGACGCTGTTCGCCGTCTTCCCGACGGACGTAAAGGAGATACCGGCCCTGGAGAGGGCGAGCACCGAGCTCACCCGTAGGCAGAGGCTCACCCTCATCGTATTCGGGTTCGCCGTCCTCGCGTGGCTCACCGGGGTCCTTCCGGAGCCCATAGCCAACCTCATCGGCTGGGGGGGCCACGGCTACAGCTCCGCCGTAGTGGCAGGGCTGGTGACCGTTCTCCTATACTTCCTGGACCTCCTGGATGAGCAGGACATAAAGAACGGTAAATGGGATACTCTGCTGCTCATCGGCGGGGGCCTCAGCCTCGGCAACGCTCTGAGCGTCTCGGGGCTCGTGAACGTCATAAGCGGCATGCTGCTTAACCTCACCGGCGGCGGCTCCCCCCTCTTAACCATAGCGCTGGTCACCGTCGCGGGTCTGGGCATAAGCATCGTGGCGAGCAACACCGCCAGCGCGGGAATCTTCCTCCCAATAGCCATCGGCCTCGGCCAGAGGACGGGGTTCAGCCCCGTGATCCTGGCGGTCGCCGTGGGAATCAGCACCAGCCTGGACTTCATGCTTCCGGTGGGGACGCCACCCAACGCCATCGCCTACAGCACGGGCAAGGTGTCCATGCCCGAGATGATCAAGGCTGGCGTACTGCTGGACATCACCGGGGCGCTGCTCACCATACTCATGGCGTACCTCGTCTGGCCTTACCTCGTTTAGAAATACAAGCCATGACGTCAAAGTGACATAATGGCTAATCGACTCTTACGCCGAGCATCAGCACCAGTACAGCGACCACGTAGGCGGCGAAGCTGGCGATGAATATGGGGTACATCCCCAGGTTGTCGGCTATCACCGCCGCCATCATCGGGGCCACGGCGCCCATGACGCTGCCGGGGAGGAAGTACAGCGCGAAGCCAAGGCCCCTCTGCCTCCCCGGCGACAGCTTCGCCATCATGCTGCTGTTGGCCGCCATGCTGAGGAAGTTGAAGAAACCGTGGCCTAGGTACAGTATGGTGAAGGGCAGTACTCCGCCCACGAGGAACGCGAGTATGTAGCACCCGTAGCTCGCGGCGAGCACCGAGAGCGTCCACCTCTTGTCTCCTTACCTGGCGGCCAGATATCCTCCCACGGGCGCCGCGATTATCCCCATTATGTAGCTGCCGCCCAGTATGAGGCTCGCGTACTCGAACGCCCAGCCCTGGGTCTCCACCAAGTAGACGTTGAGGAAGCTGTTTGTCATTCCCGACGCCACCATCTTGGCTCCGCTGTAAACCATGAAGAACACAAGGCTCGCCGATAGCAGGCTTCTGGCCGGCTCCTGCTCCGTCTTCTCAGATTCGCTGAGCACCAAGTCGTCGGTGGGCTCCTCCCTTATCCTCAGTATCATGGCGATGCCGAGGAGCAGGGGGAAGAACCAGAACAGGTAGACCTGCCTCCACTGGAACCCCAGATAGACGAGGACCGCGAGGCTTATGGGGCCTATGGCCATCCCTAGGGTGCCGCCGGCGCCTTGCACCCCGAGGGCCTTGCTGCGGTCCCTGGGCTTGAAGCTCCTGGAGACGAAGCTGTAGCTCGCAGGGTGGTAGACGGTGGTGTTGATGTATAGGAGGCTAACCGCGATTATCAGCATCGTGGGGCTGTTAGCCATGCTCGCCGTCAAAGCGCCGACGCAGGCCACGCCCATAGCGAGGAGCAGCATCTTCCTGCTGCCTATCCTGTCGCTTAGCAGCCCCGTCGGTATGCTCAGCAGCGCCTGGCAGAGGTTGGGTATGGACGCTATGATGCCTATCTGCTGGTTGGTGAGCATGAACTCGTCCCTGAGCACAGGGAACAACGCGGTGTGGATGTTCTGGAAGCTGTGGGTCATGGTGTGGGTAAGCGTCATCACCATGAGGCCGTAGCTCATTATCCGCGTCTTGCTTTCCACCTGCGCTTCATCCAAGGGTTTCACCGAATGACTACCTTAGCCAACCCGATCCCATATCAACCTAACGCTTAAACAACGCCGCCGCGCTCCTATAGCCATGATCACCCGGGAAGAGTGCATAGACCTCGTCAAGGAGAACGTGAAGAACAAGAACCTCGTGAACCACATGATGGCAGTGGGCGCCATCATGAGGTGCATGGCCGAGCGGTTCGGCGAAGATGAGGCTCTCTGGGAGGCGGTGGGCATCCTCCACGACATCGACTACGAGAAGTTCGGCGAAGACTTCAGCAGACACGGCGCCATGTCCGCCGAGATGGTGAAGGACATCCTTCCGGAGGAAGCCGTGAACGCCGTGAGGCGCCACAATCCGCTGACCGGGCACGAGCCCGAGACCAGGTTCGACGTCTCGCTGCTGGCTGCTGACGCCATCTCCGGGATGATAGTGGCCAACGCGCTGGTGCGGCCCACCAAGCTGACCGGGATGAAGGCCAAGAGCATCAAGAAACGGATGAAGGACAAGAGCTTCGCCAGGCAGGTGAGCCGCGAGAACATCATGAGATGCGAGGAGATAGGGTTGCCCTTCAGCGAGTTCGCCCAGATAGCCGTCAAGGCCATGCAGGGCGTCGCAGACGAGATAGGGTTGAGCTAGCGTGGTGGACCCCGAGACCCAGAGGCACAGGGTCACCAGGATCATCGCGGCTACCCGGTTTCCCTTCTTGGACCAGCCTGAGACCAGCTGGCCAGACTGCTACGAGACCATCGTGAACGACGAGACGAAGAGGTTCGGGCTGCTGAGCCCCTGGGGCGAGGTGGTCTACCCCAGCATCGTCATACTGAACTGCGAAGGCGGCGTACAGGAGCTTGGCATGGTGGAGCTGGCCGAGGACGTCAACGAGCCCCGGGCCAAGCTGTGGCGGTTCCTCAGCGACAGCGCCAGCGTGGGCCGCAGGGTGAAGAAGCTGTTCATATACGTGCCCCGCGGCCTTGAGGAGAAGGTTCTCGGTATCCTAGAGGGTGAAGACATCGAGTACGACGGCCTCCGCGGCTACGGCTTAGTGGACGGCGGCCTGAAGATATTTCCGATTAAGACCCATGACAGCCCAGACGACCACAGGTAGAGGGTTCACCCTCTAAAAATTAGGCTTGGTAGACGGTCTTCCCGCCCAGGAACGTGCGCAGCACCCTGGTGTCCCTTATGTCGTCCACGGGGCACGTCAGTATGTCCCTGTCAAGGATGACCATGTCGGCGTGTTTCCCCGGCTCTAGGCTCCCCTTGGCGTCCTCCTCGAAGGTCAGGTAGGCTCCGTTCATGGTGTACATCCTTATGGCTTCCTCGCGGGTGACGCACTGCTCGGTGCCCATCTGGGTGCCCTTGACTTCGGTGCGCCTGGCGATGCTCGCCCATAGGCTCGGGAAGGGCATGTAAGGCGTCACCGGGCTGTCGGTGCCAGCCGCCACCATGATGCCGTGGTCTATCCACGCCCTGTGGGGTTTGAGCCACTTGCTGCGGTCGTCGCCCACGTTCTCGTGGTAGCTGTCCCCAAGGTAGTAGAGGAAGCTGGGCTGGCTCGCCACCTGTACGCCAAGCTCGCGGCAGGTCTCGAAGTTCTCGTCGGTGGGCTGGTAGGCGTGGATGAGGTAGAAGCGTCGCCCCTTTATGGGCTTGACCCTGTCCGTCTCCTTGTATGCGTTGAGCACTATGTCCATGGCCTTGCCGCCGGCGCAGTGGATGCCGGTTAGCATGCCCCGCCTGTTGGCGGCGTCCACCAGCATCTGCAGATGCTCCACCAGCAGCGTGAGGAGCCCGTAGTCGTCGGGGTCTCCCTCGTAGTGCTCCCTGAGCAGCGCCGTCTTGCCGCCTATGCCGCCGTCGATGAAAAGCTTCACCCCCTGGAACCTGAGGAGGTCGTCGCCCATCCCCGTGATCATGGGGAAGCCTTCTATGCGTCGCACGCTGTCCTCGATGGTGTCTCCCTGCTGGACGGCGCGGAGCATCATGTTGGTCCGCACCGTTAGTTCTCCCGCCTCCCTGAGGAGCTGGTACGCCACCATCTCGTCCTCGGTGTTCCCCGGGTCTATGACGCTGGTTATGCCGGCCTTGTTGAACGCCTTGAACGCGGCCCTGATGGCGTCCATGGTCTCGGGTATGCCGGCCTCGGGGATGTGCCTCCTCACCAGGTTCATGGCGGGGCCCTCCTCCAGCATGCCGGTGGGCTCGCCCTCCTCGTTGCGCACTATCTTACCGCCGAGGGGGTCGGGGGTGTCCTTGGTTATTCCCCCGATCTCCAGTGCGGCGCTGTTGGCCACGAGGAGGTGGCCGCAGGTCCGGGTCAGCACCACGGGGTTGTCCGGGGACACCTCGTCTAGGTCCCACCTGGATGGGTTCCTGTGCTCAGCCAGCTTGGCCTGGTCCCAGCCCCTGCCCAGTATCCACTCGCCGGGCTTCGAGTCCGCCGCCTTCTCGGCCACCGCCTCCTTCATGTCCTCTATGCTCGTCATGGGCGGGGTCCTGCAGTTTATCATCTGCAGAGCCGTGCCCGTGCCCACGACGTGGATGTGGCTGTCGTAGAGCCCGGGCATGACGGTCTTCCCCTCTAGGTCTATTGCCGCTGTGGAGCCTCCCCTGAGCTTCTCGATCTCCACCGTTGAGCCGACCGCCATGACTCTGCTGTCCTTGACGGCCACCGCCTCGGCGACGTTGAACTCGTCGTCCACCGTGATTATCTTGCCGTTAAGCAGAACCAGGTCCGCCTCGCATGGGTTAGCAGACATATACATCAAAAGATACAATCGCCTAAGCGATATAACAGTGTTCAGCCGAGGAGTATGGTTATCTCGTACACCAGCAGCTCAGGGACTAGCCTCCTCCCCATCTTGACCAGTCTGACCAAGCCCAGGGACTCAAGGGTCCTGAGGTCGTTGTACACGTTCTTCACGTCCCTCTCGACCACGGCGGCTAGCTCGTTTATCGAGGAGGCGTGGCCCTCTATGAGGTGGTCCAGCAGCATGAGCCTCTTGGCCGTGAGCCTGGCGTAGTCCCCCGGGGACAGGTTCATGTCCATCTCGGCCAGGTACTCGAAGTCCTCCCCCTCCTGGTAGGCGCGTACGGCGTGGCTCATGCTGGTCCACTCCACGTAGTCGTCGAACAGGCCCGGCGGCATCCTGCCCTTGGTGAACATTTCGTGGAGGCGGCTGAGGCTGCCGTGCCGCTCCTCGTACTCCCTGAGGCGGCTCTGCACCTCCGCCAGGGGCACCTGTTTAAGGACCTTCCACTGCAACGTCCTTCATTGGTGTAGACACCAATAAACGCTTATTAGGATTACCCACGGAAAAGGTGTGAGAATCCATGCAGTTCCCCATAGACAAGATAGACGACTACACGTGGGAGATACCCCAGGCCTACTGCAGGCACATGAAGGTGCCCGCCCGCATATACGCGGACAGGGTGCTGCTTGAGGCCATGAAGCGGGACGACACCCTAGCCCAGAGCGTCAACGTCGCCCAGCTCCCCGGAATATACAAGTACGGCGTCACGCTGCCCGACGGCCACCAGGGCTACGGGTTCCCCATCGGCGGCGTAGCCGCGTTTGACACGGAGGAGGGCATAATCACCCCAGGCGGCGTCGGGTACGACATCAACTGCGGCGTCAGGCTACTGCGCACGGACCTGGACTACAAGGAGGTCGACGCAAAGAAGCGTGAGCTCATCGAAAGGATATTCCAGCTGGTGCCCTGCGGCGTCGGCGTCGGCAGCAAGATGAGGCTCAGCGTCAGGGAGCTGGAGAAAGCCATAAGCGAGGGCATCCAGTGGGCCGTGGGCAGGGGCTACGGCTGGGACAGAGACGCCAGCCACACCGAGGAAGGCGGCTGCATGAAGGAGGCCAACCCGGACAAGGTGAGCCCCCGGGCCAAGAAACGGGGCAGCAGCCAGCTGGGCACCCTGGGCGCGGGCAACCATTTCCTCGAGATCGCGCGCGTCGACAAGATATTGCACCCGGGCCACGCGGCCGTCTACGGCATCAACAGGCCCGGCCAGGTGGTGGTCTGGGTGCACACCGGGAGCAGGGGCTTCGGCCACCAGGTCGCCACAGACTACATAAGAGTCATGGACAGGGCGGCCACAAAGTACAACCTGAAGCTGCCGACCCGCGAGCTCGTATGCGCGCCCCTGAAGAGCAAGGAGGCCGAGGACTACTACGAGGCCATGAGCTGCGCCGTAAACTGGGCGTTCATCAACCGTCACATAATAATGCACCAGGTCCGCCGCGCCTTCGAGGACGTCTTCAACCGAAGCGCCGAGGAAATGGGTATGGAGCTGGTCTACGGGATGACCCACAACACGGCCAAGAAGGAGGAGCACGAGGTAGACGGGAAACGGGTGCAGGCGGTGGTTCACAGGAAGGGCGCCGCCAGGGCCTTCGGCCCCGGCAGGAGGGACCTGCCCCAGGACTACCGCGCCATAGGGCAGCCCGTGCTCCTGGTGGGCACCATGGGCACCGCGAGCTACCTGCTCAAGGGGACGGAGCGGGGCGAGGAGAGGAGCTTCGCCAGCACGGCCCACGGCGCCGGCAGGGTCATGTCCCGCTCCGGCGCCAGGAGGCGGTTCAGGGCCAACGACATAATAAACGACCTCCGGCGCAAGGGCATCGTGGTGAAGGCGGCCAGCGGGCGCATAGTGGAGGAGGAGAGCCCCGACAGCTACAAGGACGTGCACAGGGTGGCCGACGTGAGCCACGCCGTGGGGCTCGCGGAGAAGGTCATGGTGAGCGTGCCCATCGCCGTGGCCAAGGGCTAGGCTACCAATAAAAGAGTTATATACGGGTTCCCTACCCATTTTCTGAACACCTTGGTAGAGCTGAAGCCCCACCTCTGGTTCACGCTGTACACGCTGCTCAGGCTGGGCGCGGCGAGGAACGCCGTCAAGCTTTCCACCACGGACCTCTCCGAGATACTTGGGGGGAGCCAGCAGTCCGCCTCCAGGCACCTCCAGCTCCTGGAGCAGACGGGGTTCATACACAGGAGGGTGGGGTCGGAGGGGAGCAGGGTCAGCATTACCCTGGAGGGGGTGGCGGAGCTTGAGGAGGTGCTCAAGGAGCTCAAGTGGCACCTGGAGGGCGAGGAGGCGAGGACCATCGAGTTCACGGGTACCGTGGTCTCGGGGCTCTTCGAGGGAGCCTACTACATCAGCAAGGAGGGTTACAGGCGCCAGATACTTGAGAAGCTTGGGTTCGAGCCTTTCCCCGGCACGCTGAACGTCAGGATTAGGCAGGACGACTTCGAGAAGAGGCGGCGGCTGGAGAGCGGCCCCAGCGTCCACCTCTCGGGCTTCAAGGACGGGGAGCGGACCTTCGGCGCAGCCAACTGCTACCCCGTCACCGTGAACGGCGAGGTAGGGGGCGCCCTTATAGTGGCGGAGAGGAGCATCCACGACTACAACGTGATGGAGATAATTTCGCCGGTCTACCTGAGGCGTAAGCTTGGGCTCGCCGACGGCGACGGGGTCACTCTCTCGTTCGTGCCCCTTCGACGATCCGCCGCTTGATCTTGCTGGTGCTGTCCAGGTCGTTCTCACCGAACCGGCCCACCGTGACTATCTCTATGTCCAGCTCCCGGGCCTTCTTTATCTTCTCTACCTGCCGCCTCATGGCGTCCTGGTCGTGGCCCACGGCGACGATGTCCGGCTTCACCTGCTGAATGACCCTGTCCAAGTCCAGGTCCTCGAAGCCCAGGAGCGCCTCGTCCACCACCTTTAATGCCTCTATTACGGCGCGGCGCTGGTCCTCAGGGATGACTGGGTCGCTCCCCTTGAGGCGGCGGACGGTCTCGTCCCGGGCGACTATGACTGTGAGCTCGGCGTCTTGTCCGCCCAGCTTTTTGGCCTCCTCCAGGTACCTTATGTGCCCGTAGTGGAGCAGGTCGAAGACCCCGGCGGCCAGTACCTTCTTCATCTTCACCACTCGAACTCTGCCAAGCCTAAAAGCTTTAGGGCGTCCAGGACGCCTTCGGCGTAGGCGACGCTGGTCAGCGCCACTGGTTTGTCCTCTCCCCGGTAGTACTCGGCGTCTTCTAGGTACCTCTTCGTGTGGTCCAGCAGCTCGGAGACGCTGGCCCTGTCTATGGTCTTTGGCAGCGGGCTGGTTTTCATCTCCTCCAGGACCCTTCGGCACCCAGCGGTGTACTTCTCGATGAGGGCGTCCACCTGTCCCTGGACCTTCCTGTCTTTGAGCAGCTCCGGGGGGCAGCCGGCCAGAGCCTTCAACGCCTCCTCCTCCATGAAGTGGAGCCGCCCAGGCGCTACGATGGCGTGGGGTGGCTCGCCGAAGTCCTGTGTCTTGAGGTTTATGGCTGTGTCGGCTCTGATTATCTGGCTGTCTGATCCTAGGCGGGCGACGCCGACCAGCAGGGTGTCCATGCTGAACTCGCCTGTCTCCTCGAGCCGGGCTATCGCCTGTCCTATGGTTAGGTACCGTTTGTTGGGCTCGTCTAGGTCTAGCAGTATGAGCGTGTGGAGGCCGTGTTCACGGTTTTCCCGGAGGGCGCGGGTGACCGAGTCCACGGGGCCCTTCTCGGTTAGGGGGACGGTCACGGTGCGGCCGAACTTGTAGAGGCTGAGCCCGGTCTCGGCTACGGCGGTGAACACGCTGGCCCCGTGGATTATCTTGACGGGTACCCCGCGCTTGGCGGCGTCGACGACGAGGCTGATGTGGGTGGTGGCGGTGAGGGCGTCGCCGCCGACCAGCACGGCCACGTCCCCGTTCTCGGCCTCGTCCAGAAGCCTCCCAGCGTCTTCCTCCAGTTGTCCCCGGGTGAGGGTTTGGACGGGTCTGCCTATGGCTTCGCCGAGTAGCCGGGGGTCCGT
>Ga0272442_10005336_pt1 | contig 17218 bp, 18 predicted proteins | sample SSMForm2O_FD_200262 | JGI IMG/M metagenome (GOLD analysis project Ga0272442, IMG submission 200262) | Marine sediment archaeal communities from Little Sippewissett salt marsh, Falmouth, MA, United States - SSM-Form-2O | ecosystem: Environmental > Aquatic > Marine > Wetlands > Sediment ... | reverse complement strand
CCTCATAAACAGGAGAATGGTATTGGTTTCAGCTTTCCGCGTTTTGCCTTCGGCCCTCAGCTCACCCGCCGGCCCCGGTCGACTTGTACCAGGTCTTCCACTCGGTGAAGCAGACGCCGATGTCCATGTTGATGTCCCAGCCGATCCCCCACTGGCCACGGTCCAGCACAAACTGCCGCATCTGCGGACGCCGGCCGGTACCGCGACGGTAGGCAACACGCAAGCCGCGATTGCCGCCGCTGGTCAGGAACCAGTTGGTATCCAGACCCGTGCGGTGGGTTTGCGACCGTGGATCCATCACGCCGATTGCACCGATCCGGTCGTCGGGCACGGTGCGAAGCCCCTCTTCTTTGATGAGGTTCAGCATGGGATGGATCGGATCGCTCGAATCGGCGAACAGCTTGGCCAGCGCGGCGGCCGACGTGAGGCCCCGCGCGGTCCACTCCAGAGCGGCCGGCACGATGAGGAACTTGGGCCGGATAGTGAGCTGCCGGCCGGGGTTATTCGTGGTGCGGTTCAGCCGCTGCTTGACCATCGCGGTGATGGCGTCCTTCAGCGCCGCATCGCCGAGCGCGGCCGTGCCCAGATTGGCGTGGCCGCCGGCCGTGGTGACGGCCGTGGCGTTGAACGCGGCCCCCGTGTCGGACATGGTCGGGTTCTCGAGAAGCAGGCTGTAGACCATGTCGGGCCGGAGCTGCCGGGCGGATTCCCCCATTTCTTGCGGCATCCGCAAGATAGCGCCCAGCCGGTCGTCGATAACATCCTGCTCGTCGACAACAAACTGCTTGGCGTACCGGCCGATCTTGTACGTCTCGTGGGAGTCCGAAACGGTGGCGTGCTTGGCCGTGTCGCCACGGGGCAGCCGGTTCAGGGCCGCGTCGGCCGAGAGGCTGATATCCTCCTGTTCCAGGAAGTTGGCTACGTCCTCCTCGTCGCACCAGCCGGCCGTCGTGTCGCCCACCGTCTCCCAGCCGGCCAACAGCCGGGCGTAGACGTTGGTCGAGAAGACGTAGGAGAGCGAGCCGCCGGACACGGTCGCCGACCGGGCTTGGCCCCCGTTGGACATGGCCTCCAACGCCTGCTCCACGGTGCGGTAGTGCCGACCCGTATCCAACAGGACGCACTCGCGAACCAGGTCGGCGGCCGAAAGGCTGCGCAGCTCGTGGCCCCGGTCCGCGTCCTGTTCGTTGAACTGGTCGGCCGAAAGGGGCCCGCCACGGCCGCCCCGGTGCAGCGCGTGCCGGGTCGGGTCGAGGCCTTGACCGATGAGCATCGCGGCCGCCAGGCTGCGGACGTTTACGTCCTGCTCCCGGCTGCGCGAATGGCCGGCCGGCGCGTTGCGGCCCACGGGCGGTTGACGCGAATCGCGAATCGCGCTCAAGAAGAGAGCGGACGCTTGTTCTTGCGTCATGTCCTCCTCGATTGCCCGCTGGAGAACTTCTTGCGGCACGTCGTCGCCGGCCAGCTCGCGGAGCTGCTGCTGGCGTTGCCGCTCGGCCCGCTGCCCTTCCAACCTGGCCGCCTCGGCCGGGTCGGGATCGTCGGCCGGCGGATCGGATCGGCCGGGTGCAGGTGGCGGGTCGGCCGGCGGCTCGCTACGCTGGGGCTCGGTCGGCGGCCAGGCTTGCTTGCCGTCGCGGATGGCCTCGGCCAGGGTCCGCTTGCCGCCCTCCAGGGTCTCGAAAAAGGCCTGGGCCTCGGTATCGTCCGCCCCGGTTCGTAGCCCGATTGATTCCAAAAACGCTCTGAGTTTGGGGTCCATTCGCTGGCCCTCCTCTGGGTTGCGGCGGCCGCGTCCGGCGGCCCCTTGATCGTGTCTGATTTTGGCGGCCTCGTCGGCACCGATCGGCACCAGCGAGACCTCCTTGAGTGCCCATCGGGTGGCTACCCGCAACGGCCGATCCTCGGCCGTGTAGCGGCGGCCGCCCACCACGGCCGACTTGCCCGGTGCAATGTCGGTAAACTCGCTCACCCGGTAGCCGACCGAAACGTCCCGCAAGTGGCCTTGCCGGACCTTGTTCCAACTCCGCTCGGCGTCTTCGTCGCCCTCGGCAAAGAACAGCCCGCCCGTTATCTCCGCGCCGTCGCGCTTCATTTCGCGGCCGGAGCCCAGCACGTCATCCAGCGACCAACGGGAGTGGTTGGCGAGCATGGGCACCTGTTGGGGAATCTCCGCGCCGTCGACGCGCAACACCTCGTCGATCAGGCGATAGTTGGCCCAATCGTATACGGTCACCCGGCCCTCGGTGGCGAAGACGGCCCGCACGCTGCGGTTCTCTTCGTCGACCGATTCCGCGCGAACGCTCATCGAGCGGGTGGTGATCCCGCGAGTCGACAAGTCGGGCGGACCGGACCGCAACGCGAGGCCGGCGGCCGGATTATTCGTCGTCGGTTTCCGGCTCGTCTGGCGAGCCTTCCGCCTCTTCGTCCTCTGTCGTTGGCTGCTCATTGTTCGCCTTTACTCGCAACAGGAGTTTGATGTACTCGATCAGGCCGATCCCCAGCGTGTCACGCATTCGCTGGTCGTCGCGCTTCAGCCGGGCCATGTGCTCATCGATGTCCTTGCCCTCGGCCGCCACCGCCTCGGAGAGGGCCATCGAGAGATTGCCCAGCTTCTCGCTTATCGCGTCGGCCTCTTTCTTGGGGTCGACGTGGGCCGGTTGCGGCCAGACCCAACCGAGCGAGACCTCGGCCGGCCGGGCCGGGAGCTTGCCGGCGAGTTGGGCCGCTCGCTCGACCAATCGCACCAGCCGGTTCAGCACCCGGCGGGCCAGCCGGCCCTGCATCTTCTGGCAACCGCGATGGTAGCCCTGCCCGTCGAACCGGGCCGAACTGTAGTTGTGGCCGCTGGCGTCGTGCTTGATGATCATCAGCGGCATACCGGCCGGCCGGCCGACTTCGCGGAGCTTTTCGTCGCGGAACTGAACCAACTGGGCCGGCGGCTGATTGGGCGTCACGCCCATCGGCTCGTAGCCGGGCGGCATGGCCCGCATCTGCCGCCGCTGGACGGTCGTCGACTCGTTGATCTCGATATAGGGCGCGTCGGTGTGCTTGGTCACCAACGCGACCGCCCAGTCGGCCGCCTGGCGAATGGCGTCCAGCGTTTCGTCGTCCAGGTCCCGCAGATCGGCCAGCGTCTGCAACGAGACGGCCGCCCAGGGCACGCCGCGATACTGGCCGCTCTCCATCCGCCGGAAGAAGTGGATTATCCACCGGGCGTCTATCTCTTGCGAGTCGGTGCCCAAGAACTCGTAACTGCCGAACCGGTTGACGTTGAGAAGGTGATACGCCACCGGCTTGCCCGTCTCGGTCAGGCGCACACCCATCACGGTGTTTTCGTCGGCGACCGACGTGACCGGCGTCGACAGCCGGTCGGGGTGGATATCCAAGAGCGACACGCCCAGCCCGTCGGCCCGCTCGTTGTCGGTGACGATCTGGGCCAAGAACTCGCCGCACTGCCAGAGGTTGCGGACCCAGAGGTCCAGAAACTCGACGCCGCCCATCTGCCCGTTCATGTCGGGCTCGGCCCACCACTCTTTCCAGACCCGTTCTAGGGCCGTGTCGTATTTTTCGGAGTCGCTGGAAACTTGCAGCGTCGGGCCCTCGGTCCCGATTAGATCGGTGACGTGGGTTTCAATCACGCCCTCAAGGATCGGGTTGCGGGCGATTTCCAGCGGGATCCGCTTGCGAAGGTTCGGCCGGTCCTGCTCGATGGCCTGGTTGATCGGCACCCCGTCCGCCTCTTCCCAGTGGGCCTGGTTCAGGCGGTCGGTCTGGGCAGCCAGCCAGCGGCGCAGCGACATGGCCGGCGAAGCCGCGCGAAACAGTCTGTGGGCCCACTGGAACATTAGTAGTCATCCACGCTGGTCGGGTTGGCTCGGGTAATCGACGTGACCCTGATCCCGTCGCTGGCAACCGCCGCCGCGCTGGCTTCTCGCCGACACTCGGCCACGAAGCTGTCGATCTGCTGGGCGTTCTTCCACTGGAGGCTCTGGTCGTCCCGTTCGGAGTCGGCCAGAGCGGCCAAGAGCGGCTTGCAGGCCAGCGCGTAGCGGATGGCCCCCGCGTAGTCGCCGGAGAGAACGGCCGCCGACGCGGCCGAGGCGTGCGTGTTGATCGTCGCCAGGCTCATGGACGTCAGACTAGAACCCCGGTACGACGTGCCGCGACCCCATTTTCCTACGCTGTATACTTTTGCCCGCTTCTTTGTTGGTGCTTCCGCACCGAATCGGGAATCCGCTCCCGTTGGTCGCTGGTGAGGGGCGAGGGGTGAGGGGTGAGGGGCGGCGAGTGGATCCTGCCGACGCCGGCGGCGGTGGCGGATCCGTAGCGACCAACGGGAGCGGCTTCTTGCCCGGGTGCGGAAGCACCAACAAAAAAAGCCCCCGGGGTGTGAGCCCGGGGGCGGAAGGGGGTTGGGTGGTTGTGAGGCCGGCCAGGGTTACCCCTGGTGTGTTGGGGGCGTCGGCCGCGTGTGATTTAGTGTCGAAAGCACGGGCAGGCCCAGGGGAGCCCCTGGAGCCCCTGGTGAGATATTCTAGTCCTTTAGCCCTTTTGCCCCTTTTAACAGGGCGTCATCCACGTTCCATAGGCTCAGCCGGCCGCCGATCGGGACGGGATCGGCCAGCGGTTCGGGGCGAGACAAGAGCCAACAGATGGGGCCGGTGGCCAGCGGGTCGTTGCGCAGACCGACCGGACCAAGGTCACAAAAGGTCTGCTGGGTGGCTTCGCGGACGTCGACCACGTCGTCCAGCTCGACGGTCCCCAGCAAGACGCCCCGGGGTACGTCATCGGGCACGTCGACGCCCAACGCTTCGAGCGCCGCGCGGGCCGCTTCGTCACGCCGCCGGGACTGGCCGGCGTGGATCGCCAATCGGCCCCGGTACTTGGTCGGCCAGGTGCGGTTCTCGACCCGCTTGATCCCCTGCATGATTGCCCAGGCCCAAAGGGCGTCAATCGTGATGGCTTTCATGGTTCACCGATCCTCTCCGGCGACGGTCGATCCGACCTGGAACACTTTGGCCAATTCGTCGTATTGTGCTTGTGTGGGTTCCATCGTTCTTTCTCCCTGAGTGAATGAGTGAATGGTGGTGATTCTTACCGATCCTGGCCGGCGACGGTCGCCAGGTCGAGGCCCAAAACTTGCTTGTAACTTTCCTTCCAGCGGATAAGCGGGTCGTCGGCCAGCAGCCGGTAGACTCCGCGGACCGCTTCGTCCGTCTGCCCGGCCTCGATCCGCTCGATCTCCGCAAGCGACGTGCCGGGCACAACCCGGTTACGGATGCGGTTCATCTTGCCGATCCAGATCGAATCGGTCACGTAAGGCCGGACCTGCTCGACCAGCCGGCCCACGTTGTCCGCGTCCAGCAACGGTTCGGCCGATACGCTGGTACGGAAGTCCAGCGTATGGGCCAGGACCAGCGAGGTCAACCGCTCGTCGAACGACGGCGCGCCCGGCTCCCAGTAGGACAGGATCGAGTTATCCGCTGACCCGATGGAGAAGCGGAAAAGTATCCGCTCGCCGGAGAAGCGATGGCAGATAGCTTCTATGCACTCCAAATGCGGCTTGCTCACAATCAAGAGCCGGTTGCCCGGTGCGAGGATTCGCTCGATTGTCTCCAGACACGGCCCAAGGTGTTCGGGCGTGATGTCGTGAGTGGTGGGGAACATGACCTGGCCGTCTACCAGGCGGCGGGGGCGGCGGGCCTGGTCGGCTCGCAGCCGGTGATATGTGTCGCCCCACTCCTCGGACCGCTTGATCTTGCCGAACCGCAAGGCGTTGGCCCGGGCGTAGCAGTAGCGGCACTTGTGCGGGCAGCCGAGGATGATATTCACGTTCTCGACCGCCCACTCCCGCGTGCCGCTGATTATCGGTTTCGCTTTCACCGCGTCGGGCTCCTCGTCGCCGCCGGCCGGGCCGTCGACGTCAATCAGGTCCTGTTGGCCGGCCAGACAGTCGAGGCCGGAGAGTAGTTGCAACTGGCGTTGGCGTGGGGCCGGCTTGACGGCCGGCCGGCGTCGTGTCTCGTTTCGCAGTCTAAAGGGTTCCATGTCAGAACTCCAGATCGTTGTGGGTTTCGGTTGCTGTTTGGTCCGCCGATAGCTCGGCCAGGTCGAGCGCGGCGTCGTACATTTCCTCCCGGCTGGGCAGCTTGTCGTATGGGCTGAGCAAAAACTCGAAAAGCCGCTCGGTGCCCGTGTCGTCGGTGTATTCGGGGAAGGCCCCGCCAATCTGCTGGCCGATCTCGTCATAGCCGGGTATCACGGTGTAGTCGGCCCCGCGGGCGATGCGGTGACCCCATCGGCTGTAGAACCCGTGCCGCCAGAACGGCCAACTACCGGGCGTCGAGGCCGTGGCAATGAACCAAGCGAAGGACCGTATTTCGTTGGGCCGCTCTCGCTTCTCCCGTTCGGCCGCCTTCACTTCGCGATAAGCGTCCTCGACGGCCGACCAGGCCAGGCCCCGCCGGCGTGCCTCTTGCTTGATCCGCCGCATGATGGTATTGTTGCGATTAACCATATCGATTCTCCCTGAGTTGATTGGTCAGCCCCGGCCGGATGCCAAACGGCCGGGGCGTTTTGCTTCTTGCCCCTAGTCCTGCTCGGGCAACATGATCGTCAAGACCGGCTCGCCCTCGTCGCCCGGGCCGATCACCGCCTTGAGCCGGACCAGGCTGGGCCGGACGCGAGTCGTCACCACTCGCAGCTCAAACAGGATCGTGTCGGTCCCGCCCGTGTGCCCGTCGATGGCACAGCGGAGCATCCAAAGCACGTCCCACAACCGGCCCTTAACGTCGTTGCAGGCCCGCTTGGCGGCCGGTGTGAGGTCGACATACTGGTAGAAAACTTCAACCGTCATGGCGACCGGCACGCGGAAGCCGGCCTCGGCGACCATCTTGGGGAGCCACTCGTCGCCCTCGTAGCCGGGGCCCGAGCACTGGAACAGCACGCCGTCCTCGATAGCCTGACGGCGGGTGTAGGTGTGGATCACGTCGGCGTTAGCCCAAAAACTGGTAGACATAGCACTTCTCCCTGAGTTGAGTTGGATTGCGGTCCGGTTGTCGGCCCGCTCCCTCGGGCTCCGTGGAGCCCTCGGGGCCGGGTCGGCTAGACTGTCTCGTGGTTCTGCTTCTCCCATTCCTTCTGCCAGCGGCGGAAGACTCGCAACGCCTTTTGTCGCTCGGCGGCGGTGAGCGGCTTGACCGGTTCGCTGGGCGTGGTCTGCTTGGGCGGCTCGGGCTTCGGCCGCTCCTCGCCCCGCAACTTGCGGAGCGCTTCACGCATCAGCCTGGCCGCCCCGTATTCGTTATACGTTCCGCTTATGACGATCCGTTGGGGGTCGCGGCTCAGTTCGTCCAACTCCCGGTCCATCGGGCAGCGGGGACGGCCGAGGCCCTTGCGGGGCCGCTGGTCAATCGCCTTGGCCCGGAACAAGAGCGACCGATAGAACCAACCGGAGACGGCCGACACGAACGTCGCCGTGTCCAGCCGGTCGCCGGGCCGCTTGAGGCGGATCGCCGTGCAATGCCCCGTCTTGTGCGGGTGGGCCTTGGTCGGCCCGTATGCTTCGTCGGCACAGTGCACCACCCAAAGCTCGACCCGGTAGTCGGCCGCCTCGATCATTTGGGTAAGCGAGATGGCCGCCGCTCCACGCCAGAGAATATCAGTATGGGACACGCCGGCGGCGGCGTTCACGTCGATAATGACCGTGACCGTCTGCGGCCCGCGTGTGTTCTGCCGGCGGGTTTCTCGCCAGAACGCCCGGCCGGTCCGGAGTCGATCGTAGTCGACTTCGTCGCCGTCGTTCTCGTTGAATCGGGGCCGACGCCGGCGGCTGACCGGCTTGGGCAGCTTGGCGTCGGCCACGGCGGCCAGCATCCGCTCGACTATCTGCTGGCCCTCGGGCCAGGGTTCGCGGGCGGCCTGGTAGACTTCCGACCAGTCGCTAAACGCGCGGCCGGTGAACTTGGCCTTGAACGCGCTTAGCTCGACGCCCGTCATGTAGCCGCCAACCTGCCGGGCTTCGACCCGGCTCTTGGGAATCTGCTTGACCGTGGCGATTGCTTCCTCGACCGAGTCGAATATGCGGACGTGGGTCGGCCGGTAGCCGGCGTGGAATGTGGTCCTCATACGGCACCCCCTTTCACGCGGGCGACTTCGTCGTCACGCCAGCCGGCGAACAGCTTGGCGTCGACCTGGTCGAACGTCCAACCCCAGCGGGCGACCATCTCGAACGCTTCGCAGACAAAGCGGGTCGACACGATCCGTTCCAGACCGTTCTCGGCGACCCGGCGGCGGTAGTCGAGCAAACGCTCCAGCAGCTCGGGCTGCGGGCAGAGTTGCCGCTCCAGCTCGACGTTATAGTCCATCGGCACGGTGCCGATCCGGAAGCGGTCAAGCGTCGATTCGTCCAGCTCGTTGCGGCCGACGTACTGTCGATCCGCCCCGTGGCCGAACGTATTGGCGGCGGCGATGCATACGAAGTCCGGATGCCGCTTGGCGACCGGGTTGCCGTGCCGGCTGGGCACCGATAGGTGGCCGTTGGCCAGGGCCGAGTTGATTACAAGCAAGACGTTGGAATCGGCCGCGTCGATTTCGTCGAACAGGAACACGCCTCCGTTCTCGTAACAGTCCAGGAACTCGGTGCCCAGAAACTCGAATTGGCCGGCGTCACCGTGCGGGACCATCCGGCCGAGTAGTTGCGACTCGGACATGCCGGCCGAACAACTGATCGACCCGAAGCGGAGGCCCATCGCCTCGGCCACCTGGCGGGCCAGGTGCGACTTGCCGCAACCGGACGGGCCGGGCAGGAAGATGTGCTTGCGGGCGTTGGCCAGCTCCAGCACTTGTTCGAACGCCTCGTGTAGGATCCCGTCGATCGTGATCGTGTCGCCGCTGGGCTGCTTGACGTGGATTTCGTGGGCGGCCGGCTTGGGCTCCCGGTTCTCCAGTTCGTCGAGCCGTTTCTCCAGCCGCTTGATCTTGGCGGCCGCTTCCTCCGACAGCCCGCCGCCCTCGACATTCAGGCCGTTGAGCGGGGCCGGGACGTTGTCGCAATCTTCGTGCTTCCAGCGGGGCCGCTTGCCCGGCTCGGTGACGTGCGGCACGACCTTGTGGCCCGTGTAGATCATCTCGCCGCAAGCCGGGCAGATGGCGTTGTAGCGGCTGACCCGGCACTTCTTGTTGTTGTTTGCGGTAGCTTGCATCTCGGTTCTCCCTAATAGAAAGGTTGAAAGGGTTTCGTGTGGCGACTCATCAGGACGGGGTGCCAACCCCCGTCGACCCTGTCGGATACGGCCCTCGGTCATTTAAGCCGGCCGATCCGAATTGAGTTATTCGCGGTTAGCAGAAACGGCAACTGCTGGCTTCCTTTGCTCGCTCCCGTGTGTTTTGGTTGGCTTGGTGTCTCATGTTCCCATCCCCACTGTTTAGAGTATATCAGCCCGCCCGATTGTGGGTCAACAGTTATTCCGCCCTGATTTGGGGATTTGGCCCTAAGTCCTTGGGAGGGTAGAGGAAGAAACTTCCGGAATTCCGGCCGGAATCGCGGTTTTCGCGTCTCCGGGACGGCCGACCCGAGAGAATCCCACGACGGCCACGCCCTAAGCTGTTGGGAGGGAAGAGGTTAGGCGGGGCCGGGATTCCTTGGCAAGATCGGCCCAGGCTAAGCCCTTGGAAGGATTGGGATTAGGCCGGCCCGGTAGCGCCCGACCGCTACCGACACCCGGGGCGGTGGCCGCGGTCACCGACGCCGCCGGCGGTAGGATCCTCGCCAGGGCATCCTCGCACCGTACCGACGCCCAAGTAGTTGCGTACCTCCTCGCCGTGGGCGTCGATTACGGCAGCCAGCATCGCGAGGCGTTCGGTCGCGGGCATGGCCCGAAGCATCTTCAGCCAAGACCGTTGGCGTTTTTTGATCCGCCAGCGGTCGGCGTAATCGCCGCCCACGTATCGGTAGTCATGCAGCCGGCCGGGCGGTAGTGGATAGTTCGCCCACAGCCATTCCTCGACCAGGCCTCCGCGCGTAGTGGCGTTGAAACTGGTGGCGTGCCAGCCGGCCGGCTCGAGCACCGACGCATAGAGCGTGGACCAGTAGCCGGAGATCAACACCCGACAGGGTAGGTCGACGGCGACCGCCAGGAAGTTGCGGTGGTCGTCGTCCGTCCATTCCCGGCCGTAGTAGTCGCGTGTCGAGTCTCGCCGCGTTGAACGCACGTAGGGCGGGTCCGCATAGACAAAGACGTCGGTGCCGGATCCGAACGGCAGGCGGCGCAGGTACTCGACGCCGTCGCCGACGATCAGCTCCAGGTTGGGGACTGTCGATCGTGCACCGTCCAGGGCGGCGATGGTGTCTGGGTCGCAGTCCAACACAATCGACCGACCGGCCGGCCGCTTGTGCCGCAAGATGGCCGCCGTGCCGGCGAACGGCTCCACGTAGACGCCGTGCGGCGGGATCATGGAAATGATCCGCTGATAGACGCCCGCCCCGTTCTTCGCGCCGACGAAGCTCATAACCTGGTTCCATCGACTCCCGTGTAGTTGTGGCCGGCCGCATCAACCCCGGCGGCGGTCCGCTACCGCCGTCACTCGGCCGGATAGTACGCCTTTTGCTTGCCACCGCCACCGCCTCGGCCGGCGGTGGTGACGTCGCCCGCCTCGACCAGCTCGTCGAGATTGTGCCGCACGCCTGTCGTCGACATGCCGGTCAGTCGGGTCAGGCAGCCGACCGTTACGCCCGGCCAGCGGCGGACCAGGGCCTCGATCCGCTCGACGCTGGCCCGCTTGGCGAACACGGCCGGCGTGGCGGCGACGAACCGCTCGGCCAGTTCACGGTCCATCGGCGGCCCCACGTACTGGAAGCCGCCGGTCACCCGGCCGCAGGAGTTGCCCTCATACTTCCCGGTCTTGGAACTGAGAGCGAACCGGCCGGTGTGCCCCACCGGGCTCGTTCGGCCGAGTCGATGGCGGTGCCAGTTGGGCGAGGTCGAACGGTAGCGGATCATCGACGGGTGGCTGGTCGTCGAGGAAGCCCGGCCGCCCAGACCGGCCCAGATCGACGCGCAAAACTCGCTTAGCCGGTTGCCGATCCCCACGCCCTGGTAATCGGGCAGGATCACGGTCCGGTGTTCTCGCATGTCTCCCTGCCTCCGTTTCTTGCTCATGGCGTGTAGCCAGGCCGAGAAGCCGACCGGCTCGTCGTGCCAGAAGGCGGCGAAGCACTTGGCCCCGACCAGCAGGTCGTGGTTCAGATAGTGATGCCGCCGAAAGAGAACCCAGGCGCTACGGTGGACCGGAGCGATTTCGAGGTCGATCTTCGGCCGACGCCAAAGGCACCCCCTTGCGAGCTGACAACTCGCCATATCCAACACCCAATCGGGCTCCAGCCAGTCGATCACGTCATAGTGGCAGGTGACGGCCACCAGTTTCTTGTCCAGCCGCCGCTTGCGGATCGCCTTGGAGACGGCCGCCGATCCGATCTTGCCCACCGTGCGGTCGACCACGCTGGTGAACTCGTCGACGGCGACCAGCTTGTCCGGGCTCAACAGCGCCCGGGCCAGGTCCGCGCGGAACCGCTCGCCGCCCGAGAGCACGTGGTACGGTTTGAGCCAGGACGGGGGCGACGAAAACCCCACGGCGTTCAGGGTCCGCACAACCTCCTTGACCGACAGCGAGTCGGCGAACCCGTCGATCACCGCCTTGTCTTTCGGCCAGCGGAACCGCTCGGCCAGCCGCCGCCCGTAAGCCTTCTTGGCGATGGTCGTCTTGCCCGATCCGGACGGGCCGACGATCACGCCCAACCGCCAATCGTCATCCGCCGCCGGCAGCTCGGCCGAAAACGTCTCGCCGACCTGGCCGTCGAGCTTCAGGTCGAACATGCCGGCCACCTGTTGGACCCGGAACGAATCCACCACCGGCGAGCTGACCGAGACTTCGACCCTCGACTCTCGCCCCTCGGCCCCCGCCTCCCGTGTCACATCGTCAGTAGTCGGCACTTGTGCCCCTCCTTCGTAAAGCGATCGAAGAGGGCCTTTTGCTGCTCCTCGTCGCGGGCTTCGATGATCACCTCGAACTGTTCAGGCACCGGCTGCTCGCCGCCGGCCGGCTGATCGTCGTCCTTCTGGCGAAGCGAATCCAACAGCAGGTCGTCGAACAGGGCGGGCGTTGATTGCTCCATCTCCAGCAGGGCCTCCTGCAACAGGGCGTCGTCCCAGGCGGCCAGCTCGGCCGTGCGGTTGTCGGCGATGGCGAACCCGGTCTGGCTGGCCGGGTCGTCCTCGACCCACAACACGGCGATATGCGTCCAGCCGAGTTTCTTGGCGGCAAGGTACGTGCCGTTGCCCTTCTCGATCTGGTCGTTCTTGCGGTTGACCACCAGCGGCGACCGCTGGCCGAACTGCCGCAGACTCGACCCGATGGCTTTGATATTCGCCTCGTCGTGCTTACGGGCGTTGGCCGGATCGATAACCAGCTTCTCCATCGGCTCGGCCAGTGGCCGGAGGCCTTCGGCGATATGGTCGAGGTTGGGGGGCTCTGCTTGCGGTTTCCGTCGCCTGGTGCGTTTCTTAGCCATCGAATATCTCCAATCTAACTCCGACGTATCGGGCCGAGGCGTGGCCCGTGCCGATTGTCTCTAGTGCTTCAACCACCCGGACCCCTCGCGATTCGCCGGCCGTCAACAGTCGGACTAGGGCCAGATCGTGCAGTTTGATGGCGATTCCCGGCGGCACGTCCAGCTCACCCAGTCCCAACGCATCGAGGATCAAGCTGTCGGTGCCCATCTGCCACTGGCCGATAGTGAGGAACACGGTTACCGGGTGGGCCAGTGTTTCGAGCAGGGCGTGGTAGTGCTTCCAGGGCGAGCCGTAGGTGTCCACGTCCACCACCGTTTGCGGCCAACCGGGTTGACAGAGGATTCGCACGCTGTCGAGTTTCAACCGGCCTCGCTTGACCTTCAAGTCCACGCCCCAATAGCTGGCCAGCGTGTACTCGCTTTGTAGTCGCTTCCACAACAGCCCGTCGCCCTGGCAACAGTCGAGCACGCCGGGCGGATCGGCCGCGTGGTACTTATCGAGAAAGTAGCGGCGTAGCTCCAGCTTGGCCGCTAGGTTCGAGTTGTCAGTCTGCTTGCGGGCCACTGTTGGAAGTCATCTCCAGGATAAGACCGTCGATCTGGCCGAGCCGGTCGACCGTGTCGGCTATCTCGGCAAAGCGGACGGTGGGTATGCCGACCAGAACCCAACTAAGGGCCGGCGGCGGTTGCGTGTCGATTGTGCGGTGTTTCACTGGTCCCTCGGCAGCCGGGGCCAGCTCGGATAGTAGCAGGTCGTCGAACAGGGCGGGCGTGCTTTGTTCGAGTTGGACCAGTGCGGTCTGGAGCATCGCGTCATCCCAGCTCGACAACTCGGCCGTGCGGTTGTCGGCGATGGCAAACCCGGTCTGGCTGGCCGGGTCGTCCTCGACCCACAACACGGCGATATGCGTCCAGCCGAGTTTCTGCGCGGCGCGATATGTGCCGTTACCCTTCTCGATCTGGTCGTTCTTGCGGTTGACAACCAGCGGCAACCGTTGGCCGAACTGCCGCAAGCTCGACCCAATGGCTTGTAGGTTCGCCTCGTCGTGCTTACGGGCGTTGGCCGGATCGATAACCAGCTTCTCCATCGGCTCGGCCAGCGGCCGGAGACCTTCGACGATATGGTCGAGGGCGGGGGGCTCAGGCGTCGACGGTTTCTTCTTGGGCATCTTCATCACTTTCATTGCTTGCGTAATATGGGTCCTCGCCTCGTCGTCGCATCGGTTCTTCTAGCTGCTCTTTCTGGACCCGTTCGGATGTCAAATAGGCAGGGAGAAAGCACAGGAAGCTACACATCTTTCTCCTTACCCAGTCCAAATAGCTCAGGGGGACGTCGTCAATCCGGCGGTTCTTGTATTTCCCAAAACGAAGCGAGTGCGAACCGTATATATTCGCCTCTTTGTCGGACATTGGTTTGTAAAACAGCACCGTCAGGTCCAACGGCGAATCATCTAGCCTAGAAGCGCAAACAGTCCCGCAGCCCCATAGCAATTCATCCGGCGAGGCTTCCGGGTGCATTTCGCGGACGACCTGTATAGCCGTGAATAGATCGTCTAATAGATCGTTCATCCTTCACTCTCCACGCTCTTGAACTTGTGACCGCAGGCCTGGCACTTGTGATAGCGGACGGTGGGCCCGTCCTTGGGGTGCATGGTCTTGGTGACCTTTGTTCTGTCGGATCGGCACGCGGGGCAGCGAAGCACGTAGTAGCGAACGGCCGCCGGCAGGGCGGGCTCGGCCGACACCGACTCGGCCGGCGGTGACGCCTGGAGGTCCAGTGCGACCGCATGGAACTCCTGGCCGCAATGCCGGCAGCGGCGGCGCTGGCTGGTGGCGTCCTGGCCCCACGGCTGGCCCGTCTTGGGATTGACCGCGCTGAACCAGCGGGACCCGCCGCCCGGTAACACGACCGACTCGGTGCATCCGCATCGCGGACACTCCGGACCCTCGACCGGCCGCAGGCTGGTTATGCTCACTGGCCCCTCCGCTTCTGCCGGTCGAACCAGCCGCTACGGGCCACCTGTTGCTGCCGGCTGAACCGGATCCGCCTTGCGGCCGCGTAGTGGGCGGCGGCCATCGCCGTGTAGTTGGCGTCGAGCTGGTGGTTGTCCCGCCGGACTCGCTCCCAGGTGACAACATCGCCCTTGCCCGGCACGAACGTTTCGAGTTTTCGCTCGGCCGTGACCTGCTGGCCGAACTGGTCGTGGTCACCCGGGGGCGCGTCGTACAGCACAAGCGAACCGGGTTCGCCCGGCGCGGCGGCCAGGGCCATGTGCAACTCGGTCTTCCAGTGGTCGGCGTTGACGTGGGCCAACCAGACGCCCGCCCGCCGGACGCGGCTGAGGTAGTATTCGCGGCCAATGTATCGGGTCTCTTGCCCCGTCTTGGCCGGCGCGTTGTAAGGCCGCTGCCGACGCTGGCCGACGCCATAGCCCTTGGACGGAAAGAACAGGTCGCGGCCCAGCTCGGCGTTTGCCGAACGGCAGAACTCATAAACCGCATCGGTGTGCCGGGCGTAGCCCGAGTCGATCCAGACAATCGAGGGCAACACGACCTGGCCCGCGTCGTCGTGCCAGCCGCGTAGAATGTATCGCGACCACTCGGTCAAGGCGGCCACCAGGGCCGCGTGCACGCCCTGGCGGCGCTCGACGTCGAACACGCCGTATTCGATCACGTTGCCGGTCGGCGTGCCCGTCCAGGCCTGGGCCGACCAGTCGAGATGGCCGAGGTGTGTATCGCAACCGACCGCCACCACTTCGTGAGACTGGGACACGATCCCCATTTTCAGCGCGACCGTTCGCCGGCTGACTTTGCGAGGGTCAAGCGGCGTCACGTCGACCTCGGGCGATTCGGCCGGCAGCGCCCATACCCACTGGAGCATTTCACGCTCGGCACCCTCTCGGTCGGCCGCTCGGTGCCCGTCCCATTCCTGCTTGGCGAAGTCGCCGGCCGAAACCAACATGTTATTGACGGCGCTCCAGCGGAAGCCGAGCGTCGTGGTGTGCGGCTCGGAACCCACGACCTGGCCGTCGGGCGTCATCTCCTGCCCTCGGTGAATCAGCCGGCCGCGCACGTTGGCCGCGTAGCGGTCCGCCTCGCTCCAATCGGCTTCGCACTCGGGACAGACGAACCGGCCGGCCTCCAGGGCCGCCAGGTCGCTCTCGGCCTCCTGCCAGCCGCGAAGGTGCTCCCGTTCGGGCGAGACCCAGGCTCCACAGTGCGGGCAGGGCAACATGATCCGGCTCTCGGTCCCGCCCAGGTATTCCTGCCAGATACAGCCCTCCTCAATCGAGGCGGTACATTCGAGATAAACCAGCTTGTCGAGCGTCGAGAACGCGCGGGTCCGGCCTTCCATCTGCCGAATCTTCGAGGCCTCCCGGCTCTTGTCGCCCGCTTCGTCCAGGCCGTCGGTTTCCGTGCAAGCAAACACCCGCGTGGTGAAACTGGATCGGGTCTTGTCCGAGCCGCCGCCGCCCATAAACTTGAGCGTGGCCCCGTTGCGAAACGTGACCGATTCGCGGACCGTACCGCCCCGGCTGCCGGGGCCCTTCGTTGGCAACAAGGCCCGCAGCTCGGGCGAGGCGTCGATCACCGGGCGAAAGTCCTTCAGCCATTTGTCGTTGGCAAGAAGGAGAGTCGGCACGCCGGCGACCACGGTCTCGTTGAGCCCAAACAGGTGATACAGCACGGGAATCAGGTAGCAGAGTAGCGACTTGCCCGTCTGCTGGGGACCGACCGCCGCGATTCGCGGCCAGTGCCGGGAGTCGACGGCGTCGAGGTACAGGCCGCTAAAGGGCTGAGTCTCCACGCGGAACGGCTCGCCCTGATAGGGGCCGTCGGGAATCACGATGGTCTCTTCGGCCCATTCGCGCATCGACAAGACCGGCGGGCCGAGTGCCGCGCCGATCAGGGTGTCGACGGCGTGTTGGTGTGGAAAGTCTCTCATTCGGCTTCGTTCGTGTTGTCGGTCGGGTCGGCCAGAGCCTTAGTGATTTCGTCTCGGGCTGCCCGCATGGCTTGCTCCATTACCGGCCGGACCTCGGGCCCGTACCGCTTGCACAGTCGCTCCAGCGCGTGCCGCCAGTGGTTGCCAACTGCCATGAAAATGTCTTGCACCTGGTCAAGCGGTAACAAGCTGCCTTCGCGCTCTTGGCGTTCGAGTCGGGCCAGTTTCCATTTCTCCTCTCGCCACTTCTCCAGCATCGGGCTCGACTCGCCCGCCATTGGGTCCTCGCCGACAGCCACCAGCTTGTGCTTGTTGTCCGCCAAGAAACGGTGGAACGCCGAGAGCACCAGCTCAAGGTTGAGCGTCTTGCCCCGCAACGGCAGGCCGTAGCGGTCGGCCTGTTCGTTGACCACCTTTGCCGGTCGGCCGCAGAGCTGGAGATAGTGTCCCTTGGGAACCGTCGCGTAATACTCCCACCGCCGCCGCTCCTCGTCGGCCTTCTGGACCCGCCGCAGAGCGCGCTGCTCCTGTTGCGTCGGGACGTCGCCCCGTCGCGACTTTTGCAGAGCCGCCGCCGCAAGCTGCTGGTCAATCTGAGATATGACTGGCTGAGCCATCGCATGGAGCCACCAACACAATTACTTACTTACGAATTTGCCCGTCGTGTGTAAAAAAGTGCCCAGATGCAGGGGGCCTGCCCA
>Ga0272442_10005335_pt1 | contig 17223 bp, 18 predicted proteins | sample SSMForm2O_FD_200262 | JGI IMG/M metagenome (GOLD analysis project Ga0272442, IMG submission 200262) | Marine sediment archaeal communities from Little Sippewissett salt marsh, Falmouth, MA, United States - SSM-Form-2O | ecosystem: Environmental > Aquatic > Marine > Wetlands > Sediment ... | reverse complement strand
GTTATTACACTATTTAGTAATGGTTGAAAACCACCTATTGGTAAAAACAATAATATTGATATTGCACCTACAAGACCTATTATTGGTACTAGGTTAAAAACCCAAGGTATTGCATTTTCAGGTACTATATTTTCTTTTGTAAATAGCTTTCTTATATCTAAAAAAGGCTGTTTAATTGGTGGCCCTATACGTCCTTGCATATGCGCAGCAATTTTTCTGTCTATACCTTTGAAGAATAATCCGAGTGTTATTCCAAAAGCTGAAAGACCTATTGCTCCTAGGATGATTATTATTATTTTCATTGATATATGCTGAAATTCTATCATGTTTTTAGATCACCCCTATCAATACAAAAATACATCCAAGTACAATTACAAACCACAAAACATAATCACTAACGTTTCCAGTATGCATTCTATCAAGTATTTTATATACAAATTTTAAAGACTCTGTAAAACCCCAATACATATTACTTGCTTTAATGTGCATTTGTTCTTTTTCATATTCAGGGTTACCTGATAGAAATGATTGTGTTTGGTCTGTTTTTTCTTTGTATCCTGTTTTTCCATATCTTCTTATTGAGTATACTATCAGAAGTATGAAAATTATTGATAAAACCCATACTAAAGGATTCCATATACCACTTCCCGTATCAAATGATCCTAGAAAAGATTCCCAAGTTATCATAAAAGACTACCTCCTATATAGGCAGAATAATTCATAAGAGCATCAGCTGCTGGTTGAACAATATTTTCAAGTATTAGATTTGGAAATAATCCAAAGAAGATTATCACAATTGCAATTAAACCCATACCAATTAGCATACTTGCGGGTACTTCTTTTACTTCATCGAATTTTGGTATTTTTGGCCCTAGGAAAACCGAATGAAGAACCTTTACAAATGTTGCAAGAAGTAGTATACTACATAAAATTGCAACAATTGCAAGAATTGGGTTTATAAGATATATTGACTCATAAATCAATAGTTTTGATGCAAAACCATTCATTGGAGGCATACCCGATACAGCTAAAAGCCCTATTATAAAAAATATAGTTGTAAATTTCATATTTCTAGCAAGTCCACCAAGTTTGTTTAATGATGTCTCTTTTGTTACATAATATATTGCTCCTGCTACTAGAAATAAAAGCCCAATATCAAGTGCATCATTTATTATATGGAAAAGTCCACCTTTTATTGCCATTTGTCCAGCTTGACTAAAAGAATAAAATGTAACTTGAACGCCCTCAATTGTTATCTCTGATGGTGATAATGTAAAAAATGCTGCACCGATAGCAAGTACCATATAACCAATTTCTGCAACCGCTGCAAAAGCAATCATTCTCTTAAAATCAGATTCTTTAAGAGCCATCATAACACCAATTATCATAGTTAAAATTGCCAGGACAACAAGAATTATTCCTACAATACTATTCAAATTTGTTCCAGCTAGAATATTATTACCTGCTATTGTTAACTCAATAGGTGATGTTATATGCCGCCCAAATACTGTGAAAACCATTCTAAATAATGCATATAACCCTGCTTGAGTAGTACCAATAAGTATTAATGTAACTGATGAAGGTGCTTGACCATATGAATCAGGAAGCCACATATGCATAGGTACAATTCCTGCTTTCATACCAAGACCTGATATTAGTAATACAAGAGCGATTTTATCAGTAAAAGTGTTAAACTGTATTGAATTTGCAAGAACTGCCATATTCAATGCATTATATTGTCCATAGAGCAGTGCTATTGCAAATAAAATAAAAAGCGCTCCAATAGTGCTTATAACAATATATTTAAAACCTGCAAGAACAGATTTTCCTTTATTTGTATAAAAAGCTATAAGTGCACATGATGAAATAGATGTAATCTCTAGGAAAACAAAAAAGTTAAACATGTCTCCTGTCAACATCATACCAAGCATACCTGCAATCATCAATAAAACTAAAGTGTAGTATTTATCAAGACCAGTATGCTCCTTCATGAAATGCCATGAATAGATAACTCCTACAAATGCTAGAATTGCACCAATTATTATCATAAAAGCGTTTAGACCATCAACTGCGAAAATAATTCTAACGGCAAAACTTTCACCACTAGCAGGCATGATAAGTGCTGAATCACCACCAAAAACATAGTTATGCATTTTATTGTTCATTAAAACATCATAAGAAAGCATTGAAATTAGTACACCTGTTAATCCAACGATGAAGACAACAAACGCGTTTCTAATCTTATCATTTATTTTACTAATCAAAGGTGTTAAAAAAGCTCCAAGTAATGGAACAGCAACAATTAAAGCAGGTGAATGAGTTAATAAACTTTCAAAAAAATTCATTCCTCATCAGCCTCCTTTTTTGCAAGTTTTTTAACATCAAGAGTACCATAATGCCTATAGATATGGATGATTAATGAAAGCATTAAAGCAAGAACCGCAACCCCTATTACAATACTAGTTAGAGTTAATGCCTGAGGAACAGGTAGTGACATCGCCTTATCTACATTTGGGTTACCAGTAAAAATTGGTGCTAGACTACCTTGTCTATAACCAAGAGTAATAAGAAATAGATTAACCCCACTTTCAATCAATGTTATACCAATTACTATCTTGATAAGATTTCTTTTAAAAATAACTGCATATAAACCAATTAGAATTAAACCTGCAACAGCGATAAAAGGTATCTGATAAATCATTCTATTTCCCCCTTCTTTTTACTAGTTGCATAAGCCATAACAAGCACAATTGCAAAAAGACCAGCAATAACTTTTAGCCCAACTGCAAAATTCATAAGAGGCAGAATACCAGCTGTGTTAAAATTTGCAAGAGTAGATTTAATAGCAGGAACTTCTCCAAAAAGATAGTCATTTCCAACTAAATAATTATTAAAGAAAATAGATCCATAAACTAAGCCTAGAAAACCTAGAACGATAAATGAAACAGCTCCAGCGCTTTCAAGTATGGAAAGCTGTTTTTCTTTAACCTTTTTCATTGTCCAAATAGAACCATAAGATACAAGTATCATAGCACATCCTGATGCTACAACAGCACCTCCTTGAAAACCTCCACCAGGAGTTAGATGACCATGAGCTATAATGTATAGTCCATAGATTAAAACAAAAGGAAAAGCAATATTTGATATTGTTTTCACAATTTTTGACATACCGCTCATTTCTTCATCCTCCTAAAAATCAAAATAACACCTGCAACAGCTGTAAATAAAACAGTTGCCTCACCAAGTGTATCAAAACCTCTGTAATCAAAAACAACAGATGTAACACCATTATTTGCCCCGGTTTCACTCTGGAAATTATCAATTATGTAATCATCCATCATAGCTTCACCTTCGTCTATTATACCAAATGGTTGAGTTAATAAAACTGAAAATATGAATAATACAGCAATAATTCCAAAGAAAATTATCGCAACAGTATTCCTCAGTGAATTCATGCTTCTTCCTCCCTTTTTGTTGCACGAATAGCAATAATCAAAATCGCAGTTGTAAGACATGCGCCAACACCTGCTTCAGCTATAGCTACATCTGGTGCCTGCAAAATATAAAACTCAAGTGAAAGCAGCAGACTCATAGCAGCAATTGCAATAGCTGCTGCTATTAAATCCTTGAAATATACAGCAAAAGCTGATGCAATAACAATTAGTATAGGTATGACAACATGAGCAATATCAATTAATATTTCAGCAGCCATTAGTTCTCCTCCTTAACTTCATTAGTTTTTTTATTCTTAGAAGGTTTTTTTGACTTTTTTAACTTAACTTGTTTTGAATTATCATTTCTATTTACTTTTATGTCTAATTCATCAATAACAGCACCAACTGGTTTTACACCACTCTTATGAGCAGCTCTTGCTATAGCATGAGCTCCAGTAGGATTAGTAAGAAGAATAGCAATCAAAGCTACAGCTGTATGAATAGCTAGAACAGAGCTGTTTGTATCTCCATCATAAATCCACATCTTAAGTCCAAGTAAAAAAACTGAGCCACAAATGAAAATTGAACCAAAGGTTGTACATTTTGTTCCTGCATGTAAACGTGTATATACATCAGGGAAACGAAGAAGTCCAAGTGATGCTAGTAAATTAAAAAATAAACCTATAGCTAGAAAGAGATAAATTATTATTTCAAATATTTCGCCAAGCATTTTAAAATTCTCCTCCCTCTAAATATTTTGCAATAAATAATGTTGAAATAAATGATAATAATGCGTATACTATTGCAACGTCAATATATATCACAGATGCACTTGCAACACCGAAAATTATCATACTCACAATTACAATTGTATTTATTGTATCAAGGCCTACAATTCTATCTGGGGCTGTTGGACCAAGTATTACCCTGATTAAGGCTATTGCAACACATAACAGTAAAACACCTAAAACTATCAAGTATGAAGTATCAAATGACTCAATCATTCTGAAATCCTCCTTACCCATTTATCAAAATTACCGCATATATATTTACATTCAACAGGTTTTTTTTCAAGTGCTTCCTTTTTTACATTTATCCAATGAATGTACAAATCATTTTTTTCTTCATCAATGTCTACACTAAGAGTACCTGGGGTTAAAGTTATTGAGTTGGCAAGCATTGTAACTCCGAGATCTGTTTTTAGATTTGGTGAAATTTTTACTATACCTGGGTTTATCTTACCAGTTATAACTCTGTAGGCTACATCAAAATTAGCTTTTGTAAGGCCTATAAAAAAAGGACCTATTAGGTATGCTAAAAAAGTAAACCAACGAACTGGGTTTAGCATTCTTAGGCTTTTTTTGATAAAGATAGACCTTGCAATTATTCCTGCAATTACTGATAGAACTAAGCCAAATATTAGTTCTTCATAACTCCAAATTCCTATATCTGTTCCACTACCTGTTGTTAAAATTAGGTAAATTATATAACAAAATATTGTCGTTATAATAAATGAGATCATTTAGTTCCTCCCTAATTAATTAATGACTTATGTTTCAGTGTAATTATAAGCCTTTTTAAAAGGTTATGGTTTATTTTTCTACTCAAAACTAATAAAAAGTATTTTATTATATGCGTTTAGGGGAGTCAGACATGAATGTTAAACTTATTGGTTTCACACCTAACCCAGAGAAGATACCTGCTATGGCTGCAAAACTAACCCATAGTAAAACAAAACCTGAGGATTTAGATAAATCCTCTGATAGAGAACTAAAAACAATACTTGATCATGTATTGAAACTTGGTCATACAAGTGTTATTGAGCATTCCTGTTTTACTTTTGCAATAAGTGATGTTAGTAGATCTCTTACTCATCAACTTGTAAGACATAGAATTGCTAGTTATGCTCAGCAGAGTCAGCGTTATGTAGATTTTAAAGAACCAAATTATGTAACTCCACCTAAAATTGCAAAGGACAAAAAAATGAAAAAAGCTTATGATGAAACAATGAGTATCATCTGGAAACAATACAATAATCTTCTTAAAATGGGTATACCTGCAGAGGATAGTCGTTTTGTTTTACCAAATGCTGCATGTACTAATATTATTGTTACTATGAACTCTCGTTCACTTATGAATTTTTTTGAGCTTAGATGTTGTCTCCATGCTCAATGGGAAATTAGAAAACTTGCAAATAAAATGTTAAGTGAAGTAAAAAAAGTAGCACCAGGTATTTTTAAAAACGCAGGTCCTGCTTGTAAAACCAAAGGTTATTGCCCTGAAAATAAAAAAGACTGCCCATTATATCCAAAGTGAGAATTATGAACCGGCCCTATGTAATAATTAATTGTGCGATGAGCGCTGATGGAAAAATTGCATCACCAGATGGAAAACAACTAAGAATTTCAAATGAAGAAGATATCAACAGAATGTATAATCTTAGAGCTTCTTGTGATGCAGTACTTGTTGGAATTGGGACAATACTTGCTGATAATCCGAAGCTTACTGTAAAAGAAAAATATGTTGAAAACCCAAAAAATCCTATTAGAGTAATACTGGACTCATATTGTAGGACAGATGTAGATTCATTAGCTTTAAAAGATGATGTAAAAACGTTAATAATTACAAGTAGGGAATGTGATAAAAAATTCAACAAAAATGTAGAAATTATTCAATGTAAAATGGACTCTGAAGGTAAGATAAACCTTAATGAATTGTTAGAAAAATTATTTGATCTAGGAATTAAGAAACTAATGGTTGAAGGCGGAAGCACAGTTATATGGAATTTTTTAAAAAACAGACTTGTAGATGATTTTTATGTTTATATTGGGCCTATTATAATTGGTGGAAAATATACTCCTTCAATTGCTGATGGAGAAGGAATAAACAATGAAAACGAACTAATAAGACTACAGATTATTGAAACAAAAAGAATAAATGAAGGAATGTTAGTTCATTATAAATTGAAGATATGAAATATTTATGCGACCAAATGCTTGGAACACTTGCAACATGGCTCAGGCTTATAGGATTTGATACTTTTTTTCCAGATGATAAAATATCAGATGATGAAATCCTAGAGATAGCAAAAAAAGAAAATAGAGTTCTAATATCAAGAGATAAAGAATTGATATTCCGAGCGGGAAAAAGAGATATAAAAAATATCAAAATAGACACTATATATCTTGATGAACAGCTTAAAATTGTTTTAAAAAATGATAAAATAGATGAAAAAAAGATTTTGACAAGATGTTCAGTCTGTAACAATCCTATTAAGGAAGTTAAAAAAGATATTGTTAAAGATAAAATCCCAGATAAGGTATATCAATATAAAAAAAAATTTTGGATGTGTTCTAAATGCAATAAAATATACTGGAAAGGTAGTCATTATGAAAAAATATTAAAAAAAATATACAATATTTCAAAATAACCAGGCATATTAGATCATACGTACCATTTGCGCATGAGGAATACCTTTTATTTTAATTACACTATCTGCATCTATAAAACCAAAATCAATAGCAAATTTAATTGTTTCTTTTCCTACAAGATTAGCAATAGTCGCATCCTTAAGATATATTTTTAAAAAATCTGCTTTAATACGTTCGCCATCATAAAAATTTTTACTAACATCTATCTGAAATTTCCCATCTTCAAATTTTTTTCCAATTAAATTTTCATCACATGCTCCAATGAGAATATCTTTGCCTTGCTTGTATATTTTTATGCTAATCATTTGTTTTCTTCCAATTTAAAGTCTTTCTAATTATCTCTTAGTTTTTTATCTTATTTATGTTTTTCTGAAGAAAATGCATAAAATGTATAAAAATATGTAAAATTATATAAAAAACTGGTCTATTTTAATACTATATAACAATTATTAAGCTGTTTTTTAGAAAAAGTTATATAATAGTTAAATTTTGATTTTACAATTATATAAATTTTGACCGGAATTCTAAAAACCTACTTATTGTATACACAATTTCTACAAAAATAATATATCTTTTTATTATAATGGGATTGGTAAATGGAATCAATAATTAAAAAATTTTCAAATCATGGTACATTCGTACAACCTGATACCCTAGATTATATTTTGTCAAAAAAAAATCCACATGATTTCACAAGTTTTTTAACTAAAAACCTAAAAGAATATCCGCTTGTTTTGACTATCGATCAAGTAAAAAACATTGAACAACTGTCAATAGATGATAAAAAAGAGGAAGAGATAAAATCTGATAATTTTTTAGAAAAAAAAGAAATTCAGACAAAAATGCTTTCAAGCATTTACAGTGGAGAGTTACAGATTAAAAACGAAGATGAAATTGATGACTATAATGATATAGATAAAGATGATCAAATACCTACTCACAATGATGAGCTAGAAGAAATTAAAAAACCAAATATAATAAAAATTAAAAAAGTCAAAGGATGGAAACCTAAGTCTAAAGAATATGACTCTGAGATAAAAATAATTAAAGACATAACTGGTAATAGTACTTGCGAGGGGACTAGTAATGATTTTACTAAACTTTTTGTAGATCGTTTTGATGTTTTAAGAAAAATACTTAGAAAACAGAGAAGAGAAATTGCAAATGTAATTCCAATTAAGAGAATAAAAAATAATAATATTAGAGAAATTCAAATCGTAGGAATTGTAAAAGAGGTTAGAACAACAAAAAATGGGCATCGTCTTATAGAAATTGAGGATGATACAGATACAGCACTTGCAATTGTTTTAAAAAATTCACATGATATTTTTAACATGGCAAATGAAATAGTGCACGATGAAATAATTGGGCTTAAGGGACAACTAAGTAAAAATGGTGATTTGTTAGTTGTTCAAAGCATTGTTTTCCCTGATATCAGCATTCAAAACGAAAAACATAAAGCAGAAGTCCCTGTTTTTTCAGCTTTCTTATCTGATATACATATAGGCAGTAAGCAATTCATGGAAAAAGAATGGCACTCGTTTCTAAAATGGATAAATGGGGATGTTGGTAATTCAAGGCAGAGAGATGTGGCAAGTAAAATAAAATATTTGGTTGTTCCAGGTGATGTCGTCGATGGAATAGGGATATATCCAAACCAGGAAAAAGAACTAGCAATAACAGATGTATACCGTCAATATGAGGCACTTGCAGAACAATTCCAACAAATACCAGATCATATATCTATAATCATGCAACCTGGTAACCATGATGCTGTAAGACCAGCTGAGCCTCAACCCACTTTTGAAAAAGAAATACAGGATCTATTTTCAGGAAATAATATAACTTTTGTAGGAAACCCATGTTATTTCTCATTACACAGCGTAGAAATACTTTCTTATCATGGGCAAAGCCTTCTTGATTTTGCAACAAATATTCAACAATTAAAATACAATGAACCAGTAGAAACAATGAAAGTTATGCTTAGAAAACATCATCTATCACCAACATATGGAGGATACACACCACTTGCACCAGAACACTCAGATTATATGGTAATCGACCGAGTACCAGATATATTTGTAACAGGTCATGTACATCTCGCAACTATAGGAGAATACCGCGGGATAACACTTATAAATGCAAGTAGCTGGCAGGAACAAACCACTTATCAAAAAATGCTAAACTTTATACCAGACTCAGCAAAACTACCAATAGTAGATTTAAAAACAAGCAATGTTACAATGATGGATTTTAGCAGAAAACTAGGTTAAAAAAATATACTATTATAAAAAACATTTTACACAAAGTTTTTAACACAATATACACATTAAGAAAATTACCACATTTTTAGGACTGTTAACATGGGTGGGGATTCATCTAAAAACATAGCAGTAAGCTCAGAAATGCAAGAGTATTTTAACAATCTTCAGAAACAAATAGATCTATGTTACAACATAGCAAAAAAAGCAAGAAAAAAAGGATTTGACCCAGAAAAAAAAGTAGAAATACCACAAGCACTAGACCTAGCAGACAGAGTCGAACAACTAGTCGGACCAAAAGGCATAGCACCAAAAATAAGAAAAACCACAAAAAAACTAGAAAACAGAGAACTAGTAAGCCTAGAAATAGCAAAAGAAATAGGAAGCGGAAAAACATATAAATTCAAAACAACAGAAAAAGCATTAGACCAAGCAATAAGAACAGGCCTTGCAATACTCACAGAAGGAGTACTAGTAGCACCACTTGAAGGAATTGTAGAAGTAAAAATAGGTACAAACAATGACGGAACAAACTATGTAGACCTATATTTCTCAGGGCCAATAAGAAGCGCAGGCGGAACAGGTCAAGCAATGAGCGTTCTAATAGCAGACGTAGTAAGACGAGAAATGAAACTAGATAAATACAAACCTACAAAAGGAGAAATAGAAAGATACAAAGAAGAAATACCCCTATACAAAAGAGCACAACACCTACAATACACGCCTTCAGTAGACGAAATAGAAAAAATCGTCAGTAACTGCCCAATATGCATAAATGGAGAAGGAACAGAAAAAGAAGAAGTAACAGGTTACAGAGACCTACCAAGAATAGAAACAAACAGATTAAGAGGAGGAGCATGCCTAGTAATCGCAGAAGGACTATGCTTAAAAGCACCAAAACTACAAAAACACGTAAAAAAACTAAAACTCAAAGGATGGGAATTCCTAGATATTTTCATTAGCAAAGATACAAATGATAATGGAAAAGAACAAAAAAATGAAATATCACAAATACCGGCTTCAACCAAATATATAGGTGAAGTAATAGCAGGAAGACCAGTATTTTCACATCCATCTAGAAAAGGAGGATTCAGACTAAGATACGGAAGAGCAAGAACAGCAGGACTAGCATCAACTGCAATAAGCCCAGCAGCAATGTATCTCCTAGATAGCTTTATAGCAGTAGGAACACAACTAAAAACAGAAAGACCAGGAAAAGGAACAATAGGAACACCATGTTCAACATTAGAACCACCAATAGTACTACTACAAAACGGGGACCTAACACAAATAAAAGACTACAAAAAAATAAAAAAAACAAACATAAAAAAAATAATAGACCTAGGAGAAATACTAATACCATTCGGAGAATTCATAGAAAACAACTCACTACTACCCGACTCAAGCTATGTATATGAATGGTGGATCCAAGAATTACAAAAAAAATTAGACCTACTACCAGAAAATAATACATACAATGAAATAAAAAAAGCAGAACAAAAAACACAAGAGAAAATAAAAAAAGATTTCAAAAAAGAAATAAAACTTGAAAAACCTACATTTGAAGAAGCATATAATATATCAAAAAAATACAATATACCATTACATCCATATTACAACTTATTTTGGCATGATATAACAATAAAAGATTTACAAAAACTTTCAAATTATTTATTAAAAGAAGGAGAAATAAACGAAAATAAAAACCTAATTTTACCATTAAATAATGAAATAAAAAACATACTAATCGAGTTAGGAGCATTATACACAAAAAAAGAAGAAAACCTCATAATAGACCGATATTCCTTATCAATAATAAAATGCTGTGGATTAAACATAAAAAATAATGAAATTGTTGAAGAAACAAGAAGAAAACAATTAGAAAACACTCAAGAAGACCAGGATATAATAAAAACAATATCAAAATTATCAGATATAAAAATTAGAGCTAAATCGCCATTTAGAATAGGTACAAGAATGGGGAGACCTGAAAAAGCAGCAGAAAGAAAAATGAGGCCGCCTCCACATGTGTTATTTCCTATAGGAAACTATGGTGGAAACCAAAGACTTATCAGAAATGCAGCTGAAGCAGGAATCATCGAGATAGAAGCCGGTGTCAGAAAATGTCCAAAATGTAAAACAAAAACATACAAACTAGTATGCCAATGCGGCGAACATACAAAAATTGATGGAAGAATTGAAACACAAGAAATAAAACTCGCTGAAGAATTAAAGTTAGCTCAAAAAAACCTTAAAGAAAGAGTATTGCCTGAAACAATAAAAGGAGTAATAGGAACAATATCAAAAAATAAAACACCTGAGTCATTAGAAAAAGGAATACTAAGAGCAAAACATAGTGTATTTGTGTTCAAAGATGGAACAATAAGATTTGATATGACAGATGCACCACTCACACATTTTCGACCAAGGGAAATTGGAATATCAATAGAACAATTAAAAAAACTTGGATATACACATGATTTTACAGGTGAAAAACTTGAAAATGAAAATCAACTATGTGAACTTAAAATCCAAGATGTAATAATAGCAAACTCATGCGCAGAATACTTCTCAAAAGTTGCAAATTTTATAGATGAACTCTTAGTAAAATTCTATAAAATGGAAAGATTTTACAAAATAAAAAGATTAAAAGATTTAACAGGGCACCTAGTAGTAGGATTAGCACCTCATACATCAGCAGGTTCACTTGCGAGAATTATTGGTTTTTGTGATGCCCAAGTTTGTTATGCACACCCCTTTTATCATGCAGCAAAAAGAAGAAACTGTGATGGCGACGAAGATGGCCTTATGCTTTTAATGGATGCATTATTAAACTTTTCACACTCGTATATACCTGATAAAAGAGGTGGTAGAATGGACTTACCATTAGTAATTACCACTCGTTTAGATCCTTCTGAGATAGATAAAGAAGCACATAATGTTGACACTCTTTCTAGATACCCACTAAAATTATATGAATCATCACTAAAGCATGAACATTCAAAAGAACTCGAGTCAATTATGGGTCTTGTTTCATCAAGAATTGGAACAGATAAACAATACGAAAAATTTGAATTTACGCATGATACAAATGATATCTCTGAGGGCCCTGTACAATCAAGCTATAAATCATTGAAAACTATGATGGATAAAATGAACGCACAGTTAAATCTTGCAGCAAAAATTCGTGCAGTTGATGAAGCAGATGTAGCATATAAAGTAATAGAAAGACATTTCCTTCCAGATATGATAGGTAATATGAGAGCATTTAGTAAACAATCTGTTAGATGTCCAACTTGTAATATCTCCTATAGAAGACCACCACTAAAAGGCGTATGCGCCTCATGTGGGGGAAAGTTAACACTAACTGTTCATGAAAAATCAGTAAAAAAATATCTAAAAATTTCAAAAGAAGTCGCAGAAAGATACAATATACCCCTATACGCACGTCAAAGAATTAAACTAGTTGAAAAATCAATAGACTCAATATTTATAAGTGATAAAGTAAAAACAATGAAATTAGATGATTATTTTTAAAAAAAGATAAATTTAGCATAACCTTCATATATCCTAACTTTATTATTTGTTTTATAAGGAGCTTGAAAATAATGGTTGAAACTATTGTCCGTCAGACAAGTAAAAAGACCTGGTATCGTTGGTCTGTTTACATAAATGTAGTTTTATTCTTTGTAATCGCCCTAATGCTTTACTTTCTAATGAAACATAGCATTGATTACGGTAAATCTGGTGGAGAAATATGGCGCTGGATTACTCTTGACATAGGAATAATTGCAATAGCTTTCTCATTGATTTTCTACCAGTTCTTCAGAAACCTATTTACAATAATTAAACGATCTTTATAAAAAAAAAGATTTGGCGATAGGTGTAGAATAAACCGGGGAGGTAGACGTTCCCTGTAACCGGAAATCGTCTTTATGCTGGGGTTGACGCTATGAGGCGATGTAACGAGCACTTGTTGATCCATCTGTTAACAATGAGACCTTGTCCTTTGGGATCGGAGGTGATGATTTCGTATGACTGGAGGGTCATATGTGCATCTTAGCTATGGAAATCGGGTTAGGCACGGAAGTGAGCAGCCTTACCGTAAACTGCCGATGCTCGAAGGGTTAACGGGGTCGAGAAGGTAGATGGGCAGTCATCAGGTGAAACGTGCACCCACTCGTTAGCATTTCTACACCCGCTAAAAAATTACTTTTAGCAAACCTCTAAAAATATTTATAAGACAAAGGCTGTTATCATCTTTTTACCAACAGTTTTACGGGGGAAAACCAACATGGTGAAATTACTAAAGGATGAGAGCTTAGTAGCGAAATGGCAGAAGTTTCTAGAGGAAGAGTGTAAATCCGATATTGAAACAGTAGCCTTATCTTACCCAGATGTACGTAGTATTTTTATTGATTACTGGAGAATTGATAAATATGATCCTGATCTGGCAGAACTTGTTGTAACTCAACCATATAAGGCATTTCATAATGCTGAATTAGCTTTAAAAAATATTGAAGCTGCTGTTGAAAACAAACTTGAACTTCATTTTAGAGTAATAAACCTACCAGATACAAGTAAGATTGTAATTAGAAGTATTAGAGCAAATCATCTTGGAAAATTTAAAGCGGTAGAAGGACTGGTTAAAAAAAGAACAGAGGTACGTCCTAAATTAAAAGTTGGTTCATTTCAGTGTCAGAAATGTGGAGCAATCATCAGAATAGAACAAGAGGAGGATATTCTCAAAGAACCATCTGACTGCTCAGAAGATCAAGGTGGATGTGGCAGAGTATCAAGTTTCAAACTTTTACCTAGTTTATCAGAATTTATTGATTCACAAAAAATAGAAATACAAGAGAATCCAGAAGGTCTTCGCGGTGGAGCTCAACCTGAGAGAATAAGTGTTTATCTTGAGGATGATTTAGTAGGAGAAATTGCACCGGGTGACCGAATTGTTGCAAATGGAATACTGCATAGTATGCAACGTCGTCGGGGAACTTTTAGATTAACTTCATTTAACAAAATAATGGATGCAATAAGCATCGAAAGTCAAGAACTTGCATTTGAAGAAGTAGCTGTTACAGAAGAAGATGAAAAACTTATAATAAAAACAAGTAAAGACCCTCAAATATATGAAAAAATGAAGAAAAGTATTTCACCCACTATTTATGGAATGGATGTTGAAAAAGAAGCATTAATTCTGCAACTTTTTGGTGGACTTTCAAAAGAAATGCCAGATGGAACAAGAATCAGAGGCGATATTCACACATTATTCGTCGGTGATCCAGGTACTGCAAAATCACAAATGCTGACCTATATGTCCAAGCTTGCACCTAGAAGCGTTTATGCATCTGGTAAATCATCTTCTGCAGCTGGTTTAACAGCAGCAGCTGTTCGCGATGAATTTGGAGAGGGGCAATGGACACTTGAAGCAGGAGCTCTTGTTTTAGCAGATTTAGGAATAGCTTGCATTGATGAAATAGATAAAATGGCTGATCAAGATAGAAGCGCTCTTCATCAAGCAATGGAACAACAAGAAATAAGTGTAGCAAAAGCAGGTATTAATGCAACATTAAAATCGCGTTGCGCACTTCTTGCCGCAGCAAATCCAAAACTTGGTCGTTTTGACGAATTTATGCCTATTCACGAGCAGATAAACATGCCCCCTGCGTTACTATCACGTTTTGATCTAATTTTCTCAATCTTAGATAAACCATCAAGAAGCAATGATACAGATATAGCATCACATATTCTAAGAACTCATAAAGCCGGAGAAGTAAATGAAAATATTAATAAATCAAAAAAATCAAGACATAAACGTAAAGAACAAGAAAAACTAATTGAAAATATTGTACCAGTTTTTGAACCAGATTTTTTAAGAAAATATGTAGCCTATGCAAAAAGAAATATTTACCCAGTTATGACAGATGAAGCCCTTGAGATTTTAAAAAACTATTATGTAGATTTTAGAAATAGTAGTGAAGACTCTATAACCTTTACACCTAGACAATTAGAAGCATTTGTTCGATTATCTGAGGCAAGTGCTAAAATTAGATTAAGCCAAGAAGTAACAATAAATGATGCAAAAAGAGCTATCTACATCATTGATCAATACCTTAGAAGAGTAGGAATGGATAGAGAAACAGGAAAATTTGATATTGATATTATTGCTACTGGTATAAGTCATAGTCAACATGATCGTATGAGATCTATTATGGATGTAATTCAGAGGTTATGTGACGAATCAAAAGATGGTAATGCTGCGAGAGGAGATATAATACGAGAATCAGAAATAGAAGGTCTTGAATCTGGAAAAGTAGAAGACGCCCTTGACAGACTTAAGCGAAATGGTCAAATTTATGAACCTATTCATGGTAAATATAAGATAACTGAATACTAAAAAAAAATTTTAGATTTTTTCTGATTTTTACTATTGAAGACATAACTATTGGTGAAAAAATAAGTAATAGTATTATAAGTAATGCAATAATTTTAAGCTTCAATAACCCGCCCATATAATATTATATACTTTGTTTTATATAAAAATATATCTATTTTTTATATCTAGAAAATGTCATAGTTTTGGTGATGTTAGTTTTCCTATTGCCTTTTTAACATTGTTTCTTTGTTTTTCTCCAATTTCAGATACCACATAGTCTGTAAACTTTGTTTTAATGTCATTCCAGTTTAGAGTGGTAACTCCAAAATCATGTTTTTTATTTCCTGTTGATGCTTTAAATAGGTTAGGCATCATCTGCCTTGGGTCGCTATTATCCATATGTAGGACATAGTTTTTTCTAAATGTCTTTCTTTCTAATAAATAAATTTCAAATTTTCTATTGAAATATTTGAATTTTGGATTTTTGTCATAATAACGATACTCAAGCTCATATTGTTTATTTATTGGAATATTACCTTTATCCATAGCGCATCTCCTTTAATCTGTAACAATAATCTTTGATATAATATTTTTCAATTTTTTAAGATAAAAAAATATTTTTGGATTATTTTTTTTAATCCAAATAATAGTTTGCTGGGTTTGGTTCAGGTTTTAGACCTTTTCTTTGTCTGACTTGTTTTACTATATCCATTTGTAGGTTTCTAGGTAATGGTTCAAATCCCATATTTTCTGTGTTCCATAGTACTCTTCCACCTGTTGCACTTCTTATTGCTGATGCAAATCCGAACATTTCTGATACTGGTGCTTTTGCATCTATGTTTACCATGTCTTTCTCTGTTGTCATGTCTTTTACAGTGGCTCTTCTTTGAGTTAACTCACGGCTTGCGTCTCCCATTAAATCTTGTGGTGTACTTATGAATACTTTTTGTATTGGCTCAAGTATTATTGGATCTGCTGTCATTATTGAGCCGTATATTGAGTTTCTTACTGCGGGTATTACCTGTGCTGGTCCTCTGTGTATTGCGTCTTCATGAAGTTTTGCGTCTACTAGTCTGCATAGCATGCCTTGGCATGGTTCGTCTGCTATCGGTCCGCTTTTCATTACTTCTTGGAATGCTTCTTTTATGAGTTCTTTTGTTTCATGTAGGTATTGAATACCTTTTGTTACATCTGTTATCATGTTTAAACCTTGAATTGAGAATACTCCTTTTGCTTCTGTTTTTTCCATTCCAAGTTCTTGTAGTTGTTTTGTTACTTCATTTTTGTATTTTTTTACGTTTTGTGGTATGTCATTGCTGTAGAGTGCTTTTACAATTTTTTCTGGTAATGGTTCGACTTCTATGTAGAATCTGTTATGTTTGTTTGGTGATTTTCCTTCGAATGCTTGTGGGCTTTTTTTTGCTACGCATTCACGGTATACAACTATTGGTTCGCTTGTTTGTATTTCTACTCCGTAGTCATGTTTTATTCTGTGTTCAGTGATTTCTAGATGTAGTTCCCCCATTCCACTCATTAGGTTTTCACCTGTTTCCTGGTTGATGTCTACTTGTATACTTGGGTCTGCTTTACTTACTGTTCTGAGTACTTCTATTAGTTTTGGTAGGTCTTTTGTGTGTTTTGCTTCTATTGCAACTGTTACTACTGGTTCTGAGACGTGTACTATTTTTTCAAATGGATCTGCTTCTGGGTCATTT